>Ga0209039_10000645_pt1 | contig 33608 bp, 26 predicted proteins | sample BogFormECP12_OM1_FD_188238 | JGI IMG/M metagenome (GOLD analysis project Ga0209039, IMG submission 188238) | Bog forest soil microbial communities from Calvert Island, British Columbia, Canada - ECP12_OM1 (SPAdes) (version 2) | ecosystem: Environmental > Aquatic > Freshwater > Wetlands > Bog ... | reverse complement strand
CGCCCTTTGGTTGATGCTCAGCCGTTTTATTACCGGCACGACAACGATCTGCGGCTGGAACTGGTCATGGCATGGACATCCGAGACATCGACTCGAATACTATCATTTGTCAATTCCATACCCACGCCGGCCGGGGGAACTCACGAAACCGGATTTAGGAACGGAATAACTCGCGCGCTCCGGACGTACATTGAGAAGCGCAACGGTCTTCCCAAAGGGATCAAGAGCGTTTCGGCCGAGGACGTGCGCGAAGGCCTTGTAGCGATCCTCTCGGTTTACCTGCACGAAAATCTGGAATTCCAGGGACAGACCAAGGAGCGCTTAAACAGCCGTGCAGCGCTGCAGGTGGAACCTGTGATCCGCACTGCCTTTGAGACGTGGCTCCATCAGAACCCCACACAGGCAACGGCATTAACAAATCGCATTGTTCTGGCTGCTCAGGCTCGCACCGCTTCACGAGCGGCACGGGACGAAGTCAATCGTAAGGCCGCGACACGCAGACTAACGCTGCCCGGCAAGTTGGCAGACTGTTCGTCTACATCAAGAGACGGCACGGAGCTTTTCATTGTCGAGGGTGACAGTGCCGGAGGTTCGTCAAAACAAGCCCGAGATAGAAGGTTCCAAGCCATTCTGCCGCTACGAGGGAAGATTCTCAACGTTGAGCAGGCGTCTGCTGAAAGACTCAAGGCCAACCGCGAACTCCACGATCTGGTTCAGAGCATCGGTACGGGAAGTGGTCAAACATTCGACTATTCGCGGCTGCGATACGGGAAAATTATTATCAACACCGATGCGGATGTTGACGGCCATCACATCGCGACCTTGCTGCTCACATTCTTCTACCGTTTCCTCCCTGAACTGGTGCGCCGAGGGCATGTTTACCTGGCAGTGCCGCCACTTTACAAAATACGGATAGGATCAGGCAAGAAGGCTGCAATCCGGTACGTCTTTTCGGATGAGGAAAAAGAAAAGCTACTAAAACAGAAGAACGGCAAGGAGATTGAAATTCAAAGGTTCAAGGGTCTTGGGGAGATGGACGCTGAAACGTTGAAAACTACGACAATGGACCCGTCCACCCGCAGCATGCTCAGAATAGGCATAGACGACGAGGAGAAGGCCCACGAGATATTTGACACCCTCATGGGAAAAGATGTCAGGAAGCGCTTCTCTTTCATCAAGGAGCATGCACGTGAGGTGCATGAATTGGATATTTAAGGGCTACAGTGACACGCCTTGAGAATAGCCCTCGACCCGACGATGGTGCCAGATGTGGGTAGTGGCAGCCCCCGGAGAAAGTATCTCAAAAAACTTGAAACGGATAACATCGTAGCACGATTTGGACCTCATCCGGAGTTTGAGACAGTTTCTTCCGACACGCCCCCTACCGGCCTTTCGGTGCCGGATCTGCCATTCGGAATCGGTGTTGCTATAGAAGCAGATATTTTCAGAGCACTATCTGCTGTACTTGGGCTTCATATTTTGTCCCTGATCTGCTCCGGGTGCAGCGGCGGCCGGCTTCGCCTTGCCGATACCCGCCAGCGCTGATGCCATCGAACGTCTGGCCTGCTCATTCTTTTCGACCTGCAAGGCAGACTGCAGCAGTTCTGTCACTTTTCCCGGATAAATGTACCCGATTTGGCGGAGCGCACCCACTGTAGCCATTTTGACACCAGTATCGGAGTCTTTAAGCGTGCTGCCGAGCTTTTCAAGGACTTCCTCCGGGGGAGGCCTAAAAGTGGCAAGCGCACTGATCGCTGCTATGCGAACACGCACATTGGGGTCTTCCGTCAGTGCTTCCAGGGTGGGGATCGACTTCAGGCCCTGCTGACCCAAGCCCCTGACGATGCCGATGGCCAACAGGCGATTCTCCAGGTCCCCTTCCTTCATGGATTCGCCCAGCGGTTCCAGAAACAAGTCCGCTTTGGACCTATACCGCAGGACCCCCATTAGCGCCTCTTTTCTGACCATCGGCTCGGGCGCTTTGAGCGCCTTGGTCAATACGGGGAGGGCCTGATCCCCCTCGCCGTCAATAGCAGCGAGAGTGTCCAAAATTTCCATCCTAACCTGAGCGTCCGACTTATCGTACAGGGCTGATATCTTCTGCACAGCAGGCGCGGCCGCGGTTTTCATCTGCCTCAAAACCTTCAAGGTATTGATGACCGCAGGCTCTTCGTTCTGGTCCAGCGGCTCCATGAGACCGGGTAGCACTTTGTCCGGCTTGTCGATTGCCAGGTCGCTGAGCACGCGACCCGCTGCTTTGGCGGTTGCCTCATCTTTATTGCCGATGGCCGTAAGTAACGTGGGAATCACCGTATCATCCGCTTTTCCCACGGATACCAGGGCTATTGTGGCATTGAGCTTGGTAAGTGTGTCAGGATCGTCAAGAAATTTGTGGAGAGCCTCCTCCACGTTGTGGTCTCCCTTGCCCAGTCTGCCGAGCGACTGGATGGCCGAGCGCCGAACTTCTACCTTGTCATCCGATAGCCGTTCCATTAGCCCGGGGAGCGATTCCGAGGCCTCCCGTGGGAAAAAGCCAAGCGATTCAGCCGCTTTGCTCCGTACCTTGGGCTCCGGGTCCTTTAGGGCTGCAATGAGAGGCGGGACCGCCCTCGCTGATTTGGTTCACCCGCATCCTAGTTCAAAGGCCGCTATGGCTCGGACTTCCGGGTTGTCGCTCTTAAGATCTTTGATGTAAGTGTCGGTGGACGATTCTGCTGCTAAGGCGACCCCCATCATGACGGTGAGCAGGAGCGCCACTGCGGACCATGCAAATCGTTTCATTTTTCTCGCCTTCATCCGCCTAGGACTTCTCGTTTCTTTCGATCAAGATAATCACGGTCTATTTTCAGGAAACCCTTTTTGCCGAACAGGGCAAAACGGAGCCACTGGCCAGCAAAATACAGAAGCGCGATGTCGTCGTCCCGTATCTTTTCCACTATGTCTTCATCCACGTGGAACTTCTGAAAAAAGCTGCTCTTGAATACAAACTCTCGGAACCTGTCTGGATCGTAAAGCGCCATGAGACACATATCCTGCATTCGTGGGTCCTGGATCTTACTTTCCCAAAGCTGATCCGCTGACATAACATCCTTGAGGTTGTGGTCGAGATCGTCATACGCGTGGAGACCCTGCTCCTTTCGCCACCTCTCAACCGTCCACTCTTGGGATTCCCTGAGCCCGTGACAGGTTCCCTGGTCCACAATAAACGTATATTCTACGCCTTGTTCGGTGTCCAGCGGATAGAGCCGACAGGAGTAGGGCCGATCATCATACACCGAGCATCCCTTTTCAGTCACGAACGGACACGTTTTGGCTTCATTTGCGCTCATTTTGAGAGCCACTGCCGGAAGACCGGTGGTCTGGGAAATTAACCGATGGGTATATGTCTCGAGGAACTCGGTGGAAGATATCCCCAGGGCCGTTCTCAGCCTCACCACATCCAGCGGGGTAAGAAATATGGTCACGTCCTTACAACAGGAGTTGAAGCAGTCAATGGTTGGATGACAACTGAAAGAGAACGTGTCGTCCCAGGTCATCAAACGCTTATCGTCACATGACGAGGTTTTCAATTTCATCAATCAGTCCTTTCCGGTGCGCTCACTGGCAAGATTGGTTTGCGAAGGAGTCGCCGAGTCTTTGAATGTTATCTCTGGCCTGCTTGTTTTCCGGATCCAGTTCCAGGGTCCTTTCCCAGCATCTCAGGGCTCTTTGTCCGTCTCCGAGCAACTCGTAAGCGACTCCACGCTGATGGTGGGCGCCTATGTAATCCGGCCGGATTGTCGTGGCCCGGTCAAAGCAGTGGAGGGCACGGGAAAAGTCCTTCTGCTTCAGCATGCAAATCTGCCCCATATTGTACCACGCTTCAACATAGTCGGCTTTCAATTCAACACATTTTTGAAATTCCGCAAGAGCTTCTTCCTCTCTTTTCAAGAAAACGTACGCAACTCCCAGGTTATAAAAGATCGCGGGATTTTGTGGGTCCATCGCTGCTACACGTTCAAGGCGGGCAGCGGCCGATTCGTATTTTTCCGCCTCCATGTCCGAGAATGCGCGTTGAAGCTGCACCTGGATATGGAACAGGTTGCCGCTCTTCTTTCCCTGCCGGATTTCGTCCAAATTATCAAGTATCCGGATCAATTGCCGTTCTTGCGCTGAGTCATTCTGCAGTGCCAAACATTGCCGAAAGGCTTCGACTGCCTTTTCGACTCGCCCAGCGCAGGCCCTGGAGACGCCGAGGCGGTAGTGCAGGTCGAAGCGTCGTGATTCCGGACATGCGGCGAGGGCTTTCTCATAGAATTCCGCTGCCATTAGATAATTTTCAAGGCCGTCATAACAAGCCGCCATCGCTTCAAGAATAATATGCGGGTCCGAGACCTGCTCCAGGATTGATTTGAACCCGTCTATGGCCTCCAACCAGTTCTCATCGGACATTTTCTTGAAGGCTTTGGCCCGGAAACTCTCCACCTCGTCTAGTTCGTGTTGCGCACCTTGTCTGGTCAGGCAGCATTTCTTATATTTTAATCCGCTTCCGCATGGGCACGGGTCATTTCTTCCCGCAGGGGTCATGAGGGGCTCCTTCTAACGCGGCCGGGTCTAAATATTATAAATTAGCATAGGGAGATTTTCCTGGCAAGGGCGTTCGCCAGTAATTTGGGGATAATTTGTCCGCTTCCTCACGGAAAAAAATCTTGACAACCGGCGCAAGATTTGATTGAATGCGACATTTCTTAACTGCTTCGGCGGTGCTGGGGGTTGAGCCGGACCTCTGGTTTAATACTGCATAATATCGTAAATATCCGTTATGGTTTGGGATGCTCGGAGTTTTGTTGGAAGGTCTATTTGATTGCGGCCCTTTGTCTATACCCGAATACTGCGCGAAAACCGTTCTGCTGGCGGGGGGAGGAACGTAGCTGGAACGCAAATCCGGGTCTAACTGGTGAACACTCTCACACCATGCGGATCACCTGTGGGGCTGCAGCTACCATGTATAGAAAGGAGGAGCCTTCACAGAACTGGCGTCCATGCGCGCCACATGACAACAAGAGTTGCATGACTCTAAAAAAAGCTCAAACTAACTAGGAGGTTGGTTCATGCCAAGTTTCGTAATCATGGAGAAGTGTGATGGATGCAAGGGTCAGGACAAGACCGCTTGCATGTACATCTGCCCCAATGACTTGATGGTTCTGGACAAAGAAAAAATGAAAGCCTGGAACATGGAACCCGAAATGTGCTGGGAGTGCTACAACTGCGTGAAAATTTGCCCGCAGCAGGCGATAGACGTCAGAGGTTACGCCGACTTTGTTCCAATGGGAGCGTCGGTTGTGCCCCTGAGGGGTTCCGAAGACATCATGTGGACGGTCAAGTTCCGCAACGGCATGGTCAAACGGTTCAAGTTCCCCATCCGGACCACTACCGAAGGTTCGGCCAAGCCGGATGGTGGTTACGGCGAGGTCACGACGGACCTGGCCAGCCAGTGCTTGTACAATGAGCCCGAGGCTCTGCGGCTCAAAGAACTGCCCACACTCAAGAAGTAATCCTTAGGAGGTACCAAGATATGGCGAAGTTTGAAACCGTCGAAGTAACCACTGATATTCTACTCTGCGGCGGCGGTATGGCGGCATGCGGCGCTGCGGTTGAGGCCTCCTATTGGGCCAAAAAGAACGGTCTGAAGGTCACCCTGGTGGATAAGGCTGCCATGGACCGTTCCGGCGCGGTGGCCATGGGCCTTTCGGCCATTAACCAGTACGTGGATATAACCAGCGGCAACAACACCGTTGAGGACTATGTGAACTACGTCCGTAACGACCTTATGGGCATCACTCGTGAAGACCTGGTCTATGACATCGCTCGTCACGTGGACTCTTCTGTTCATCTCTTTGAAAAATGGGGCCTGCCCATCTGGAAGGACGAGCAGGGCAACTTTGTTCATGAGGGTCGTTGGCAGCTCATGATCAACGGCGAGTCCTACAAAGTCATCGTGGCCGAAGCTGCCAAGAATGCCCTGACTGAGCGCGGCGGCGAGTACTTCGAGCGCGTGTTTATCACTGCTCCCCTTATGGACGGCGAGCGTATCGCCGGCGCAGTAGGCTTCAGCACTCGTGAAGAGAAATTCTACGTGTTCAAGGCTAAAGCGGTCCTTGCGGCCATGGGCGGCGCGGTGCACGTATTCAAGCCGAGAAGCACAGGTGAAGGTCTTGGCCGTGCATGGTATCCACCGTGGAACTCGGGCTCCAGCCTGTACTTCACCCTGATCGCCGGCGCGGAGCAGACCTGCCAGGAAGTTCGCTTCATCCCGGTCCGCTTCAAAGACGGTTACGGCCCGGTCGGCGCGTGGTTCCTCCTGTTCAAGTCCCGTGCGACCAACGCGTTCGGCGGCGAGTACATGGTGGAGCGCAAGGCTGAGCTGGACAACTGGGGTTCCTACGGCAAGGTGAAGCCCATCCCGGCCAACCTGCGTAACTACCTTGGCATGCTCGATGAGTTCGAAGGCAAGGGCCCGATCTACATGAGAACAGAAGAAGCCATTCAGAAGATCGCCGAGAGCTTGAAAGATGATCCGAAGGCTTACAAGAAGAAGATGAAGGAACTCGAGAGCGAGGCATGGGAAGACTTCCTAGACATGACTATTTCCCAGGCCATTCTCTGGGCCGGCACCAACGTCCAGCCCGAGGAGAAGTCCTCCGAGATCGCGGCCGCTGAGCCTTACTTCATCGGCTCCCACTCCGGAGCGTCCGGCGCGTGGGTGAGCGGTCCCAAGGATCTGGCTCCGAAAGAGTACTTCTGGGGCTATGAGTATATGTCCACCGTGAAGGGCCTCTTCTGCGCGGGTGACGCGTCCGGCGCTTCCAGCCACAAGTTCTCCTCGGGTTCCCATGCCGAGGGTCGTGCGGCCGGTAAGTCGATGGTACGTTTCGTGCTCGACAACAACACGCTTCCCAACGTCGACGCGGCCAAGGTGGATGAGCTGAAGAAGAAGATCCTGTATCCTCTTGACCTGTTCGCCGAGCATTCAGCCAAGTCCAGCGATCCGGACATCAACCCAGAGTTCATGAAGCCCAAGATGTTCATGTTCCGTCTGCAGAAGATTATGGATGAGTACGCGGCGGGCGTCACCTCCGGCTTCAAGACCAACAAAGCCAAGCTGGAGAGAGCGCTTGAGCTCATCGCGTATCTCAAGGAAGACTCCGAGAAGCTGGCTGCCTCGAACCTGCACGAGCTTATGCGCTGCCATGAGAACATCCAGAGAATGTGGCAGGCGGAAGTTCATGTCAGGACCATTCTCTTCCGTGAAGAGACCCGCTGGCCGGGCTACTACCTGCGGAACGACTTCGCGAAGCTGGATGAGGCCAACTGGAAGGTGTTCGCAAACGCCACTTACAAGAACGGCCAATGGGAAATGAAAAAGGTTCCTGTCATTGGCATAGTTTGATTAAAATCCACTAACCTTCAGAACTCCGGGCGCTTCTTCAGGTGCCCGGAGTTTTGTTCGAGAGCCACACAAGCCGATGAGGGGGCATTTTTTGTCCCCTCATAGTCCTTTTCAGGGAGGAAGCATGGCTGGAAACAAAACCGTACTGGTCGTCGGGGGCGGCATTAGCGGAATTACGGCCGCGGTCGAAGCCGCGGAAGCGGGATGCAAAGTGATCCTGGTGGAGAGGTTGCCCTATCTTGGGGGCCGAGTAGCCCGGATGAATAGGTATTTTCCGAAGCTGTGTCCTCCCACGTGCGGCCTGGAGATTAATTTCAGAAGAATAAGACGCAACCCCGACATCGCGGTGTACACGTTGGCGGAAGTGGAAAACATCAACGGGAATCCCGGAAACTATACGGCCACCATCAGGATTTCGCCCAGATATGTGGAGGACCGCACTGCAACGAGCAGATGTGTAGACGATTGTCCCGTGGAAATTCCTAACGATTTCAATTACGGCATGGACAAGGTCAAAGCAGTGAATCTGCCATATGAGATGGCCTATCCCATGAATCTCGTGGCTAACCGGGAGGCTCTCAAGAAGGCCGAAGGTAGTCCGGAGTATAGCGCATTCATAGAATCCTGCAGCAACAAAGGTATACGGATTGACCTGGATGCGAAGCCGGAAACCTTCAATGTGGAAGTCAGTTCCGTGGTATGGGCTACCGGCTGGAGGCCATACGATGCCACCAAACTGGACAAATTAGGCTTCGGGAAATGCGCCAACGTTATTACCAACGTAATGATGGAAAGATTGGCTGCCACCGGAGGTCCGACCAAAGGAGAGATCGTTCGGCCCTCGGACGGCAAGAAGGTTAACAATCTTGCCTTTGTCCAGTGCGCCGGATCGCGGGACAGAAACCACCTGCCATATTGCTCCTCAATATGCTGCTTGGCTTCTTTGAAACAGGCAACCTACCTTAGAGACTATAATCCCGATGCCCAAGCCCACATATTCTATATCGACCTGAGAGCGTATGGGCGCTTCGAATTCTTTTACGACAAAGTGAGGCAAGACGATAAGATCCTGCTTACCAAGGGGAAGATCGTGAACATAACCGAGGACCCGGTCACGAAAGACGTGATCCTCGAAGGAGAAGATATTCTCTCAGGCAAGAAGATTCGGCGCACCTTCGATATGGCCGTTCTCGCCACTGGAATGCAACCCAACACCAGCGTCGAGAAAGTGCCTGGCCTGAGCGTGGGTTATGACGAATTCGGATTCATGACCTCGGAACAAGGCATACATCCTGCCGGCGTCTCCAAGAGACCTATGGATGTGGGGACCTGTTTGCAGGATGCTACCGGAGCTGCGTTGAAAGCCTTTCAGGATACGGTGGGGAGGTAAGTCAATGGACCACAAAATCGGAGTTTACATTGATACGGGTTACGGGATTAAGGACGCATTGGACATCGACGCCCTTTCCGCTGTGGCCACCGACGAGTTTAAGGTGGTGGTTTGCCGGGCCGAACCTTACTGGACGGATCCGGACAAGCTCGCCATTATAAGGAATGATATCGCAAACGAGGGGCTCACCGCGGTCATCATTGCGGGTCCTTCGCCCCGAGTATTCCAGAAAGAATTCACGTTCGACGGTGTCATTACTGAAAGATTGAATCTTCGGGAACACGTCGTCTGGTCCCATCCCGCTAATAATGAAGATACCCAGATGCTGGCCGAAGATTACATGCGGATGTGGATCACCAAGACCTCCAAATATGAGGACAGACCCCCCTTTATGGAAGCGGTGGACAAAGGTATTCTGGTTATCGGAGGTGGGATGACCGGCATTACGTCGGCTCTGGAAGCTGCCGCCGCTGGATATCAGGTCACCCTTGTCGAGAAGGAGCCGCAGCTCGGCGGGTGGGCCAACAAGTTTCATAAGGTGTTCACGGGAAAGCCGCCCTATGACGAAGTTACTGATTCGCCTATCCAGGAAAAAATAGCCGCGGTAAACGCAAGCGACAAGATCAAAGTCTACACCGGTCAACGGGTATACAGCATTTCCGGCGCTCCCGGAATGTTCGACGTTGTGACACGACCCGATGGACCTTGGATCGACGACCTGGACAAGGAACAAAACGAATGGCTCGCCGCCAAGAAGGCCAAAGAGGCTGGTGAAGAAGAAGAGGCGAAACCTGCTGCTCCCGCACCAGAGGAGGCCGCGGCCGAGGAAGAGGTAACTGAAGCCATTGAATTCGAACACGAAAAGGTCCGTGTGGGCGCAGTGGTACTGGCGGCCGGATGGCGGCCTGAGGATGCTGCAGGCTATTCGCACTTGGGCTACGGCAATTACCCCGATGTGATAACAAGCGTTCAGATGGAAGAGCTTGCAGCCAAAGGCCAAATCTTGCGACCTTCGGACGGCAAGGCGGTGACCAGCATCGCGTTCATAGATGCGGCGAACCAGGAAGCCGAGCATCCGCTGCTCTATTGTTCGTCCGTGGCTTGTCTGGTTACGCTGAAGCAGGCGCAGTACCTGCGAAAGACTAATCCTGACGGCAAGGCCTACATCTTCTACGAGAACATGAGGACGCCGGGACAGTATGAACTCTTCTACCAGGCAATGCAGGACGACCCAGGGGTCTTCCTTTCCAAAGGGACTGCCGTAGGGGTTTCCAACGGGTCGTCGGGCCTCAATGTGGAACTCAAAGACACGCTCCTTGGTGAGAAGTTGAAGCTCAATGTGGACCTCGTGGTATTATCAACCGGGATGGTCCCCGCGACCAAGGATGCCGCGATACTGAATCTCAAGTATCGCCAGGGCCCGTTCCTGCCCGAGAACCCTTACGGGTTCAACGATTCTCATTTCATCTGTTTCCCGTACGAGACCCAGAGGACAGGAATCTACACAGCAGGCTGTGTCAGACAACCTATGGACTTCCAGAGCTGCGAAACCGACGCGGTCGGCGCTGCTCTAAAAGCGATACAGTGCGTGGAGCTTGTGACACAGGGCAAGGCAGTTCATCCGAGGGCGGGTGATGAGTCATTCCCCGAGATCTTCCTCACACGGTGCACGCAGTGCAAGCGCTGCACGGAAGAGTGCCCGTTCGGAGCGTACGATGAAAAGCCCAACGGGACGCCATTGCCCAATCCTACCCGCTGCAGGCGTTGCGCCATCTGTATGGGCTCGTGTCCTGAACGGATCATCTCTTTCAGGGATCATTCAGTGGACATGATCGGATCCATGGTGAAATCCATTAATGTTCCCGATGAGTACGCGGAAAAACCGCGAGCGGTGGTCTTTATCTGTGAGAATGACTCCTACCCCGCTGTGGACATGGCGGGAATCAACAGGCTTGAGTACAGCCCCTATGTCAGGTTTATACCGTTGAGGTGTCTCGGCAACATCAACATGGTATGGATCGCTGACGCTCTGTCCAAGGGCATTGACGGCATCATGTTGATAGGATGTAAGTACGGTGACGACTACCAGTGCCACTTCATAAAAGGAAGCGAGCTGGCGGAATATCGAATGGGCAAGATCTCGGAAACTTTGCAGAGGCTCGTCCTGGAGTCGGAACGTATAGCGGTCCACCAATTGGCGATAAGTGAGTTCCACATGATCCCGAAATTGGTAGACGATTTCATGGAAACGCTCGCTGGTTTTGATCCCAACCCATATAAAGGCTTCTAAGGAGGTTCACCCATGGCGAATGAGTTTGTTGCCGAACCTGATCTTCAGTTCACCAAGGACCTTATCGCGGCCGGGGCCGGCGACGTGAAAAAGTGCTACCAGTGTGCTACGTGTTCGGTTGCGTGTCCTATTTCTCCGGACAACAATCCCTATCCGCGCAAAGAGATGATCTGGGCGCAATGGGGCTTGAAGAAGAAACTCTTGAATGATCCGGATGTCTGGCTATGCCACCAGTGCAACGACTGCTCGACTCAATGCCCCCGCGGGGCCTATCCGGGCGACGTGCTCAAGGCTATCCGCAAAATGAACATACAGGAGAACTCGTGGCCGTCGGTTCTGGGGAATCTGGTAGGCCAACCTTCACTGTTCGTTCTTACTATGGGCATCCCTGTGGTTGTCGTGCTGTTGCTCCTCGTCATGAACAACGGCTTTACCTTTCCAAAACCCGTTCACTACGGCCAGTTTATCGATTATGTCCACATCCAGGTGGTTTATACCCTCGCTCTGATTTTCGCAGTAGTATCCCTCGTCTTGAGTCTGCGAAGCTTCTGGGGCAACTTGGAATCCAACAACCCGTTGGAAGTCGGCACTCAGCGCAAAGGTTTTGTGCCCAGTCTAATCGAGGCGCTCAAGGTGATTCTTCCGCACTCTACATTCAAAGACTGCGAGGCGAACAACATACGGTACGCTGCCCATCTTCTCGTTTTCTGGGGCATGACAGGGCTATTTGTGACCACGGCCATCGTCGCGTTCAACATCGACATCCTCCATATAGCGCCTCCGTCCCGAGGCGGCCCCGGGACCATTCCCATCAAGCTCCTGGGCAACGTCAGTGCCGTGGCTTTTGTGCTGGGCCTGGGAATCATGCTGGTTCGCCGGCTCACTGCGCCGGAACAGACCGGCAACAGCTCCTACTTCGATTGGTTGTTTCTGTTCATGATCTTTGGGACCGGCGTTACAGGCTTGTTGACGGAGTTGTGTCGTTGGGCGGGATCGGCCCCCGGTGCGTACGTACTTTACGCGATCCATCTGATGTTCGTGCTGTCGCTCCTTCTGTATTTGCCTTTTTCCAAATTTGCCCATCTGGGCTACAGGACGGTTGCGATCGCGTGGGCAAAGTCTGCGGGAAGAGATGTGACTTTGCCGACAGTTCCGAATTACGTGCCGCCCACTCCTGCGCAAGGAGAGGAAGCGTCGTAAGCAAGGTAGCCCGACATACCACGTTGAGAAAGAACAAAGTCGCGGGAACGATCGTTTCCGCGACTTTGTTCTTTGTTCTATCTCGCTCAGAAAGGGCGCCTCACGACGCCTACTCGTAACCGAAACGAGTGGGTTACATTAACAGGAGATTCTCCTCTCGAATCTTTCCCATAACAGGGTCGCTATTTCCGGCCCTACCTCTGCCCAATCCTGGTTAGCACGCATCAAGTAGTTCGATAAGTCCACACTCCATTTGGATCTGTCGGAATCCATAAAATTTCTCAAAAAATTGCCGTACAACCCTTCATACATGTAGGGAGCCACACGTTCCATCTCTCTAACGATCTGCTCGGCTTTATCCTGGTTTTCCATTGGGCATTCCTCCTTTCTCAGAGAAGATTCCCGCCACATTCATTCTTCAAATTCGGCTATTACTTTAGATGTCCTTGGGGGCGATAGAGTTTCAAGAAAACAGAGGTCGCCTTTCTCCACTGAATATTTGAATGCCTGTTTCAGAACGCACTTTTCCTCTTGACCGGCAAACGTTGTCGGCTATATAGTGTAGTCAGGATCTGGAGTCACATCTCGACCCGGAACCTTTTTGGTTTTGTGAAACATATGCCGCCTGGATCTTTTTGACCGGGACGGAAGGATGATTCTCAGGTTATGACATGCCTTCCTATCGGAAGGCTTTTTTTGTGGGAAAACAGTGCATGGAGACTTTGACTTCCGTTGCCCGGATGAAGCATTGGTCCAGATCCCATCAGCAGGCGAGCAAGACCATCGGCTTTGTGCCCACTATGGGGTATCTCCATGAGGGCCATTTGAGTCTCATGCGACGCGGCCGCTCCGAAAACGACCTGCTGGTGGCAAGCATCTTCGTCAATCCGACTCAGTTTGGACAAAATGAGGATCTGGACAACTACCCCCGCGACCCGGAAGCTGATTTGGCCAAATGCGCCCAAGTAGGTGTGGATGCCATGTTTATGCCGGCAGCGGATGACATTTATGGCCCGGACTTCCAGACCTTTGTGGAGGTGGAAGATGTGGCAAGGCCGCTTTGCGGAGCTTCGCGGCCGGGGCACTTCCGAGGAGTGGCTACCGTCGTCCTGAAGCTTTTCAATGTCGTTTCCCCTACCGCCGCGTATTTCGGCCGGAAGGACTATCAACAGCTCCAGGTGATCAAGACCATGGCGCGGGACCTGGATCTGGACGTCACAATAGTTCCGTGTCCGACGGTCCGCGAGGATGACGGACTGGCGATGAGTTCCCGGAATGCTAATCTTTCTCCGCGGGAGAGGCAGCAGGCCGTATGCCTTTACCAGGCATTGCAGATGGCCCAAGGCCTTTTGGATCGGGGAGGACAGGACCCGATAGAGTACGTCAAGACAATGTCGGATCGGATACAGAGGGAACCGGACGCACGGATAGACTATGTCAGCCTGGTTCATCGGGAAACTCTTCAGGATTTGGAGCGCGTGGCAGACGATGCGTTGGCGGTGCTCGCTGTTCGGATCGGCAAGACGCGCCTTATAGACAACATGTTGCTACGAATTCCCACGCTTAAGAAAGACGAAGCGTAGGAATCGGAGCAAACTCTTTAACGATGATTCTTTCCTGCAGGAGGCGGGGAATGCAACGGACGATGCTAAAATCCAAGATCCACAGGGTCAAAGTCACCGGCGCGTGCGTCGATTACGAAGGAAGCGTCACCATTGATTCAACTCTCCTGGATGCAGCCGACATCCTCGAATACGAACAGGTTCATATCTACAACGTCTCCAATGGAGAAAGATTTGCCACGTACGTAATCAGAGGGGAGCCGGGTTCAGGTGTGATTTGTTTGAACGGAGCGGCAGCTAGAAAGGTTTCGGTCAAGGACCTTGTAATTATTTGTTCCTATGTGGCGCTGGAGGATTCCGAATGTAAGGGCTTTCATGCGCGCAGCATATTTGTAGACGAAAACAATAAGATAGCCAGGACAAGCTAAACCCGACGGCCAGCCACGAGGCTAGTACCGGACCGGAAAGAAAGGAACGCGGTTACTCTCTGAGGAAAGCCGGAACTCCTTTCCTTGTTTGATCCATATTCTTCCAAGGCTCCGACCTTCGCGGGTAACATCAAGAGGGACTTCGCCGTCAGTCAGTTTCGAGGCGTCGATACCGGTGGCCGACCCGGACTGCTGCCATCTCACGGTTCTGCCGGCCATGGTAATAAAGAGGGCAGTTGCTTCAGGTACGTTTGTCTTCACATCCATAATCTTGATCAACGCATTAGTCGGCAATTCCAATTTGTCTCCCGGATAGGCTACAAATGGGCCGCCTTGCGATTCACGGAGCACCAGGTATTCGAGACGGGGCTCGGTGACCGCAATGTAACTTTCCCCAATCACTTTGTTGTTCAGCTTGGCTTGAAGGGGGAAGACTGTGACCGATCCGCGCCTGCGTCCGTATTTCTCCTGAAGGTCCGTGGCTGTGTTGATGCGGTGGCCCCGGTCTTCCAGCGGTGACGCTTGGACCTGGAAACCGCGGAGATCTACCCTCAAAGCCTTTTCATCTTCAGGCTCCAAATTGGTTGACGGATCCAGCAGGGTAAGGGTGTCACCTCGCATGACCGTCAATTCCTCCCCAGGCTCTGCCACGACTGTCCTATCGTTGACTCTAACGCAGAAATATCGGACCCTTCGCTCCACTCGGACACCTGCGGGTTTGGGTGAACGCCCCTGAATGATCTCCACCGGGATGGTGCCTATAAGGAAACGATCTTTTCGTATCTGTATGAGGGTGTCGTTGGTAAGGTGCACTTCCTCATTCAGATCGTTGAATCCGCCTGCTCCCTTGATACGCGCGGTGAGTCCCCGTGAGTAGTTTGATTCAATGTGCACTATCCTCACATTGTCGCCCGCGTGGACCCTGAGCGCATCATTGCCGTTCACAACAATAGGGGTGCGGCCGTTGATCGAAACGATCAGATATTTAAGATACGGATTATCGAGGTAGATCTTCGGATTGTCGGGTATAATGCCGAACTCATCCAAGAAGGCATTTATTACCATGGTCTGGTATCGGACCCTTAAACGATAATCACGGACGTTCTTCGAGGTTTCACTGGCGAAGGCCGGTATGCCCACTTTGGTCAAGGCGTGATAAGTTGCTGAAAGCCGCTGTTCCTTATGTGTGGTATCTGCGCGCAGGGTCCGGTGATTATTGAAGTGGAAGAGGTGCTCCACGGCTGATATTTGGGGATTGACCCTCTCCAGCACCCGATTCACCATGCTCTCCATTGGAATGACTCTTCCGTCAGGACGTGTGTGCTCTTCCGCGTCGGCAATGATTGACTGTCCGTACCGCATGGAGTTTCGTTCCGGAGACTCCCATTTAGGGGAATAGAAGCCCGAACCGTCGTGGAGATTCAAGAAGAAGTCGCTCCGTTTCATCAGGTCCTTGATTATCTTCACGACAAGAAGATCCCGGTCGGAACGCTTGGGGTGCTGATCGGCAAACTTCCGATTCATATCTCCTTCAACGCCCCTGTTGTTTTCCACAATTGAAAAGAAATTCGCCCGGGGCACCAGGATCAAGTTCCCCTTTTTCAGGGAAATATCGGCATAAAGGTCCGCGGCCAAGTACCCTCCCGGCTCGTCCCCCTGAATTCCTCCCATGAGCAACAGTGTCGGGCCCTGCGAGCTGCCTTTAATGGTGTACACATCCAGTTCGGAATTCGTCCCTTTGAAATAGACCTTGTGGATAGTCTCTGCCGGGGCTGCGCGTGGCACGGCAAGACTGAGCAAGAGGGCGAGCGTGATTGAGACCCCGGGGAGCCCCCGATGGATTCTGGAAATGAGCGACATAGACAACCTAATCGTTCGACAAACCGACTTCAGGACCTAAGCACGCGATGCAACCTTCGGCATCCTTACAACAAACGAGGGCGCACTGCCCTCACAAAAAGCCTCAACCAAAATGTGTCGAGCCCCATCAAAGCTTTATAGTGCACGCCTCTTCTGGACGGCTCTTGAGCGGGCACCTTCCAAACCTTCCCCCTTTTTGCCGACCATCTTTAGTTCGTTGCGGGCGAAGCCCCGCTGGAACACTATCTTTCCATTCTCGTCATATAGCAGGATGGATACTCGAGACAAGGATGTTCCCGGCCGATCGTCCCCGTAATCCAATGCCACGCGGGCATTGACCCTGAAAGGAGGGGTAATAGATTTCCCTTCCCTGTAGTCGGTCGGCAGGTCTTCTTCTGCGAGCCGAGTGTTGCTGGGATAAACAACTATTCTGTTCTTTCCCTGCTGATCGACCGTCTCCACAAATACGAACACGTATCCTGAAAACAATGTATCCGGGTGGTCTTTTACAAGCCTGAAGCTAAGTTTCCACCTACTGGGACTCTCAACGACGGCGGTTACGTCCTGTGCGTTAAAATTGATGATCGGACCCTGGGCCGAACTTCCCTCTGTTTCTCCAGGGTCCACAAGTGGCGTTTCAGTTGATCCGCGACCGGCGAATTTTCTCGTGGCGGATTCCGCCGAAGAGAACGTGCTTGGGCTCTCCCCGATTTCCTCATCTACAGCCTTGGACCGGCCGGGAGGTCTGGTCGGAGACTTAACCGCATCCTGAAGGGCCGTCAGCGGACCTTCATTCTCGACAGGTAACTCTTGGTCGTGCGTTCCTTCCCCAGCAGGTGCCACTTCCCTGGTCGGCCGCGGGGGTACCGCTGCCAAAGTAGGAGATTCCTGCAATTCCTTCAGGCGCTTCTCCTGGATTGCTATCTCCAGTTCTTTGCTTCTAAGCTCTTCCTGCAGCGATTGGACCTTTTGAGCGAGGGTATCATGCTGGCTCGTAGTTCCGCCCTTGCTCGACAGGTAGCCCCCCGTACCGATGATGGCAAACACAACGAGGCCAATCACCACAGCCGCTACGGCGAAGCCGACGCGCATGCGGAATGGGGTCAACTCCACCTGGCGGGAACCGCCCGATTCACTCATTAGCACTATGGAATAACGGGCCTTGGTCCGGGTTTTAGGTATTGGAATCGGAGGAAGATCCCGATAGGGCGGTCCATCCCTCCGAGACGATGCGGAACCCCGAATCTTTGCCGCCATCCAAGACCATACTTTTCCAACCTTTATCACTGTATTTATCTCCCTGGAAGGACTGGACGAACCTCACCAGAACTCGGCCTTGCACCTTCCTGATTTCCACCCGGTCAACTTCGACACGGATGGTTCGGTATTTGCGGAAAAAATTCTTCTTAGTCTTCAGGAGCGCCTCGTAATTCATTCCCTCGTGCTCGAAATCGGGATGATACATTTTCATGAACCTGTCAAGATTCTTTTGCTCCCAGGCTAATTTCCACTCACGGAGGAAAGCCAAGACTGTCTTTTTATCTGATAACGCCTTATCCGACGTCTTGCCGTTCAATGCGACGGCTTTCGATCCGGACCGGTGCGACTGTCCGTCCCGGACATCCTTGTCGCGGGTGTCTCTTGGCCCCGTGTGCGCGTGTCGAGCCATTTTTTCCAGAGACGCCAGCAAGTATGTCATCTCCGATTTCATGCGAGCGTGCGGAGGGGCCGCTGGTTTTCGGTCGGCTTTCTCCGCTTTCGCATTATGTCCGATGCTATCCGGAATCCGTGCCCTGGAGGTCACTTGAGTCTCAGGCTTTTCTTTCCCTACGGCCGCTTCGCCCTTCTGACTCGGGTCGATTTTTTCAGGAATCTGTGCTCTGGAAGCCACTTGAGTCTCAGGCTTTTCTTTCCTTGAGGCCGGCTCAATACTCGGGAGGGGCACATACGTGGGCATCAGGCGAGCTACAATCAGTCGATCGGGGGACGGACCGCCCAAGTATTTTTCATTCATCTCGATGTGGGGAGCCGCACCCTCTTTGGCAGTCCGGCCGCTTATGCGATCCAATACCACTCCGCGCGACGGAGCAGACGGCCGCGGGGTCTCGACTTCTCCCTGAGGCGCTGGTTCCGGCTCGTCAGTGGAAACCAGGCGGATGCGGAAATCATTCGTTTCAGCTCTCCCTGTGCCGGGATCCGCTCCGGCTCTGGCCAGCAAGGTCTGTACCGGAAAAGGGTCATCAACAGGCTGGTGGTAATCCTCGGCATAAATGCTGTATTTGTCTCCGTGCGTAAGGTACAGCACTTTAATGCCTGAGCTATGGAAGCCGTCGGAGCCGTAAGCCTGGGTAAAGATAGAGGTAATGAGGCCGTTCTGCCGGTAGAGATACACGTTGCCCAGCTTGACGCGTATGGAAGTGTATCGCTTGTTTAGCCGGCGTTTCTTTTCTTTCCAGCCGTTGAAATCGAGCCAACAACTCTGAAAATTCGGTGAATAGTGGGCCATGTACCCATCAAGGCTTTTCGACTCCCATGCCTGGCGCCACGACTCGATGAAGTTTCTCAGTTCCCGTTCCTGCTCCATAATTACTGATCTTGGCGCCATGAGCAGCTTTTCTACCACAATAATGGGAGTGCTCTGCAGCCTGATGAACCGCGACACCTTGATCAGGTCCTGATTCTCAAGGGCTACGCAACCATTGGAATCGGGCTTCGTCCCGAGAGGTTTGTCCCTTCCGTGAAGCCAGATGCCGTCACCATTCTTGCCTCTTCGTCGGTCTACGAAATTAGGGTAGTCGGTGGTGAAAGCCCACAGCCCATATTTGGATGGGAGCGTCTGACCGTCAATGACCGAGCAGAAGAAATAGACTCCTTCGGGGGTCTTCATATCGCCCCGAACCCACTTGTCCCCATCATTCTCACCAGTGGAACACCCGTAGGATTCGACCATGGACGGCTCGCCGTCCTTGATCCGCCAAACACTCAGGCGCTGCTGGGCCTTGTCGACGATCACAGCGTGGAAAGTCCCTTCCACCATCCAGTTCATTAGCGCTACAGGATAGAGGGGCTCGCTGCCGGAGGCTCCCGCGGCAAACGTTATGAGCAGAATGAAGGCCATCGAGACTATGTTTGCAGTCCGACAGCGGGGGGAGGCTAACAGTCTTTTCAGATTGCAAGCAAACATACGCTTTTCTTTACAGGTAGTTGCGCCAAAAGTCAAGAAAGTTTTACATTAACTTTATAATACAACATTATGAAACTGTTTGATAAAAAACCCTATCTACTACCGAGTCAACCCACCTCAGCGCACGGCTGATGTCAAAGACTGCCTCTATCTCGGAGGCAGCCAGGTGCTCCAGGATCTCGGGATCGCGCAGGAGGATCTCCTTGAAGTCCGTCTGATCTTCCCACGCTTTCATGGCATTACGTTGAACCAGAGTATAGGCGTCTTCTCTGGTCAGCCCGTGGTCCACCAGTTGCAGGAGAACCGATTCGGAAAAAATTAGCCCGTGACTCATTTGCAGATTTTGCAACATCTTCTGCTCGTACACCTTTAAGTTGCTTATCACCGAAGTCAGGCGGTGGAGCATGAAGTCAACCAATATTGTGGCATCAGGGGCAATGATCCTTTCGACCGAAGAATGGGATATGTCCCTTTCATGCCAAAGAGGCACGTTCTCCATTGCTGCCAGAGCATGACCTCGGACCACACGAGCCAGGCCGGTGATATTCTCGGTGAGCACAGGATTCCGCTTGTGGGGCATGGCCGACGAACCCTTTTGACCTTCGTGGAAGAATTCCTCTGCCTCGGCCACTTCGGAGCGCTGCAGGTGCCTTATTTCGACCGCGATTTTCTCCATACTTGAGGCCATCATGGCCAAGGCGCAGAAATACTCTGCGTGGCGATCCCTCTGAAGCACCTGGTTGGAAGCAAGGGCGGGTTCAAGCCCTAGCTTCGCCAAGATGTCTTCCTCCATCTGCGGATCCAGATGAGCGAAGGTTCCTACGGCCCCTGAAATCTTGCCTACAGAAATGGTCTTCAGCGCTGCGTCCCAGCGAGTAAGATGCCTGTACATTTCGCTGTACAGGATCGCCAATTTGAGGCCAAAAGTAATTGGTTCGGCATGAATGCCATGGGAGCGGCCGACCATCGGGGTATGACGATGCTCCAGGGCGCGAGTCTTGAGCGCATTCAGCAGCTCGACCAGCCCTTCGCGAATAAGCAGTCCCGCCTCTTTGAACAACAGACAAAGCGCAGTGTCCACGACGTCATACGAAGTGAGACCCCTGTGGATGAACCGCGAGTCCTCCCCTACAAATTCAGCCACGGATGTAGTAAATGCGATGACATCGTGGCGGGTGATTTTTTCAATCTCGTTGATACGTTCCGGATCAAAAGCAGCTCTCGTCCGGATGCGTTCCATGCTTTCGGGTGGGATGACTCCCCTTTCAGTCCATGCCTCGCAAACGGCTAATTCTATATCCAGCCATTTTTGATAACGGTGCCGTGGTTCCCAGATTCTTCCCATGTCTTGGCGGGTGTAGCGCGGAATCAAACTGACTTCCTTTCAAAACAAGGTTTGCAGCCTACGCGACGCACCATCAGTGAATGCAAGCCAGCACCGGCCTCCCCAACCTGTGTTCCCTGGCGCCTCAGCCACCCAGGTTCCGGGCAGGCTTCCACAGGTGCAGTTCTCTCACGGTGTACGAGTCCGGCAGACCACCTCCCCAAGCGCGTTTTGCTGGAGAAAATTGTTGATACATTAAATTGCAGCCCCATACCGTCCAAAGCGCTTAAGCATACCATGAAAGGGGAACCGGTTGCAAACACAAATAGAGGCTGGCAGTGTCCAAGTTCGGGACGCCACGGGCGGTCTCTACAAACCGTCACTCCGGACTCCGATCCGGGGTCCAGTCCCGCGTTTCGCTGGATGGATTCCGGCGTTCGTCGGAATGACGGCCAGCACACTAAATTAGGAGACTACCGAGAGGCTTTACCCGTCGGCCGGTAAATGCTAAACAACCATTATGAAATCACTGGTCACGGTCAGAAAATGTGAGAATTATGAACCGCCCTTGTTGGCGACAGTTCTCGAAAAGTGTCTCGATGATCTTGGAGGAATGTCCTCATTGGTTAGAAGAGGGGACCGGATACTACTTAAGCCGAATCTGCTCAAGTCCGCGGCCCCTCATGAAGCCGTCGTAACACATCCGGCGGTGGTAGAAGCCATTGCTTCTATGGTGATCGATGCTGGGGCCACTCCTTTCATCGGGGACAGCCCGCCTCTAGGCAATCTCCCAAAGGTTTTGTTGAAATGCGGGTACGAGCCTTTTATGAAGAAAATGGCCATCCAGGCGGTGCCGTTCGTGGAGAAGCTGTCGGTGGAATTCTCCTCGGGCCGGCTATTTAGACGCATGGACCTGGCTCGCGAGGTGTTTGAATTTGACGCGGTCATTAATCTGGCCAAGCTGAAGACTCACACTCAGATGGTGCTCACCCTCGCGGTCAAAAACCTCTTTGGAACCGTTATAGGCACTGACAAAGCTTCCTGGCATTTAAGGGCCGGGAAGGACGTTGATTGCTTCGCAACGGTGCTTGTCCAAATCTTTGAAAAGATCCGGCCGGTTCTCTCTATTGTGGACGGTATTCTTGCTATGGAGGGAAATGGTCCCAACAGCGGGGATGCCCGCCATGTAGGGATTCTCGGCGCGTCCACCGATGCCGTGGCGCTGGATTCGGTCATCTGCAGGTTGGTGGGCTACAAGGTCCGTTCCCTGCCCACGTGTGTCATCGGAGAGAGTATGGGGGTGGGGGTTGCCGATAGCGGGAAAATCCGGAGGGTCGGAGACGATCTTGACGGATTTCCCTTGAAGGACTTCAAGGCGCCCAAATCAGTGACAATGGCCTGGAATCTCTCCTATTGGAATCCCGCGCGCCGTTTCTTGGAGAACCATGTCATCACCAAACCTGCCATCGACCTGGCAGCCTGCCGCAGTTGCGGGATCTGCGTCGCCCATTGCCCGCCACGCGCCATCAACGAGATAGACGGGGCAATGGTAATCGACCGCAGGAAGTGTATTTCTTGCTTCTGTTGCCACGAACTCTGCGAGAACAACGCAGTCAATATCGTCCAGCCGTTCTTCGGGAAGGTCCTCTCTGCCGTAAGCCGTTGAAAAGCTACCATGGCCACTCTGCGTTGATGTCGCAAGCTATGAATTAGTACCGACCGAGGGAGAGAACCGTCCAGAGGCGAACTATATCCGGTGTACACCCCAGCTTTAAGGTGTCGGTCGCCCCGATCATATGGAGCAAAAGAGCCATGAACTGGCCCTCGCTCGATTGCGGTTTTCAAACCCGCTGTTCGCTAGGCCGGAAAACATTTCGCGAAGGCCATCATGAGTTTTGGAGATCCTTTTATGCGGATCCTCCGAGAGACCAGCGCCCAGGGCAAGCTGGCCTCTTTTGCCAGAAATCTGATCCACGTGTGACTGTCGGCAGTGACGTGGAGGTCCGCAGCACCGAGAAGGTCGTCCTGGACCGTCACAGTCTTGTCTCGGATTATTACGGTGCCTTTGCATTTCTCGTCACCGGTAAACGTAAAATGAAAAGTGGCGTTGAGGCCTCCGGCCTGCTGCCTCTGAAATACGATAGGTAGGCTTTTGAGAAACATCGTCACCGAATTGGGCCGAAGGCCGTTTGAAACACGTTTGACTTTCTTGTGCGGAAATCGGGACGTCACGTAGGCGTCGGCATCGGAACCAGGGACCACGTATACAGTCTCTTGTTTGGAGTGCATCTTCTTGACTAACGCTTCAGTGTAACCCTTGCGATCCTCCAGAAAAGCCCCTATTGCTTCCTCTCCTGCCGGACAGACTGCCATGCACCTGTCGCATCTGGTCTGCCCACCAATGGAAAGATTCTGCCACATAGACACAGTCTCGGAATCACTGACTCGTGTCCGATAGTCTTTGAGACTACGGCTGGCCACAACATTCGCAACCCAGTCGGCAAACCCTCCCATCCGTTCTCTGTAATTATGTGTGTAACACGACACAAAGTCGAAATTGCCGTCGGCAGCCACAGCGCCCACCGGACAAACCGAAACGCAGAGCTTGCACTCTATACACGGATCGAATTCCAGTGGGGCGCTATACGAAGTAAGTTCAGCATCCGTGAGGATCGTCCCCAGTATGATGTTGGAACCAAACCTCGGATGAAGCACCAATCGATTCCAGCCCATACGACCCAGCCCTGCTTCTGTTGCGTTAACCTTGTCGGTGGAAAGCCACATCTTATCCGGCCATCGATCGATTTCCATGGGAAATCCCACCGGCACGTTCAGGGCTCCAAATCCGAGCTCTTGCAACTGGAAGGCAATGGTGCGAGCTGTGCGGTTTGCATCTTTCCACGCCTGTTGAAATTCCAGGTTGGTCGCGGAATGAGCAACGGTACGCGTGTTCTCCCGATGGAGGCGATGGGCTATGCAGATCAGCGTCCTCGTGGGGGGAAACACATCCAGAAGTTCATTCCTCTGATCGGAGATCGCGGGCCGATCTATTTCCACAAAACCCACGTCATCGGCTCCGGCCTCAATGCAAAGCCCTTTGAGCCGCTGTGGGTCAAGTCTAGCTGATCTGTCAGCGCCAAGCTGGGTTGCATCCCGCTGACGGTACCATTTTACTGTGGGATGAGCTTCAAGATTCATAAGTTCCTCCTCATATTGAGCATCGTCCACTGAGGCGTCCTTTTAGCGGCGATCCATCTGTGCCGATTTTGAACGCGTCGAAAATTATTGCTTCAGTACACGGTCGAAGACCATCTTTTCGAAGAGAATAAGCGGGGCGGTGTTACTTTCCGCCTTCATGCGCAACAAAGCCCCCTCCCAGCTATTAAGAATAAAATCCGCAGTTTCAGATACATCGAGAGCGGGATCGATCTCCTGTTCCTGCTGGGCAAGATCCAAGCATTCAGCAATCCCAGCCTTCATCTTGTTAAGTGCGTGTCTGAGTTTGTGTTGAAATGCGTCGCTCAAGCCGCCTATTTCTTGTGTAAGATTGCCTATCGGGCATCCTCCTTTGCATCCTTGTTGCTCGCAGATTGAGCGGAATTTCTCAAAAAAACTTTGAAGCCTTTTCAAAGGGGACACCTCAGGGCCATTCAAGTGTGATTCGATCATGGACGCAAAGAAGTTGAAATAGTAGTCGATCAACTCCAGCCCGAAGTCCTCCTTACTCTTGAAATAGAAATAAAAAGACCCCTTCGGCACTCCTGCATTATAAAGAATCTCCTGGATTCCGGTGTTTTTAAAACCTTTCTGATGAATAATCTGAGCGCCGTGCGCCAGGATTTTATCCTTCGTTGTTTCTTTTAGCATGGTGCTCTTGCCCTCCACTACCGAGACCATAATAGACCGGTCAACTACCAACGTCAAGACCTTTATTCATTGTTGTGACCTACCCCAGTGTTTCCCTAGTCTTGTTTGAGTGCCAGAGTGAGGCCGTCGGCTATGGGGACAAGGCTCAATTTAATCCGATCATCGTCACGCAGCTTCAGATTAAACTCTCTGATCGCGAGGGTAGCGTCATCCCTTGCCTGGGGGTCTGCCACTCGGCCGCTCCACAAGACGTTGTCCACTGCAATCAATCCGCCGGGACGCAGGAGTTCAAGAGATCGCTCATAATAGGCATCGTAATTTTCCTTGTCAGCATCTATGAAAACGAAATCGAAAGATCCGCGTTTTCCTGCGTCCAAGAGAGACTCAAGGGTTTCGATAGCCGGTGCCAGTCGCAAATCAACCTTCTTTGCCACGCCGGCCTCCTGCCAATACCGGCGGGCCATGGAAGTCCACTCTTCATTTATGTCACACGCGATGATTCTGCCTTGCGGAGGCAGAGCCAAAGCGGTCCAGAGAGAGCTGTAGCCGGTGTAAACGCCCAACTCTATAGTGTTGACTGCTCCAATAATTTGGAGCAGCAGGGCCATGAACTGGCCCTGCTCCGGGGCAGTTTGCATCATAGAATGAGGATACGGAGCGGTTTCGTCTCGGAGCCGGCGCAAGATGTCCGGTTCGCGCAGGGATGACAACAATAGGTAATCGTACAATTGGTCCGACATGGAGATAGTTCTGTTAGCCATAGTATTTCCTCGACGGTTTGGGCACGACAAAATCGTGCGTAGGCATTCAATCAACGTAATCACTTACCGCGGAGATCGCAGAGACCGCAGAGAATTCTGTTTTCTCCGCATTTCTCTCAGGGGAGGCATAGCGCATTCAGGCTTGCGACAGTGAAGACCACGCCAGCCTGACTCGGACCCCACTGGCTTATGCGTAGGTGCGCAAGCCTTTTTTCCTCTCTGCCTTCCCGGCGCATCCCGCGTCCCGCGGGACGGAGATCCCGCGCGGAACGCGGGACTGCTTGCCGGCTCAACGCTTGCCAATCACCTTTCACAAGGTGTCTTGGTCCATGTGTTTCCCCTCGTACACCGCTTCACCGATGGTGGTCTGAAAGACAACCTGACAGATCCGGGTGTTCGGTTTAAGTATGAGCGGAAAAGGGGCCATGTTGCTGATTTCCAGGACTTGCCGATTGTTTATGCCGGGTTGAATGAAACTAGCGGTCATGTGCACCAGGAGACCAATACGGGCAAACCGGGATCGGCCTTGAATCCATCCGCACAGGTTGGGAGCTAGCCGGATTCTTTCCTGCGTTATTCCGAGGATGGTCTCTCCGGGCAAAAGAGTGAACGAACGTTCACAGTAGACGAGCTTAGTGATTTTTTCGAGATCCATAGCGTCGTCCACCACAACTCCCCGACGCAGCTTCTTGAAGATCCTGAACTGGTTGCTCAAATTGAGGTCCACCGAGCCCGGGCCGACCATGTTTTCGCTGAATGGCTCGATTTCGATCCGGCCGTCCTTCATCGCCTGAAACAATTCGTCTCTGGTCAATACACTCATCTGCCTTCCCCCAGCCCGCGGCTGTACCTCGGACATCAATACCTTTTACCATAACCGGGAAGGTTCCGATGCGCCATTATGGTATACTTCGGTTGAACGAAAGTTTTTCGAGTCGTGATGCATGCCTTGAAGTTGCAAAGCGGGCGGGTCGCTCCTAGAGGTTGTTTGTCGGCGAACCGTCAAAGTGATGGAACGCGAGACGTAGATGGATCTGGCTGTTCTCCAAAAAGTGGCACAGGAACTTAATGAACTGCTTCCAGGCGGGTTTGTCAACAAAATTTATCAACCCTTGCCAAGAGAAATCGTGTTGCGCATACGATTCCGGACAGGGGGAGAGAAGAAACTCATGCTCAGCGCCGATCCGTTGCTGGGCCGCATTCATCTAACCAGCCTCAAGATTCCGAATCCGCCGACTCCTCCGAGATTCTGCGCTTATCTCAGAGCGCATCTCCAAGAGGCGAGAATTGTTCAAGTCGCCGCAGCTCCGGATGACCGAGTCGTCAGAATTATCACCGTGCGCGGCCCAGAGAATGAGAGAGCTGAAAGAGATCTTATTCTTGAGATCCTTGGACGAGACTCAAACATCCTCATCGTGGACCGCAAGCTCAATCGAATTATGGATTGTCTCCATCATATCCCGGAGAAAGCAATTGGGAGCCGAGTGGTTCTGCCTGGTCTGGATTATTTGCCTCCACCCGCAAGGAGCGGCGTTCCGACAAAGTCGCTCTATGATCTGGACGTGAACAGGTTTGCCCCTGGCATTACCACAAAACCGGACGGCAGAAGGCGCCTCACAGTAGAAGCAGCGGCCTCCCTCGATGAGTGTTTCTCATCCATGAACGAGGCAGTGGACGCATTTTTTAGGCCCAAATTGGAATCGTACTTGCTGGAGGGTTTCAGACGGAAACTGGCAGCGCCTTTGAAAGCCCGCGTTCATTCTCTGGATCGCCGTTTGAACAAAATAGAAGCTGATGCTCAAAGACTCAAGCAACTTGCGGATCGCGGTGATGAGGGCGAACTGCTAAAGGCCAATCTGAAACGTGTGAAAAAGGGCATGACGGGCATAGAAGTTGAGGATTGGGCGACCGGTGGCCGTCGAATCGTCGGCTTGGACCCGGCGCTGGATGCTGTGACCAATATGGACCGAATCTTCAAGAAGGCTGCCAAAGGCAAACGAGGCGAGAAGATGGTGCGGGAACGAATGCATCGCACCCTCGAAGAAAAACGGGCACTTGAAGACCTGCTTTTCTTCCTCGGAGAAGCCTCTGACGTCACGGAACTTGAACGACTGGCAGTGGAAATGCCTCTCAGCAGCCGGCAGAAGCTTCAGTCACCCGGGAAAACAGGTGCTGGGCCTACGTTGGAGTCGGCTCTATTTCGTGAGGAGCGGACGCCGGCCGGTAAGCTCATTCTCGTGGGTAAGAGCGGTAAAGGGAATGACTTCTTGTTGCGCAGGAAGTCCCGGAAAGGGGACTTGTGGTTCCACGTAAAGGATTTCGCGGGGTCCCATGTGATTCTCCGTCGGGAAGGCAATGAGCCGATTGCCATCGGGGACATGGAAATGGCTGCGGGTCTAGCGGTCCATTTCTCCAAAGCCCGTGGCAAGGGGAAAGTGGAAGTGATGGTAGCTGACGTGGGCGATTTGGGTCACCTCAAGGGTGCTTTGCCGGGTCAAGTGACGGTCAAGACCTACAAAACTCTGGTTTCAGGTGGCCTGTCAAATGACCTTAACGGGACATCATGAAGAGGCTTTCTTGAGAAGAGGTTGGGGATCGGCAATCTTCCCCGAAAGAGTTTTTGTCTAATCCGTTATGTACAAGTAGGCTTACTTGCCCTTGATGCTCTTGATCAGTTCCGCCGCATCGTCATCGTAACCCAGTTTGGGGTACTCATCCAGCACACGTTTCGCGGCCAGCCGCGCAGCTTGATAGTTTTTCACACTCAACATCGTGTGGGCCTTGTACATTTCTTTTTCTGCTAACTTCTTGCGGCACTCGTTATACTTTTCTTCAGCCTTCTTGGCCCATTCTCCTGCGTTGGAATCGGCTGCAAGGGCTTTGAATTCCGCCGTTGCCCTCTGAACGACCGAGTTGTCGACATCCACCGTGTTCTTGATCTGGTTGAAGTAGGCCATGCCTATGTTGAATTTGGCCCGGGAGACCTCCTTGTTACCGGGATAGAGGTCTATGAATTGCTGGTACCGAGCAATGGCTTTGTCATAGGATTTCTCATCGTAGAGTGCGTCGGCTATTTTCAAGTAGACTTCCGGCATCTTTTTGAAATCAGGATACCCGGACTTCAGCCGTTCATAGACTTCTACGGCTTGGGAATATTGCTTCTTCTGGAACTGTTCCTCCGCCGCCTGGAAGAGCTTGTCCGGCCCTGGGTCCTTCTCAACCATCTCGGTTTTCCAGAGCGAGGGACAGCCTGCGGCAAGCACCGCAATGAATGTTACAAGGATGAATGAAAGCTTACGTCTCACAGTGTGAGATCCTCGACGCAGCGCTGAAGTCATAGGTTTTGTTAGCAAGGGGACCATCTTCTGTCAAGAAATCTATCGGAAAGGGAAAAACCTTTCTTCAGTGAAATAGTTCCGGGCCGATTTTTTGCCCCCCCTCCAGTACAGGAATCAGTACGTCCTACATGATATACGGTCCGCGAGGGCCATCAAAGCACGTTTCTCTTCCGAGTCGTTGAAAATCTCCAACTGGTCGGTCGCAATTTTCAGATAACCGCGACTCTTCCGGAGCGTCTCCTCGATCCCGCCCCGAGTCTCCAAGAAGCCCCTCACCCATGCCAGGTCTCCGTCGGAACATTGTTCTTGGGCGACGATCCTTTCGACTCGTGTCCTCTCCTCGCTGCTTGCTTCCTTGAGAGCGCAGATCAGTGGCAGTGTGAGCTTGCCTTCCTCCAGGTCTTTTCCAGGAATCTTTCCCATAGTCTCTTTGTCGGATCGGTAGTCTATCACATCATCGGTCATCTGAAAGGCTATGCCGAGATTGAACCCAAATTGGGCCAACGCTTCTTCCTCTTCACCGCCCAATCCTCCCAGGATGGCACCGCCACGGCAGGCTGCTTCCATCAGGACTGCTGTCTTGTCAGTGATGACCTGAACATATTCTTTTTCGCTGAGTTGAATGTTGCCTATATTCATCATCTGGAATAATTCACCCTCGCTCAATCTCTCAGTGGCCCTGGACACGATTTCGAGAATGCGCAGGTTCTTGAGCGACGTGAGAGCCGAGAATGCCTTGGCCAGTATAAAATCACCGCCCAGCACGCACATCTCATTGGACCACAAGGTGTTCGCTGAAGGCCTACCCCGACGTGTGTCAGCGCGGTCCACCACATCGTCGTGAAGCAGTGTGGCGGTATGGATGCACTCAATCGCCCCTGACAGCTTGACCGCGTCCAATCCTGAATATCCGCCCATACGAGCTGCTATTATGGCAAGCTGGGGGCGAATTCTCTTGCCGCCGCTGTTCATAATATGAGCGCCTATCTCGAAGGCCACGGGGACGCGGCTTCTCAACTGCTGAATCAACTCCTGTTCCAGGTTTTCCATGGTACATTGGATTGAGTCGAGCAGATCCAAAGGCTTCTCCTGAGATCCAGGGGTACGTCCGCGCTGAAGCGATACAAACAGATCACTTTATCACTTGAACGGCTTTGCCGCAAGGCTGGCGGCGTTGGAGTTCGAGTCACGGTTTGGAGGTGCCACCGACTGCACAATTCAGCCGGCGTCGGCTACCGCAAAACGTGCGTGAATTGACATGATGTCACTCTAAGTGGTCCACTTCGTAATTCGGACGACGTATTCTTGGACTCGAGAACATAAAAGCGGATTCGAGACTATGGATTGGTGGGACAGGCATCGTGCCTGTCATTTCTTGATAGACAGGCACGATGCCTGTCCCACCAAAGCCTTCCGAAATACGTCACCGAACTTGTGAAACCGAGTACGAATTCCTGCAATGAAGGCAAGGGGAATGGCCCCCATCAGCTCCATGGACTTGACACCATCTTCCATTAACGGTAATTGTGTAACACACGAAAGGACAGTGGTCTGTTTCAAAACCGCGTGAACTTTTGGAATTGTGCCACAGGCTCGGTGGCTGATACGTGGGCTGTCAAGTCAGGCTCCGCGAAATCTTCCGCAAAGAACTTTCCGGTATTCTGCCGCCAAATTGGCCATCCTCTACGGAATGACAGTGGCCCGCATAGTATGGACAGTCTTCTTCCCACCTGACAGCTAATGTAGCCCTCTGCACAGAATGCTGACTGCAGGCGGTGATTACTTCATGTCTTGAGAGAAGACGCCATGGGAAGCCCGCTCCGGCGGGGCCCGGAAGGCTCAGTACGTCAGGCGTCGGCATGAAGCATTATTAAAAGTATACTTTTGGGGAGTCGCAATATGAGAGTACTCTTGTTGAATCCACGTTTTGCCCAGACGTTCTATTCATTGGACAGGGTCCTGATGATGCTCGGGCGCAAAGCCGTTCATCCTCCTCTAGGGCTCGTCACTGTTGCTGCGTTGCTTCCGCAGGACTGGGAATTCAACCTTATCGATTTGACTTTTCAAACAATAACCCAGCAAGATTGGGATGCTTGTGACCTAGTGCTGATTTCCGGAATGAATGTTCAGCACCAAGGAATCGTTGAGACGGTCCAGGAGGCCAAGAGGCACGGCAAGAAGGTTGTAGTAGGCGGGCCCGCGGTCTTTCATGCACCCGAGGACGCTCTGAAAGACGGTGCGGACATTGTTGTGGTCGGAGAGCTGGAATCTTGCCTAGACCGATTTTTGCAAGTTTTGAATCGGAACGAGTGCGGTGTGATCATTAGTAGCGAGACCAGGCCGGATCTTAAATCTTGGCCTTCCCCAAGATTTGACCTTTTAGACGTGGACAAGTACTTGACCATGGGCGTCCAGTTCTCGCGGGGATGCCCTTTTCAATGTGAGTTCTGTGACGTTACCCATATGTTGGGACGCAAGGTCAGGATCAAATCCCCTTTGCAAATCATCAACGAACTGGACATGCTCAGACGCCTGGGCTGGAAGGAAAACGTCTTCTTTGTTGACGACAACTTTGTAGGCAATGGTCGCGCTGCCAAGACGTTGTTGAGGGAATTGATCAGTTGGCACACATCTGTCGGCCACTGTTTTGATTTCAACGCGCAGGTTTCGGTTAATGTGGCCAAAGATCAAGAGTTGTTGGACCTCATGGTCGATGCGGGCTTCTACAAGGTGTTCGTGGGAATCGAAACCGACGATCGAGAAAGTCTCGAACAGACCAAAAAACACCAGAATTCCCGAACAGATCTCGACATGGCGTGCCACAAGATCATAAGCGCGGGACTGCAAATTGAAGCCGGCTGGATTGTCGGTTTTGACAACGAGAAGCCTGGGGCGGATCGTCGAGTCATCGACTTTGCCAAGCGCAACCATATTCCGCAGATACTAGTCAATTTCCTGCAGGCCCCGCCGGGCACAGACTTGTGGAAGCGCCTTACCAAGGAAGGGCGTGAGCCTTTCATACCTTCGGATAAGGCCACGAGTCTGATCGGTCTGATCAATTACGAGACTGTCCGCCCTGTCGCCCAACTTACTCAGGAAGTCATAAACATATATGAAAGTCTTTATGATCCGAAATCCTACTATCGGCGGGCATTTGAGGAGTTCTCGTTGATGAAGCCCCGTCGGCTCAAGAAGCCGCCTCGCTTACCCTCCGCGGCCCAGTTGCGGGCCCTATTGCTGACCTTTGGTCGCCAGGGAATACTGAATCCATCGCGCTGGAGCTTCTGGAATTACTTTTTCAAAGGATTATGGTCATTTAGTGACAGGTTCGAGTATTTTATCCACACACTGATTCTGTTCGAGCATCACGATGACTTTCGAAAAACCATTGCTAAAACCATAGCCAACGAGCTTCGGCTGGTTGTATCCAATTCTGACAGTGAGGCAGAGTTTATAGAAACGCCGGCGGCAGTCTCTGCTAGCCGTGGATAAAAGCGTTACAAGACAATAAGAGAGTGAGCCGCTCCGGCATGGGTGCGTCGGGGTATCTTCCGGAACCTTTCACTTGCGGTTGGTTCCATGATAATTATATCGTGGTCGAATATCATGGTACTTTTCCAAGGACTGCCCTTGCCCCGCTATCCGCGCCTATTGATAACTCTTCTTCTGCTTCTGGTCGGCTCGGTCCTTTGCGCCGCAGGGGAAGTCCCCGATTTCGAGAAAGGCCTTACCCTAAGAATCGAGGGCAAGAACGCTCAAGCGGTTGAAGCATTTAAGAGAGTTCTTGCTGATTCGCCTACACATGTCCGAGCCCTGGTCCAGATGGGAGCCGCATTAGAGGACCAGGGGAAGTGGAGAGAAGCCGCGCAGGCTTATCGCCGCGCTCTGGAGATAGACCCTCGTGATGGCTCCGCGATACGCAATCTCGCACAGTTGGCATCGTCGCGCAGCATGGATACGCCGATCCAAGCACCCAATCCTTCCAAGGAGGACCTGCTTCGGAACGGATTGCGGGCACTGGAGTCGAAGGATTTTGATAAGGCCGCGGAAATATTCAGATTGTCACGAGGGCTTTTCTCCAATGATCCTCGGCCATTATTCTATTCCGCCATCACTCTGGAACAACAAGGCAGGGTCGCTGCCGCAATTGCGCTCTACGAAAGAAGTGTCGAGTCCTTTCCGGACTATATCCCTGCCAGAATAAACCTCATCGTCGCACTGATTTCTGCAGGTGATCGGGAAAAAGCCGGCGAACAGGCCCCAAAAGCCCTCGACATAATGCCTGGCAATCCACGTGTGCGGTATCTGGCTCGCTTGCTGGGAAAGGCTGAGCCTCTCGAGATAAAGGACGCCCTTTCCCGCAGAGGAACCGATGTGCCATGAGGTACTTTCTTTTTGCAATCGGCCCCTGCTTCCTGGTTCCGATAATTTGTTTTGCCATGCTGCATTACCCGGCTCTCGACCACGAAGTGCAAGCAAGACTCCCTCTGCTCTCGGCTTACTACATTTCCCGGCAATTGGCCGCGGAGATTGCCCACGCTGATTCGCGCGCGGGGGAGCTTCCCATCAATTACGGACACATCCTGGAAGAGTACGACAAGCTGCCTACCAACATGGATTTTAGGGCGCTGGAGACACTCTCCGCTTCGGGAAGAACGCCCGCGCCGGCTGAAAGTGTTTTTGCGCGATTTATCCTGTGGAAAGATAATCTTCCCCACGATTTTTTCACTGCCGATCCGGTCAGGGATATCGCCATAAGGCTCGGGACCATGCGAAGACTGCAGAATGCTGCTGCGGCCATTAGGGACGAGATCATCTCAAAACACACGCTCGACTGTCTGAGATATCTGCCCCCGACAACCGCTTCAGCGACGCTCTCCGGCAAAGGGCTCCCAGCGGAAACGGCCAAAAGCGGCTTGGTTTTCTGCGGCGAGAAGGTCCCGGTGGAGAGAACGGATGTACGACGGAGGATAGA
>Ga0209039_10000644_pt1 | contig 33618 bp, 33 predicted proteins | sample BogFormECP12_OM1_FD_188238 | JGI IMG/M metagenome (GOLD analysis project Ga0209039, IMG submission 188238) | Bog forest soil microbial communities from Calvert Island, British Columbia, Canada - ECP12_OM1 (SPAdes) (version 2) | ecosystem: Environmental > Aquatic > Freshwater > Wetlands > Bog ... | reverse complement strand
CATCATAAGCCTCCGGAGTCGCTTTGGTCTTCGATCAACCTAAAGCCTACTCCAGAGGCTCTTTTTTGAAAACCTATTTACAACCTTTTAGCGCACCCCACTTGTCTTCGTTGCAACAGCAAACCTTAAAATCGGAGTAAAATTGCGGCTTGCGTGTTCATGAAAGGATTAAATTTCAAATGCAAAAGATAAAAATGAGATTAATCATTCCGGTGATTGCAGTTATGCTAACCGCTTGCGGAGGAAATCAAGCTACACCGGCTCCAACTATCAGCATTGCTGATGTTCAAACCATGGCAGTCTCCACATTCGCGTCTAGTTTGACTCAAACCGCGCAGGCGATGCCATCCAATACTCCAGCAGATACACCAGTACCCACGAATACTATTGTCATGTTCAACACATTCGCTCCATTTGGCACCAACGGTACACCGGTGGCCGCGATCAGCAGCCCGACCGCGTCCTGCTATGGCTTGCTTTTCATCAATGACGTATCGATACCCGATGACACAAAAATGGCGCCAGGCCAGACATTTACCAAAACATGGCTGGTACAGAATACCGGCGGCTGTAACTGGGATCCAGGATTCAAGTGGACGCTCATCAGCGGAGACCCAATGGGAGGCTCCACGCTGACGCTTCCACAAAGCGTTGCCCCCAGCACTCAATATCAAATCTCTGTTCCGATGATCGCACCAAACGCCGCTGGCGAATCCGTAGGAACGTGGCAAATGTCCAACGCAAAGGGCACATTCTTCGGTCAACCAGTCTGGGTAAAAGTCATGGTAGGCGGCAACGGAGCGACTAACACGCCAAGCGTCAAATCCACCGCCACGCCGTAACATCAGAACGCAATGAAAATAAAGAGTGTGATTATCATCACGATATTAACGGTGCTTGTGCTGATCATGGCAATTGTTCTACGCGGCTCCACTCTAAAGTTCCAGAATTTAGTTCCAAATTTCTACGGCATTCAAACGGCAGCAGTGGCAACCTTCGTCTCCAACATGACCCAAACCGCGATCGCTCGCCCAACGTCCACCTCCACCCCAAGTTTGACACCGACACTCACGCCCACATTGATCAGCGTTAATCTCACCGAGGCCAGCGCAACTGCCACCCCATCATGTTATCATTTGCGCTGGATCAAGGATGTGACGATCCCCGATCTTTCGCCTATGAAATCCGGCGAGACGTTTACAAAGACATGGCGGGTCATCAATAATGGTACGTGCGCATGGAAGCCGGGCTTTCAATTCGCCTTTTATGGCGGTGACCCGATGGGAGGTTCCAATTACACCTTTACGCAGGCGGTCAATCCCGGCGATCAAATGGATTTATCCATCTCCATGACCGCACCGAGCGGAACGGGAATCATCATCAGCACATGGCGCATGTCCGATGAAGGCTGGTTCTTCGGCGATGCGCTGACAGTAAAGATTGATCTGGGCGGCGAAACGCCAACACCATAAATAAGGAGAAATCATGGCAAGAAAGAATAAGCGCAATTTGAAAACCAAAAGTTCAGGCGGGTTGAATAGCATTCAATGGGCGGGCATCGTCGTGATCGTAGTGATCATTGCGGTCACTGTCTGGTATTTCGTGATGAGCCGAGGGCCGGCACAAACATCGAACGCCCAGACCTCCGCCGCGGTCGCAGTTCCGACTGTCAAAACTTTGCAATGGACATCCGCCCCGCCAATGACCATTGATACCACCAAGCAATATTTCGCCACCGTCACCATGGCGAAAGGCGGCGTGTTCATGATCCAGCTTTATCCCGATAAAGCGCCGATCACGGTCAACAGTTTTGTATTCCTGGCGAATCAGGGATTCTATAATGGCACGACCTTTCACCGCGTGATTGACGGTTTCATGGCGCAAGGCGGCGACCCCACCGGCACCGGCAGTGGTGGACCTGGCTATCAATTCGTCAACGAGAAGAACGCTTTGGCTTTCGATAAAGCCGGTGTGGTAGCAATGGCCAACTCGGGTCCGGATACAAATGGCAGCCAGTTCTTCATCACGTTCGGACCGGTGCAATTAAACGAAAGCGATTACACCATCTTCGGACAGGTGATTAGCGGCATGGATGTGGTCAATGGCATCACCCGCCGCGACCCGACAAGCAATCCCACATTCACCGGCGATGCAATGGCGAGTGTGACGATCTCAACCAAGTAAACAACAGAAAGATAAGGCAACCAAAGTGAAACTCACTGAAGAAATACTGGCGTTACTGCGCCAGCCAAGCACCTGCTACATCGCCACCTTGATGAAGGACGGTTCGCCCCAAGTTACCCAGACCTGGGTTGACACCGATGGCGAGCACGTCATCATCAACAGCGTGCAGGGCTATGTGAAGCTCAAGAATATCAAGCGCGACCCGCGCGTGGCTGTGGTCATCTCCGCGCCGGATAACCCCACGCGTTATTTCCAGGTGCGTGGAAGGGTAATCAAGATGACCACGGATGGCGGGGCTGAGCACATCGAGAAGATTTCCCAGAAATACACCGGCCAGCCGTACTCCTGGTACGGGGGCCGCGAGCAGGTGCGCGTGATCATCACCATCGAGCCTGAGAAGATTACCAGCATGGGCGGCGGTTGGGGACGAAGACCAGCGTCAACCTCCTAGTAATCGTGAACATCTCAACCATGTAAACGATAAATCCCCGATGCTAATAACTTCGGGGATTATTTATTAACCTTGCCATGCTATAATCTTGCCTATTAGATGGTGGATGTAGTTATTTGTCTTCAACTCAGCATAAACTCCTCCTAATTACAGCTTCTTCGCCGGCGATCCAAAAGGTGCGGCGGGCACGCGTGTTGAACTTTCAACAAATCACCATGCCTTATCTGGCGGCTTTTGTGCCATCCAATTGGGAGGTCATTCATATCGATGAAGCCATCACACAGGTTGATGTTTCGTTGCACGTTGATTTAGTTGCTATTACATTTCATACACCAAGTGCTCCCCACGTGTACGAACTCGCTGAACAGTTTCGGAGACGAGGGATTCCGGTGGTGTTAGGTGGCCCGCATGTGACGTTATTACCCGAGGAAGCACAACTTAATGCAGATGTGATTTTTGTGGGGGAAGCGGAATTGACCTGGCGTCAGTTCCTGAAAGACTTTGAAACGGGACAGTATGCACGCCGATATACTTCGGATGTTCTGCCAACACTGGAAGATGCGCCGATGGCGCGCATGGATTTATATCATCGACACGATTACACCAGCGGGAGATTATTTGCCACGCGCGGCTGTGTTTATGGATGCGATTTTTGTTCGCTGGCAGTGATGTATCAGCGTAAAGTCCGCAAGCGGCCAGTGGCATCCGTTGCGGCAGAGTATGCTTCGTTCCCGGGGAAGGTGATCATCTTTTGGGATGATAATCTGGCAAATGATAGGGGATATGCCAGGGAGTTATTCCGTGCAATTGAGCCATACAAAAAATGGTGGAGCAGTCAGGCAAGTATTCAGGCCGGGGAAGACGACGAGTTTTTGGAATTGGCCGCGCGTAGTGGATGCAAACAATTATTCATCGGTTTGGAATCCATTTCCCAGTCCAGCATGAATGAGGTTCACAAAGGATTCAATCGCGTGGAAAACTATGCACGCATCATAGAACGCATCCATGCTCACGGGATCGCAGTTCAGGCGGGAATCGTGTTTGGGTTTGATCATGATACGGATGCAGTCTTTGACGAGACGCTTGATTTTCTGGAAACGGCAGGAGTGCAAAATGCTACGTTCAACATCTTGACGCCGTATCCCGGAACATGCTTATATCAGCGCCTGGAGGCAGAGGGACGGATTTTGACTCGCAACTGGAGCAAATATAATGGCCGCGAAGATGTGATTTTTCAGCCTAAACAAATGAGCCCCGAAACCTTATTAGAAGGTTATCGCTTAGCCTACCGCAGATTCTATTCTGGTGAAAGCACTTATCGGCGATTATCCCGTTCGCCGGTCGGATTGTGGTGGACTTTGCCGTTAAATATAGCCTACACATTGGCATTTCGATATTATGACTAATAGTCGAACCATGCGATGCCAGGCGTGAAGATCTCAACCAAGTAAAGAATAACATCCTCGATGTCTTTTGAAATTAGTAATTGTTTTTCATCGAGACGAATAATGCCATGCTATAATTCCATCCGTATCTTTACTTAGCATCCGAAAACGTCCAAACCGCTTTTAGACAATCGTACGGTTCGTCCATGGATAATTATATGGACCGCACAAACAGTGGTTGGACAATTATCCAAAATAGGAGAACTAATGCTGAGCAAGTTGCAAAATAGAATGCAATTCAATTGGAGACAAATTCATGATTCATTTGTAACCAATGGACCGAAGCTGGACGCCACCGAACAGACAAAATTGTCTTGGGCTAAACTGATCGAATCCTACGCTACAGTACCGGCTGTTTTCAAGGACTTCTTTGAACCTTTCAAGGAGGACGGCCTTGACTTTCCCTATACGATTCTCACACCTTCATACGAAGGATTCGTTCACCCAACCACGGAGAGGCTCATTTGCAATTTTGTAGACGACATTGATGTCTTGGAAAGAAAAGGTGGCAGCTATGAGGCATATTGCTATTCCCTGGAGAAAATCAGCTATGTTGGCGTTCGAACCGTCTTGCTAGACGCTTATATCAAAATCTGTGGAATGACGAAAGAGGGAAAAGCCGGGTCTTCAACTTTAAGATTCAATGCCGTTACGGACACACTTTTTGAGCCTCTATTGGCAAGCATGCGGCAGGCTGATGGAGAGTATCAGGATGTGGCACGTTCAGAATTAGAGAAATTCGAGAGTTGGTCCCAGGTGAACTACAAGTTCATGATGTGTGCCAGGCGCAGCCTGCTGGGAGGCGAAAAAGTCCTCCAAGCTTACCTTCAGTCACAGATCCGTTTGCCTCGATTCACCTTTCTAGGCAGGACTTTCTACCGGACCCTCTCCCCAACCCATGCGATCATCCTAACCGACCGAGAGATCGTTTCAATCCGGGAAGACAGTTGGTACGGCGTCATTTGGGAATACTTCCCATTGCACAACATCGTTACTTTATCAGCAAGCGAGAGAGCTAATGACGTGCTGGCATTGTGTATCCAGTTGCCTGGCAATATTCAACTTGAGTATTTATTCGAGGCCTCTGCAAAGAGTGACATCCATGAACTCCTAGAGTCGTATCGGGGATTGACTGCTGAGTCACAATAAACCCTTCATCAACCGCCACCTCCAAGCGCGCTTTCACAGCGGGCCATTCATATTCAAGCAGCCATCAGGCATGATCAGGCTATTGCGCAAGATACCTTTGCGCACCGCGCCGATGCTTTGAATTATAAATTGGGAAGCCATTAAAGTACAGGAGAGTTTGCAAGCCTGATGCTATACTTGTGGGCTGAAGAAATCCATATGGGAAGATCCCATTCAATAAAGGAATTTAATTGTGAATGCGACGGCTCAGACTTTAAAGATTTTTGCAGCGCTGGTTTGGCTCCTGGGGGGCGTCATCCTCGTAGGAAAGGGCATATCGCTGCTGTTCGATGCAAATACCATCCGGGCAGGGCAAATCGGGCCGTGGCTGGGTCTGCTGCTTGGAATCCTGCTTGGGGTACTTCAGGCAAAATATCTATTTTCAAATTTTGGCCGGAAGAATCTGACAAGGATCGATGAGCTGAACCATCCGAAGCTATGGCAATTTTTCAGGCCGGGATTCTTTCTGGCCCTGGCGCTGATGATTGCAACCGGGGTAATTCTGTCGAGAATGGCAGTGGGTAATTTCAGCTTCCTGATCGGCGTGGCTGCATTGGATCTCATTGTCGGCATTTCTTTACTCGGAAGCATTTATGTCTTTTGGCCACTGACACCGGAAAAAACTTTAACGCACAAATAAGCCTAACGATCACAGCAATAACGACTTGATATGATAAACATCTCAATGCTTTTCATTGTGAACTAAAACAAAGAAATTTTCATTTCCCCAGCATTGCTTCCAATCTCGCCTTCACCGCAGGCCACTCATTCTCAAGGATGCTGTAATACACCGAACTGCGATAATAGCCATCGGGCATAATCATATTATTGCGCAAGACGCCTTCACGCACCGCGCCGATCCGCTCGATGGCTTTTTGCGAACGTTCGTTGCGCAAGTCAGTCTTGATTTGCACGCGAATACACTTCAAGTCTTCAAAGGCATGGCGCAATAACAAATACTTGGCTTCGGTGTTCACTGCCGTGTGCTGGAATTCGACGCCGTACCACGTCCCGCCGATTTCCAAGGCATAATCCTTTGGATGAATGTCCATGTAACGCGTTGCGCCCGCCACGCGTCCCGATGAGAGATGGATCACAGCAAACGGTCTATCGGCTCCGTTTGCCGCCCGCTTCAACATTTCCCGCACCCAGCCTCGAATATTCTCTTCATTCTTCATTACACCATAAGGCAGCCAGCGCCAGATCTCATCGTTCATTCCGACCGCGGTCAAGCCGCGGACATGTGCCTCGCTCAACGGTTCGAGCCGGACAACTTTTCCGGTCAGCGTGACCGGTTTCACTTCCATCATTTCAACCACTCCTCTTCGGTTTTATCCTGCGTCGGCAGATAAGGCATCTTCGGGACTTCCAGTCCGAGCAATTCGCTCAATACGGCGCGCATCGCAACGCGGTCATCCCACAGATATTCAGTCGCGCCAAAGCACATGGATTGCTCGTGGCCTTTTCCGCACGCAAGCACAATGTCGCCGGGACACGCCAGACTCAATGCAAACTTAATCGCTTCGCCACGATCAGCGACGCGCCAAAACGTTTCACCTTCGCGTCCGCCCTTCGACCTCGCACCGGCCGCCATTTCCTCGAGAATTCCCTCCAGCGATTCCGTGCGCGGGTCCTCGGCAGTCAGCACCGTAAAATCAGCAAGTTCAACGGATGTCTCCGCCATCATGCGGCGTTTCTCTTTATCGCGTAATCCCGCCGAGCCGAACACGGCGATCACGCGTCCATCACTCATTTGTCGTGCCGCTTCCAACGTAACCTTCAACGCGTTCGGCGTGTGGGCAAAATCGACAATCGACGTAAAGTTCTGACCTAGATCGATCCGCTCCATGCGCCCCGGCACGCCTTCAAGTGATGCAATCCCTTTTGCCGCGATCTCCGGTTTGACACCGAGTCCAATCACAGTTGCACTCAATGCCGACAGACAATTCGAGACATTATATGCCCCAACCAATTTGCTTTTTATCGCCACACGTAAATCCTTGCCGTCTGCAAAAAATTGAATTCCGAATGGGCTATATTGAATCTCCTTCGCGAGAACATCTGCGGTCTTCTCCATCCCATAACTGATCTTTCTGACTTTAGTGATTGAATCAAGGTATTCATACGAACGATCATCGCCGTTCAACACCGCCAAGCGCGGATTGCCCTGCGGCTTGGGCAAAGTTTTTTCAAGCGATGTAAATAACCGCCCTTTTGCAGCGCGGTAATTCTCATAAGAACCATGTTGGTCAAGATGTTCATGCGTGATGTTCGTGATAGCGCCGATATCAAATTCGCAGGCATCCACGCGGAATTGCGCCCAGCCATGCGATGTCGTTTCCAATACAACATGAGTCAATCCAGCCTCAAGCATTCGAGCAAGATAATGCTGAACATCATGGGCATCCGGCGTGGTGACATGGAAACCGGTATCCAAAATCTCATCGCCGATCACCGCATTGACGGTTGAAATTAATCCGGCTTTGATTCCAGCTGCCAATAATATTTTGTAGATCAGATTGCAAGTCGTGGTCTTGCCGTCCGTGCCGGTGACGCCGATCACGGTCAGCTTGCGCGCCGGGAAATCGTAAAACGAAGCCGCGATCCATGTCAAGGCTTGACGCGTGTTTTCAACTTGAACATAAGGGACCTTCAATCCATTAATAATCTTTTCGCCGACGACGGCAACTGCGCCGTTCTCAATCGCTTTCGTAATAAAATCATGTCCGTCAAATGATCCGCCCTTCATTGCGACAAACAAGAAACCGGGCTTCACTGCGCGGCTATCAATAGCGATGCCTTCAACTGCAAGATCAGGCAACCGTTCAGGAAAATGAACAATGGAAAGTTCTTCAAAAATCTTTCGGAGCGATTTCATGTTAAATAAAAAAGGGTTCCGGGATTCTATCGCCAAAACCCTCTCTATTATTGGCACGTGAGGCGATATTATGCCGAGGTGGTTTCAGCCCTTGTATGTTCCATCTGGGACTTCAGCCATTTTAACCGAAAAGTCTCTTCCCGTTCACGCTCTTCAAGCGAGCTGACAATAAACGCGACAGTCTCTTCATAAGAGGGAATAAAGATATGTTGCAAAGCATTCACTCGGCGTTGTGTTTTGCGGAGCTCGCCAGCCAACCGCCAGACCGTGGTCACAAGCATGGAAAGTTGAGGCGTTTTAATGACCACTTCTCGAAACGCGGCAGTGGCTTCGTCCAAAGAGGCGTTGGTGCCGCTCAAACTATATAACATTTTAGGCAAGTCGCCGCGCGCTTCAATGACGGGAACGGCAACACCCATGATACCGCGCAGTTTGAGATGAACGTCCACAGTTTTGCTGGCTGCGAGAGCCGCCCATTCCACATGGTCACTGCCCATCGTCAAGCGCGCCTGCTCCAACGCACCGTAAGCCGTTTCCAAAAGTTTCCACACTTCCTTTTGAAGAACATCCGCTTCGTGCGCCACACGGACGAGTTCCGTAGTCAGCACTTCCCGTTTGCGGTCAAGGATTTCATAGCCCTCGCGCGCAAAACGAAGTTCATTCTTGATGCGGATTAAATTCATGCGCGTCGGCGCGACATTAATGGTTGGCATCTTCACCCTGATAATATTTCTTGATCTCATCCAGGCTGACGCGGGTTAATTCATCCTTCGGCAACACAGAAAGCAATTTCCAGCCAATGTTCAGTGTCTGTTCAATGGTGCGATTCTCTGTGAGGGATTGATTGACAAATTCATGCTCGAAAGCGCGCCCGAATTGCAAGTATCTTTTGTCCACATCTCCCAGTTCTTCCTCGCCGATGACCGAAGCCAGGGCGCGCACATCCTGCATATGAGCATACGCAGCATAAAGCTGCGCACCCCAGTGTGGATGATCTTCGCGGGTCAACCCCGCACCAATTCCATCTTTCATTAAGCGCGAGAGACTCGGCAGAACGGCAATGGGAGGATATACGCCCTGATGATCGAGATCACGTCCGAGTGTGATCTGCCCTTCGGTGATATAGCCGGTCAGGTCAGGGACGGGATGCGTAATGTCATCGTTCGGCATGCTGAGAATCGGAATCTGGGTAATCGAGCCTTCGCTGGTGCGAATGCGTCCTGTGCGCTCATAAAGAGAGGCCAGGTCACTATAGAGATAACCCGGATACCCTTTGCGGCTCGGGACTTCACCGCGAATGTTCGAAATCTGACGAAGCGCTTCGCAATAGTTGGTCATATCAGTGAGAATGACCAGCACGTGCATTTGTTTTTCGAAAGCCAGGTATTCAGCCAGGGTCAGCGCGGCGCGAGGCGTGATGAGACGTTCCACGGGCGGATCATCTGCGAGATTGAGGAACATCGCCACGCGCGTGAGTGCTCCGCTTTCCATAAACGATTTGCGAAAGAAATCAGCCACGTCATGCTTCACACCCATCGCCGCGAACACAATCGCAAATTGTTCCGACTGCGAAGGTGGTGCGCCAGCAGGCGCGCCCAAAGTTGCCTGTCGAACGATTTGCGCGGCGAGTTGATCGTGCGGCATGCCCGCACCGGAAAAGATGGGAAGCTTTTGTCCGCGCAGAAGGGAATTCATCCCGTCAATGGCCGAGATGCCAGTCTGAATATAATCGCGCGGATACACACGCGCGGTTGGGTTGATCGGCTGTCCATTGACATCAGCGTATCTATCAGTCAACGGCTGAGGGCCACCATCAATGGGATTGCCCAAACCGTCAAAGACGCGCCCAAGCATTTCTTCCGCGACTGGGATGCGCAATGTGTCATCCAGAAAGCGGAGGCGGGTTCCATCAATCGAGAGACCCGTCGAACCTTCAAAGATTTCGATCACCGCAACCTTCTCCCCCACCTCCAGCACGCGGCCTCGGCGAAGATTGCCCTGCGAATCGCGAATCTCTACCACTTCATCGTAACTGACGTTGGCCGCGCCCTCCACAAAGATGATCGGACCTTCGATACGGTTTACGCCGAGGACTTCCTGTCCGCCTTGTATAATGACATCGCTCATTGGTACTCCGCATCCAATCGACTCATCTGCTCGTCGACTTCTTTTTGAATATCGTCCATCTTTTCCAGTTCCTCATTCGGTACAAGAGTTTTCATACGGATTAATGTATCTACACAAGGCAAATTATGGATGATCGAAATCGGTGCGCCTTGCTTTACAATGCGTAATGCGCGTTCATGGAAATGCAAGATCAGGTTCAACATTTTGACTTGCTTCTGCAGCGTTGAATACGCATCCACCTTGTCCATGGCGTTTTGCTGGAGGAAGCCTTCGCGAATCAAGCGGGCAGTTTCCAAAATCAAGCGCTCTTCGTCGGGAAGTGCATCGGGCCCAACCAATTTGACAATCTGCGACAGCCGACTCTCTTCGCTCAAGATTTCCATGGCATGATTCCGCATCGCGAGCCAATCAGTGCCGACCTGCTCTCGCCACCAACCTGCAACGTCTTCAAGGTATTCGCTATAACTATCCAGCCAGTTAATGGATGGAAAGTGACGCGCAGACGCTAGTGCTTTGTCCAATGCCCAGAAGCAGCGAATAAATCGTTTCGTATGCTGAGTGACCGGCTCTGAGAAATCGCCGCCAGGAGGTGATACCGCACCAACGATGGTAACCGAACCCTGATTTCCATTTGTCGTTTCGATGTAACCGGCGCGCTCATAGAACTCCGCGAGCCGGCTCGCAAGATAAGCGGGATAACCTTCCTCGGCTGGCATTTCTTCCAAACGACCCGAAACTTCGCGCAAGGCTTCGGCCCAACGCGAAGTTGAATCAGCCATCAACGCCACGTGGTAACCCATATCGCGATAATATTCAGCGATTGTGATTCCTGTATAAATACTCGCTTCACGCGCCGCAACCGGCATGTTGGATGTATTCGCGATCAACACCGTGCGCTCCATCAATGGACGGCCATTGCGTGGATCAACCAAATGCGGAAACTCCTGCAAGACTTCGGTCATTTCGTTGCCGCGTTCGCCGCAACCAATGTAAACGATCACTTGTGCGTCAGCCCATTTCGCGATGCTATGCTGCGTGACCGTCTTCCCTGAACCAAACGGGCCAGGGATTCCCGCCGCGCCGCCCTTCGCCACGGGGAAGAATGTATCCAATACGCGCTGACCCGTGATCAATGGCGTGTTCACGCCGAGACGAGATTTATAAGGTCGCAGGCGGCGAACCGGCCAGCGCTGCAACATGGTCAATTCTTTTTCCTCTTTGCCGATCTTCAAGCGCGCAATCGGAGCCTCGATGGTGTATTCGCCGGACGGCGCCACCCAGCTTAAGGTCCCGGAAAGATCGGGCGGCACCATGATGCGATGTTCAAAGGTTTCGGTTTCCATCACCGTGCCGAGGATCGCACCGCCGTTCACCACATCGCCGACTTTCGCGTTCGGGGTAAATTTCCAGCGGTCTTTTCGATTCAACGGATCTAATCTCATACCGCGACCAATAAATGATCCCGATTGCATTTCGATCAAGGGCAAGGGACGTTGGACCCCGTCAAAGATGCTTTTCAATAAACCCGGGCCGAGTTCCACTGAAAGCGGCAAGCCTGTACCAAAGATCGGCGCGCCTGTTTTCATGCCCGATGTTTCTTCATAGACTTGCGCAGTGACGACGTCGCCATTCAAGCCAATCACTTCGCCAACCAAATGCTCATCGCCCACTTCCACCAATTCCAACATGCCCACACGGCGTGAGCCGCGGGCGCGAACCACCGGCCCGTTGATCCAGATCACAGTCCCGATCTGCTCACTCATAGCTTCTCTCCCATCAATACATGATATACCGATGAACGAAGCACGTTTTGTAATCGATTCAAGCGGGTCTCCAGTGTGTTATCGTAATGCAAGCGGCCTTCTGAAGCATCCACAACCACACCGAGGCCGCTCTCAAGGGCTTTTCCAGTGGAGAGCCTCGCGTTCAATTCCTTTGCAACCTGCTCCAAAGCCTGCGCTTTGAGTGCCTTCTGCGTTGCATCATCTGCACGCACTTCAGCGTCGCTGGCTTTCAGTTGGATCACAGCTTCCCGAAGGAGTTGAGCCACAATCTGATCGTAATCCGGGCGTTTTTGGATTGAAGAAAGTTTTTGCCGCGCGGCATCGAATACTTTATCCAAAAGTTTTTCGCGATGGCCCAATTGCAACGTACGTGCCTTCAGTTGAGCCGTCGCAATGACCTGGCCGCGCAGACGTTCCGCCTCGGCGCTTGCGCGTTCCAATATTACCCTACATTCAGAATCAGCTTGTTCCTGCGCGCGCTGACGAATGGCATCCGCTTTAGCCTTTGCATCCAATTGTAATTGTTCGGCCTCAGCCCGTGCATCCTGCAAGATGGCGCGGGAAAGGGCTTCGATATTTTCTTCCTCAGGTTTCATAATTCGATTACCAATCCATTTCACCTAAACGCGAAAATGCGATCAGGAAAGAATCATAACTTAATGCCGATTGCCCTAAGAACAACCTCGCTCAAGGAAGGTTCATCTGGAGATACGCCCTCTGGTGATGGAATCTCAACCACCAACGGAATCGTGCTATGCAATTTAAGATCTTCGACCCTTGCCTGAATCAAACGAGCTACATCCTGAGTCACCAGAATAATGCCAACATCCTTTGCCGCCAAAGCGCTATCAAGGGCCCGATTAATTTCATCGGGCGTTGTCACAGCCTGGCCGTGAACCCCGGCAAGCGAAAATCCTAGCACGGCATTGGGATGGCCGATGACGAGCACTTTCATACGATTATTTCGGCAAAACCAAGAATGATATGATCAAGCCGTAGATCGCGATCCCTTCGGACAAACCGACGAAGATCAGCGAACGGCCAAAGGATTCGGGTTTTTCAGCGGTCGCGCCAACTGCCGCCGCACCGGAAGCGGCAACCGCAATCCCTGCGCCGATGCAAGCCAAACCCGTCGAAAGCGCCGCGGCGAGTCTTGCATATGGATCAACGGCAGTCGCAGCCTGACCCAGCCCAGCAGCATATACAAAAGAAGGGGAAGCAAACCAGACTACGCCAAGTCCGGCTGCCATCATACCGACCAAAAAGTTGAACGCATTAAACCCATTTACCAACCGGGATATCGATTTGGATGGACTGGTCTTCCCGTTTTGAAGGACATAGATCACAGCCGGAATAACCGGGACCAAACCTACGAGCACAGCAAAGACTACAAACATGGTATATCTCCTTATGATTGAGAAATTTATTATTCAAGCGCGACAGAAAACTAGGATCGATCCAATTCACTCGCCTCGGCTGAGCTAACCCTCCTCATTCGAAGGAGTTACTCTCAATGGTTCAAAACGCATGCCGCCGCCGGTAAAGAACTTGCCAAACAACTCGTAGTAGTGAAGACGCATCGTCTGAATGCCCACGATCAACCCCTCGAGGCCAATGATGATGATATTGCCGATGAGAACGACGATCCAGAATTTCAAGTTCGGCTCAGATCCAGCCAGCGAGAAAATGGCAAGACTCAGACCGGCGTGCGCTACCGCAAACGCGCCCACACGCACAAATGAGAGCGTATTGCTAAGCATACTAATGGCCGTTTCAAAAATATCCATGAACGATTGAACAAAGAACATAAGAAAACCACCAATGCCTTTCCCTTCAATCAACGGACGATGACCTTCTACCAAATTCCTGAAAAAGCCTGAGAACATAACCAGCAAGCCAAATACCAGAGCGATAAAATTGAAAGGGAGTGGGAGTTTGCTAATGGCAACTGCAATCCTTGGCGCAAGCGCAGTGTTACTTAGGAACGCCCCGAGCAAGGCAAGGAAAGAGATGTATAAAACCAGTGCGACCAAACCAGTATGACCAAAAATCAAGTGTGCCCAATCTTTCGAACGAATACTGTTGAAAATCGAGAGCAAGAAGGCACAAAGCAATAGAATGATGCCTGCATCAATCGCGATGCTCAAAATGCTAAGAATGTTTTCAATCGGGCTCATCCACACCGGCTCGAAATGGAAATGAAGATATGTATCAATCGATTGACCTTCAAAGCCGAAAATACTTCCGTACAAAGATCCGAACACAGCAGCAGATGCGCCGCAGTAGGTAATCAGCAGACCCAGGCTTTGCATCCCTTTCGCAAAAACCTTATTGTGTATCAAAAGACCCAATACAAGCAAAACCAATCCCTGTCCCAGGTCTCCAAACATCGCGCCGTATAAAAGCGGGAAGGTGAATGCCATCAAAATCGTCGGATCCAATTCGCCGTATTGAGGACGCGCATAAGTATTGACCAGCATATGGAATGGACGCAGGAATCTATTCGTTGATAACGCCACGGGTACCCGAAGGTTGTCCCCTTGACGCGAGGTGGGCAATGCTTCGATCAGAATTTCCTTGGAAGCCGTCCGAAGTCTGGCGGTGAGGCCCTCCAAATCCTCGGCTGGGACCCAACCCGTAGCCACATATGTATAGCGAAGCTGTCCATAGCGAACAATTGCATCAGACAGCACACGGCTGGTATGAACCTGCCACAATAATTTACGCAATTGTTGTTGGTATGTTTCAGCAAGCTTAAACAATAATGCTTTTGCATCCGCAATATTATGCTGTGCTTCTTCAATTGCCTGATGAAGGGACTGGATGATCTTTTCGGGTGTCCCTTGATATTCTTCCGGCAAAACCAACGGATTTAAATAAGCGCTGCGTGCAGCGCGATCCAAAATGTCAGAGTTAGACTGAGCCCCAACGAGCCAGACTACCGGTTTCTCTGAGTCCGGGCGAAGAGTCAGAAATACGTGAGGCACGTGCGCCAAACTCGTTTGCAGACGGTCAACATTTGCAGCCGGAATCAATCCAAGCGTTGAATGAACATAACGAGAATTGCGAAACGTGCTGACATCCAGATCAACTTCGGCAACAGGCTCAAGCTGGCGCAAAGCGCTTTCCAGTTGTTCAAGGCGCTTCTTTTCGCCAGATAGTTGATCGCCGACCTTCTTGATATCTCCTTCGATCAATTCCAGCGTTGGACGAATCTTCTCGAGGTCGACCATCGCTTCAAACTCAGCTGCCGGCGACTGACCCTCATCGATTGAAAGCCCCTGCATCGCGACTTGGATTCGCCGTTCGAATGCGGCGTACGAGGCGGCAGTTTCCTGCCAGGTGCTCGAAGCACCGGAGGCCACACCAGGATAATTACTGTCCGTTTGATGAAATACTCCATAACTACCCAATACTTTTGTGACTGCCAGCAAATCCTTGGCAGGCACGATTAATTCGATCTCCGTCATCGCTTTAGGAAAGAACATTTAATCTCCAATCAATCTTTGAGAGCGGTCTCGTTCCAGGACCAGATCTTAATCACTTAATTCTAAACCACGCTTCAATCATTCCGCCAAAACTGTTTTCAATAAAAATGGCCGAAACTCATCATCTCGAGCGTGCGAAGATTTGGCTTCAATCAATACGGTCAGGTCTTGAATTTCAAGATCGCTCAAAATCAAAAACGCCAACGGCACGCCGATATGAAAAGGATTGCCAATAAAAGCTACCATACATTGCTTCATCACATATCGTTTTAATTGCGACTCCAATTTCGGCAGGCCGCTGCGAGGTTCATTCAAAAGAGCAGCAACATCTGAAAGACCCGGGTAAACGCGCTCAACCACTGAAGGAATGTCAACACCCGCCGCGATGGCTCGAACATCTTCGTCGCGCAAGCGATACCCGAAAGGCAAGGTATAGTTAATCAACTCTTCCTCGGAAAGTTGGTAATAAACCCGATAGCGAATCGCCCACATCAGGTTATTCATATCCAACAACGATCCCACGATTCTCAAAGCCTGATCTCGATCGGGGACAGGCAGTTGTTTTGCTTCCTTCCACAATTGCCGCCAATAATTCAAATCGAGCGCAACTTCCAAAGGGAAAAGGTTCTGTTCTGCAGCATAACGTTTCATCGCAAACGAAAGCGTATCCGCGTATGGAGTATTGTCGAGCAAATCAACTGCAGCCACTATATTTCCGGTTTCCACCATCGATTGCAAGCGAAGAGTCGTCATTGAACCAATTGGGAAAAGAACATCCCGCACATGATCCCAGGATGAATTCATCACGATGCCGCGCAATACGGCCTTTAGATTCTCCACTTCAAAGTAACGATAGAACTGCGTCAGGAATGGACGCGTATGTTCCGGCGCCAAGTGAATGACGGTATGATATGCGTCGGCAAGCCTCCCCTTTATTTGCAGAATGATTCGCCGAGGTACGAAATCCTTATCTTTCAAATCATCAAGATAGGGGCCATAGGCCGTATGTTTAAGTTGACCAACGAGGTTTAAAACATCAGGAGCATCACTTAAGTGACCTAAGTCTTGAGGGCTTAAAAGATCAGAATACATGGCCCGAACTCGGGCATTGATTGCCGCATAGGCAGAAACGCCGCCTTTGGCCATAGAACTCTACTCTTTTCCGACTAAGCGTTTAAGAATATATGTTACAGCCTCGTCAAAGTTGCGCATGGCCAGAGCCTCAACCTGGCGATTCTTTTCCTCGGCTTGGGCCAGAATGCTGGAAACTTCCTCTTCCGCATGCGCCTTCGAAACCAACTTACGAGCCTCTTCCTGTGCCCCTGAGAGAGCCTTCTGTACGATCGCCTGAGCATCCTGTTCGGCAAGTGTCGGCAATTGTTGGGCTTCACGAACGGCTACATCATGAATCTCTTGAGCCTGCTTTTCGATCTCAAGTACTCGTTGGACATGCTTTTCATTCATTGTTTGGTTTCTCCAAGCGCTGATAATCGCGCAATATTGTAAGTGAAAAGTTTACGATAATCAAGGTCTGAATAGATGCGGGAATGACTAATTAGGCAGGTAAACAAAGTCGATTGGGAACTTAATTTTGCATTCATTCAACGCGACACCAACAGCACCACAATGACGGATAAAAGCGTCTCGACCAATAAGAGGAACAAAGTAAAGAGCAGCCGAGCGCCCAACGTCTTACCCATTCACGACCCACCTGGCGGCGATGCAAGAAGGCTGATCAGCCCAGACAGCCAACCTCGGTAATTAAAGCACTCAGGAATAGCTTCCTGGCTGTTTGACGGTTTTTGTCTGATTGTGTCATGACTCATGATTATAACAAACAGGTCAAAGGCCCGTCAATGAACGGCCCTAAAAAAGATTCAAAGCCGCCGCATTGGAATAGCTAAACCAGGGAGCAAAAACTGTTCCGAGCAAAATCACACCCAGTACCAAAACAATCAGCGCAATCGCATAAGGACGCGTCAAGGCAATCGGGTGTTTGTCTTCGTCTTCGTCCTCCATGCGATACAAATACACATACTTCATCACGTTCAAATAATAGTACACACCGACGATCGAGTTCAGGATTCCTACGACAACCAGCCACACAAAACCAGCTTGGACGGCCGCCGCAAATACAAAAACCTTCGCAACGAACCCGGCGAAAGGAGGCATGCCCGCCAATGACAGGAACGCGGCCAGCATGATCAATCCCAATATAGGCGAACGACGGCTCAATCCTTTATATGCATCATAATCATCCGAGCCGACAACCCGCCCCACTGCCACTACCACTCCGAAGGCGGCGAGATTAGTCACGATATAAGCCGCCATGTAGAAAACCACGCTGGCAACTCCAAGCTTTGAAACCGCGACAATACCAATCATGGCATAGCCTGCATGCGCTATGGAAGAATACGCCAGCATTCTCTTGAGATTTTTCTGCGGCAACGCCAGCAGATTTCCAACAGTCATGGTTACCGCTGAGAGCACGGCAAAAGCCGACATCCAGTCAATCGTAAAATCGCGGAACACCACAAGGAACAACCGAGCAATCACAGCAAAGCCCGCGGCTTTGGACGCGGTGGAAAGAAAACCGGAAACAGGAGTCGGTGCGCCTTCGTACACATCAGGCGCCCAAAAGTGAAACGGAACAATCGAGACCTTGAAGCTGAGTCCAACAATCAAGAGGATGATCACACCAAAAATAACGGGAGCCGCTATCTGCCCGGCTTTGAACGCATCGGCGAGAGCGTAAAGATTCGTGGTGCCGGTGAATCCATAGAGCAGACTGAATCCATAAAGCATCACCGCGGATGTCATCGCGCCGAAGAGCAAATACTTGAAACCTGATTCGGTGGATCGGTCATCGGAAAGCATGAAGCCAGCCAAAACATAAAGCGGAATGGAGGTAGTTTCGATGGCAAGGTAAAGCATAATCAGGTCGGCGGCGGAAGCCATCAGACTCATGCCGATGGTTGATGCAAGCAACAGAATATACACCTCGCCGCGCTGGCCGACTTTTTCATGATCCATCAAGAAGAGCGCCGTTATGCTTGCCCCAAAAATAAAAAGCATTCCGAAGAAAAAACCCAGCCAATCGAAACGAATCGTATTTCCGAAAGTCATCGTCGGATCGCCAGGGCGACCCACCAAAATACTGACTACCAAAATAACAAGCAAACCGCCTGCAGTTAACCAGCCAAGATTGCGGCGGCGTTCCTCTTTCAAAAATGGCTCGACGATCAGCAAAATCACGCCGAGGATCAGAATCAAGGTTTCAGGGAGAATGGAAAGAAAAGCCACTGAGGTAAACATTTATGCAACTCCCAGCAAGTGCAGGATGTGCGTCACTCCTGTTTGAACCATTGGAACTATCAATGATGGGAATAAACCCATACCAATCATCAATAAGCAAAGTGTAGTGATGGCAACTTTATCCAATACGGTGATGTCGGTCATATGACCTTGCAGTTTTTCCGGCATATTCCCAAAGAAAACCTTGCGGATATTAATCATGATGTACGCCGCCGTGACAATAATAGAAATACTTGCGATCACAGCCACCAGCCATTGCGACTGCCAAACGCCGAGGAAGATCGGAAACTCCGCGACAAAACCGGAAAATCCGGGCATGCCCATCGAGACCAAACCGCCGATGATGAAACCAATCGCGGCAAACGGCATGACTTTGTTCATGCCGCCGAGTTCAGGGATTTGCCGCGTGTGCGAGCGGTCATAGATCATTCCAGTGACAGCAAAGAAGAGAGCTGTCATGATACCGTGGGAAAACATCTGCACGCCGGCACCTGTCAAACCATTTTGATTGAGTGTGGACAAACCCAACATCACCAGTCCCATGTGCGAGACGGAAGAGAAACCGATCATGTATTTCAAGTCGGTTTGGACGAATGCAATGAACGCGCCATAGACTACAGCAACAGCAGCGCACAACATAATAAGCCATGACCAGTGTTGAGCGCCTTCGGGCAGAAGCATAATGCCAACGCGCAACGCGGCGAACGCGCCAAGTTTCATCAACACACCAGCATGGAACATCGAAACCGCGGTCGGCGCGGCAACATGTCCATCCGGTGACCAGTTGTGGAACGGCCAGATGCCGCCTAGCACCGCAAAGCCAAAGAAAACGGGGAGAAACCATAAGTTCTGGAAAGAAGCGGAGAATCCCGCTTTCTCGAGTTGAAGCATATCAAAAGAATAAACGCCGGTGGATTGACCAGCCGTCCAATACATTGCCAAAACGCCGACCAACGCAACCACTGAACCAATGAACAGATAAAGAGTCAATTTCATCGCCGCATACTCGCGTGTTTGAATCCAACCCCAGATCACGATCAGCAGATACATCGGGAACACTGCGATCTCATAGAAGAAGAACAACATGAAAAGATCGAGCGAGGCAAACACACCGAATACACCGCTGGCGAGAATAAACAGGAAGGCAAAGAACTCACGCGGACGATCTTGAATCCCGGCAGAGCGATGCGACTTTTCGTCAAACTCCCCCCACGAAATCAACACACCTGTAAACATCACCACGCCGGTCAATAAAACCAGCGGCGCGCTCATCCCATCCACGCCGAAATGCAAACTGATGCCTAGTGCCGGAAGCCAGCCATATTGCTCAACGAATTGATAACCGGTCATATGTTGAGTCAAATATTGGATATAAACCCATAACGATAACAGCAGGGCAAACGTCGCGGCGGCTAAAGCCACAGCGCGCGCCTCCGTTTTTCGCTGGGCCGGGATCATCAAGAGGATTATCGCCGCCACGGCTGGAGTGAAAACAATTACGCTCAATACAGGAAAAGCCATCATCCACCTCTTAGAATAAGTGCATCACCGCTTTATTGATAACATCCAAAATCCACGCGGGCCAAATGCCGATAATAAGAATCAGCGTCATCAGCGGAGCCATCACAATGATTTCGCGCGTGTTGATCTCGGTCAGTTTGTGTTCGCCATGTGCCCAATGCTCATTCATCGGACCGTGCAGAACTTTTGAAATTCCCTTCAAAATATACGCGCCGGTGAACAGCAGGCCAAGCATCGAGATCGCAGTATAAGGAGTCAGCAACGGATACGAGCCTCGCACAACAAGGAATTCGGAAACGAATCCATTCAAACCCGGCAGACCCAGCGACGCCATCGAAGTAAAGATCAGGATACCGCCATAGATCGGGACGAGCGGGAACAATCCGCCGAACTCATCGAGGTTGCGCGTATGCGTGCGCTCGTAGATTACGCCGACGAGGAAGAACATGCCTGCCGCCGATAAACCATGATTGAACATCTGCAGAATTGCGCCATTCATTGCAATTCTCGCATCGGCCGTGCCAGACGCCATAGCGGCCGCGGCGATGCCGAGCACCACAAAGCCCATATGGTTGACCGATGAATAAGCAACCAGTCGTTTGAAATCCTTTTGGGCGAATGAAGCGAACGCACCGAAGACAATTGCGGCGGTGGCAAGCAAAGCCAATGCAGGTGCATAAGCTTTGGCTTGTTCTGGATAAAGCGGAAGGACGAGTCTCAAAAATCCGTATGCGCCAAGTTTCAACAACACTCCAGCCAAAAGCATTGAGCCTGCCGTCGGAGCTTCAGTATGCGCGTCAGGGAGCCAAGTATGAAAAGGCCAGATCGGAACTTTGACGGCAAAGGCAATGACGAAGCCCCAGAAGACCACATCCTTTACAGTTGCAATTGGGAAGCCAAGCAAAGAGCCTTGAGCGGAAGTCCATTTTGCGATAATGGTAGCCAGATCAAAAGTCCCGAAGAGAGCGCCGAGCAATTGAATACCAAGCAGGAGTCCGAGTGATCCACCCATCGTGTAGATCATGAATTTGAGCGAGGCATAGTTTCGGTTGGCGCTACCCCACTGATTAATGAGGAAGTACATCGGCACGAGCCCAATTTCCCAAAAGACGAAAAAGATCAGCAGGTCAACTGCCATAAAGACGCCGAGCATGCCCGTCTCGAGAAAGAGGAACAACATCAAGTATGGTTTGACGCGGTCTGAAACGCTGAATGAAGCGAGAAGAGCCAGCGGCGTCAACAGCGTGGTCAAGAGCACCATTGTCAATGAAAGACCATCCACTCCCAGATGAAGGGACGAACCGATGGCTGCGTACCACGCATACTGCTCTTGAAATTGAAAGCCCGCCGCGTCGGGTTTGAATTGAATCCACAAATAAACGGACAATGCAAACGGGATCAGGCTTGCTACGAATGCAAACCAGCGCAGGAGTTTGACTTCATCTTTCGGAAGGAAAAACATTACCACCGCTGCGACTGCGGGAATAAATAAGATCAGGCTGAGAAGATGGGAATTGAGGAAGTCCATTACATCGCTCCGATCCGGCTACACGATCACCAGAAGGTAATAAAGCAAGCCCGCAATCGCCAGCAAGACGATCAACGAAACCAGCATATATTGCTGAATGCGCCCGGATTGAATTGGACGCAAGTTGCGACCAAACCATTGTGTGGCATGAGCTGTGCCATCGCCAAAAAATCGGTTGATAACCGGAAGATCAAAGTAATTGCGAACAACCAAGCCAATGCTATTCGCCGCTTTGCCAAATAAATGGAGTGTGCCGTCAATCAAACCTTTATCCAGCCATTGATAAACAAAAGTTTCGGCGAACCAATAAGCAGGTTTGATCAGCACAAAACTGTAAAGTTCGTCGATATAATATTTGTTCTTGAGCAATGGGATTTGGAGTTTATCCTGTTCAGGCGCAGTTACATTGCGATAAGCCAACCAGCCAAAAAACAATCCACCTAATGCAACCACCAAAGATGTTCCAAATACGATCCAACTGAAAGGAGATTCGGCCGGCATGACCGCCAACGTGCTGCCGACGAATTCATGGAACCAACTTGGATTCAGATGCAAGCCTAGAAAATCCTGCGGAATACCAACCCATCCATAACCGATTGCAAAGATGGCTAACACAACGAGCGGAAGAGTCATCGTCCACGGAGTCTCGTGAGCGTGCTTGGCCTCTTCGGTGCGCGGCACGCCAAGAAACGTCAAAGTGATTTGGCGCATTGTGTAGAAGGCGGTCAGGAACGCGGCAACGGCCAAGGTAACGAATACAACGAAACTTCCATTACTGAATGCGCCCGAGAATATCTCATCCTTCGACCAAAAGCCTGCGGTCAGAAGCGGGAAGCCGGAAAGGGCAAATCCGCCGATGAGAAAAGTCCAAAACGTAACCGGCATCAACTTGCGCAAGCCGCCCATGTTGAACATATTCTGTGGATCAACCTTGTGATCGCCGGTATGCAAAACGCCGTGTTCCATTCCATGAATGACTGAACCGGAACCCAGGAAGAGCAGTGCTTTGAAGAAAGCATGAGTGACCAGATGGAACGCCGCGGCCACATACGCGCCCACACCCAACGCGGCAATCATGAAACCCAGTTGGGAAATCGTTGAATAAGCCAGCACGCGTTTGATGTCGTTTTGAGCAACCGCAATCGTCGCAGAAAAGATTGCAGTGAAAGTTCCAATAAAAGCAATCACAGTCATCGTCTTCGGGTCGAGACTGATGAGCGGGAACATGCGGATGACCATATAAACGCCCGCCGAAACCATCGTCGCGGCATGGATCATGGCGCTAACCGGCGTTGGACCTTCCATCGCATCCGGCAACCAGACATGGAGCGGGAACTGAGCCGATTTGCCAATCGTCCCAATGAAAAGAAGCAAACCAATCAAGCCTGCCGCAGAAAGTCCAAAGATGGGAGTCGACACCGTTGCCAGTGTATGCAAAACCTGTGATTGGAAAATATCACGATAAGAGAGCGAACCGGTTGCACTATAAAGGAAAGCAATGCCCAACAACATGAACACATCGCCGACGCGCGTGGTCATGAACGCTTTCACTGCCGCGTTGCGCGCCGATTCTTTTGCATACCAAAAACCGATCAATAAGTACGAACATAAGCCCATGATTTCCCAACCTGCAAACAAAGTCAGTAGGTTATCAGAAACCACAAGCGTAAACATACCGAATGCAAATAAACTGATAAAAGCAAAGAAGCGCGAATACATCGGCTCGATGGATGGAACTTGATGTCCGTGTTCATCGGTTGCGCCGTGAGGCTGCAGTCCGGGTTGATCGTGATCGCCAGCGGGTTGTCCATAGTTATGATAGCCAACACTGTAGATGAAAATCATCAAGACGGTCCACGCTACAAAGAACAACACAACCGCGCCGAGTGGATCAATCTGAACGCCGATCTTGAGCCAGGTATCCGCAGTGGGAATCCAATTGGCGAATGAAGCGAATGGAGTCTTGCCCAGATCAGGCGTGCCAATGGCGCGAACAAAAACAATCATCGCGCCCAGCCACGAAAGCAGCGCCGCGCCAATAGCCACACTATGGCTGAGCGCCTTATTTCGATTCGTAAATAACACAATCAAAAAGAATGCAAGGATGGGCGGTAAAGGAATTAGCCAGATCAATGTTTCGGTCGTCATGTCGCTCCTACCACTTCATCAAATCAATTTCATCGGCAATCACCGTATTGCGACGACGATACACCGAGATCACAAGCGCCAAACCCACTGCTACTTCCGAGGCAGCGACCGCGAAAACAATAATTGCAAACACCTGCCCTGCCATCTGCGAAACGTCACCGTAACGCCAGAATGAAACCAGGTTAATGTTCACCGCGTTTAGCATCAGTTCGATGCCAAGCAAAATCGCAACGGCATTCTTGCGCGAGAGCACACCAAATAATCCGATGCTAAACAATGCCGCTGAAAGAATGAGAAACCAGGAAAGCGGGATCATCACAACTCCTATTTCCGATTGAATGCAATATAGACCGCGCCGACCAAAGCGGCGAGCAACAATACCGACGCGACCTCGAACGGAAGAACAAACGCATCCGGTGAGATCAATGCTTTGCCCAACTGCCCCACCGCGTCAAAACTCGACGGGAAATCGGCCGCGGTTTTCGAGAAGCCGTTCCAACTCTGAAGCATCCAAAACAACCCGCCGAAAGTCAGCAGCGAGATGATTGCGTTCAACCACCATGAGTTATTCAACTGCGGACCGCGGTCGCGCATCTCTTTGTGAGTCAACATCACCGCGAAGATAAATAGAATCGCAATTGCGCCGATATAAACTACGACCTGCACTACAGCCAGGAAACTGGCATCGAGGATGGCGAACAACACCGCAACACCGAATAATGTCACGATCAACCACAACGCGGCATGGATGAGATTGCGAGTCGTCACTACCATCAACGCCGAGCCGAGAATGACCAATCCGACAATCAGAAAGAAAATTTGCATGGCAGTCACGTCGTTCTCCTAATGATGCGCCGTCGCCGCGGCTGGCGCGACATTCTCAGTTTTTTGACGTTCACTGCGGCTGTAACCGCGCAGAATCTCGACGATGATCCAGCCCAGCAAAACATTCGTTAAGAACATACCCGGGATGTAGATTCCGCTCGGAGTTCCGCGCAGAAGCGTATTCATCAAAGCGGTCAGCATCAATAATACAAATGCTGCTGGTGTCAGGAACTTCCAGTTGAAGGCCAGCATATGGTCAATGCGGATGCGCATCACTGTGTATCGAATCCACATGATGACCCAATAACCGAACATCGCCTTGGCAAGTAAGATCACTGCCGCCACCAATGGACCGAGATTCTCCAGCCCAAAGAAACGATAACCGCCGAGGAACAGGATCGCCCAGAAGCCGCCAAACGTGAAGGCATGCAATAATTCGCCGGCGTAGAACAGACCGAACTTCATGCCCGTGTATTCGATATGGAAGCCCGCGACGATTTCTGATTCCGCCTCATTTAAATCAAAAGGCGAACGACCTAACTCCGCGATGGCCGCGATCATAAAGATCAATGCCGCAAGCGGAGCAAGCACCACATACCAAACAGTTTGTTGTCCCTGAACGATTTCATTCATTCCCATTGAGCCAGCCAAAATTGTCGGGATGAGCATCGTGGCAATCATCGGGATTTCAAATGAAACCAGAACCGCCACCTGACGGAACGCGCCGATCAGTGCGTATTTATTATTGGATGACCACGCCGCCATAATAATGGAAAGCGTTCCGATGGAACCGGCTGCGACGATGTATAACGCGCCGACGTTCAAGTCCACACCAAAGATCACAGGCGCAAGCGGTACAATCGCCCACAGCAACAATACCGACATCAAAGAGAGAATCGGTGCGAGGTTATAAACCACTTTGTCCGCACCGTCGGGTGTAATGTCTTCCTTGATAAGGAGTTTGATGATATCGGCAAAGGGCTGAATGAGTCCGAATGGTCCAACCCGATTCGGTCCGAGGCGATCCTGAAAGCGCGCCACTACCTTGCGCTCCACCCAGACCAGAAAGATATCTAACACCATCATTATAGAGATCAGCACCACCACACCGATCAATTGGATGATCAAACTGGCAAGCCAGCCCACCATTCCCCAGCCGATAAAAAGGCGGGTCAGCCAATGAGCAATAAAGTTAACAGGGTCAGACCAAAAATTCATGGGCGCTCCTACTGCTTCTTGGATAAGTCTCTAAACTTGACTCCATTGAATGATAAGCAAAAAATGAATTTTAGTTACGATAATTACGCAGTACTTTGTAAACACAAAGAAAAGGCTGGAAGGTTTAGCCTTTCAGCCTTTTAAAATATCAACAAGTTTAAACCCACTCCAGCATCCCTTTGCGCCAGGCATAGACAAGTCCCGCAATCAGGATCAGGATGAAGACCATGCCCTCAAGCACCGCAAACAGCGAAAGCTTTCCAAGCGAAACCGCCCACGGGAACAGGAATACGGTTTCTACATCAAAGACCAAAAACACAAGCGCAAAAATATAATACTGGGCTTTGAATTGTACCCAGTTCTCACCCACTGTTTCTATACCGCATTCATAAGTGCTCTGCTTGATCGGGTTGGGCTTCTTCGGAGAAACGATCCACGAAGTCACAAGGGCCGCGACAGGGATAAGCGTGGCAATCACAAGGAACAAGCCGATGTATAACCATTCGTTTTGCATATCCGCTCCAATAAAAAATTACGTCTGTGCCAAAAAGCACGGACAAAATTGTACCATTAATAACAGAGGATAATACTAATCGGCGTCAATTTTTTAGGTGATATTCGTCCTGTATTTTTTGCACATCAGGCTATAAAGATTTCTTCAATCTGCTATAAAGCCACTTTATAATATCGCCTGCAAACGGGAATCCCAAGATAGCGCCGATGATCGAACCAAACCCGCCTGCAGTTCGGGCAACGCCTCCGGAGAATCCAAAAAAGTTGGCCGCATCAATCTGAACCGGTTGAGCGGATACGGTCTGTTGGCTTTCTGTTCCGCTGACCTTATCCACGAATCGCAAATAGAACCAGACTATTCCTCGAAACGTTCCAACACTTGTTGGCTGAACGCTCCAATAAAATGTTACAGGCTGGCCTTGGGTCAATGACTCGCTTTGAATATCGGGCGGCTGAACATTTAGCCCTGCAATATTTAAACGCGCTTCAGCAAAAACGTGGTGCGTATTATACACATTGGGGATCTGCACGATCTTACCAATGATAGTATTTCCCGGCACTTCAGCCGTAGGTGTGATGTTACGAAGCGTATCCACTTCTAGTGTTAAACGTATTACATCCGAGTCGCCGACGCGGATATTAGGCGGATATTCCAAAGTCAACCGCCGGGATTCCGGAATGGTAGGCTGCGGAGCTACTGTCGGCACACTTGTCGGCTGACCGCTGATGATCAACGGAAATACCTCCGCTGTTGGCGTAGCGGCAACAGCGGAGGTATTTATTTGAACAACTTGAGTTTGCTGTAAATCAATCGGGGCGGCAGATTCGGCTGGGCCTCCGCTCAAAGCGCAGGCAAGGCCTGCCACGAATAAAATCATACCTACCAATAAAAGAAAAATCTTTCGACACGAAAATATCATCGGCGTCACACAACCGAGGCTATCCAAAGAATATCTAGTTTTTCAAAACTAAAACGGCCTCACGCGAGCAGGTGACTTGCTCCTTGGCGCCAATCTTGGGCAATTCGAGAAATGGATTATTAAAAGTATCCATATTAAATCGATTAATTCCGACCCGCACTTGGATCCTTACCACTGAACCAAGGAAGGTAATATTCTCAATGGTACAGTCGAGCACGTTGGCCTTCTTTTCCGCTGAGACGAAATTGAGGCGTTCGGGTCTAATCGCGATCTTGATCTTATCGCCCTTTTTCTTGCCGTCCAGCTCCTCTGCCGTCTCAAGTTGAACACCGTCGATTCTGATTAACTTCTTCACCGGATCAATTACTTCCGCATCTGTTGTGTTCAATGTACCGACAAAACTGGCCACAAATGCCGTCTGCGGAAAGTTGTAAATCTCGAAAGGAGTACCCACTTGCTCCATTTGACCCTGGCTCATTACCACAATTCGATCAGAAATCGAGAGCGCCTCTTCCTGATCGTGCGTGACGTAAATAGCCGTGATTCCCAGTTTCCGTTGTATCGAGCGAATTTCCGCTCGCAAGGCAACGCGGATCTTGGCATCCAAGGCTGAAAGTGGCTCATCCAGCAATAACACTTGCGGGCGATTTGCAAGCGCACGCGCCAGGGCCACGCGCTGCTGTTGTCCACCGGAAAGCTCGGAGGGATAACTATTTCCTTTTTGTTCGAGATGGATTAAGGCGAGCATTTCTGCCACACGTTCTTTAATGGCCGATTCCGGTTCTCTGTGAATCCGCATACCGAAGCCGATGTTCTGTGCAACCGTCATGTTTGGAAAGAGTGCATAAGCCTGAAAGACCATCCCCACATTGCGCTGATTGGGCGCTTTGTCTGTAATCTCGACATCATCAAGGATAACTTTACCGGTGGTCGGAACCTCGAAACCTGCGATCATACGAAGTGTCGTCGTCTTGCCGCAACCCGACGGACCCAGGAAGGAAACAAACTCACCCTTCGATACTTCCAAATTAAAATCTTGAACTGCAGTGCTTCCGGAGAATTGCTTCGAGATATTAGTGAGCGCCAGATGTGTCATGTAAATTCATCCTTAGAAAATTAGTGTCCGCCTGCAATTGGCGCCTGCCCACGACCACGACCGAAAAGATTGATGATCCCCATACACGCCCAAGTGAGGGCAAAGCTCATAATCGCCAACGCTGCTGGCTCATAGGCTTTTTGTTGAATTAAGTAGGCCATATAGGGCGCGAAGGCCGGTTTAACCAGATACTCGGCTAAGATCAACTCTCCGATAACAATCGCAAAGGTCAAGAAGGCACCGCTCAAGATTGCAACGCGTATGTTGGGCAGGATGACACGAAAGAGGATCGTTCCCCACCCTGCACCTAAACTCTGCGCGGCTTCTGTCAGGGTGCGCACATCGATGGCCCGCAAACCTGTGTCAACGGAACGATACATATACGGCATCGATAACACGATGTAGCCGGCAACCAGCAAGGCCGGGCTGTCAACGATCAGGAACGGAGGCTGGCTGAACGTTCGCACTAGTCCGAAGACATACACAATTGCCGGAATTACGAAGGGGAGCAACGTGATGAACTCAATCGCGGTTCGAAACTGCGGTAGTCTCAAGCGGACTAAGTAGGCGGTAGGAACAAAGATAAGGATTCCGACAATTATGGTGAGGACCGCCCAAAGCACCGAATAAGAGAAGTTGGTTACAAAATCGGAGTAACTAAAAACGTTCTGATAAGCTCTAAAAGTCAAAACTCCCTTTACAGCACGCAGCGAAAAAAGAAATGTCGCGAGCAGAGGCAGAAAGAAATAAAGGATTCCGAGCGTCATCCAAAACCAGGACCAAATCACGCCACCGCGTTTCATCGTATCCACCTCTCAGTTTGCCTTTGGAGCAGTGTGTAACCGGCAATCGCTATTGCCATGACAACCACCATACCCAGCGCCAAGGCGTAACCCAACCCGGGATTGAATAACACATTACCCGTCAACTGGTCACCGATGACAATCGTCACCAACTGGATCTGCCCGCCGGTCAAGGCAAAGGCTGTAGCATAAGCGCCAAAGGCATTTCCAAAAAGCAGGATCATAGTACCCAAAAGGGCAGGCAACAAGATCGGGAAAGCAACATACCTCCAATATTGAAATGCACTGGCTCCCAGATTCTCCGCCGCCTCGATCCACTCACGCCGCAATCCATCGATTGCCGGTGCGATGATCAAAACCATCAAGGGGAATTGGAAATACATATACACCAAACTGAGACCCCAAAAATTGTATAACGAAAAGCCATACCGATAAGGGCTAAATCCCAATGCGATCAATAGTTTCGTAAGCTCTCCAGATTGACCTAACAACGCTATGAAGGCAAAAGCCAGCGGCACTCCAGCAAAGTTCGAAGCTACACCACAGAAGGTCATCAAACTGGAGCGCATGAAGCTCGGTAAGCCGCCTCGAATTGCTGAATACGCAAGCAAGAATCCAAAGATACCTCCACCCAACGATGTAATGAGACTGATCTTGATGCTGATCCAATACGCATTGATAAGAGTTGGGTCATGCAAGAGCGTCCAAACATATTGAAATGTAAAAGTATGACTTGTCGAATCTTCAAAGCTACCCACGAAAATTTTTGAAGATGGATATAGAAGAAAAAACAGGGCAAAGAGGAAGAAGGGCATAACGCCGAGCCATGCCCAGGAAAATTTAGGGGAGGCGGGACGCGCCTGAGGCGCGTCCCGCTTTACAACATTTGAAGCCGTCATTTTATGGAGCTGGTGTTGGCACGCTCACGCCAACGGTCGTCATCCAACCAGTGGTAACTAATGCCTTCGCAGCATTCAACTGATCGACAGTAGGAGCAACCGCAGCAGCCAAAATTTTGGGATCCGGCAATGTCTTCAACACAGCCGCAGGAACGGCACCGCGCGATATCATATCTGCTTCATGAACGACCGCAGCGCCACCCTTAATCCAAGCCAACTGCCCTTGGTCAGACTGGATAATTTCCATCCAAACTTTAGCGCAATTGGGATGCGGCGCATAAGCACTGATGGCTTGAACATAAGCGCCACCGATGCTCGGAGAGGGGTAATCGATCTCGAGCGGCGGATTCCCAGCCAGTTGTTGTTGGTCGCCAAGCGCATTGTAATTCCAAGCCAATTCAATGGGGGTCGCGCCTTGTGCAATGGTGCCTACTTTGGCAACCACAGGCACAAAGTTGCCTGCATCGTTCAGCTTCTTGAAGAAATCGAGGCCGGGTTGGGCATTATCCAAAGAGCCACCGTTCGCGAGAGACGCCGCGAATATAGCCATAATGGCTTGATTGGAAGTCGTTGGAGGGCCCGCCAAAGCAACCTGACCCTTGTAATCGGGCTTGAGCAAGTCAGACCAGTTTTTTGGCGGATTCTTGACAACGGCCGTATTGGTTTCGATCACCATGATGCCGTAGTAGCCAATTACCCATTTGCCATCGGGATCATAGGTGGGAATGCCCAAGGTAGTGGCAGGAAGCTTGCTCCAATAGGTGCCTTTATATGGCATGTAATCGCCAGCTTTTACACCCTGGTCACCAAACGAATAACCGACATCTACGATATCGGGGGCCTGAGGACCTTTATTGCTTTTGTTGGCCTCGATAGCCGCCAATTCATCACCTGAGCCAGCATTGGGGTTAAGCGAGTTGATCGCGACGCCAGTGGTGGCCTGGAAGTCGTAGAAGATCTCGCCGTAGTTTGCCCAGTTGGGCGGTGTAGCGATGATCGTCAGCATGCCTTCTTGCTTGCAGGCGGCAATTAGATCGGCTGGCACACTGGAAACCGCTGCACCAGTGTAGCCCTTAGCCACGCCCGAATCTGGCGCTACAGCAGCCGGCGCCGGAGCTGCAGCCGGTCCGCATGAGGCGAGTAGCGCACTCACCACAAGCAAAGACAGAACAAACAGCAAAGTCTTTCTATTCATGATTCTCTTTTCTCCTTTTTTGGAATTTAGGTAAGAGCGCATCGCTCTTCCTATTTATTTATTATATACCTCATTATGCAAAATCGTGAAAATTCATTCAATATAGAAAAAGAAACTAATCACATCAATTTTATGGTTGTATAGAAATGTTAAAAATCCAAAAGGATGGCTACGGTAAACTCATTTGAGGCAATGTAATCTGTAAGATGTGTTGCACTCGAACAGTAGGCCAAAACCCCCAAACTAATAAAGCAATCGAAACTGCCAGAAGAACTATGCTTAGAGTCAATCTCAATCTTCGCATGCCCACATTATATAACATAAATAATCCTTGTGGTATCATTGCTCCCCACATTGTGTAACTGAGAGGTAATTTAATTATGTCCGGTTTTTTCAAGCGCAAGGAAGATGTGTTTCATAATCTAATTGCACAGCAAGCATCCCTAGCCGTTGAAGGTTTAGCATTGCTCTGCAAATATGTGGAGGCACCAAGCCCCGAAGTGGCGGGACAGCTTTCGCTCAAAGAAAAAGAAGCGGATGAAGTGCGCCGCATCTTAATTGATGAATTGAATCATACTTTCAACACGCCATTCGGCCGCCAGGATATCTTTACCTTATCTCGTACCATTGACGATGTGCTCGATTACGCGTACAGCACAGTGGATGAAATGGAAATCCTAAACGTCAAGACGACAAAATATATTCAGCGCATTGCATCTCTCTTAAAAGACGCGGCCTATGAGATCCAGCAAGGCGTTCTTCGTTTGGAGAATCACCCAGGTGTGGCAACCGAACATGCGCAACGCGCGAAGGCCCTTGAAAACCGCGTCGAGCAGGTTTATCGTGAAGCCATCGCTGATTTATTCAGCGGAACGGAAAACATCAAGCAGGTGGTAGAAATGTTAAAGATGCGCGAAGTCTATCGCCATTTGAGCAACGCCGCTGACCGAGGGGATGAAGCAGCAAATGTAATCGCCGACATCGTGGTAAAGCGCACCTAAAATTATGCCGCTGCAACTTATTATTGTCATTGCGCTGGCGCTTGTTTTCGATTTCTTAAACGGTGTGCATGGTTCAAGCAACATTGTTGCCACCGTGATTTCTTCGCGAGCCTTTCGGCCGCGGGCTGCGCTCCTCATCATTGGGGCGGCGGAATTCATCGGGCCGTTTCTGTTCGGCGTGGCAGTCGCAAAAACCGTTGGCGCACAAATCGTTGACACGAAAGTTATTACTTACAATATTCTGATGGCCTCTTTAATCAGCTGCGTGGCTTGGAGCTTCTTGACGTGGTTTCTAGGATTGCCCAGCAGTCCATCACACGGACTCGTCGGCGGTTTGATTGGAGCGGCACTGTTGGGAGTGGGCCTCAGCGCGTTGCGAATGCAGGGACTTCTCAAAATTCTAATTGCATTGTTTATCACTCCGTTAATCAGCTTCGGATTTGGATATATCGCAACCAAGTTAATCTTCTTTTTGGCACGCGACGCTACACCGCGCATCAATGATTTCTTCAAGCGCAGTCAATTGTTTACAGCCGTATTCCTGGCTTTAAGCCAGGGCTCGAACGATGCACAAAAGACGATGGGCATCATTGTTTTGAGTCTGATCATCGACAAGAACATGTTTGCATTCAGCGTTCCACTATGGGTCATGGCCGTGAGTGCAGCCGGCATGGCGCTGGGAACGGTTTTATCCGGAGCGCGGCTAATCCGCACTTTAGGCGGCAAGTTCTACAGGATACGCCCAGTACACAGCTTCTCCGCACAGATCTCTTCATTAATCCTGATGATCGGTTCTTCCTTTCTGGGCCTACCCGTTAGCACAACCCAATTGATCAGTTCTTCCATCATCGGTGTGGGTGCATCGGAACGCCTGGGCAAGATCCGATGGAATGTGGCCAATGATATCCTCGTATCATGGATATTGACCATCCCTGCCACTGCCGCTCTCGCTGCCGGAGTCTACTGGCTATTGATGAGAAGCACGATCTAATCTAGTAGTCTGTCAATCATGCTTTGATAAGTGAATCGTCGTGAACATTTTGCGGAAGGCGGATAGTCGGATAGAGTCTCTTGAGCTTAATGCGAGCGTC
>Ga0209039_10000643_pt1 | contig 33623 bp, 30 predicted proteins | sample BogFormECP12_OM1_FD_188238 | JGI IMG/M metagenome (GOLD analysis project Ga0209039, IMG submission 188238) | Bog forest soil microbial communities from Calvert Island, British Columbia, Canada - ECP12_OM1 (SPAdes) (version 2) | ecosystem: Environmental > Aquatic > Freshwater > Wetlands > Bog ... | reverse complement strand
TTTTCCTTTCATCGCGGCTTGCCGCAGGATGAAACGGGAAATGGCGGAGGATTCGTCTTTGATGGCCGCAGCTTGCCCAATCCCGGCCGCGAAGAAAGCTTCAAGACCCTTACCGGCAAAGACGCCCCGGTCATCGATTACCTTAACCAGCAGGAGAGCGTGCACCAATTCCTCGCGGGCGTGCTTTCCCTGGTGGACGCCGCCGTCAACAATTACCAGCAGCGCGGCTTCAAAAACCTGATGGTTTCCTTCGGCTGCACGGGCGGCCAGCATCGCTCCGTCTTCCTGGCGGAACAGTTGGCCAAGCGCCTGCGCTTCCGAAACGGCCTGGAAGTCGTCGTCCGCCATATTGAATTGGAAAAGCTAGGTCAATGAAAGCGCCGCGATGATGGATCTGTTTGGCAATTGGGGGTCGGACCTTCAGGTCCGACATGAGCGGCGCCTTTTCTTCACGGCTTCACCGCTGGTGACAAAAGTAACATCCCGTCATTCCGAACGGAGTCCGCGGAGTGAGGAATCCCTCTTTTCTTGGGTTTCCGCTCAAGAGGGATTCCTCGCTTCGCTCGGAATGACGAGCCAAGCCATTCCTTCCGCAACCAGTTCAGCCGCCGAAAAATTGGTTACGCGGTTGCCACGCAGACTCGTGAAGGCCTCCCAATGAAAGCCATGATTCTTGCCGCCGGCCTTGGCACGCGCCTACGCCCCCTAACCGATACTCGCCCCAAAGCTTTGGTCGAAGTCGCCGGCCGCACGCTACTCGAAATCACTCTTACGCGTCTGAGCTCCTTCGGCGTTCGCGACGTCATCATCAACGTGCACCACCTCGCGGACATGATCCTAGACTACCTCAGAGCTCACAATAATTTCGGCCTGCACATCGAAATTTCCCGCGAAGAGCAATTGCTCGATACCGGTGGCGGCCTGAAAAAGGCTTCCTGGTTTTTCCTCCAGGATTCTGCGCATGCGGAAGAACCGTTTATCCTCCACAACGTGGATGTAATCAGCACCATCGATCTTCGCCGCATGCTCGAGTTTCATAACGAGAAGCAAGCCCTCGCTACCCTGGCAGTCCAGCGCCGCAAAAGCTCCCGTCAATTGCTGTTCGACAACGACCTCCGCCTCTGCGGCCGCCAAATCTTGCAGCAACAGGAAGTCGTGCGCCCTTCGCCGCACCCTCAGCCCTTCGCCTTCTCCGGCATCCACATCATCTCTCCGCGCCTCCTCCCCCTGATGCAGGAACAAGGCGCCTTCTCCATCATCGACACATATTTGAATTTGCCAGCCCGCGGAGAGAATATCGTCGCGTTTCCCGCCGACGATGCATACTGGCGCGACCTGGGCCGCCCCGCCGACCTCGAACAAGCCGCTCAGGACTTGCTCTAGAAGATTCATTCTTCACGCGATCCATCGCCGCCGCGGCGATTCTGTTCTGCTTCGAGTCGCAGGATGTGCGGTAGCAGCTATCAGTAGCTATCATCGCCCTATCCTTCCGGCGTGGCAGTCAGATACCATGTGGGTATGCTGGTAGAGTGACCTTGCTGGGATGGCATCATTGGCCGTTCTGGCACCAACGAGGAGGCATTTTGCATGCCTATGTACGCGGAGTGTCCCAAGTGCCACACCGAAGTTGAAATCAACGAGATGCCAGGGGCAGACGAGAAGTTCTCTCAGGGGGGACCACAGGAACGAGTTCCCGATACTCCGGTCAAGTGCCCAAATTGCAAGGTTTCCTTTCTGCCGACGAACCCTGTTGTGAGACGAGGCTAGGACACTGCCGAGGCATTCAAAGCAAAGCTGTGCCTGACAAGCGAAGGGAGCCGCTAGGAAAATGAAAAATCTCCTGAGCATACTCGTTCTTCTTTCTATCTCAAGCGCCGCAAATGCGCAGCAGTGCAGGGTGTACTTTACAGTTGTGCAGTCAGACCCACACCTCCCAGGCGGAAGTATGGCCGCAATGAGCCCGAAACAGGAGAAGTGGTGGACGAAGAACGGCGCGAAAAAATACCCAGGCATCTGCTACGATTCGGAGAAGGCGACTTATAAGGTTGTCTGGTGGAAACAGACGGTGAGCGATAATTTCGAGGCCAAGAATGTCACTGACCCAAGATTTGACACCACTATCCGCAGCACGCGCGAGATTGGATCGGCCTACGTCAAAGCCGTTAACGCACCCGATTCTGAAAAGCCAATCTTTATAATCGAGGATGATCGAAGAGGAACTGCGGACGCACTGGAGAAAGCTTTGGGATTCCTGTCCAAAGTTGGGGTCAACAAGTGAATCTCCATAATGGCATCGAATCCGAGAAACGCAAGAAACAGGAGTTTTTTGAGCTGGCCCAGAAATTCCGCAACGCCTCGGACCCCGAAGAAGCCAAGCGCTTGGGCGACAAGTTAGGCCGCATGGTGTTTGGTGTTCGCCGTTGAAAGTAGCTGTTTTGGGCAACTTAGCTACAGGGAGCCACCGCTGCCGCTTTCTTGGTTCCTGATAACTGATTACTGATAACTGATAACGTTCAGCCCCATCACTTAACGGGCGCCACTTCCCCCGCAAACCCCAGCCCCTTCATCACCGCGTCATGCACCGCCGGACGCACCTCCGCAATCTTGTGATTCTCTCGCGTCGGATTCACGCGGTTCGTCAGCAGCACCACAAACAATTGCCGGTCCGGATCGATCCAGATCGTTGTCCCTGTAAATCCCGTGTGCCCGTAACTGCGCACCGAAAAATAATGTCCGCTCGAACTGCCTTCCGTCGGCACCACCCAGCCCAGCGTGCGCTCATTTTTCGCCAATGCCTGCGGCACCGTGAATTCCGCAATCGTTGCGCGCTTCACCACTCGTTGGTGTTCGTATACGCCGCCATTCAGCAGCATCTGGCAAAACGCCGCCAAATCGGGCGATGTGCTGAACACCCCGGCGTGCCCCGAAACTCCCCCGATGGCAAACGCATTCTCATCGTGGACTTCGCCCTGCACTAGCCGGTGCCGCAATTGATTGTCCACTTCCGTCGGCGCAATTTCCGGCCACTTCGCTTGCGGCGGCCGGTACATCGTGTTCTTCATCCCCAGCGGCCCAAAAATGTATTCGTGCGTCAATTCGTCCAGCGGTTTTCCCGTCAACCGTTGAATAATCTCCGCCATCAAGATAATCCCCAGGTCCGAATACTCAAATTTCGTTCCCGGTTCGTATTCCAGCGGCTCCGCGAAAATCATGCGCAACGTGTCCGCCTTCCCCGTCGACGTGCGCCAGTATTCCTTGAACGGCGGCAGCCCCGAACTGTGCGTCATCAAGTGGCGCACCGTCACTTTATGCCGCCACGCAATCTGCCGATCATCCTGCCACTGGGAGAGGTCCTTCAAATTCCGCACCACCACTTTGTGCGGACCCTCACCCTGCGGTCCGTCAATCCATTCCGGCAGATAGCGCTCGATGGGCGCGTCCAGATCTAGCGGAGAAGGGAAGTCGCCCTCCACAAGTTTCTCCACCAGCGTCGTCGTCGCCACCACCTTTGTCAGCGATGCCAGGTCATACATCGTGTCAATCTTCGTGGCCGGCGCGTCCGCGTCGTAGCTCAACTTTCCAAACGCGTGCAGCGACACTTTCCCGCGATACCCCACCGCCATCGTCGCCCCGGGAAACGCCTTGTCCGCGATGGCCTTCTCCACCTCGGCAAACGCTGGCCGCAATTGCGCTTCTCCGCGCACGTCCATCGCCTGCAGCGTCATCGCATCCGCCGCAACTTCCATCCCGAACCCCGCCTTCAGCTCCACCCCCGGAATTGTCACTGGCAAATGTCCTTGCACGGGGATTTGCCCAAACAGCGCGCGCGCCACCGAAATCTGCGCCACGTCGCTGATGCCAAACGCCGCTAGCCACGTCTCCGCTTGCGGAAATTTCTCGATCAGGTAGGGGCTGCCCAATCCCACAGTGATCACCGGCTTGCCCGCTTTGTAAATCTGGTCAATCACCGGCAACTGGTCTGCCGGCACGTCCACATCGCCCTTGCGATCGCTCACGCGCACAAACAACGCCAGAATCGCCACGTCATACTGATCGGGCGGAGGCAATTTCAACGTGTCCGCTTTCGCGAACTTCGTGTCCGCCCGCAACGCAACCAGCGAATCACAGCGCGAACGCAGCTCACGCTCCAGGTCTTCCCCCGGATATGGCTCCGGGTCCGCATAAAGCGAAACCAGCAGCGCGCGCATCGGCTTCGTTTCGTCCAGCGGCAGCCGGTGCGGCGTATCCCGCAGCAACGTAATCCCTCGGTCTGAAATCTCTTGCCCCTCTGCTTGCCAGGCGGTGCGCCCAAACTTCGCATTCAGCGCATCCACATCCACCAGCCGGTTTTTGTCTAATCCGAGCTTTGCCTTGGCCAGCAGAATTCGCCGTACCGAAGCGTCCAGTCGCTCCTCCGTGATCTGCCCAGACTTCGCCGCGGCCAGCAGCGCGTCGTAAGCCGCCTCCGGCACCGGTGGCATCAGCAGCACGTCCGCTCCCGCCACAAACGCGCGCACCGCCGCATCGCCCGGCGCGTAGCGCACCGTGATTCCGCCCATGTCCATGGCGTCGGTCACCACAAGCCCTTCAAATCCCAACTGCTTCCGCAAAAGATCCGTCAGTATGCGCGGCGAAAGCGTCGCCGGCGTATTCGGATCAGGCTCCAGCGCAGGCACGGAGAGGTGTCCGGTCATGATGCTGCCCACGCCCGCTGCAATCGCTGCGCGAAAGGGCACCAACTCCAGATGGTCCAGCCGCTCCCGGTCCGCCTTGATCACCGGCAAATCAATATGTGAATCCGCCGACGTGTCCCCATGTCCGGGGAAGTGTTTCGCCGTTGCCAGTCCGCCGTTCTCCTGCACGCCGCGTATAAATTCGCTCACAAATTCCGCCACCCGCGCGGGATTTTCGCCAAACGAACGCGTATTGATGATCGGATTCCCCGGGTTGTTGTTTACATCCGCAACCGGTGCGTAAACCCACTGAATCCCCACGGCCCGCGCCTCCAGCGCCGTCGTTTTCCCCATTGCGTACGCATCCTTGGGATTTCCGCCGGCCGCCAGCGCCATCGCCGTCGGGAACGATGTTCCTTCATCCAGCCGCATCGCTGTCCCGCGTTCGAAATCCGCTCCAAACAGCAGCGGCAGTTTCGCTTTGGATTGCAGTTGGTTCGTCAGCACTGCCGTGGGGTACGCCTGGCTTTTCAGGTAGCCCAGCGGCGACCCGTGCGTGACGTTGATGAATCCCCCCACGTGCAACTCGTTCACGTCGTGCATCATCTCCGCGTACGCCTCGGAATCCGTGGACGTGAAGCTGCCGTGATACGTCGTGAACAGTACCTGCCCGACCTTCTCTTCCAGGCTCATCTGCAGCAGCGTCGTTTCCACCCAACGCTCCTGCTCGGGTGTCGCTTTGCCGGCACCCGCACCCGTGCCCTGCGCGGCCCTCTTCTTGCCTGCCGAGGCTTCCGCGGATTTCGTGTCTCGTGAGTCGCTGAGCGCGTTCATGGTCATGAAAAATAAAAACAAAAATGGCAGTAGCAACAATCCGGCAGCACGCCTGTTCATTTTCCGATGGTCTCCCAGCCGCCTGCCCGCCGCCTCGACTGTATATAGCACGCGCACTCTTTGCTAACAATGAAGCTGCGAACGGCACGTTCCAGAATATCATTGGAAGCTATGAAACCTATGCGTCGCTTCGCCCCTCAATTCTGCCTCGCGCTTATCCTGCCGCTTCTTTCCTCTGTCCTCGCCGCACCCTCCGCGGCCGCGGCTCAAAAACATCCCAAATCACAGCACAGTCATGTGGGCCGCATCCAAACCGGCCTCGACGTCTTGGAATCCGAAAAGTTCGCTTCGCTCCGTGGCAAGCATGTAGGTCTCATCACCAATCACACTGGCGTGGATTTTCAGGGCCGCTCCACCGTCGAAGTCCTCGCGAAAGCTGCCGGGGTCCATCTAGTCGCGCTTTTCAGCCCCGAACACGGCATCGCCGGCCACGCCGATGAAAGAGTCTCTTCCTCCAAGGATCCCTCAACCGGCCTTCCCATCTTCAGTCTTTATGGCGAACGTCTCCGCCCCACCGACGATATGTTGCAAGGCATTGACGCGCTTGTTTTCGACGTCCAGGATGCCGGCGTTCGCTTCTACACCTACACCACCACCATGGGCTACTGCATGGAAGAAGCCGCAAAACACAACATCGCCTTTTACGTGCTCGACCGCCCCAATCCCCTCACCGGCGACATCATCGAAGGTCCCATGCTCGATCCAGAGAAAACCAGCTTCGTCGCCTACTATCCCGTCCCCGTCCGTTACGCCCTCACCATCGGAGAGCTCGCGCAGTTCTACAATTCCGAAAATCATATCAACGCCGATCTCCACGTCATCAAAATGAAAAACTGGCACCGCAACTATTTCTTTGAGAGTACCGGCACGCGTTGGATTCCCCCCTCCCCCAATCTCCGCACCCTGAAAGGCTCGATCCTCTATCCCGGCTTGGAAATCCTGCAAAATGCCGGCGTCTCCGTCGGCCGCGGCACGGAGGCCCCCTTCGAGGAGTTCGGCGCGCCTTGGATCAATGGCGAAGACGTTGCCGCGGAACTGAACGCCAAAAATCTTCCCGGCCTGCATTTCTCCAACCGGCCCTTCATTCCCGTCAGCGGTCTATATGCCGGGCAGCGCTGCGGCGGCGTCGGCATCAAGGTTTCCGATCGCGCAGCCGTACGCTCCATGCGCATGGGTCTGGAAATCGCCGCTCTCCTGCAAAAGACCTACCCCGAGCAATTCGATTCCTCCAAAATTCTGGAGCTCATCGGCAACGACCAGGCCATCCGCGATCTGCAAGCCGGCATATCCCCGGAGAAGATCGTCAGCGGCTGGGCCACCGGTCTTGCGGCCTTCGACCGGCTGCGCCGCAAATACTTCCTGTACAAGTAATCTCTTCTATCCGGGTACTATTGACATTTGTTCGCCAATGTATAAGACTCTTACATATAAGAGGGCTCCCTATGGTCAGCACCGAACTCAAACGCGGCACCGCCGAACTCGCCATCCTCAGCGTCCTCGAACGGCAACCCCTCCATGGCTACGAAATCTCCCGCCATATCGAGCACGATTCGGGCGGTACTCTCCGCTTCACTCTCGCCGCGCTCTATCCGCTTCTCTATCGCATGGAAAATCGCGGTTGGGTGCGTGGCGACTGGGAAACCAGCGACACCGGCCGGCGTCGCCGCTGCTACAAATTGCTGCCGCGGGGCCGAAAGATGTTGGCGCCTCTTCGCGCCCAGTGGGCCGACCTCTTCCGCGCCATGCGCCGCGTCGCCAGGGTGAACCATGCCTGATTGGCTCGCTTATGTGAACAACCACCTCGGTCGCCTACCTCTTTCGCAGGCGGAATCGCTGCAGGTAAGCGAGGAACTGGCCGCGCATCTCGAAGACGCCTATCTCTCTCTGCGCGCACAGGACGTTTCTGAATCAGACGCCGCTCGTCTCGTCTGCGAGCAGATCCCCAGTTGGCAGCAGCTTCACCGCGACATCCTCGCGGCTAAATCGGAGGCCTTCATGCAAAACCGTGTCACTCAATTGTGGATTCCCGGGCTCGTCACGCTTTTCTCTGCATATGCTCTCTTGGCGCTCATGCAGTTTGCTGGCTTGCGAGCGTTGACCTCTCACCCCGGCGAGCCGCGTGGCATCGTCCTTTATCTCCCTTGGATGCTAACCCTACCCCTGATCGGGGCTATCGGCGCGTATCTTTCCCGGCGGGCGCAGGCAACTGGCTGGCGTGTCTATTTCGCGACCTCTTTGCCCGCATTGGCCCTTGGCGTGTTCTTCTTGCTGGTTTTCCCCTGGTCGTTTGTGGTTGATCCGCAAGTCCCGCTCCGCATTAAGGGAATTGGGCTTGCTGCGATGATGCTCAACTGGGTAATTCTTCCGGGCTTGGCCCTAAGCCTTGGCGCTGCCCTGCAAAGCCTTCTAAAGATACGTGAGGTGCGCACCTAGTTCAGTTTGGCGCATCGGCGGCCTTCCTGGTCCACCGCCGGTAAAACGGCAGCCCCGCCACAATCAGCAGCAACCCAATCGTCGAGCGTCCCGGCCGGTCCAGCCACAAATTCACCGTTAGCGCCAGCGCCCCCACCACAAACGCTCCGGGCACCCACGGATACCCCCAGCAGCGGTACGGCCGCTCCATTTCCGGTTCCGTGCGCCGCAAGCGGAACAGCGCCACCACCGCCAGCCCATAAAAAATCCAGCCCGCAAAAATAAACAGGTTCGTCAACTCTTCGAACGTTCCGCTCAACGCCAGCACGCTGGCCAGCACACCCTGGAAAATCAGCGCGCGCCCCGGCGTGCGGTATTTCGGATGAATGCCGTCGGCAATCTTGAAAAACACTCGATCCCGCGCCATGGCGTAAGGCACGCGCGCCCCGCTCAAAATCGACGAATTCATCGATCCCAGCGCTGAAATCAGCATCGCCAGCGTCACCCATGCAGCGGCGCCATGCCCCACCACGCGCTCCACCACGTCCGACGCCACGTGCGACGAATTCGCCACGCTCGCAAACGGCAACACCTTCAAGCAAGCCGCGCTGAATAGCAGATACACCACCGCCACCAGCGATACTCCGCCCACCAACGCCCGCGGAAAATTCCGCGCTGGGTCTTTCACCTCCGACCCGACCAGGTTCAGATCCTCCCACCCGTCGTACGCCCACAACGCCGCCGCCAGCGCCGCCAGAAACGCGCTGAACAATCCCGCATGCACCGCCGTTGGCCACACCGGGTCTCCCGCATGCCCCCCGCCCGACGGAACAGTAAACGCCACGCCAATCACAATCGCGATGCTCACCAATTTGATCGCCGTCAAGAAAACCTGCACGCCTCCGCCCAGCCGCACTCCCAGGTAATTCACGCCCGTCATCAGCACCAGCCAGAACACCGCCAGCGGTTGCGCCCACGTAAACGCAAAATCGTATGGCTTGATCCACGCCGTCAGCCCCGGAATCGCAATGTGCACGCTGAAGATCGGCGCCGCCACCGCCGGCAGAAAAAAACTCAGGAAGCGCATCATCCCCGCGGCAATCGAAGCCGTCGAAGCGGGCCGTCCCACAATCGAGTGCATCCACCCAAACAAGAATCCCCACACCTGTCCGAAGCCGCGCCGCAAGTACGCGTACTCTCCGCCCGCCTCCGGAATCGCCGCGCCCAATTCCGCGTATGACAGCGCGCCAAATAGCGAAAGCACCGCGCCAACAATCCACGCCGCAAACACGATTGAAACCGAGTGGCCTTCCCGCGCCATTTCCGCCGGTTTCAGGAAAATCCCCGTTCCAATCATGGTGCCGACCACAATCGCCATCGAGGCCCAAGGCCCCAGCCCGCGCACCAGTTCCAGCCGCTTCTCGCTCATACCCCTCCGCCTAATGTGGAGTGCGGCGGCTCGCCGCCGCTTTTACGGTCGCGACCCCACTCCCAAACTAAAATGCATCCTCCTACCGCCACAGTGGCGCAGTCACTGCAGACTGCGTTCCTGGGTTTGCCTTTGTAGCGGCCGCCTTCCGAGGCGGGCACATTCTCGTCCGTGCTCACCCCTCCGCCCGCCGCTCCTCAATCATCCGGCTCACCACCACTCCCACCGCAAACGTAACGCAAGCCCCAATCATCACGTACCACGTAAACGCAATCTTCGTGAACCGAAACACCAGCAGCACTGTCGTCAGCCCTGCAAACATCCCCGCCAGCGACCCTCGCGAATTCGCACGCGCATCAAATGTCCCCAGCAGAAACAATCCCAGCAAGCTTCCAAACGGAAGCGAGGCTACCGTCAGTCCTGCTTCGAGCAAGGGTCCCCAGTGCACCAACCCCAAAACAATCAGCACAGCGCCCCACACCAGCGTCATTCGCCTCGAAACCTTCAGGAAATTTGCAGGATCGGTCGCGCGCCCCCGCAGCGCCGCCAAATCCATCACGCTCGAAGCCGCCAGCGAATTCAACGACCCGCTCGCATTGGACATCGCCACCGCCAAAATCGAAGCCAGCAGGATACCCGCCAATCCGGTCGGCATTTCGCGAGTCAGGAATAGCGGCAGCACTTGGTCCGTCTTCTGGCCGGCGGCCAGCAGCGGGGTGTGTTGCGCGAAGACAAAAAGTGACACTCCCACCAAAAGAAAGATCGTGAACTGAATCAGCACAATGAATCCGCTCGCCAGCAATGCGCGCCGGCTGTCCTTCTGATTTCGTGCCGCCAGCAATCTCTGCACGATTGTTTGATCCGTTCCGTGACTCGCCATCGTAAAGACCGCGCCCCCAATCACTCCCGACCAAAATGTGTACTTCGTCGCCAAATTCAACGAGAAATCCAGCACTTGGAGCTTGTTTCCGTTCAACGCCGCCACCTGGCTCAATTCCATCCACCCGCCCGGTATGCGATGCAGCAAAAATCCAAGTGTGAGCAAACTCCCCGTCAGGTACACCAGAAACTGCGCCACGTCCGTCCAGATCACTGCCTTCATTCCGCCTTCAAACGTGTACAGCACCGTCAGCGCCATCACAATGAACACCGCCAGCCGCTCGGAGGTCCCCAGCGTCGCACTTACCACCAGCGCAAACGCCGAGACGCGCACGCCCTCCGCCAGCGTGCGTGTCCCCAGAAACGTCACTCCGGCAACCGAACGCATCCAGCTTCCAAAGCGTTTCTCGATCAATGCGTACGCCGTCAGATATTCTCCGCGAAAATAGCCAGGCAAGAAGATGATGCTGATTAGAATCCGCCCAACGATATATCCAAATACCCACTGCAAAAACGTCATGTTCCCCGAATACGCAAGCGCCGGCGTGCCGATAATCGTCAGCGTCGACGTCTCCGTTGCCACAATCGAAAACGCCAGCGCCCACCACGGTGCGCTCCGCCCTCCCAGAAAATAATCGCGCGCATCCTGCTGCCCTTGCCGGAAATGCAATCCCAGCGCCGTCACTCCCAACAAGTACGCAACCACAATTGCCAGATCCAGCGGATGAATGTGCATGAGCACCAAGCCGTGCAAAATCACAGGTGAGCGCTGTGGAGCGAGTCGAGAATAGTGGCTCCCGCCAACACCGTCAAGCCAACTCTGCATTCCACCCCATTCGCACCCCCAACCCTTTCAGCACCCCGCTCCCCGCTCTTGTGCATCCACCCCCCGCCTCGCGTATGCTTTGGCTATGCGCTACGTTCTCGGCTTCGACGGTGGCGGCACCAAGACGGAATGCGTCCTCATGGACCAAGCCTCCCGCGTACTCGCGCGCAGCCGCAGCGGCCCTTCCAATCCCATGCGTGTCGGATTTGGTGGCGCGCTGGCTGCCGTTTGTGAAGCGGCGCGTTCGGCGCTCAACTCCGTCAATGTCCCGGCCGCGGAAGTCACCGCTCTTTGCGCGGGCCTCGCCGGCACGGGCCACGCGGACGCCGAGCGAAAAATGAAGCGTCTCCTCGAGGAAGAATTCTCGGGTAAAGCCGTAATTGTCTGCACCGATCTCGAACTCACTCTCGAAGCCACCGGCGAAGGTCCCGCCATCGTCTTGATTGCAGGCACCGGCTCTGCCGCCGTCGGCCGCGATGCCCATGGCCAGATCGCGCGCATTGGCGGCCACGGCCCGCTTCTTGGCGATGAAGGCAGCGCCTTCGATGTCGGCCGGCGCGCTGCCATCGCCGCCATTCACGAGTTCGATCGCACCGGCGTCAACTCCGCGATCGGCAAACTGATTCTCCAGGAACTCGATGTCTCCACCTGGCACGAAGTTCAATCTCTCGCCCACGGTGTCCCCGATGAAGTGTTTCCTAGGATTTTCCCGGTGATTGTCGGCGCTGCCGATCAGGGCGATTCCGCCGCTCGCGAATTGCTCCAGGATGCCGCCGGTGACCTCGCCATTCTCGTCGCCGCTCTCATGGAGCGGCTGCAACTCAAGGATCAGAAATTTCTTCTTGCGAAAACTGGTGGCATGGTCGGCCGCTCTTTTTTCTTTGATCAGCAGATGGACGAGCGCCTCCGCGCCATCGCTCCGCACGCTCAATTTGGCGCCATGGCCATCTCGCCCGCGGAATCCGCCGCGCGCCTCGCTCTCCGATTCCTGGTGCCCGCCGGGGAAAGAAGGTAGCTTGCCCGAGTTCGACCACGAACTGCAACTTGCGCGCACCGCCACGGGTGACGACCTCAGCGCCCTGCTCTATCATCCCGCGCCCCAGGTGCTCACCGTTCTCCTCGATAATCCCGCCCTGGATGAAACGAAGCTTTGCCTGTTGCTCGCCCGCAAGGATCTTCCCACTGAAGTGCTCGAAAATGTCGGCACGCGCAAGAATCTGCTGAAGAGCTACGCCGTCAAGCGCTCCTTGCTGTTTCATCCCCGCGCACCGCGCCTCGTCGGCTTGCGCTTGATTCGCGACATCTACCTCATGGATCTCGTGCAGTTCGCTCTTTCGCCCGCTGCTTCCGTGGAACTCAAGCGCATCGCCGAAGACCAGATCATCGCGCGCCTCCCGCAATTGCCCCTCGGCCAGAAAATTGCCCTCGCTCGCCGCGGCCCCGCCCGCGTTGCTGGTGCGCTCGTCGCCGAAGGCCACGCCAATGTCCTCCCCGTTGCTCTCGACAATCCCTTTCTGACGGAATCCCAGGTCCTCAAGGCTCTGGCGCACGAAAAAACTTCTCTTCGCGTGGTGCAAGCCATCGCCGGCCACCGCAAATGGTCGCAAACTTACAACGTGCGCCTGGCTTTGGTCCGTAATCCCTACGCACCACTTGCCACCGTCCTAGCTTTCTTGCCTCATCTTACTGTCTCGGATCTTCGCGAACTCGCCGCCCCCGGCATCGTCCCCGAAAACCTCCGCCGCTATCTCCAGGCCGAAGTCCAACGCCGCATGCGCGTCTCCAAAGCCTTAGCCGATAAACACTCCTAGCCTTATTTGGAGTGCGGCGGCTCGCCGCCGCTTTTACGGACTCAGTCGCTTCACAAAACCTTTCTTTTCTTCGCCTCTCTATTTCCTTAACCTCGCAATCAATATCGTCCCCGCCACGAACAGCACCGCCGAGAATGTAAACGCCGCCTTCACCGAAACCTCCGACCACAACACCCCCACAATCACGCTCGATAGAAAATCCCCCACCGCATTCACCGCCGCCAGCGTCCCAAACGCCATCCCGTGCTGCTCTTTCGGCAAAAGCTCCGCCGCCAGCGAATCTTCCAGCGCCTCTTCCGTCCCCACATACACGCCCGCAATCACGAAGATCCCCGCCAACCACCACAGCGAGTGAGTCCCCGCCGCCAGAAAAACCGCCGTAACACCGCCCAGCGCATAGCCTCCCGCAAGAATCGCTTTGCGATGTGCCACGTGGTCGCTGATCCACCCGCTCACATACGCCGACCCCGCATAGAACACGTTGTGCAGCGTGTATAGCCCCACCGCCACGCTAGCCGCCCACGCCATTCCATGCGTTGGTGCCAGCATCCGCGTCGCATACAAAATCAAAAGCGTGTGCGAAAAATCGCCCGCCCCGAAAATCCCCACGCCCAGCAGGAACCTCCGAAAATAACCCGGCAGCGCGCGCAATCCCATGACGAACGAAACCTGCTTCCGCTCCCCCATCGGCCGCTCCCGCACCAACAGCCAGAAGCACAGCACCGCCGCCAATCCCGGCAGCAGCGTCCAAAAAAACACCGTGCGGTACGCGTGATTCGTCACGCGAAGCAGCCACAGCGCCGTCAGCGGCCCCGCTATCGCTCCCACCGTGTCCATCAATCGTTCGAAGCCGAACGCCCGCCCGTACGCGGATGGCGGCACGTCCGCCGCCAGCAGCGCTTTTTTCGCCGGTGATCGCACGCCGCGCCCCAGCCACGCCGCCACTCGCCCAAACAATATGTGCACCGCTTGCGTTGCCAGTCCAAACGAAGCCGTCGCCACCGCCGTCACCGCATATCCGATCACCACCAGCGGCTTGCGATGTTTCAATCGATCCGTGTAGTGGCCCGCCGCCAGCTTCGCGAAGCTCGATAATCCGTCCGATATCCCTTCAATCGCTCCCAGCCACGCCGGCCCCGCCCCAATCGCCGCCAAAAATGCCGGCAGCACCGCCGTCGCGATCTCATGGCTCCAGTCGCTGAACAGACTCGTCAGTCCAACGCCCAGCACCGTACGGTTCAGCCAGTGCCCGCCGCCCGCTTCCACTGCGTTATTTTTTTCGGAATTCACAGCCGATAGCGTACCTTCACCCTCAGCCCGTTGCATTCTTTAAGTACGTCCACAACTTGGTTGGTCATTCAGAAAAAAAGAACCAATGGGGCGCAACTCGCGTATACCCCGTGCTTGGGTACTCCTTGCTTAGCGCCGTGGGATTGTCATCTGAACGATACATATAGCCGCCATGCCATAGTGCGTTTGAGTTCCGCGTGAAGTAACGGACCGTGAAGTTCTTCCTTTTGGAGCTGATGATGGCCATGTCCTTCACATTAAGATTTGAATAACTGGGTGGGAGAGGGACACGAACCGTATAGATATTGTTGTCATGACTGTTCATTTCATTCTGAATCAGAAGATCCGTAACTTCTTGGAATCTGGAAAGATGCGTAAGGAAAAGTCGGTCTCTAAGGGAGCCACCGAGGCTTATCGTTGGGAAAAGTAGCAGACAGAATATGACGTTTATCAGAATGCGATAGAGTGCATCCTTCGATCTGCGGGTCACCCCTATGACGACGCTTGCAACGAGACTCACGACAAAACACACTAAGAACACGAAGGAAAACAGATCGCTAAACCCGTTGCAGAAGATGATCGACCAGAGCAGCGATCCGAGAAAAGCAACTCCTAAAAGAGTAGTCCACTTGTACGGCAATGATTTGAGGGTCATAACGCGGGGTCCAGGCGCCGAATTCGCAAATTGCCGAGAACGCACTCCTCCTGGTCTCCGAGAAGCACGAGCACAACCCAACCTGATACGATTCTATCTCAATCCATTCTTGATTCCTGTTTAATTGCAGGATCGGAAACTGCCCCCTTCCTCCATGCTGATGGCCGCTATTGCCGCGACGCTGGCCGGTACAAAATCACGCGCACTTTCTCCAGTGTAATCAGCCCGCCGTCCACCATTTCATCCAGCCGCGGCAGGATCTGCTCGATGCGCTCCTGCGTTTCCACCACTTCCAGCACAATCGGCAAATCCTGCGACATCCGCAGCAGCTTGTCCGTGTGATACGCACTCGTACCGCCATATCCGCCCACTCCGCGCAGCACCGTCACGCCGGAAAACCCCTCCTTGCGCAGCAGTTGCACAATCGAATCATGCAATGGCTTCCCGTGCCATCTATCCGATTCGCCGATGTGCACGCGCATCAGCGTCCGTTCCCCCTCAAATTTCTGATGTGTCATGCTGCACTCCTCGCACTGCGTTTCGTCGGGACCCGGCCTCACAGGCTGCGGTAAAGTCGTTTCTTTAGGAGGCCGGGGCTTCAGCCCCGGCGCAAAGCTCCTAGGACCAAAAAGGGCTTTAGCCCCTGAAGAAAGGGCTTCCGGTGTGCTTCATCAGAGTCTCCAGCCCCTAAGTACTCCGAACCCATCCAAACTACACCCACGACATTAGAACCGGTTTCCCAGCCGTATCCCTGCCACCGAAAGAAACAGCCCCAATATTACGCTCGACGCCACATACGTCGTCACCCAAATCCACTCGCCTGCTTCCAGCATCTTCGCCGTTTCCCACCCAAAACTCGAAAACGTCGTGTACCCGCCAAAAAATCCCACCGCAATCGCTATGCGCAATTCCGGTGAAATCACCATGCGATTCAATGTGAATTGCCCGATCAGTCCCAGGAAAAAGCAGCCCGTCAGATTAACCGCCAGCGTACCGTAGGGGAACGTGCTCCCCATCTTCACCTGCACCAGTCCCTGCAAGCCATACCGCGCCAGCGTCCCAATCGCCCCAAACACCGCAATCAACAATAATCGCAACGTCTCTCCTGTCCCGCTGCTCTGGCTCCCACGAACAAAAAACTCCTGGTGCCCTACGGCAGCCAGGAGTCATCAGCCCCGGCAATTCACGCCGCGGCGGTTTTGGCGAACTCCATCGCCATCTGTATTCTCGCTGCAAAGTTTATCTGCGTCCTTTTCTCTAGGCAAGCCTCTTTATCGCTCCCTGCGCGCATTTGCTCTATGCGCATGTTGATTCATATCACCCACGGCAGCCGGCGCAGGCGTTGGGGCCGCCTTTTCCACCAGCACAATCTCTTCCAGATGCCCCACGTTCTCCCCCACCACCAGGTCCGCCGTGATCTTCTCCCCCGGCTTCAGCGCTTCGATCTGCTTTTCATCCGCCACCAGGTAATTCATCGTCATCGCAGGCATCAATCCCGGTATCTCATTGTGTTTCACCGTCAGCATTTTCTTCGGCACATCCACGGAAATCACTTCCGCCTGTATCGCGTAGTGCTTCACCGGCGCCGTCTGGCACCCCACGCACATCATTACAACCATCCCCAGCAAAACAAAAACAAGTCGTCTCATCGCCGCTCCTCAATAATGAAAACGATAGCGCAACTGCACGTAAATCTCCCGCGGATTGTCATAGTGCGTCCCGCCAAACGTGAAGCTGTTGTCCAGCAACACTCGCCGGTTACCCACATTCAATCCTGTCACCGCCAGCGAAAACCGCTCGCCAAACTCCTTACCCACCGTCAGGTCAAACGTAGTATGCGGCTGCAAGTGCGTGTTCCCGCCCGGTTGCGCATTGCCATCCGTAAATCCGGATGCGTAGTACACATCGCTCGATGCATACGCACGCCAAGGCAGCCGCACGTTTCCCCCGAAATGCAGCGTGTTCCGCTGGTCATGGTCCAGAAACCCGTAACCATCCCCAAACGAAAAATTCGTCAGCCCGCCGTTGATATCCCCAAACCCCAGCGCCAATTGGTTCGAGTACGTCACGTAAATCTGTCCGCGCTTGTAAATTTGCGGCGAACGCAGCGTCAGCTCCCAGGCATTGATGCGCGCTCCCTGAATCGTCACCGGGAAAAACACATTTGAATTGTTCAAATTGTTGTGGTCAAAGAAATTCTTTGCCCGCGTCAAAAATGTGTCCGCGTCAAGCGTCCATCCGCGAAAGGGAAGTGTCACCCCGTACTGATGCTCTTCGTCGCGCTCCCCGTGAAGCGGAATAAACCCAAGCTGTTGCACATCGGTGATGTATTGCAAAAGAGGCCCGGAGATCGTGAGGATCGGCGGCGCCTGATAAAAATGCCCGTAAAATACCCGGAACACCCAATTCAATTTTGGTATCCGCACCGATCCGCCCACCCGCGGATCCGTGGCGTTCTCCACCACTCCGGCGGAAAAATGCGTTTGCCGGAGCCCGGCATTCAACGTCAGCCAGGAAGTCGCCTTCAGTTGATCCTCGACAAACAAGGCCGCCAACCCACCGGTCGGATGCTCCTTGTCCACGATGGACGGAGTTCCACTACCGTCGTTGTAGCTCAATCCGAACAGTTGGTTGGCCTGCTCCGCGAATCCCGAAATCCCCGCGCGCAAGCTGTTGTGGTTTTGCACCCACGAAATCACCGCCTGCCCGCCCTCATACTTTGACCCCAGGTCCTGCGTCGCCGCGCTCGGCACATCCAACGGATCGCTGCCGTAATCCGCGCTGTTGTAGTGGTAGTACGGCGATACCGTCAGCATCAGCCCCGCATTGAAGGTGTGCACCCAGGAAAACAGCACGAACGCATCCGCTTCCCGGTTGAAGTCCTTCAGGTATTCCCCCTCGGTGTTATTGGGGTCGTTCGGATCGAATGGCACCTGATAGTAATCCCGCCGCACTTGCGTCACCACGCGAAACTGGTCCGCCGAAGTCGCATTGTAAATAAACGATCCGAATCCTCCGTAGCCATTCGCCGCATCATGAATCACCGCCGAAGTCGGCGTCTGCAAACCCAGGTCCGAGCGGTTTCCGTTCAAGCTCCCGTAATACGCGAACCGGTTCGTGTGCCCACCCAAATTCAGTTGGTCATCGGTCTGGTAGAAATTCCCCGCGCTCAAAATCAACTCCGCCTCGTTATTCCTCTCAAAGCCTGTTCGTGGCACAACGTTGAACACTCCGTAAGTCCGGTCGCCATAATCCGCCGAATAGCTCCCCCGTTGGCTTTCCAGCATGTCAATATCTTTCGGATCGATCTGCGGCCCCAGGTTGCTCGCAATATTCGTGTTCTGCACGGGCACCCCGTCAATCAGCCAGCTCACCTGATGTCCGCCGCGCACATGCAACTGATCGTGCGTGAAGTACGCTCCCGGCACGTAATCCGTAATCATTGCCAGGCTGTTCGTTCGCGATGCACCCGGCGTATCCGCTATCTCCTCTCGCGTCACCAGCGTCGTCGGTGTGATCGACTCCGTTTGTGCCGGTGCCGCCTCTGCCGTCACGGTCACCGACTGCGCCTGTGCCGCCAGTTGCACCTCGAAATGCAAGATCGGAGCGGTGCCTGAAAGGACCGCCAGCTTCTGCTCCTGCGCCGCGAAACCTGTTTTCTCCACTTTCACCGTGTACTCGCCGAGCGGCACCGCATCGAAATGAAATTCCCCGTCGGCGTTTGTCTTCGTGCTCTGCGAATACTCCGAACTTTCCGCCTTCAACGCTACTTCCACTCCCGGTATCGGCCGGTGCTGTGGATCGTGCACAATCCCCCACACGGTTCCGAATACCGTCGCCAATATACCTGCGGCAAACACAAGTCCGCCTGACAGCAACACCAATATCCGCCTGCTCATCAACACGATTCCCCCCATAGGTTTTCTGGCGGCAAAACGCCGCAGCGAGCCCTTCGGCCCGTGTGTCTACAGCCCAAATGTGAAGGAGTTATCCGATCGAAACGATGCTTCTAGGCGGGGGACACGGAGGTTCAAATAAAATCGAGGCGATTACAGCTTGTGCCTTCTCGCGCACATCGCGCGCAACTGCCGGCGCAAAAATCCTAGCCCGCTCGGGCAGTATGAAAATTACTGCTGCCACGAACGTTGCTCCCACTTCGTGGCAGCACTTCATCTCACACGCCGCAAGCCCCGCGTGTTTCCCCTGGCCGCAATCCATCGGCGTGGCTTCCTGCCCCCCGGACGTGTGCCGTCCCGCTGCATGCCCGTGCGCCATACACATGCCATCCTTACAACACGCCATTCCATCGGTTTGCAACGCCGTCGCCCACAACGGCGTCCACAGCAGCATCGCAGCCACCAGGCACACCCATGCCCCCGTTTTTCCCGGAGCGATAGGAATGTCCCGCGACCTATTCATGGTTGGAGTGGGCAGGATACCCCAACTCCCAAGCTTTCTCCAAACCAAACAGCGGGAAAGCCCCGCTGCCGCGCCGCATCGCCCAGCAAGCCCCGCAATCCACTGGCATTTCTTGACTTACTCCCCCCACGAGACGCAAACTTATTTTATGCCCCACACCTATATTCAATTTGACTTCGCCAAAGACGAAGAAAAAGCTCAGCAAGCCCGCCACAAACTCGAGGGTTGGAAGCAGGCCTACCGCCTCGACAAAAAGCTTCTCTTCAAATTTGAACGCATCGCCGCTGCTCCCGCCGAGGACGCCGCCAAGCCCGGAAACTCCAAGGAAAAGGCCAAAGACAAGCCCGAATCACCGGCCGCCGCTCCCGCCGAAACCGTCAAGCTCCTCGTGCGCCTCGACTTTTCCAACCACGAAAAACTCTCGGGTCAGCGCTGGCTGCAGAGGATTCCTTCCGAAGAACCCTTTCAAGGCGCTTCGCCCACCGTCGTCAAACCCGCGGACCCGCATTTCGCCGACACCGAAAAGCAGTTTGACGATCTGGCATAGTACTGCCGTTTGCGCGCTGACCACCCCGCTTTCCTATCGCCCAGCCGCGCTCCTTCGGTATAATAGGAACTCGCGCGCGATTTAATCCTGTCCATCACGAGGGCAAACCGAATGGCCGTGCAGACTCGCGTGAAGATCACCAAGCTCGAATCGCCCAAGTACCACGGCCTCGACCGCGATACCCTTGTCCGTCTCTACCGCACCATGTACCTTTCGCGCCGTCTCGATGACCGCGAAATTCAGCTCAAGCGCCAAAACAAAATTTACTTCCAGATCTCCAGCGCCGGTCATGAAGCTGTCACCGCCGCTGCCGGACTTCTCCTGCGTCCCGGCGTGGACTGGCTCTACCCCTACTACCGCGATCGCGCTCTCTGCCTCATGCTCGGTGTCACTCCCCTCGACACGCTCCTCCAGGCCGTCGGCGCGAAAGACGATCCCAGCTCCGGCGGACGCCAAATGCCTTCCCATTGGGGCCATCCCAGATGGAATCTCGTCAGCAAATCCTCCTGCACCGGCACGCAATTTCTCCACGCTGCTGGGGCTGCCGAAGCCACGCTGTACTACGAGCATCGCCACAAGGCCCTCGATCAGGCGCAAAAGGCTCCCCTCGGCGAACACGTCAATTTTCAGCCCGAAGAGATCGTCTACGTCTCTTCCGGTGATGGCGCCACCAGCGAAGGCGAATTCTGGGAATCCCTCAACGTCGCCTGCGCCAAGAAACTCCCTCTCTTCTACCTCATCGAGGACAACGGTTACGCCATCTCCGTCCCCATTGAAGTGCAAACCGCCGGCGGCAGTATCTCCCGCCTCGTTAAAGGTTTTCCCGGCCTCCACATCGCCGAATGCGACGGCACCGACCCGCTCGAAAGTTACGCCGTCTGCAAGGAAGCTATCGCCTACGCCCGTGAACGTCGCGGCCCCGCTCTGGTTCACGCCCGCGTCACGCGCCCCTACTCTCATTCGCTCTCCGACGACGAAAAGCTCTACAAAACTCCCGAGGAGCGCGAAGCCGAAGCCCGCCGCGATCCGCTCTCCAAGTTTTCTCTCTTCCTCATTCGCGAAGGTCTTCTCGATCAAAAGGAGATCGAAGCCCTCGAATCGCAGGCGGATCGCGAAGTCCGCGAAGCCGCCGATCAGGCCCTCGCCGCAGATCCTCCCGAAGTCTCCTCCATCCCGCTGCACGTGTATTCGCCGGACATCGATCCGACTTCCCCCGCTTTCTCCTCTGAGCCCAAATTCCAGGGTACTCCCAAGACCATGGTCGAAATGGTCGCCGTCACCCTCCAGGATGAAATGGCACGGGATGAACGCATTGTCGTCTTTGGTGAAGATGTCGCCGATGCCAGCCGCGAGGAAACGCTCCGCGAAGTGAAAGGGAAGGGCGGCGTTTTCAAAGCCACCGCCGGTTTACAGCGCAAATATGGCGCCGATCGCGTCTTCAACACGCCCTTGGCCGAAGCTGGCATCGTCGGCCGCGCCATCGGCATGGCCACCCGAGGTTTAAAGCCCGTCGCCGAAATTCAATTCTTCGATTACATTTGGCCCGCCATGATGCAGATTCGCGATGAACTCTGCGTCCTTCGCTGGCGCTCCAACGGCACCTTCAAGTGCCCCATGGTCATTCGCGTGGCCATTGGCGGCTATCTTACCGGCGGCGCCGTCTATCACAGCCAGAGCGGCGAATCCATCTTCACGCATTGCCCCGGCTTGCGCGTCGTCATGCCTTCCACCGCGCTCGATGTCGCCGGCCTGCTGCGTACCGCCATCCGCTGCGATGATCCGGTGATGTTCCTCGAACACAAACATCTCTATCGCCAGCCCTACAATCGCTCCGAATATCCCGGCCCGGATTTCACTATTCCCTTCGGCAAAGCCCGCCTCGTCAAGGAAGGCCAGCAGGTCAGCATCATTACTTACGGCGCCGTTGTTCGTCGCGCCGAAGTTGCCGCCGCCGCCCTCGAACGCGAGGGCATCTCCGTCGAAATCATCGATCTTCGCTCACTCTCCCCCTTTGACTGGGAAGCCATCTCCGCCACTGTCCGCAAAACCCATCGCGTCATCGTCGCCTATGAAGACATGCTGAGCTGGGGCTACGGCGCCGAAATCGCCGCGTGTATCGCCGAAGAACTTTTCTCTGACCTCGACGCTCCCGTCAAACGCGTCGCCGCCCGCGACACCTTCTGCGCCTACCACCCCCATCTCGAAGACGCCATCCTCCCTCAAACCGACGACCTAATCGCCGCCGTCCGCCACCTCCTCGCCTACTGAAAAGTTTCGCTGCCTTTGTAGGGGCCGCCTTCCGAAGCGGGCGCCTTTCATCTCGTGGTAGCGCGTGCCCCAGGTTCGATTTTTTACCTGGGTCTTGGGGTAGCCTTTCCATATCTGTCATCCCGACCGGAGCAACGGCGCCTTATGCCGTTGCGCAGTGGAGGGATCGTGGCACCGTCCCATGCATGAGCGATTAGATTGAAGTTCATTGCCCCAGGCACGGATTAGCTGCCTGGGTCTTGAGTTCGCCTTTTCCGCCCCTCTCCTCAGGAAACTTTTTCCTCCCCTTTTTCGTATATACGTTTAGAATCGCATCGATACTGCTCTGTGGGGGTAACCTTATGCTCTGCTCATCTTGTCAGAAGGACATCGCCCCAGGTTCCAGGTTCTGCTACAACTGTGGCGCAAGACAGCCCGACATGCCCGGTGCGGCAACTTCTTGCTGCGTCCCCGCACCCAAGCGCCTCATGCGCTCCAGCAAAGACAAGAAAATCGCTGGCGTCTGTGCCGGCCTCGCCGATTATTTCGATCTTGATCCCACGCTGGTTCGCGTCCTCTGGCTTCTGGCCATTTTCTTCGCGGGCACAGGAGTCCTGGCTTACCTGATTCTGTGGATTGTGCTCCCTATCGCGCCGGCAACTCTACCCATTACTGTCCCGGGTACTCCCGCGCAAGTCTGAAGATCTCCGAGCGCCGCCTCTCTGGGTTGTTCAAAAAATTGTCATTCCGACCGGAGGGACGGCGCTTTCTGCCGGCCCGGAGTGGAGGAATCCCTCTGCACCCGATGATTTCAGACTCACTCCCTCCCGCTCTTCGCAAATCGTCTCTTCTTCCCACCCTCGCCAAAGATCAAATGATCCATCGAGATCACGCCCGCTCCCACCGTTGCCACCGCCAAGCAGGCCGCTCCCACCGCCAGCGGAAACTCATACTCCTTCACCGCCAGGTACCCATGCCCGCCGTGCACTTTCCAGATCGCCACGCCCATCTCCATCGCCAGCAGCAACGCCGCAGGCCTGGTGAACAATCCCACAATCAGCAACCCCGCGCCGAAGCTCTCCAGTATCCCCGCCACCGGCACCAGGTAACCCGGCAGCCCGTGCATCACGAAAAACTCCCGCATCCCCGCGTTCGCGTGTACCAGTTTGGGATATCCGTGGTACACGAAGATGATTCCCAGGCATACGCGGAGCACCAGCAATGCCAACGGCTGCAGCCCATTCAAAATCTTCATTTTCCCTCCTTTCCCTCTCACCTTACTTTTCTTTCCATTCTCTTTCCATGCTCACACAAGTGCGCTGTGTCACGTCGGCTACGCCTCCGAATCGGGTACAATGCGTCAAGTAGTTAAGTGTCATCTGCGAGGCTCCATGAAATCTTCCGTTCGCACCTTAGCCATCGTCAACGGCGGTGGCGACGCTCCAGGTCTCAATCCTGTCATCCGCGCCATTGTTCGCTCTTCCATCTATAAACACAACATGCGCGTCATCGGCATTCGTAACGGTTTCGATGGACTCATCTGGCCCGAAGGCGCAAAAGAAATGACCGAGGAAACTGTCAGCGGCATTCTTCCGCGCGGCGGCACCATCCTCGGCACCACCAATCGCGGCAATCCCTTTGCCTACAAAACCGAAGAAAATGGCAAGGAAGTGGTCCACGACTATTCCGACTTGTGCATGGATAACGCTCGCCGCCTCGGCATCGAAGCCATGATCGTCATTGGCGGTGACGGCACCCAGCACATCGCCCGCGATTTCGCTCGCCGCGGCGTCAACATCGTCGGCGTCCCTAAAACCATTGACAACGATCTCGACGCCACGGAAGTCACTTTCGGTTTTGACACCGCCCTCGTCATCGCCACCGAAGCCATCGATCGCCTCCACACCACTGCCGAAAGCCACCACCGCGTCATGCTCATTGAAGTCATGGGCCGCGACGCCGGTTGGATCGCTCTCCACTCCGGAATCGCCGGCGGCGCCCACATCATCCTCGTCCCCGAAATCCCCTTTAAATTTGAGGCTATTTGCGATGCCGTCCGCGCCCGTGAACTCCGCGGCAAGCATTTCAGCCTCATCGTCGTCGCCGAAGGCGTAAAGCTCCCCGCCCTCGATCCCCAGGGCAAGGCTCTTCCTCCCGTCGGGCCCGGCGGAGTCGCCAATGTCATCGCGGATGTCCTCCGCGAGATGCTGCACAAGGAGATTCGTGTCACCGTTCTCGGCCACGTCCAGCGCGGCGGCTCCCCTACGCCCTTCGACCGCATCCTCGGCACGCGATTTGGCGTTGCCGCCACCGATCTCGTCGCCAAAGGTCAATTCGGACGCATGGTCTGCCTCAAAGCCGGTAAAATGGCTTCTGTGTCTCTCGACGAAGCCCTGGAAAAGATGAAGTTCATCGAACCTGATTGTGAAATCGTTCACGCGGCGCGTGCCGTCGGAGCCACCTTCGGGGATGGCGAATGAAACGCAAGCTCTTGGTTGCTGTGCCGATCCTCTGTCTCGTGGCTCTCCTGGCTTGGTACGCCCGGCCAAAACACGAGTCACTCGGCGCGGCCTATGTCAGCGAGCGCAGCGTCACTCTCTGGAGCGGTGTCGCTCAAGTGCGCGAACAGCTTGGTGTTCTGTTCTATGGCGATCGCGTCGAAGTCCTCGCCCGCCGCAACGACAACGTCAAAGTCCGCACCGCTGCTGGCCTCACCGGATGGGTTGATGCCCGCTATTTGATGGAGCCCGAGCTTTGGCAGCGCAGCGCCAAACTCCTCGAACAAGCCAAGTTCTTGCCTGTCCAGGCTCGCGGACGCACCAAAACCACCACCAATCTTCGCGTCGCTCCGGGACGCACGGAGCCCCGCCTCTACCAGTTTGGCCGTGGCGCCGAACTCGAAATCCTCGGCCGTGCCGTCGCCGATTGGATCCAGGTCTCCGACGAAAAGGATACCTCCGGCGATTCTGAGGACACCAAGACGGAAGACTGGTTCCTCGTTCGCGGCGTCGCCACTCGTCCTCCCGGCGAAGGCGTCGTGCGCAATTCCGCCATTACCACCACAACGCAGCCCGGCGATCAAACTATTCCCATCGCCGGATGGGTCGTTGGCCGCTTCGTCTCTCTTGATATCCCCGATGCCGTCCGCGAAGGCACAAACGCCGCGAACGTGCGGCCCCTCGCTTGGTTCGAGCTCAACCGCGTCACCGACCCCAATGGCGATCACCCGCAATATCTCGTTGCCGGCACTCGCAGCCCGGAAGGCGAGCCCTGTGATTTCACCACCCTCCGCGTCTTCACCTGGAATCCCAAGAAATCCCGCTATGAAACCGCCTACATCGAAAATGATCTCTGCGGCGCCTTCCCCATCCAGGTCGGCAAGGGCCCCAAAGGCAATCCCGAATTTCGCTTCCACCTCATGGACAACAACAAAGAGGAGCGCGCCTATAACCTAATCCAAACCGTAGTCCGCCGCATCCGCGAAGAAAACTCCCCCAAGAAATCCCCCGCCCGTAAGTAACCGTTCTTGCCTTTCCAGATTTCAACTCACCGAAACTGAAAACCTCGCGGAGGGTGCCCCAGGCACGGAGTGTGTGCCTGGGTCTTGGGTTTCCCGGGAACGCCATTCTCCCGAATGGCGTTTTTGCCGTTTCCTTCTCGCCTTTCTCTTCCTCTGCGAACTCTGCGCCTCTGCGTTATCTTTTCTCTTCTCTTTTCTTCTTCGCCTCTTCCCTATGCTAAATTACTCCCCGAACCCACCATGACCCTCCACATCAACGAATCCGAAGTTCGCCAACTCCTCACCATGCCCATGGCCATCGACGCCGTCGAGGACATCTCGCGCAAGCAGGCCCTGGGCAGCGTCCTCGTCCACCCGCGCCGCCGCTTCCAACTTGGCGACGGCGGTTTCTTTCATCACATGGCCGCGCTCGACAAAGAAGCGGGCTTCGTCGCTACCAAGCAATACACCTACGTCAAGGGCAAGCTCTGCTTCCTCGTCTCTCTCTTTAGCACCACCACCGGCGAACTTCTCGCCCTCATCGAAGCCGATTCCCTGGGCCGCCTGCGCACCGGCGCCGCTTCCGGTGTCGCCACCAAGTACCTTGCCCAGAAAGACGCTCGCTCCGCTGCCATCATCGGCACCGGTGGCCAGGCAAAAACCCAGTTGGAAGCGATCAACTCCGTTCGCCTGCTCGATTCCGCCTATGTCTACGGCCGCGATCCGCAGCGCCGCCATCAGTTTTGCGAGGAAATGTCAGAGCGCTTAAGCATCAACGTCTATCCCATGGACTCCGCAGCCGCCGCCGTGCGCAACGCCAAAATCGTCTCCACCGCCACCACTTCCTCGCATCCTGTTCTGACTGGCGAAGATTTGCCCGCGGGCATTCACATCAACGCCATCGGCGCCAATCACGCCCACAAACAGGAACTCGACGCCGCCGCCATCGCCAAAGCCAATCTCATCTTCGTGGATTCCATCGAACAGTCCAAACAGGAAGCCGGCGACCTCATCATTCCATTTCAGCAGCATCCGGAACGTTGGAACGACGTTCACGAACTCGCGCAACTCGTCGCTGGCCAAGTCCCCGGGCGCGTTTCCGACTCTCAGATCACCCTCTTCAAGTCCAGTGGCATTGCCGCCTGGGATCTCGCCGTCGCCGTCAAGGTCTACCACCTCGCCAAAGAAAAGGCCCTCGGCCGCGATCTTCCGTTCTATTCTTCGCTTGGCTGATCTACTGCCCGCGATTCCCACGTGGAGCAATCTTCATGCGGGGCTGTGTCTTCGGCAGTTTAAGAACAGCTTGCATTTGTGCCCCAAGAATATAGTAAGCAAATAAGCACTGGTACTGTGGATTCTAGTACTCCCCGTTGACAGACTCTTCTATCCTCAATTTGGCGGTCCAATACTCTTTGGTTTGCCGGTTCTGAGGAGGTACTGCGCAAAGCGCAGTTGACACATCGCTCCCCTCTTATCGCCGGTTCGGCAGCAGCGGGAAACTGGCCTTTCCTCTGGAGTTTCTCTGTTCTGTGCAAGCCGCTGCAGCATGTAGCAAAGGAGAGATACGATCATGAAGTCAGCAGCGAAGGTTTTCCCCCCCGCCTGTCTCATATTGCTTGCATTTCTCTTGGCCGCGTGCAGTGGCGTGCCATCAACCAGTGGCGGTGGTGGCGGCGGTGGCGGTGGAACTACCGGTCCCTTCGCCATCAGTGTGTCCGTTGCCGGCTTATCTGGTACAGGCTTGGTTTTAGCGGACAACGTCACCGACCAGCTCAAGGTCACCAGCAACGGTACATTCGCTTTCGCTACTACGATTACCAAAGGTGCTACCTATGCTGTCACGGTTCTCACACAGCCGTTGAATCCTGCCCAAATCTGCGTCATCCCTCAAGGCGCTACTGGTACAGCCAACGCCAGTGTCACCATCACGGTTACTTGCACCACGGGAGCATTTAGCATTGGCGGTCAGGTAAATCAGCTTCAGGGCTCCGGCCTCGTCTTGCAAGACAACTTGGGAAACGGTGTCGTGGATAAGCTCACCATCACAGGAAATGGTTCTTTCACGTTCGCCACACCTGTCGCCTCCAATGGCGCTTATGCCGTTACGGTTCTCACACAACCCACCAATCCCACGCAAAACTGCTCCGTCACCAATGGCAGTGGCAACGCCACCAACAACGTTGGCAATATCGTCGTTACCTGCTCGGTCGGTACTATTCCCATCGGCGGTTCCGTCGTCGGTCTCGATGGTACCGGCCTTACTCTTCTGGACAATGGTGGCGACAGTCTGGTCATTACCGGAAATGGCCCCTTCAGCTTCCCCACTCTTCTCGCCAGCGGCGTGACCTACAACGTCACCATTGGCGCTCAGCCCACCGGCCCGAGCCAAACTTGCACCGTTTCCAATGCCACAGGTTCGGCCGCTACCCCCGCCATCACCAATGTTCAGGTCGTCTGCCCTCCCATTTTTGAACCCATCGGCGGACAGGTCGTCGGCCTTTCTCTCTTGACCGGCCAGACCTCCCAGATGGTCTTGACAAACAACTCGGGCGACAACCTTCCCGTGACCGGCAATGGACCATTTGTCTTTAACACGCAAATCGCTTACGGCAGCAATTACGACGTCAGCGTCCTCGTAAGCCCGGGCCAAATACAAAATGAGGGCGTCGTCGTTTGGGGCTGGGAAGGGAAGGCTCTTACCCCGGTTACCGATGTGACTGTCGATTGGGGGCACAATGACTGGACGTGGATGAACGGTTCCAACAAAGGCAACCAGATCGGGGCTTTCTCTGCCGTTACATTTCCGATCACCTCTTTCATTTCCAACACACCCGGCGGCCGCAGGTACTCTTCGGCTTGGACCGACCTCAATGGAAACGTTTGGTTGTACGGTGGGTATGGTTACACCTACACCTCCGTCGGCAACCAGGTTTTTGACTTGGACGAAATGTGGGAGTATGTCGGAACGAATAATTACCTTGGCAGTCTCTACAACTACTGGAACTTCATAACCCCTCTGCCTCCGCCGGCTCCGCCCGCGCTCGCTCCCTATGGTCGTTGGGGCGCCGTTTCTTGGACTGATGTGAGCGGCAATCTTTGGCTGTTCGGTGGACAATCAGGCTTGAACTTCATGAATGACCTTTGGGAATTCAACCCGAGTACAAAGAAATGGACCCAGCTTCCCGTGGGGGGATTCAACCAGAGCGGCGTCTACGGAACCCAAGGTACGGCTGCGGCTGGCAACCTTCCCGGCGGGCGCGTCTTGGCCACTGCCAGATACGACAAATCCACCAATACGTTGTGGCTCTTCGGTGGCTTCGGTTATGACGCCAGCAGCACAACCCCTGGCTTGCTCAATGACCTCTGGACCTACAACCTCACCACCGGTCAGTGGACTTGGATGGGCGCCTCCAACTGGACGGGTTCTGCCACCACCAACACCATTAACCAGGACGGCGTCTATGGCACCGTTGGTACTCCAGGCGGTGGACCGGGAGGCCGCCAAGGCGTCGTTTCCTGGCTGGATAACGCTGGAAACTTTTGGATCTTTGGCGGATACAACCTTTCTGGCACCGGCCAGCCTGACGCCTTCAACGACCTTTGGGAATTCAGTGGTGGGCAATGGACTTGGGTCAGCGGTGCAAGCAGCGTTAACCAGGTTGGAAATTATGGCACCCAAGGCGCTTCTTCATCCACCAACGTCCCAGGAGCTCGTTGGAGTCCTGCCGCTTGGACAGACGTAGCAGGGAATCTGTGGCTCTACGGTGGACAAGGCTACGATCCGGCGGGCAACGGTTCTCTTGCCGACCTTTGGGCGTTCAATCCCAATGCTGCCGCCCCTGTCCCCGATCCAAATCCCTTCTTACCGGCCTCGGGCCAATGGGTCTGGGTCAAAGGACCGAATTCCGTCAGCCAACCGGGTATCTATGGCATTGATCCCTCCACGACAAGCGGCGAAGTCTGGCCGCACGTGACCAACAATCCCAGCTCCCGCTATGGCGCTGCCTATTGCACCGTTGTCGACTACTCGGGACAAGCGCACTTCTATATGTTTGGCGGCGAAGGCTACGATTCAACAAACTCCGATGGCAACGGGTTGCTGGAGGACCTCCAGCGCTACGTACCGTATCCATGAGTTGATTGCCAGTCGCGCGTCCAGGTTTGCGCGACTTACCTCCAGCACGGGCGAGAGCTTGGCGTGCAGCTACCCAGGTTCTCGCCCAACTTTTTTGGAGTGCGGCAGCTCGCTGCCGCTTTTGCGGCTGAATCCAACCCTCCCAAAGCTCCCTCGGGCAGGGAACTCACCCTCCCAATTCTTCTTGACAGCAATACCTCACCTCATTACAAATGGGCCTTGTTCATTACCTCTGCGAAAACGAGACTTTTTGGGAACACCTTCTCGCCTATGCCCTGCAATTCTGCCCCCCAACCAGGCTTTCCGCGCTCTCGGCTTCGAGCGCGAATTGCAGCAATTTCCCTTCACGGGCAAGGATGCCAGGGAAGGCCTCACCGCCTATGTGGAAAAACGTGCCGCAAATTTCAAAGGCAAGTAGAATCTATGCACCGGCTCGCGCGGCTTGACATTTCGTCGTTTCCGGCGCAGAGAGGAACCTGCTTCCCATTCGAGTGAACTTCGCATGAAGACACTTCCTGACTATCTACGCAAAGGCATGAAGCTCGTGATCGTGGGCTGCAATCCCAGCGAATCTTCCGTGCGCGCCGGCCATTACTACGCCGGACGCGGCAATCTGTTCTGGCCCATGCTTTATGAATCCGGCGTTGTCCCCGAACCTTTCGATTACCCCGACGACCGCCGCATCATCGAATTCGGCATCGGCCTCACCGATCTCGTCAAGAAGCCCACTAAAGGCGTCGAGGAACTGACCCGCGAGGATTTTGCCGAAGGCCGCATCGTTCTTTCTCAAAAGCTCGGCGAATTCACCCCGCGCGTTGTGGCCTTCAACGGCAAGATCGTCTACGAACAGTTTGCCCAGCGCAAATGCACCTACGGCCTGCAAAAGGCCAGTCTCTATGGCGCCCAGGTCTACGTCCTCCCCTCGACCAGCGGTCAGAATGCTCGCGGCAAAAGCGACCGCCTCAAGCACTTTCGCAAACTCGCCCAGCTCGTCGAACGCAACCAGCACGCTCGCGAATCACATCCTGGCTAGTAGGCTACCGGGAGAGAAATCGTCCGATGAGCCATGCCTCGCAATTCGCCACTCCGCTGGTGCTGGAAGCTAACCGCGCCCCTCATTTTCAGGGCCATTGAAGTTTTGTCTTGTGGCACAGTCACTCCTGACTGTTTCTTGGGTTTTCCTCTGTAGCGCAGGGCAAGTCCGCGCCTGCCCGCCGCTTTTACGGTTGACCAGTTCGAGGCGTTCCTCTGGCCTCGCGAACACCCGCTTCCTGATCGCCGATCGCCGATATCTGATATCGCGCTCCGGCCTCCGCCACACCACTCAGGTCCCCAACTGTTCTACAATACCCTCCATGCCACCCCTCACCGACCGCATCCTCATCCAGCAAGGCGACATCACCGACATGGATGTGGACGCCATCGTCAACGCCGCCAACAACGATCTCATCCTCGGCGCCGGCGTTGCGGGCGCCATCTACCGCAAGGGCGGTGAATCCATCCAGCAAGAGTGCAACAAGATCGGCAGCATCCCTGTCGGCTATGCCGCCATCACCGGCGCCGGCAAACTCAAAGCGCGTTTCGTCATTCACGCCGCCAGCATGGGCCTCGGCGGCGTGCGCACCACCGCCAAAACTCTTCGCACCTCCACCGCGCATTCCCTGCGCCTCGCCGCTGAACGCAAACTCAAGTCCATCGCCTTTCCCGCCATCGGCACCGGCGTCTCCGGTTTCCCTCTCGACGAATGCGCGCAAATCATGCTCTCCGAAACTATCCAGCATCTCCAGGGCGAAACCTCCCTCGAGTCCGTCTACTTCGTCCTCTTCGATGCCCGCGCTCGCGACGTTTTCCAATCCACCTGGGACACTCTCCGCAAAGATCTCTCTACAGGAGCCGCTTCCGCGTGACCCCACTCGCCGCACTCCTCGCCGAACGCATCCGCCGCTTCGGCCCCATCACCTTTGCCGAGTACATGCGCGAGTGCCTCTATCATCCCGTTCATGGCTACTACAGCAAGCCCGAGTCCGTCCGCTTCGCCGACTACTACACCAGCCCCGACGTTCATCCCATTTTTGGCCGCATGCTCGCGCGCCAATTCGCCGAATGCTGGGAACAACTCGATCGTCCGTCTGAATTCCTGCTTGTGGAAGCCGCTGCGGGAATCGGCCGCCTCGCGAGACACATCCTCGAATTCGCGCAATCCAAATTGCCGGAGTTCTACGCCGCGCTGCGCTATGTGGCCGTTGAGCGTTCCCCTGCGCGCTGCGATCAAATGTCCGGCCACCTGGCGCCCTTCCTTCAAGAAGGGAAGTGCCGCCCTTCCATCGAAATCCCCCCGCACATTCCCGCGGGTTGCGTTTTCTCCAACGAACTCCTCGACGCGCTTCCCGTTCATCGCGTTCGCCAGCAGGAGGGCCGCCTTCAGGAAATCTTCGTCGGCCACAACGGCAACGCCTTCCTGGAAATCCTGATGCCGCTTTCCACCGGCGCCATCGCCGAATACTTCGCCGCGCAGCAGATCACTCTCGAGGAAGGCCAGCAGGCCGAAGCCAGCCTCGAAGCTTGCGATTGGATTGCGGAAATCGCGCGCCGCCTGGCTCGCGGCTTTGTCTTCACCATTGACTACGGCCACGAAGCCGCCGACCTCTTCGACTCCCATCACATGGCGGGCACGCTCCTCGCTTACGCCAAGCATCAGGCCAGTGAAAGTTTCTTCATTGCGCCCGGTGAACAGGATCTCACCGCCCACGTCAATTTCACCGCACTCCGCCTCTGGGGCCAACGCCACGGCCTCGAACCACTCGGCCTCATCTCTCAGACTGCCTTCCTCCTCGCCCTCGGCCAGTCCAACGAATTCGCCGACCTCTACGACGAAGGCATGGATGAAACCGACCGCGTCCGCGCCCGCCTCCAGCTCAAAACCCTCATCTACCCCGAAGGCATGGGCGAACGCTTCCAGGTCCTGATCCAACAAAAATCCGTCCCCCATCCCAAACTCTCCGCCCTCTCCTCTCTGTAGGGGCCGCCTTCTGCCTGCCCCCGCAGGGGGAGGCGTGACCCGTGAGCCGTGGCCCGTGTTTCGTGACCCGCGACTTGTGGCACGTGATTCGTCATCCCGAGCAACGCGAGGGATCTGCTTTTTGCATTCCCACAGTGCCGGCGAAAGCTGCCTTTGGAGTGCGGGAGATTGCTCCTGCTTTTGCGATGCCCTCCGTTTCTCGCGAACAATTGAACTGGCGCTATTTTGTCACCTCCCAAAAGCGGCGGCGAGCCGCCGCACTCCAAGAATGTCGGCGCGCCGACATTTTGCACTTAAGTTGCAAGTAGATACAAGGTAATATAACCAATGAGTTATCGGAGTGCGCATACTGCAGGAGGCACCCCCCACCCCCCTGTTTTTGCGTATGTACGGGAATGATTGGACTTACGGGCGAATGCCGCCGATGTACGGGAATGATTGGAGTTAGCCGTGGTTTGCGGCCCCAAAAGCGAAGAAAAAACAAAAGGAGGAGGGAAAAGTGGTCTGGGATTTAGACCGGGGAGGATGTTCCGGGCATCACACGCGGGTTTGTGCCGAATGTTCACAACATATGATAGCACATTATTTACCAACTGTCAACAGATATTAATGAGGTACTATTTTCGAAACTGGTACCCGCCCAGAAACGGACACCCCAAGACCCAGGTCCCCACACCGAACCTGGGGCACCCTCCGTCTCTATGCACTTTCGTGAGATTTGTTGAAGTGATATCCTCTCCGCCTCTCCCATGTCAACAAGTTCCACCACGTTCAACCAGGGCCACCCGCCAGATTTGATACTCCCCGAACTTGCAGTGCCTTTGGGTCGCTGTCATACGTTGCTCTCGCTGCAATATAGTAGGTTGGCGCGGTCAGCCTGTGCTCCCC
>Ga0209039_10000642_pt1 | contig 33635 bp, 34 predicted proteins | sample BogFormECP12_OM1_FD_188238 | JGI IMG/M metagenome (GOLD analysis project Ga0209039, IMG submission 188238) | Bog forest soil microbial communities from Calvert Island, British Columbia, Canada - ECP12_OM1 (SPAdes) (version 2) | ecosystem: Environmental > Aquatic > Freshwater > Wetlands > Bog ... | reverse complement strand
GATTGGATGGGAATGCGGGGACGGGGATTCAGCCGAATGGCCCGGCGTTTTAGCGATAGGGCCCAAAACTCAGGATGGGGCTGCCATCCGAGCGAGGATTGAGGCCCGAATCGACCTATGCTGAGGAATGCGATTACGCTCTTTCGAGGTTTAGTGTGCGGCGGAAGGAACCCTGGTCATTCTTGATCTTCTCCTGAAGCAGCATGATGGCGTAGATCAACTGCTCCGGACGCGGCGGGCAACCAGGCACATACACATCCACCGGAATCCACTGATTCACGCCCTGCACCAGCGCGTAGTTGTTGAACACGCCGCCCGAAGTCGCGCACGCGCCCATGGAGATGACCCACTTCGGTTCCGGCATCTGCATGTGAAGTTGGCGGATGACCGGCGCCATCTTCTGCGAGACGCGGCCGGCGATGATCATCAGGTCCGATTGACGCGGCGAGGGGCGAAACACCTCTGCGCCGAAGCGTGCGATGTCGAAGCGCGAGGCGCCCATTGACATCATCTCGATGGCACAGCAGGCCAGGCCGAAGCTCATCGGCCAGATGGAATTCCTGCGCACCCAGTTCACGACAGCGTCCATCGAGGCCATAACAATGCCCTCGTGTTGCTGCTCGCCAAAGGTGGCGCGAAGAATTCCCCTGCGGCTTTGGTCCGAGCCGACAAGGTTGTCGAAGCGCTCCCTGCCGGACTCAGGATTCTCAAAATGGGGCGGCTGGTAGTCGGAAGTCATCGTTACGTATTATACCTATTCAATTTCGATGCCCCGCTGGCGCTATAGGACGCAGGGTTGAACTGCGCTGAAACGCCTTTTCGCTCACCAACAGGGGACTCCGCCGTCTTTTACAAAGCCGAAGGGCAAAGGATTTCGCACCTATCGCCTCCGCCGCAGCATCCAAGAGTTGAACCCGGAATTGGCGGCCAGGGGGCTACTAGATTGCATGGTATACTGCGATTTATCGTCATACCGGTGCGCTCCTTGATCGATTCCCGGCCAGCTGAAGGAAATGTAATGGCACGTAGTTCACGTCGTTCTGCCGCCCTCGTCCTCTTTGTAATTCTTGCGTGCGGTTGCGTTGGCATGTTGTTCGGCCAGCGTCTTACTTCGAACGCCAGTTCCGGCGACGGCGACGTCCGCGAAAGCTTGCGTAGCTTTGCCGATGTTTATGACGTGGTTCAGCAGAACTATGCCGAACCGGTCAGTCCTGACAAGGCCATTTATAACGGGGCGATTCCGGGCATGTTGCGGGTGCTCGATCCTCACTCCAACTTCTTCGATCCCAAGTCCTACGCGGCCCTGCGCGAAGAGCAGCGGGGCAAGTACTACGGCGTAGGCATGCAGGTCGGGCCGCGCAATAACAAAGTCATTGTGATCGCGCCCTTTGCCGGCGCCCCCGCGTATCGGGCTGGTATTCGTCCCGGTGACGTCATCATCGCAGTGGACGGCAAGCCCACCGATAACATGAGCACCAGCGATGTCGCCGAATTGCTGAAGGGCCCAAAAGGCACGACCGTGAAGATCACCATGATGCGGGAAGGTAACGACAAGCCTCTCGATTTCACGGTGGTGCGCGACGAAATTCCCCGCTATAGCGTGGATGTGCATTTCCTGATTCGCCCTGGCATTGGGTATGTCCATATCTCCGGGTTCCAGGAGACGACCGAGCACGAACTACGCCAGGCGCTTGATGAGCTGGGCGACCTGAAAGGGTTGATCCTGGATCTACGGCAGAATCCCGGCGGGTTGCTGAGTGAAGGCGTGGGCGTCGCTGACCAGTTCCTCAAGAAGGGACAAGTTATTGTGTCGCACCACGGACGGGCTTCGGCAGAGAAGGTTTACAAGGCTGCACACGGCAACGGCGGCAAGGACTATCCGCTGGTTGTGCTGGTGAATCGCGGCACGGCATCGGCGGCTGAAATTGTCGCGGGCGCGATTCAGGACCATGATCGCGGGCTGATTGCCGGCGAAACTACCTTTGGCAAGGGCCTGGTGCAGACAGTTTATCCACTGTCTGAGAACACCGGTTTGGCCCTGACTACGGCCAAGTACTACACCCCAAGTGGCCGCCTGATCCAGCGCGATTGGAGCAATATTTCGCTGTACGACTACTATTACAACGACCGCGAGAACGGCGATTCGAACAACGCCAATCACGAAGTCAAGATGACCGATAGCGGCCGCACGGTGTACGGCGGCGGCGGAATTACGCCCGACGTGAAGATCGCGTCAGCTAAGACCAATAAGTTTCAAGATACGCTGCTGGAGAAATACGCGTTCTTCAACTTCGCCAAGCACTATGTCATCAACCACAAGGTGACCAAGCAGTTCGAAGTGGACGATGCGGTGATGCAGGAGTTCCGCAAATACCTTGACGAACAAAAGATCCCCTTCACCGAAGCCGACCTGGCCGAGAACAACGATTGGCTTCGTGCCGACATCAAGGCGGAGTTGTTCATCAATGAATTTGGTCAGCAGGAAGGCATGAGAGTACACGCTGAGGGCGATCCCGAGGTGCAGAAGGCGTTCGACTTGCTGCCCCAGGCGAAGCAGTTGGCAGACAATGCGAAAAAGACCATCGCGCAGCGCAACAATGCGCGGCTGACGGCGCAACAGGGTGACGCGCCAGAGCCGCAATCCGTAAAGCGATAGCCTGCCGGTCATTGCAGTTGATAAAACGGACACGGGCGCAGACCAATCTTACGAGTGACTCTGCGTCATTGCCCTGCCTGCACGAATCGCTTTCGCAGATCGTCGATGTCGGAGCGACCGGCATCGGTGATGATCAGGTAGCGCAATCCGCCATCTGCCCAGGATTCGATGTTGAACGAGAGCTTGCGAACGAGTTCGCCAGAGCCCAGGGCATGAGCCAGCTCGGGGGAATCCTTAAAGATGAAGACCGACAGCACGTGCTTCCTGACCGTGAACAGCAGCTCGGCTCCGGGAGCCTGATCGAGGTAGGTTACCTTCCCGCCGATCAATTCAAAGGGCGACCCTTGCAGTTCGGGTACGTTGAAGGTGAACGGCACCTTGCCCTGAAACCAAGGCTTCACAGTGTGCCGGTCAGACGAGACGACATCCACGCGATTGGCACTGGCGAGCGTCGCCACGTGCAAGTCCGTCAGCTCGCCGACGAGTTGCTGACGCTGCGACTGCCGCATCCAGACCATCGAACCAAAAATCAGCAGCAGAACGGCGGCGCAGGCTGTGCCGACCTCCACGATCCAGCCCCAACGGCGACCTGACGCTTTAGGGCTGATGCTGGCCTGCACCTGCTTGCGAAATTCAGGATCAGGAGCAAATTTTTTCCCCGCAATATGTATGGAGCGCTTCAGCTCCGAGCGTGTCAACGTTTGCGAGGAGCACGCCGGGCAGGTACGCAAGTGAGCATCCAGCTCGCGAGCTTCGGCTTCCGGCAACTCTGCATCGAGATAGGCGTCAATCTTTTGCTGCCGGCTATCACAACTCATCGGTACGGTCCCTGCACTCTCTCCATTAGCAATTGACGCATGGCTTTGCGCGCCCGCGCCAGGCGCGACATCACCGTGCCGATCGGGATAGTCAGCGCTTCGGAGATTTCGCGGTAGCTCATCTCCTCCACATCGCACAACAAAATAATCTCGCGATAGGCCACCGGCAACTCTTGCAACGCGGCCTGGATGGCATCGTGATCGGCGCGTGCCAGCAAAATCGACTCCGGCGTCTCGGTCGTCATCGGCGAAACTGACTGCGGATCGTCCTCGTCATCGATTGGCACGGTCCTGACCGCCTTCAGGCCGGTGCGCGAAGTCAAAAACGTATTGCGAAGGATGCGATACATCCAGGCGCGAAAGTTCGTGCCCCGCTGGAAGGAGTCGAATCCTTTCAGCGCCTTGGCGTAGGATTCCTGCACCAGGTCCTCGGCCTCGCTGCGGTCCTGCGTGAGCCACTGCGCCAGGTTGAACAGCGGGGCGAACAAGGGCATGGCGAGCTGTTCGAACTCGTACGCCCTGTCGCGGTCCAGCGCCACGCTTACAAGAGTAAACCGAAAAGGCGGGATTTTATTCCCTGTTTTGGTGTGAATCGTGCTACAGAGGGACCCGTGTCCCAAAGAAACTCTCAGGCTGGCTTACTCTTCAGTGTATCGGGTTCGTAGAAGCGATCTCGTTCACGACGGAGAAATGCCTCGCCGCCATCGAGAGAATCCAGTGCTCCCTTCAGCAGACCTCGCAGATCCTCGAACCTAATAGGTCGCCCAGTGGCGCGGCGGGAGCCTTCGTCATCTGGTGGGGTTGCCATACAAAACTTATATCAAATCTTCGGTTGCGAGGTCGCGGCTTCAGCCAAGCCGGGCTTAGAGCGGAGTTTTATCCCGGGCCGTTGACTCCGCTCAAGAAGCCGCCAAGATGGGCGGTCAGGGACACCACAGCGGCGGCGGTGAGCTCGATGGGCAGGCGATAGAGCGGCAGCTTGCCTTCCGGATTGCGGTGGGCGCGGAAGTGCAAGCTCCAGACCAGCCAGATCATCCCGCTGGCGACCAGGCCCAGCACGAGATGGAGGAGCAGCGTACCCTTCAGACGCTGGCCCTCCAGTTGCCAATGCCAGGCGAGTAGTCCGGTCGCCACGACCGGCACAGTGGAGATGGCTGCCACCAGCAGGTTGTAGTAGGCTACCTCCGCCAGCGCGCGCTTCTTGGTCCACTGCGCGATGAAGTCGAAGACGATGCTCACCAGGCACAGCGCGATCGGGAAGTGGACCAGCACGACGTGTTGTGCATGCTTGGCGAGGAAGACCGACTTGGGATCGAAGGGGTTCATGCTTGCCGCCATCACTGCACCACGACTTTGGCCGTCATCTTGGGATGAATGGAACAGAAGTAGCTGTAGGTGCCCGGCTTCGTGAAGGTGTAAGTAAATTGCTCGTCCGTATCCAGCACCTTCGACTTGAAAGTCTTATCTTCGCTCACCACGGTGTGCGGAATGTCGTCGTGGTTCGTCCAGCGAATTGTGGTTCCTGCCGCAACCGTTATGGTGGCCGGCGAGAAGCTGAAGTTGTCGATCTTGACCGCGACTTCCGATGCGGATTTGTCATCGGGAGTAGCTCCGAAAGTGCTTACGGGCCGGGCTGCAAGAGCCAGCGCCGCCAGCAGAATCACATTGCCTAATATCCAGGTATTGCGTCTCATAACGTCTCCTTTAGTAGTAATTAGTAGCCTTGCGTGTCTTGTACTGTGTCGCCGCACGCGGCTGCTTTTGTTTTCGGAATTTGCCCGGGACTTGCTTGCACCCCACCGCGCGCAAAACCGGCACGCGGCGGGGACCCCGCAATCCGCCCCGGGGCTCATGGCAGCCCGTTTCAGTTCGCAACTGCACCGGGGGCCGCTCCACTGCAGTCGCACCCGCCTTCAGCGGACCTCGTGTTCAGCTCAGGTTCGAATCAATCACGGCCAACGCGTGCTGGCCGCGAACGTAATTCACATCGGTAACGCCCAACAGCGTGCGCAGTTGATCCGCCGGGACCTTCATCGGCCCGGGAGAAGGCGCCTGCCCCGGCTTCGGCTGAGGGAACGCGGTGGAGAAGGCAGTGTGGAATGTGACGTTGCCTTCCACCTTCTGCATGGTCTGGTGAATGTGCCCGTTCAGGACTGTCACCGAACCGAAGGGCTTCAGGTATGAAAGCGCCTGCACGCTGTCGTCAGTTCCCCAACCCCACTCCGGGTAAACGCTCCACAGAGGAATGTGGGCAAAGACGACGATGGGAGTGCTTTTCGAAAGATGCTTCACGTCTTTCTCCATCCATTCCAACTGCTCCCCGCCGAGGCTGCCCAGTCCTCCGGCTTTCAGGTTCATGACGTTCACCAGGCCAACGAAGTGCACCCCGTTCTTGTCGAAGCTGTACCAGCCAGCTCCTTGCGTGTTCTTGCCGTAGCGCTCCAGATACGATTTGCCATCGTCGCCGAGGACGTCGTGCTCGCCGGGCACGAAGAAAATGTCCTTCGTGCTGGCGGCCTTTAGAAGTTGATCTACGGTGTCGAACTCTCCCGGCTTGGAGAGATGGCTGATGTCGCCGGTGTGCAGGATGAAGGCAGGCGAGACCGGCAGTGCATTGATTTTGTCTATGGCGGCCTTCAAGGTACCGACGACGTCAGGATTCGCCGCTTTGTCGAATCCCATATGGCTGTCGCTGATCTGGACGAAGCTGAGGTCGCCCTTATGTTCGTGGCCGCCGAACGAAAAGCCGCTCAAGCTGTAGGAGTTGAGTACGCCGCCTTTAATGACGCAAAAGGCTCCCGTACCCGCCCATGCCATGCACTTCAGGAAACCTCTGCGATCAATTCCGTCATGGTTGTGGTCGTGTAAGAGCTCGTCGCTAAGTTCGGACTTAACGCTTGCGAAACGATTCTTTTCCTTCATAGTGTGTTCCTCAGATACAGGTCGGATGTCTGTCGGCAGTGCTAACTGACAAGCCGAAGATTTATTCCCGCCAACTGCTGAGAGTCTGTGTAAATTGAAGTGGAAATTTTCGAAGGAGCCACAAGAGAAGTGAAACGCACGAATCTCAACAATGAGAGGCTGACCTGTCGGCGGGAAAGCATGAAAAGGGGAGGGCCCGTAGGCCCTCCTCGGCTAGTTTCAATCTTACGGTTATCGGCTTACCACTGCTTGAGGACATTTACCTGCGGCTTGCCAGAGTTACCACCAGGGCCGCTCAGGGCAATAATCGATCCGAACGTCCCGTGAGCTTCGTCGAAGGTTCCCGCGGCGAAGTACAAGGTCGTCTTGGGACCAGAGCTCGAGCCATTGCCGAATCCCAGCCCCCACAACCCATTAATACTGAGGTTCAGGCTAGCCGGATCGAACAGTATGCCTAGAAACTTACCACCCGGATCGTACACTGCGATGGCCCCGCTGCCGAACATCCCCACCAGGATATCTCCGCCAAAGCCCCCGAAGCCCTGTGGAGCAACGACCATCGCCCAGGGAGCGTTGTCGTACAGCACGTGCGCAAGACGGAACAGGATGTTACCTGACGTGTCATAGACAGTGATATAGCCCTTTCCGATACCGGGCACTTCATCATGCTTGGCGGCATCCTGTTGGGCATAGGCAACGGCGATTTGTCCATTGCCGAGATTTGCTACGTTAAACGGCGCGTATCCGGCCGGCAGAGTGCTGTCGGTAAAGGACCCCGCACCGAACGAATGGGGGGTAAAGGTCGCGTCGAAGATGTCCACTGACGCGTTACGGAAGTTCGCCACATAGAGATAGTTGGCGCCGCCCGCCGACCCGAGGGCCATTCCCTTGTAAACGGCGTTGCCACTTCCGCTGTTATTGACTGCGATCACCGCACTCGTGCCGGAGCTCCATCCGGAAATGGTTCCGTCTTCGGTTGCGAAAAGGAAATGAGTGGCGTTGCCGCCTATCTTGAAATCAGTCGTACTGTTGAAAACATTTGCCGTGGGATTGCCGGTACCGGTCCCGCTACCGGGGGGAATGGTAACGACAAGGGCTTGGGGCTTACCGGTTCCGTCGTACAGAGTGGACAGTCCGGTCGCGTTGTCGGACACCCACCAGGGGCCCGCCGGGCTGGCGGACATGCCCCAGGGATTAACGAGGTTCGCGTCGGTAAAAGCGCTAATACCGCTGATATCGGAGGTGAGAATAGTGGGTTGAGTTCTCTGGGCGACAGCCGGCAGGCTGAACAGCGCAACCGTCGCAAGCAACGCTGCCATCAGCCGGGGTGTTTGCAAACTAAACTTCTTTGACCTAAACATTGTTCCTCCATCCATTTCGGATTCGTAAGTTATCTTCTGGCTCTTCGACTCGACTCTTGGTTGCCAGAAGCTTTCTGCAATCTAGTCCGGGCCATGGAGGCAGTTGTCTAGGTGGGGTTAAGAAGTTGTCAAAAGTTGTTGACAACTCGAAAGAGGAGAATTTCTCTGCTGTTTTTGTCACAGAATTGTCAAGATGCCGTTGACTGACATTTGAATGTGGTATTAGCTGTAAATAAGCGGTAGTAAAGATGGGATTGTAAGCACTGTTATGGAAAAAATTCTTGTGATCGAAGATGATTTGGCGGTTCAGCGGGCTTTGCGTCGCACTTTTGAGTCGGCGGGGTTCGACGTGACGATCGCTCCCGATGGCGCTGTTGCCATGGAAACGTTCCGTGCCACCGTGCCCCGGGTCGTTGTTCTTGATTTGCGGCTTCCCGGGAAGTCGGGGCAGGACATTTGCCGTGAGATCAAACGCGAAGCCTCAAGCGTTCCTATCCTGGTTCTGAGCGCCGCCAGCGATGTGCTCGACAAAGTCCTGCTCCTCGAGTTGGGTGCGGATGACTATGTGACAAAACCCTTCAGCCCGCGGGAACTGCTGGCACGAGTGCGGGCTGCGTTGCGCCGCCTGAACCAGTCATCAGACAAGGTCGAAGTCTTCAGCTTCGATGACGTAGAAGTGAACTTCTCCAAGATGGAGTTGCATCGAGAAGGACAGGTGGTGCAGCTTACTCCGCAGGAGTTCAAGATGTTGCGCTTCTTCTTGAACAATCAGGACCGCGTGGTGTCCCGCACCGAACTGCTCAACGAGGTGTGGGGCTACAACAATTACCCTACGACCCGCACGGTCGATACGCACATGCTTCGCTTAAGGCAGAAGCTGGAGAAAGATCCCGCCGACCCGGTGCACTTCCGGACGGTCCACGGTACAGGTTACAAGTTTGTCAGGTAATGCGAAGCGAGGAAGGAGGTGGCCGATGGGACGGTTACGGCTGCGGACTAAGTTCCTCATTGCCATGCTGCTCACCTCGGCCGGCCTGACGGCGGTCACCCTTCTGATTGTTCAGCGTACAGTGGAAAACCAGGTCCGCCACGAATTGGGCAACGACCTCGCCAACTCCGTGGAAACGTTCCGCAATGTGCAAAGGGAACGGGAAGCCGCGCTGGAGCGATCGGCCAAACTGATGGCCAGCGTCCCCAGTCTGAAGGCACTGATGACTTCCCGTCACGCTCCCACCATCCAGGATGCGTCGGCCGAAATGTTCCACCTTTCCGGCGGTGATCTGTTCGCACTGATCGATTCGACGAATCAATTTGTCGGCTTTCACACCAGGACTCCGGGTATCACGCGCCAGCAAGCCGAGCAACTGCTGCAGCATCGCAACTCTCTTGACGAACCACGCCAGTGGTGGTTTGGTGACGGACACCTTTATGAAGTCGTTCTGACCCCGATTTATTTCGGCTCGCCGGCGGACAATTCCCTGCTTGGGGTCTTGGCAGTGGGGGACGAAATGAACGCAGCGGTGGCGCGCGAGGTCAGCCAGATCGCGGCCAGCCAGGTAGCAATTATTTGCGGACAGGATGTCGTCGTGAGCACGCTCAACGCCGGGCAGACGAACCAGCTGCGCGGCCTGGTTGCGACTCAAACGATTCCCCGCGGTCCAACGGACTGGAAGCTGGGCAAAGAAAAGTTCATCGTCTCCTCGCTAGCGCTCGATCCGGGCGCGTCCCCGGCGGTCAATATTGTCGTGATGAAGTCCTACGACGAAGCAACAACCTTTCTGAATCATCTAAGCAGGTTGTTGCTGGCAGTCGGCTTCGGAGCAGTTTTTGTCGGTAGCGCGTTTGTCTATCTGACTGCAAGGACCTTCACACGTCCACTGGAGAAACTCGTGGATGGCGTGCGAGCCCTGGGCGGCGGAGATTTCCGATATCCCTTGCACGCGCAGGGAACTGGGGAGGTCGCGGAGCTAACCCATGCGTTCGCCAGCATGAGGGAAAACCTGCATGAAACCCAGCTCCGTCTGTTGGGGGCCGAACGGCTGGCCACAATCGGCCGAATGGCAAGTTCCATTTCCCACGACCTCCGCCATCCGCTCACCGCGGTGCTGGCCAACGCCGAGTTTCTGGCCGATGCCGACCTCAATCCACAGCAACGCGAAGAGCTGTATCTGGAGATTCGGATTGGGGTGAACCGCCTGACTGATCTCATCGACTCATTGTTGGAACTGTCGCGGCCTGCGGAATCGATGAACATCACCGATGCCCCTATCGAGCGGGCCATCAGCCGTGCCATCGAACTGGTCCAGGCGCACCCCCAATTTCAGAAAATCCTTGTGAGTATTGAGTCCTCCGGTATTCACAAGGCCCAGTTCGACCCGCGAAAAATGGAGCGCGTCTTCTATAACCTGCTCCTCAACGCCTGCCAGGCGACGCAAGGCTATAGTGGCCATGTTGCGGTCACGGCAGCCAACCACGGGGATAACCTGGAGATCCGCGTCACCGACGACGGACCCGGGGTTGAAGCCTCCATCTGTGACAAACTGTTTCAGCCATTCGTCAGCTTCGGCAAAGAAAACGGGACCGGTTTGGGGCTTACGATTGCGCAGAAGATCGTGCAGGACCATGGCGGCACGTTACAACTGGAAAGTTCGGCGCCCGGTCGCACGGTGATGCAGATCGTGCTTCCCCGCGTGCTCAAGCAGGCTGGTGTCGGAAACGGTCAGGCGGCGGACGCCTCCCGCCACTTCAGCACGTAACGATGTACCACAAAGCATAAAGGTTTGAAGGGCCCTTCAAATCGTTGCCCGAGGTGCGACATGAAATTCAGATACTCCCAGGTGTTCGGCACGGCGCTGGTCGTAGGTTTTGTACTAGCGGCGGGAATCTCAAGCGCCGTACAAGCTCAGCAATCCCCACCAGCGGCTCCAACCGGCGTGGAGGCCTCTCTCGGCGAACTGCAATCGGAGGTGCGAGAACTGAAGCAGATGGTGTTGCAACTCCAGCAAGAGACCAGCGCCAGCCGCACTGAGATCTCCCAACTTCGCCAGGAGTTGCAAGCACAACGTGCCGAAAGCTATGTTGCCTCGACGCCAGGCTCGACTGACAATGACCAATCTCGTACCTCTACCAGTACCGTCTCATCGGGACAGCAATTGCAACACCTTGAGGAAGACGAGCAATTGCTCTCCGGAAAGGTCAATGAACAATACCAGACGAAACTGGAGAGTGCTTCAAAGTACCGTGTGCGCTTCTCAGGGATCGTACTCTTCAACATGTTCGGCAACAGCGGCTATCCGGACAACCAGGATGTGCCCACCTGGGTGCTCAGATCAGATCCAATGGACTCTCCAGGCTCGGTAGGTGGGACGCTTCGACAATCGATCCTTGGCTTCGAGGTCTTTGGGCCGAATGTCTTCGGGGCCCGCTCCAGTGGCAACGTCAATTTCGATTTTGGTGGCGGATTTCCTGCTACGTACAATGGCGTGAATTCCGGCCTGGTTCGGTTGCGCACCGCGGCCGTTCGTCTCGATTGGAAAGACACGTCCGTCATCGCAGGGCAGGACCAGTTATTCATTTCACCGCAGTCTCCAACTTCGTTCGCGTCACTGATCGTTCCTGCACTCAGCTATTCCGGTAATCTCTGGTCATGGACTCCCCAGTTGCGAGTCGAGCACCGCTTCGAGTTTTCGAACCATTCCACGTTGAGCCTGCAAGGAGGAGTGCTTGATCCGCTGACGGGCGAACCCCCTGATAATTTCAACTATGTCTGGTACCGCGCTCCCGATGCTGGCGAAGAATCGCGCGTACCGGCTTTCGCAGCGCGGGTCGCCTACTCGCATCCCATGTTCGGCCGCACCTTCACTGCTGGCGTGGGGGGGTATTACAGCCGCGAGTACTGGGGATTCAACCGTAATGTGAACGGCTATGCGGCCACCGCAGACTGGAACCTGCCGCTCGCCAAGTGGTTTAGCCTGAGTGGTTTCTTCTATCGTGGACAAGCGATCGGCGGACTCGGCGCTGCACTTGGTCGCAGTGTCGTGTACGACGGGCCGCTCACCGATCCTGCAACCGTCGTGCTCCCGCTGAATGCCGTCGGTGGCTGGGCGCAATTGAAGTACCAGCCGCTACCGAAAGTAGAGTTCAATGTCGCGTTTGGACAGGACAATCCTTTTGCAGCGGACATTCGTGCCTTCGGCGACCAGTCCGAGAGTTATGCCAACCCATTTGTGACTCGTAACCGGAGTGCGTTTGGCAACGTGATTTACAGACCACGCTCCGACCTCCTGTTCTCACTGGAGTACCGCCGACTAAGGACCTTCAACATCTACAATCACAGTTACGAAGCAGGGCAGTTAAACATGGCAATGGGGATACTCTTCTGACGCAATCCATGCCTGCCACGAACAAACTCGTTCTGCTGGTTGCCGTCGCGCTGTATTGCGGCGCAATCACAACCGCTCGGGCTCAAGACGTGGCTGTAGCCGGTCGTGTGGTCTTGGAAGGAACTCCGAACGTCTCTCCCGCGAATTCGACGGTCGTGTGGCTCACTCCGATGGGCGCAGAGGGCAATCTTGCTGTAACGGTTGCGCCGATGCACTCTGTGCTGCAGCAAAAGAACAAGACCTTCGAGCCGCACCTGCTGGTCGTCACCAAAGGTTCGACGGTGGATTTCCCCAACCGCGATCCCTGGTTCCATAATGTGTTCTCTTTATTCAACGGCAAGCGTTTCGACCTCGGACTTTACGAAGCCGGCTCGACGCGCACAGTCCACTTCGATCGCGAAGGCATTTCTTACATCTTCTGCAACATCCACCCTGAGATGAGCGCGGTGGTCGTCGTCCTCTCGAGCTCGTATTTCGCAATTCCCAACAAGCAGGGAGAATTCTCCATTTGGGGGGTACCGCCGGGGCGCTACACGCTCCATATCTGGAACGAAAATGCTCTGCCGGCAGAGTTGCAGGCCTTATCCCGCGTGGTGGAAGTAAGCGCTAACTCTCATTCTGTGGGCACGGTCCGTGTGCAGGTCACAACGGCATCTACCTCGCACAAGAACAAGTACGGACAGGACTACGAGCCGCCTTCCCCGAACAATCCGGTTTACGTGCAGCCGCAATGATCAGAGTGCAACGATTATGGGTTCTGAAATGCGCAAAGGGCGCAACGACCGAAGACAAATAGATGGCGCGCCCTGAGAGATTCGAACTCCCGACCTTCTGGTTCGTAGCCAGACGCTCTATCCAGCTGAGCTAAGGGCGCGCACGCTTGCAGCAGCAGTATTATAACAAACGCCTGCGACCCCTGAGCCGCGTCAATTCCTTCCTCTGGCGCGAAGTGTCCCGCAAGTGGGACAATGGCGCACAGGCCCCTGCTACTCAGCTCCGAGGAGAGTATCCATGAACCGACTTTTGCTGGCGCTGCTGCTCGTCGCATCGTTCCTGCCCGCGAGCCACGCCGCTGATGAGACTCCGCAGCCCAAAATCAAAGTGGGCGACATAGCGCCTGACTTTACCTTGACAGACCAGAACGGCAAGAAGGTTTCTCTGCACGATTTCAAGGGGAAGAAGAACGTTGCGCTGGCGTTCTACATCTTCGCCTTCACCGGTGGTTGAACCAAGCAGATGCAGGCTTTCCAGCAGAACCTCGCCAAGCTGGAAGCTGCAGATACCCAGGTACTGGGTGTAAGCATGGATTCTTCCTTCTCGAACCAGGCATGGGCAGAAAAGATCGGCGTCACCTTCCCCTTGCTTAGCGATTGGGGGGGCGACGTGACCAAGGAATACGGTCTCTACACCCCGAAGTACAAGGCCGCGCGGCGCGTGAACTACCTCATCGACAAAGACGGCAAGGTTGTTGAGATGCAGTTGGACTCGGCAGCCATCGACCCGACGAAGGTAGTGCAGGCCTGCGAGGCAAGGAAGCTTAACAGGTAAGCGAGTAAGTTGTAAGCAGAGGATCAACCGCGGATTCCACGGATCAGCACGGACTTAGAAGTGAATTGGTTTTGACAAATCCGCGTCCATCCGTGAAGATCCGCGGTTGATTCGCTCCTTCCACACTGCTTGGGAGCTTCGTCCGCTACATCGTGCCTCATGCTGAAGCAAAGCCGTTTGTTGACCAGACGCCGGGCGAGGTCCCCGTCCGCGGATTTCTGCATCGCGCTGGCAAGGCGAGCGACAGATTTTTGGTACTTACGCATGGGGCTGGCGGCAACTGCGATGCGCCCCTGCTGGTTGCGCTCGCCGAGAAGTTTGCGGCGTCGGGTTTGACGGTGTTGCGCTGCGATTTGCCGTATCGGCAGCGGCGTCCGCGAGGCGCGCCTTCGCCGTCGGATGCCAAGACTGACCAAGCTGGGCTGCAGCGCGCCGTTACGCTGATGAAGGAGCAGTTGACCGGCCCTGCGTTTCTGGGCGGCAGCTCTTACGGCGGACGCCAGGCGAGCATGCTGGTTGCGTCGGAACCCGCGCTGGTGGAGGGACTGCTGCTGTTGTCTTACCCGCTACATCCTCCGGGACGGCCAGAAAAGCTCCGGACGGCGCACTTCCCGAGCTTGCGAACTCCAGTGCTGTTCGTAAGTGGAACCAAGGACGCCTTCGGCTCGATCGAGGAATTGGAAGCTGCTCTCAAGCTGGTCCCCGCTCGCAAGAAACTGGTCGCGATCACTGGCGCGCCGCACGGCCTGTCACAGAAAGGAAAGCAGAATGAAGCACTGGAGACCGTAGTGCGGGAGTTCGGAACGTTCTTCCTCGCCAAATCATGAGCGCTGGCGTTTTCCGTGAGAATGACGACTTCCGCTACAATGTCATCATAGCGCAGCGCGCCTAGCGATAGCGATCATGGGGAGGAAATAGATGGAGCAAGTGAAGATCACATGCCGCAGAAACGGGCCGTACCGTGTGGAGGCGCCCGAGGGCACGATCGAACTGGTGGACGCCGACGGCAATCCCTACGACCTGACAGGCAAGGTAGCGTTTTCGCTGTGCCGCTGCGGCGCGTCGGTCAACAAGCCCTTCTGCGACGGTACCCACTCGAAGATGGGTTTTGAGGCCGTCGAGGCCGCCGGGAAAAAGGCCGACGAGACCGCGTCGAACATTCCCAACATCGGCGGGTAGCGAGGCGCACATGGCACTTGCATTTTGCTCGTTGCTAGTTGCTTCGCCAGTGATTCCTGTCACTGACTAGGAGGCTATAAGCACCCTACCGTAGACTTGTCCAATCCCTATCTGACCCGGTTCTGAAAGCGAGATTTTCCGGAAGGAAGAGGTGTAATGTGCGGCTGCAAGTCCTCTCGTTATCGATTGCTGTTGCCTTGCTGGCAACGAGCGTCCCCGCACAGGAGACGCAAGCGATGCCAGACCGCGTTGGTTCGGTGACCCAAATCACGATCGAGGGAAAACAAATCTCAGGTAACGATATCCTGGTCCGCAAGGGAACCACGTACATAAGCGTTCCCGCGCTGGCCCAGGCGCTGGGCGCCTCCGTAACAGCCCAAGGGCAGGTAGCGGTGTTTAGCATTCCCGCTTCGTCCGAGAGCGGCTGCGGAGATACTCCGGATACCAGAAGACTTTCCGACACTTACCGCAAAGCTGCGGTGCGCATTCCCGATGCGGTCGAGAGACTGCGACTCCTGGTGAATCAGCAGGTGCAGGTGATTCCCGCCGCCAGCTTCGACGAGGTGGAGCGGCAGATCTCAGAGGCGGAATTTCGCGCCCAAACCAAGGCTGACAAATCCGTCTCCTACGCCTTGAGCCATGCCAACAGCACGCTCGCGATGATGTACTTCAAGCTGCTGCGTGGCGTTCCTCCCGAGTACGCGAAGGAGGGCCAACTTGACTCGGTTCTGTGCTCGATGGAAAGCAAGTTCGCCTTGCAGTTCGGGCGCTTGTCAGGGAAAGAGAGCTGCAGCGTCCTGCAGTCGAGGGACGTGGCAACGACCAATTAGCGGTCTGCGGTGCAGCAGCTCTGATCACTACTTGCCAGAATTCTCATCTCGACCGAGAACATGAGTACGAATGGAGAGATCTGCGGTTCCCAACGGCTGAAATGCTGAAAGCTGACGGATGAAATCCATCTATCCACGAGCCCCTCGCCTCTGACCCCCAGGCCCTGTATCAGTGCACCGTCTTGGTCTTCCTTGACATGTAGTCCATCAGCAGGTACTGCCCTAGCGTATAGGGCGTGGTGAAGTAGGCTTTGCCGCGGCACATCTCTGTCACCTTCTGGACGAACTGCACCAGGCCATAATCGGAGGCGAGCATGAAGGTATTAATCAGAATCCCCGCGCGCTTGCACTTGGAAACTTCCTTCAGCGTCTCGCTCACCACCAGTGGATCGAGGCCGAAAGCATTCTTGTAGATGCGGCCGTCTTCCAGGGTCAGCGCTGAGGGCTTGCCGTCGGTGATCATTACAATCTGCTTCATGTCCTTGCGCTGGCGCTGAAGAATACGTTGCGCCATGCGCAGGCCTTCGCGTGTGTTGGTGTAATACGGCCCAACCTTGACGCGGGCCAGTTGCGAGAGCGGCAGTTCCTCGGCCGAGTCGTGGAAAAGCACCAGCGACAGCGAGTCGCCCGGATACTGGGTGCGGATGAGGTGCGACAGCGCCATCGCCACCTTCTTCGCCGGGGTGAAGCGGTCTTCGCCGTAGAGAATCATGGAGTGCGAGCAGTCGAGCATGAGTACCGTGGCGCACGACGACTGATACTCGCATTGATGCACCTGCAGGTCGCAGTACTCAATGTTGAGAGGAAGGTGCAGGCCCTCACGGCGAATTGCGCTGGACAGCGTAGCGGTGATGTCAAGATTCAGCGTGTCGCCAAACTCGTAAGTCTTGGAGGCGCCGCTGGCCTCGATGCCGGTGGCCTGGTCGCGGGTGTCGTGCCGGCCAAAGCTGGACTTGCCGAGCGAGCCCATCAGATCACGCAGCGCCCGGAAGCCGAGGAAGTCGAGCCCCTTATCGGTGATTTCGAAGCGCGCCTGCGATTGCGCCTCGCCTACCTGCCCGCCGACGCTCGAACTGCGCGCGGGGTCGTGCGGCTGGTCAACGCTGATGTAGTCTTCCCGCTCCATGCGCTTGATGAGCTGCTCAATCAGTTGCTCCATTTGCTCGGGGCTCATGTTCTCGATGTGCTCGCGCATCTTTTCGTCGAGCATATCGCTGTTCAGCAGTGCCTCGGCAATGGCTTGGCGCAGGTCCTCGAGCGACTGCTCCATGTTCTTAAGATCGTAGAAATCCATGTACTGCTGCTGGAAGCCGCTCTGTAGCAGATAGTCGGAGAGCGCGTTGAGCAAGTCCTCCATGCTCATTTCGGAGGCGGGCTCGGGAACGTACTTTTTGTACTTGACGAATTTCATGGAAAGCAATTAGCCACGGGGCAACTGGAAGTATGATAAACCCGCCATCCTGGTCACAGTCATTTATCGCCGGTTGTCCGTCTGCGGCTCGGGATGGATGAGCACGCGAAAGAGCTCGGGAACCTCCTGGCGGAAGCGCCCCTCCAATGCGGTTTGGATGTCGTGCACACGCGAGAGGGGCAGGTCATCCTCCATCGTGCAATGCAGCGAAAGATAGAGCCGGCCCCCGACCTGCTTGAACATGAAATCGTGCATGTCCACGACTTCGGGAAAACCGGCTTTCACCGACTGCAGCTTCTGCTCGACGCCGGGGGCGCGAACTACACCGTCGGTGGCCTGAATGGTCGCCGGTTCGCTCTCGATGTGGGTCAGGATGCTCGAAATCTCGCCGATGTCGTGCTTCATCTCTCCTTCCAAACGGGTCACGCGATCATGCGCCTCTTTCAGGCTGAGCCGCTCATCCAGTTCGACATGCTGTTCCACGTGCAGCCGCCCATCGATGTCCTGAACGCTGATGTCATGCACGTTGAGGTTGTTGCGAGTAGCCACCGCGCGGATTTTGTCGAAGAGGCTCTCCTGGCGGCTGGCCCGCGACACGGCGTTGACCACGACATCGGCATCCGGCAAAACCGCGCGAATACGCGACGCCACTTCGCTGGACACCTGCTCCGACTTTTGAAACGTTACGTTGCGCGACATGGCGACGGAGACGTCGGCGAAATAGCGGTTGCCGCCCTTCCGGATGCGCACTCGGTCCACCTCCAGCACACCATCCACTCGGTACACCTCCTGGATGATGCGGTTGCGCACCCCGGCGGGAGCGGCATCGAGTAGTGCATCGATCGTCTGCCTGGCCAGCCGTGAACTCACGTAAACCACGATGCAAGCCACGATCAAAGCAGCAACTGGGTCGGCTCTCTTCAGCAGTGGGTGGGAATACTCACGTCCAAACAACACTAGCGCCAGTCCCAGAATGACGACAGCACTGGACCAGATATCGGTGCTGAAATGCAGCGCGTCCGCATGCAGTGCCTGGCTGTCGTACTTGTCGGCGATGCGCTTCAGCCGCCGCGAGCGCCAGTAGTCCGCGATCATCGAGGCCGCCATTACCGCGAAGGCCCATACCGTCGGCTCAATCTCAACCGTGTGAAAGAACAGCCGTCTGAAGGCTTCATACACGATCCAAAGGCAGGTGAGCAGAAGCAGACCAGTCTCGATGAAGGCAGAGAAATTTTCGACTTTACCGTGGCCGTACTGGTGTTCCGCATCGGCAGGTTTATCGGAAACGCGGACCGAGAAGTAGGTAATCACGGCGGCAACAAGATCAAGTCCCGAATGCGCGGCCTCGGAAAGAATGCCCAAACTGCCGGTGGTAATCCCTACCATCACTTTCAACAGGGTGATTCCAACAGCGGCATAGATGGAGTTCAGCGCAACCGCCTTCTTTTCCCGCCGCATACTGGCAGTGGTCACCGACTCCGGCATAAGCTTGATTATTCACGTTCCTGCAGAATCCGCCAACTTCCTCGCTCCCGATTGCTCGCGAAACGTCTCAGCCCGAAACCACCTCTGTCGTAGCCGTTGGCTCTGCGATTGTTAGCTTTTGCCCGCGATGTGTTACGATTTTCCTTGCATTTTCCTGCACCGCCCCAGGCGGCACTATTCCGGAGGAATACCTCTTCATGTCACGTTCTACCTTGATGGCGCTTGCCATTGCGTGCGCACTTAGCTGCGCCAGCTATGCTCAGGACTCGGCTGCGAAGCCACAACTGCCAGCTCCCGCTGCCAGTATCCCGCCCAACACCAGCGTGGTGCCTCTGAGCGAACAAGTCATCACTCTTAAGGGTGCCTGCCAGCCTAAGGCGGGAAGCACGGAGGCTCCGTCGGGCTGTACGAGCAGCTTGACGCGCGAACAGTTCGAAAAGCTGATCAAAGCGGTCAGCCAGCCTGACCGGCCGATGCCGCCGGACGTGGTGCGCAACTTCGCGTCCCAGTATGCAAAGCTATTGATCTTTTCTGACGCCGCGCGCGCCATGGGACTGGAAAACAACCCCCGAGTGCAGGAGCTAATTCAGGTCACTACAAACCAGGTCCTGGCGCAGGAGCTGAATCAGCAGATTACGGAGGAGTACTCTCACCCGACCGACCAGCAGATCGAGGACTACTACAAGCAAAACAGTAAGAAGTACGTGGAAGCCACCTTGCAGCGCATCATCATTCCGCGCAACCAGGGCACGGCTGAGAAACCTAAGCCATCCGAAGCCGAGGAAAAGGCATACGTTGACAAAATCCATGATCGCTGGGTTGCAGGCGAGGACCCGGACAAGTTGGAGAAGGAAGCTACCGAACACTCCGGCATGACCACTCCTCCGGCCAACATCAATGTCGGCCCGCGGCGTCCCGGAACGCTTCCCGAGGCGCACGAATCGGTCTTCGATTTGAAGGCAGGCGAGGTTTCCCCGGTCTTTTCCGATCCCGCATCCTTTTACATTTACAAGGTAGTTTCTGTGCGCACGGTCCCGCTCAGCGAAGCGAAGGAGTCCATCGCAACTACCTTGAAACGCCAGTTAGTCACCGACAAGATCCAGCAGATCCAGAGCTCAGTGACACCTGTCTTGAACGACACATATTTTGGGCCCGAGAAACCGCCAGGTCCGGTGACTCCGCGAGTCATCAATCCTCGCCGGACAATGCCGGGCGCGCCAGGTGGTCCTCCGCCTTCACAGAATCCGGGGAACGCGCCGCCGCCAAGTCCGCAATCTCCACCTCAGTAGTCATGTCAACGGAACGAACTGTCCTGGTCACGGGTATAGCGGGAAACCTCGGGACCAGGCTACTTCCGTTGCTCTCGGGCTTTCGCGTGGTCGGCGTGGATGTGCGTCCGCCCGAAAGCCCTGTTCCTCTCGAGCGCTTCGCGCAGATTGACCTGGGCCGCGAGGCCTCCTGCTGGCCGCTGATTGAGTTGCTGCGCGAGACTGGCGCAACCTGCGTCGTCCACCTCGCCTTCATCCTCGATCCCTTGCGCAGCGGCGTCCTTGACCTGGAGCGCATGTGGCAAATCAACGTCGCAGGCACGGCGCGCGTCATGGAGGCAGTGAGCGTGGTCAATCGCACCGGCGGTCACGTCGGGCAGTTCATCTTCTCCAGCAGCGTGTCGGCTTATGGGCCTGAAACACCCGGTCCGGTCAAAGAGGAAGCTCCGCTGCGCGCACACACCTTGCCGTACGCAATCCACAAGCGGGAGAGCGATGAGGTGGTGCGTTATCGTGCCGAGAGCCTTGGCGATTGCCGCTGCTACATCCTGCGCCCGCACATCTTCACCGGCGCCACCATGCAGAACTACATGGTGGGAGCGCTGCGCGGGACGCCGCTGGGAAAGAGCAAGCGGGCAGCGCGCATGCGTGCTGCCGGAAAACGGCTTCCGTTAATGCTGCCTTTCGGCAAGAAGTATCTGGAGAAGCGCCTGCAGTTCGTGCACGTGGACGATGTCGCGCGGCTGCTCGTCTACCTCCTCAACCGTCCCGAGAGCGATCCGCCGATGACCATCCTGAATGTCGCCAGCCGCGGAGAATCCATCACCATACAACGCTGCGCTGAGATCGCGAATGCGACCATCAAGCGTGTCCCGCGCGCGGTTTGTCGTCCGGTCCTGCGTTTGCTTTGGAACCGGGGAATCTCCGCCATTCCTCCCGACGCGCTGCCTTACATGATCGGCTCGTACACAATGGACACCACGCGCTTGCAGCAACTCCTCGGAGAAGAGTATCCGCGCGTCATTCAGCACACCATCGAGGATGCTCTGAGCGACAGCTTTAATCCAGCGGATAGTGGATAGCAGGCCTACATTGGCATACCGCCTGAAATGGGCTCTTGAACGCGGCTGAGAACTCAATTCAAATTTGCGTGAGCATGATGCATGATCCGCTCTTTGTTAGGACGAGTAACAGCGAGCGATCTCAGTGTTTTCGCCAATAAGTGGGCCCTCCCCCTCCCCGTTCTACGTAGAATCAATAACTTAGACGCCAAACAATCTGCAAGATATTGATTTCGTGAGGCTTGTACGTAAAATATTCCCATATAACGACTTAAGCACCGAGAAGCTCACTCTTGTAGTTATATAAGTGAGATTAGTATTACACAGTATGGTATTAATTGTAAAATTAGTTAGCATTCATAATAGAGTTATAATAATAATATTTGTATGATTAGTATTCATTGAGACGCCAGCCTAGGGGGGCCATGCAGGCACAGGCGAACCGCCATCCGCGTCAGCCCTTCTTCCTGGTGCTGCGCCGTAGCCAATCGCTCCAGGCGCGTTCGCTGATTTCGCCTGCGGCGGCCCGCAGGATCATGGCGGTTTCTTCGGCTTCGCGGCAGCTCAGCTCCCAGCCGTTGAGGTCGAGGAAGACCACCATTGCGGCCAAGGCGATGCGCTTGTTGCCATCCACGAACGGGTGGTTGCGCAGCAATCCCCAGCCATAGGCCGCAGCCAACGCAGGTACGGTGAGCCTTCGCCTGTAGGCAGCCATATGCTGCGGCCGCGCAACCGCCGACTCTAGTAGCCCGGCAGAGCGCACACCGGCAACGCCGCCATACCGCCCGATCAACTCCTCGTGGATCGCCGTTATGGCCTGCGCCGTCAGCCAGCGCAAACGCTTCACTTCGCCAGTTCTCGATAGCTGTTGCGGTGACGCGATTCGGTGCGGCGGAACGCCTCCACCTGCTCGGAGAAGCCGGCGTCGAAGGGCGACAATTCGATGCCCGAGTCGGTCTCGGTCAGGGTCAGCACGTCGCCCTCGCTCAGGCGGAGCGTTTCGATGAGGTGCTTGGGCAACAAGACGCCGTATCCGTTGCCGATCTTGCGGAGTTTGGTCTGCATGAAGGGATTATAACATTTGTTATAAATCCGGGCTCATCATCGAGCACGGTCGCCGTAACGGCCCCAATAAGCGCGTCCGAATTCTCTGTGGTTCTCTGTCTCTGTGGTGAAAATCACTTCCTCCCGCGGTACAGCCCTGCAATTCCAAACGTATAGGGCGTCCATGAGACCTCGCGGAAGCCGACGGCGCGCATGCGCTCCAGCATCTCGCCGGGCGAAGGAAAGCGCAGCACTGAGGCAGGCAGGTAGGCGTAGGGCCCGCGCACGCCTGAAATGAGCGTGCCGATGGCGGGCAGCACTCGGCGGAAGTACACGCGATAGACTTTCCCGATGAATCCTTTGGGCTCGCCAAAATCGAGAATGCCCATTTCCCCGTTGGGCGCGAGCACGCGATAGATTTCGGCCAGCCCGCGATCGTAGTTGGCCAGATTGCGAAATCCGAAGGCCGAGGTCACCAATTGAAACTGTCCCGTGGCGAACGGCAGATTGAGCGCGTCGGCCTCGACCCAACGGATGTTTTTGCCTTGGGACTTCTGCTCCGCGCGCACCAGCATGGCATGAGAAAAGTCGGCGCCAGTGATTCGTGTGGGCGCTCCGTCGAGTCGACGATACAGCGCGAAGGCCATGTCTCCGGTGCCGCAGCACAGGTCGAGCACCTCTGCGCCCGGCCGGCGCAACACCTCGGAGAAGACGCGCGCCGTGCGATTCCACCACAGGCGGTCCACGTTCATCGACAGCACGTGATTTAGCAGGTCGTAGCGCGGCGCGATGGAGGTGAACATCTCGCGTACGGCGTCGGCGGCCGCGGCTTCGTCGCGCGCTCCGGGAGGAGCCGCTCCGATGATGCGCTCGTCTGCCGATTTGTTGGGAGTGGTCATCGGTTCAGGGAAAAGCAGGTCCCTGCACTCGGACTAAAGTCCTCGGTCGGGATGACAAAATAAAATGTTTTGCTTCGTCGCAACACAGCCCGACGCCGTGGCCAGGGACTTCGCTTCCTCGACAGAATCGATCTACGCGATCGCCAGGGATTTCGCTTCCTCAATGGCATGCAGAATCACACGTTCGGGCACATCGTTCACCACCTCGACCTTACCGATCCCGGTCGCCAGCACAAAGTGGGGCACGCCGCCGACGGTTTTCTTGTCGGCGAGCAGCCGCTTCAGTATCTGCCTGCCTTGCGCCTTGAACTTCGGTAGCGGGCCGTACGCCAGCACCAGCGAGATGATGCGTTGGGCGGTGAGCGCGTCGGTCCGGTCCATCACATAGCCAATGAGGGCGGCGGCAATCATGCCCCAGCCCACGGCCTCTCCGTGCAACAGTCTGTTGTAGCCGGTCTCGGCCTCGAGCGCGTGGCCAAGCGTATGGCCAAAGTTCAGGATGCGACGCTCGCCGCTCTCGCGCTCGTCGGCGCTCACCACGTCGGCTTTCACGCGGACGCATTGGGCGATCAGCGTCTCCAGCAGCGCGCCATCGCGGGCCAGTAGCGCGTCGCGATTGGACTCCATCAGCTCGAAGATTGCGGGATTGCGGATGACGCCGTACTTCATCGCCTCGAAGAGCCCGGAGCGATATTCGCGCTCCGGCAGCGTCGCCAGCACGTCAGGATCAACGAGGACGGCAAGAGGCTGATGGAAAGTCCCGAGGAGATTCTTGCCCGAGGCGAGATTCACGCCTGTCTTACCTCCGATTGCGGAATCGACCTGCGCCAGCAGCGTGGTCGGGATTTGCACCACCGGAACGCCGCGCATGAAGATCGAAGCGAGGAATCCTGCCACGTCACCCACAACGCCGCCGCCGAGCGCAAGAATGACCGATCGCCGGTCTGCGCCGCGCTTGATGAGACCGACGGCCAACTTTTCCAGTTGCGCAACCTTTTTGCTGCGCTCGCCGTCGGGCATCTCCAGGAACTCGATCCTGCGACCGGCTTGGCTGAAACTCTTGGTCAGCGCGCCGCCCCAGAGCTTGCGAATCCGCGGAGAGGTGACAACAAACACGCGCGATTCGGCGGGAATAATTTCACGTAATGCAGTTCCAGCCGAGCGCAGCAGACCACGCTCCACCAGCACTTCGTACGAGCGCGAAGGAGTTTGGACAGGGATGCGAGTCAAGTGTCTAGTGTAATGGAAGAGGTTGGCTCGGGCCATGCGGCGCCGTGGATTGTCAATGCGGAGCGCCTGGTTTTAGCGCGAGGAATCTGTTGTTTGCTGGTCGTAAAGAAAAAGCAGATCCCTCGCCCCTCCGGCCCCTGTGAGTGCAAAGACGACACTCGGTGGGACCTCGAACTGGCTCGTGATGACAATTTTCCAGACGACAACCATGGTTGTGATCACAATTCTTTGGATGGCGGCAATGGCGCGATTCCCCATTTGGCATTGGGGCCTGCTATAGCGTCTTCCACGCTCTTTATGCGTGCTAACATGAGCCTTGAGAGCAGGAATACGGCGCGATTTGCGCCCAAACTTCCAGGGTTATGAAAGCTCTTCCGTCTGAGACCGATTTCATCGTGGTGGGCGCAGGCATTGCCGGCCTGCGCGCGGCGGTGGAACTTGCGCCCGCGGGCCGCGTGCTCTGCCTCGCCAAACGCGAGGTGACGGAATCCAACACCCAGTACGCGCAAGGTGGCATCGCCGCGGCGCTCAGCGACGACGACGAAGTGCGTCTGCATCTGGAGGACACGTTGAAGGCCGGCGACGGCCTGTGCAACGAAGAGGCGGCGCGCATTCTGGTGGAGGAAGGTCCGCCGCGCATCGAAGAGCTCATCGAGTGGGGCATGGAGTTCGATCGCGCGGGCACCAAACTAGCCTTCACCCGCGAAGGAGCGCACAGCCGCAGCCGCGTGCTGCACGCCCACGGAGATTCCACTGGCCGCGAACTGGCGCGCTCGCTGTGTTTGAAGGCAGCGGCGCTGAAGCCCATCGCCTTCCATGATTTTGAGTTCACCACCAACCTGCTGCTGCACGACGGCCGGGTGGCGGGCGTGCGCGTGCTCGACCAGGCGGGACGGTCGCACGAAATTCATGCCAACTCGGTGCTGCTGGCAACAGGTGGACTCGGCCAGGTGTACAGCGACACCACCAATCCTGCGGTCGCAACCGGCGACGGAGTGGCCATGGCGCATCGCGCGGGAGCCGAGATTAGCGATATGGAGTTCGTGCAGTTCCATCCCACGGCCCTGTTCCTGAAGAACGCGCCGCGATTTCTTTTGTCTGAGGCGCTGCGCGGCGAAGGCGGCTATCTGCGCAACTTCGAGCTGAAGCGTTTCATGCCGCACTATCACGAGGCGGGCGAGTTGGCGCCGCGCGATGTGGTGGCGCGGGCCATCGCGCATGAACTGGAACGTGTGAATCGTCCCGATGCTGCCGTGTATCTCGACTTGACGCATCTCCCGTCCAAGCGCGTGCGCGAGCGCTTCCCTACGATCTACGCCACTTGCATGCAGTACAACATCGACATCGCTACCGAACTGGTGCCGGTCCGGCCTGCGGCGCACTACGCAATGGGCGGCGTCCGCACCGACCTTCGCGGCCAGACATCCATTCCCGGCCTCTTCGCCGCCGGAGAAGTGGCGTGCACCGGCGTGCATGGCGCAAATCGGCTGGCGAGCAATTCCCTGCTCGAGGGGCTAGTGTACGGAGCGCGTGCGGCGCAGAACATGCGTGAGCATTTTCGGGCAAGGCTTAAAGGTCCCGTGGCGAGCGCCAAAGGCGGGTCTGCGAACGGCAACGGTCAGCCGCTAGAGACGGAGAAGTTCATCAAGAAGGTGCAATCGCTGATGTGGCAATACGTCGGCGTGGTGCGCGAAGGGAAAAATTTGCGGCAGGTCGTCGTGGAGTTGAGCGCCCTGCAAGCGCCGGCGGGTGGCGATCGGCGCTCACGTGAGGCGGCCAACATACTGCAAACCGGATTGCTGATTGCGCGCTCGGCGCTGGCCCGCGAAGAGAGCCGCGGCGCCCACTATCGCCTGGATTACCCGCTCAAGAACGAAGCCAAGTTCCACAAGCATTCGGTGGTGAGCGGGGAGAAGATACGGTTCGAGTGAGCCAGTTGTCAGTTGCCAGTTGCCAGTTGCCAGTTGCCAACTGACGCCTACCTTTCTGTTATCTTGGTCAATCACTCTTCGAGGTCGTAATGTCCACAACCCAGTTGTCGGTCGCCGACCGGCCGCAACCCAGTAGGATGTACCGCTGGCTGGTGCTGATCTTCGTCAGCCTGGCCATGTTCGGCAACTACTACGTTTACGACAGCATCAATCCGCTGGAACGGATTTTCCTGGAGCAGCTTGGCTTCACTGCCACCATGTTCGGACGCCTCAACTCCAGCTACAGCATCGCTGCCGTGGTCACGCTTCTCTTCGGTGGATACCTGGTCGATCGCCTTGGAATCCGGAAGTCTCTCTTCCTGTTCTCGGCACTGTGCCTGGTTGGGGCCATTCTCACTGCACTGCGGGGCAACTTCTACACCATGCTCGCTGGCCGTGCGCTGCTAGGATTCGGCGCCGAGTCGCAGATCGTCGCGGTCACAACCTCGTTGGCCCGCTGGTTCAAGGGCAAGGAGCTGAGCTTTGCTTTCGGCATCAACCTCACCATCGCGCGGATGGCCTCTATCGCTGCCGACAACTCCCCTAGTTGGGCCAAGTGGGCTTTCTTTCCCAACGGCGTCAACGCTCCGCCGAGCTGGCACCGGCCGCTGGTTTTGGCGGTCGTGGTTGGTTCAACGGCGGTGATCGGTGCGGTGGTGTACTGGCTGCTGGAGAGCTATGCGGAAGGCCATTACCACCTGGGCAAGTCGGGCGAGCCTGACAAACTGAGCTTCGCCGAAGGACTGAAGTTCAATCCCTCCTATTGGTACGTGGTGCTGCTGTGCGTCACCTTCTACTCGGGAATCTTCCCCTTTCGCACCTTCGCCATTGACCTGTTCATCAGCAAGATTCTGTCGCAGATGCACGCCGCCGCCAGCTCCACTGCTGCCTTTGCCGCGGCCCAAGCGCACGCCGGGTTCCTTAACAGCATTCTTCCCTTCTCGGCCATGATCGCGACACCACTGTTCGGACTTCTCGCCGACAAGATCGGGAAGCGCGCCTCCTTTATGGTGGCGGGTTCGTTTCTGATGATGCCGGTTTACCTGATGATCGTTTACACCAACGTCCCACTCATCGTACCCGTCGGAATGCTGGGTATCGCATTCTCGCTGGTACCGGCCATGATGTGGCCCTCGGTGGCTTACATCGTCAGCGAACATCGCTTGGGAACGGCCTATGCCTTGATGGGGCTAATTCAGCAGGTCGGCTTCGCGTTTTTCAATGACGCGGTGGGCCGTGCAAATGATATGGGCCACGCCGGGCCCGACAATTTCCAGGGCTACACGATGGGCATGTGGATGTTCTCCGTCCTCGGCTTCCTGGCGCTGTTCTTCGCCATATTGTTACGGCAGCGCGAGACCGGGCCGCACGGCCACGGGTTGGAGACCATCACCACCGCTTCGCACGCCCAGACCTGAGCGCCGATGGCCACCGATGAATACATTACGCACTCGGCGGAAGAAACCGTGGCTCTGGGCGGCAAACTGGCGCCCACACTGAAGAGCGCGCGCATGGTGATCCTCCGCGGCAATCTGGGTGCCGGCAAAACCACACTGGTCAAGGGCATTGCGGAAGGCCTTCAGGCGGCATCGCAGGACGAAGTCACCAGCCCGACCTTCACCCTCATCCATGAATTCCGCGGCCCTGAGGTCAATCTGTTCCACGTCGATCTCTATCGCGTAGAAACCGCGCGCGAGCTTGACACGCTAGGCCTCGACGAGCTGTTCGCAGAAGACGGCAATCTAGTGCTGCTGGAATGGGGCGAGAAGTTCCCGCGCTTCGTGAAGGAGCGGGACGTGGAGATTAGCATTGAGCGGATCGGAGAGATGGAGAGGAAGATCGTGGTGAAGAAGTAGCGGAAGATTGCAACATGCCATGTTGCAGAATTGTCATCACGAGCGCCCGACTTTGGCGCAAAGGATCTGCTTTCCGCGACCGGGCGGAACAGCGGATCCCTCAGTCGCGCTCTGTCGCATGCGCTTCCTCGCGCTCTTTCGTGATGACAACTGCTGACGGCACAAGCTCCGCTTGACTGTGTCGCCGCGCTGAAGCCGGCTCAGGACTCACAATCCGCCTACCCCGGTCTGACGACCGGGGCTACGTTTGTGGCGCCTCTGCGCGGCTAGCGCTGAGTAGGTAAATACATATGTTGCCACCCTGTCGCCACCAGAGGGCAAAAAGGGTGGGGCACGCGGCAAAACTACGATGGCGTCTTGACCGTTAGGACTGACGGAGGCAAGCAGAAGTTTACCTTGGAGTATGACCGCACTACCAAAGTTCGCCAACAATACGGAAAGATTTGAAACGAGATCGCAGCAGAAAGAGCATGGATCGGTTACTCTACTTGGTTCCCAACTATAGCTTCCTATCATTTCTGATTGGCTGTTTCACCACCCTCTTGTACACTGAACCTGGTGAATTCGATGTCTCTGGCACTGGGGCAAGTCAACCATGGCTTGTCCGCCATGGCGGTGACCGGCCGCGCTTTATCAACCTGCGTCCCACTTTTCTTCACGACGGCGTGGTTTGGCGAGGAGTTCGTGGTGGGCCGTAGCCATTTGAGCGGCAAGAGCTATCTTTTGTGGAAGCAAGAGATCGAATCCGAGGTATACCGGTGGATCGCCTGCCAGGAACGGAAACGTTAGACGTGGACTCGAAGCACAACGATCTTCCGCAGGATTGGCGGCGGTGGTTGGTCGTGGTTATTGGATTCTGCGTGATTTCCCTGCTGGTTACGCGTCCCGATACCTACATCGATTCATTCAGCTACGCCAAACACATTGTTGACCACCGGGGGGGAGCGGTGGACCCGTCGAGCGATCCGTTCTGGGATTTTGGACACGCCCTGTGGCGGCCGATGGGCTACCTTGTATACATACTCGCCGGAGGGCCTCTGACGGCGATGTTCGGCGGGAATCAGATCTTTGCGGCGGCAGCCTCATTGATCGTATGGAGCATCGCCGGCGCATTATTAGCGGCCGTGTTTCTCTATCTTCTGGTCGCCCGCTTAACCGGACGCCTGGATATTGCGGCCCTAGTAACGATCGGTTTCGTCTCGACCCACGCGGTGATGAATTTCCAACTCACCGGATGCGCCTATTTAGCCGGAATTAGTTGCCAGGTCGCAGCGCTCTATTATCTGTATACATCGCTTCAGGTGAGGCACAAGGCGCTGCGCCGGGCAATGGTTGCAGGTGTCTTGCTGGGGTTTTCGGTATCCATCTGGTTCCCGTTCATTCTCCTGTTGCCGGGATATTTGTGCTTCGCACTGTTGTGGCGCGACCAAACCACAGAGTTGCCATTCGCGGCGCGCTTGCGCCTGTTGGCCGCCGCGTGTCTGGCCGTAGCGGTAGTGGTTGCCGCTGTTTATCTCCCCGTGATGACCTTGCGCCAGATCCGGACGGTGAGCCAGTTCCAGCAATGGAAGGAGGCAAATCGATATGGAATTCAGCCGACCCGGGGATTTGCCAGAATGGTGTTCGGCGTTCCGCACGGGTTCCTATGGTTAGGAGAGGGTAACAGTGTTTTGAAGCAGGCCTTGTTGCATCCTCACGGAGCCCGAGGCGCAACGGCTGACGTTCTGCGAGCCGCGCCTACAACATCCACCGAATTAGCACAACTCCGTCAGCTAACCGAAATCGTTCGCCCGGTGGTCAAATCACTAGGCTGGGCCTTTACCCTTGCTGACGGCCTGCGAGTACAGGCGACACAGCTATCTTTTTCGCTGGGGATGTTGTCTGGCCTCAGTTAAACTACCACTGTCGCACAACCAGGAGATAACCCAAAGAGGAATATGTTCCGTTTACTGTGCAGCTGGGCATGGAAATGCGCCGCAGTGCTACTGCTGTTGCTGTCACTAGCCGTACTCAACAACAACTATTCACTACGGCAGGTGCCTCAGGGCGAGTTTCGCGCTCGACTGGACCGCTCGTTGCAAGATTCTACGAACTGGATGTCTGGACACCCCGAAATCCTCGGGAACCCTTCCTTGATGTTCATGGTCGCGGACATGGAGAAGATGTCGGGTGATCCGCGCTTGCGCGGGATGTTGGACCAATACTTGCAAAGCAAGTACGTAACTAAATCTTTCACGCCGTTTGGTCCAGTTTGGGCGCGCATGGTTGATCCACAGGCTCCAGTTCCCATGATGAACCTGACCCAGATACCGGAACAGGATATTTTCGAAGTGCTCTGGGATGCCTACGCCATCGCCCCTGACCGAGTGATGATCAGTAACTCTGAACGAGAAAATATGTTCTCTCCCACGAAATATTATTGGGGTAAGAGACAACATCAACTTCTCGCGTTAGATATGTACCGCCGGTACAACGGGGGTTCCGAGGAACTGAACAGTACCATCAACCACCTTGCTGAAAAGGTCGCAAGAGATGCGTATTTTGATTTCCGAGTAAACGACTCTTACGTGCAGAGAAGCGCGTTCATTCTTGGGGCGGACCGACCTGACCTCATCCGATCTCGCTGGGTAGAACGTATCCTGGACTACCAGCGCCCGGACGGCTCGTGGGCGTATTGCTGGTACAGCTGGTGTCGCGGAATCTTCGAATTTAAGCTTGGGGATTTTGGCCCGGACCACTCTACCGTGCAGGCAGCCTGGGCTCTGTACATGCTGAAGTATCGATATCCACAATGGATCGAGCAGCGCTACCGATAGTCGCTAGCTAAAGCCCAACGGAAGAAAAAAGAGCGGGCTGGAGTCCGCAATGGGTATATAGCGGCCGGCTCGGCAACTGAAAGGGGAAAATTGCGGATACATACTATGCGCCCGACAATAACGGGTAAAATCATTCACTCTCCGGTCTGCATGGTGCTGGTGGGGTTGTTTGTGCGGGTGCTCTACATCGCCGTCGCACGCTCTTACCGCATGAGCGTTTATCCATGGTCCTTCTTCGAGATGGCCCACCTCGCTCGCTCCCTTGCCACAGGCCACGGCTTTAGCGCTCCCTACGGAGTCGATACTGGCCCTTCCGCCTGGGCCCCTCCCCTCTATCCGTGGGTAGTTTCGCTGGCGTTTCGCGCCTTCGGCGTGTACTCGAATGCGGCCGGGTTCGCCATGCTGGTTTTCAACAGCGTCTTCTCTGCGCTCACCAGTTGGACCGTCTATCGCATCGCTCGCCGCGTCTTCAACGAAACCGTTGCCGTCTGGTCGGGATGGGTTTGGGCTCTGTGGCCGTATGCCATCTATTATTCGGTGGACTGGATTTGGGAGACTACCCTGTCCGCGTTTCTGCTTAGCCTGCTGTTCATGCTGACGCTGGAGATGGAAGGCGACGGTCGCCTCTCGTCGTGGTTCCGCTATGCACTGGTGTGGGGGATCACCGGGCTGAGCAGTGCTTCCGCGCTGGCGTGGCTTCCCTTCTCCGGATGCTGGCTCGCGTACCAATTGCATCGTCGCGGCAAACGCTTCCTGGTGCCCGCGGTGTTTGGCGCGCTAGTCTTCTGGATGACATTGATGCCGTGGCTAGTACGCAACTACTCCGTGTTCGGCGAGCCGGTCTTCGTCCGTGACAACTTCGGCAATGAATTCCGCGCCGGCAACAATCCATTGGCCGAGGGCTGGATGGTCCGAAGCTACCACGTCAGTTCCAACCTAACCTTATTCAAGCAGATGGGCGAAGCGGCGATCAACACCGAACAGGCTGATGAGGCGAAAGCATGGATTGCTCAGCATCCGAAAAGGTTCCTGGTGCTATGCTTCCGTAGGTTCATCTTCTTTTGGGCAGGTCTTCCCCGGACCTGGTCTGGTCTTCCAAAAACAGGGCTTGAAAAAATGAAAAACCTGATCTTCCTGGCATCATCGTTACTCGCCATCGGCGGCCTGTTTTTGGCCTTTAAGAGGCGCCTGCACGGCGTCTTGCTGTTCGCTACGCTATTGTTGTCCTATCCTTTGATTTACTATATTACCTTCACGGAGACTAGGTACCGACATGCCATCGAGCCAGAGCTAGTAATACTTTCGGCATTTTTGCTGGTGTCTCTTTCAGCGAGCCCAGTATCGTCGCCAACCGGAGATAACGTCAGGCCGTAACGTTACGATCATAGAAAAGCCGACGCTGACTGTCAATCGCTCGGTTCTCAGGCTTTAGAAGCGGTCAACGAACAATAGAATCGTTCTAGCTGGCCAATTGTCTTTCGGACATCGAAATATTCACTGCAGCGTGTGAAGCCTTTGAGTCATCTGGAACCGTAGGTCTTCATTCTGCAACAAATGAATCAAAGGTTTTGCGAAGGCTTCTGGAGTTCGTTCACGAACCAAATACCCCGTCTCTCCATCAACGATGGCGTCGCGGTTTCCCCCCATCTGTAGCCACGACGGGCAACCCCGCTGCCATGTACTCCATCAGAGCGTTTGAGAATCCCTCACTGAAAGAAGTCAGGCATCCAATGCACATCCGGGAGAGATAATCCATAATCTTCCCCTCTCCCCGTGTAAAAAACACGCGGTCCACGTGAACTTCAAACTTATTCTTGTCGAGCCTCTTGGCTGTTTCCACAACTTGCCGCTCCACGCCGGCATCGAAGCCCACGGTGTCACATAAAAGACAAACGCGGATACGATTCCCAGCAACCGCTTCGGCGGTCTTCGGTTTTGTCCTCATTCCTGAGGCTGAATTTTGACATTCGCACCGTGCCTCTATTGACCGTTCCGACCGATTGGAAGAAAGCCAGGGTTTCTTCGTCGTACCACTCCAGCGAGTGATAGCGTCCCGGGTTAGGGTTCAGTTCGAGGTGCAAGGAACCTCTCGCGCGAAGATGCGAGACCGCGTCGTCCACGAAAAACCGCCATTCTGAGACACCCCATTCGTCCAGTTGGCGATGGCGATTGAAACAGATCCAGAACGCGGTGATCGCGTCGAGATCGTGGCAGGGGAGCGACAATGGGACAAATCGCTCGATCAAGAGTGGAGAGACAAACGGATCACAGGCCAGTGCGGCGAGCATCTCACTGTAGACCCGATTTTCCACCGCCGACAAGATGTTGGCTGGAGCGTCAATTCCACAGCACATATGACCGCAGGCCAGCGCAGCTGCCAGAAAATATCCTGGACCGCAGCCAATATCGAGAATCCGCAGCGGAGTGGAAGTGTGCAAAGATAACGCACCAACCCTGGCTATGTTGAACGGAATCCAGAAGCGGTAGTCAGCATACTTCGCGGCGCTTGCGGGGTCGCACTCTAGCACCGACGCTATTTCGCGATCCAGCGTCTCGATCCGAGCCAGGTCGGCACTTTCACAGATACGCGAAGGAAGGCGATACAACCTTAGGGAACCATACTGTGCGATGCGCGCCCAAGTCTAACAGTTTTCGAGACCTGCGGTCTCGCTAAACACAACGCCTTTGAGTAGGGGGGGACCGAAGAAAATCTCACTCGCGATCGGCCCAGTTTGTGACTCCGTCCTAACCGTGGCCTCACCTGTCTTGGCTCAGCGTGAAATGGAGAACGAGCGTTCTCAGTTAGTGTAGATTCCGCCCCTGCGGGGCGGGGATTTTCCAGGCATTGGGGGTCTATCGTCCGATGTCTGCTGCAGCACGGGGAAAAGCCAGCGCGAGA
>Ga0209039_10000641_pt1 | contig 33663 bp, 26 predicted proteins | sample BogFormECP12_OM1_FD_188238 | JGI IMG/M metagenome (GOLD analysis project Ga0209039, IMG submission 188238) | Bog forest soil microbial communities from Calvert Island, British Columbia, Canada - ECP12_OM1 (SPAdes) (version 2) | ecosystem: Environmental > Aquatic > Freshwater > Wetlands > Bog ... | reverse complement strand
CTTGGGACCCTCAACCGACGAGGATTGGATTGCAAGCCAGCACCAGCTCACCGGCGAGCTTCGCCTGCTGCTCGAAGAGCAAACTTCCATCCCAGTCGGCGGCCTCTTCGATCCCACGCAGCACGTTGCGAGGGCTCAGATTTCCGGCGCGGCCCTCGAGGCCGTCGAACTGCAAGCCATCGCCCGCCTGGCCAATGACGTGGCCTCCTGGCAAACGCTGCTGCAATCGCCCCCGGTACGGCTGGTGGGTAAGCTGCCTGGACTCACCCAGCTCTCGTCAGCTTTGACGGGCAGCTTGCGTCCGCTGGCCGTGTCTATCGAACGTACCATTCAGCCCGACGGCTCACTGGCCGACAACGCCTCGCCCGAGCTGGGCCGCATCCGCCGTGAACAGGAACGACAGAAAAAGCTGATCGAAGAGTCCCTGCGCGCCACCCTGCGCAAGCTCGCCTCGGAAGGGACGACGCAGGAAGATCTCATCACCATTCGCGGCGAGCGCTTCGTCATTCCTGTCCGCAGCGAGCTCAAGAAGCGCGTCAGCGGAGTGATCCACGGCGTCAGCTCTTCGGGCCAGACGGTCTACCTGGAGCCGCTGGAAACCATCGAGCAGAATAATGATCTGGTCCGGCTCATCGAGGAAGAACAGGCCGAGATTCACCGCATCTTCATGGCGCTTACCCGCCAGGTGGGCGGCTACGCGCACGCTCTCGTTGAAGGTGCGCGCGTGTTAACTGCGGTAGATAGCCTCCAGGCTCGCGCCCGCTTTGCCCGCGACTACAACTGCATAGCCCCAGTCATCACGCCCGATCTTTTGCACCTCGAAGCAGCCCGCCATCCTCTGCTTGATAGGCATCTCCGCCAGACCGGTGGCCACATTGTGCCGCTCACTCTCGAACTCACTGCCTCAGAGCGCCAGCTCATCATCAGCGGCCCCAACACCGGTGGCAAAACCGTCACGCTCAAAACCACGGCGCTGCTGGCCATGATGGCGCAGGCTGGCCTGCCCATCCCCGCCGCGGCAGCCAGCTTTCCTGTCTTCACCGCATTCCTTGCCGACATCGGCGACGCGCAATCCATCGAAGCGGAACTCTCTACCTTTTCCGCGCACATTACCAACCTCGACCGTCTCTCGCGCCTCGCCGGCGACAAGTCTCTCGTTCTGCTCGACGAACTTGGTTCCTCTACCGATCCCGAAGAAGGCTCCGCGCTGGCCGTCGCCATCGCCAGCCACTTTTTAACAGCAGGCGCATGGACGCTCATCTCTACGCACCATACCTCGCTAAAGGTCTACGCGGCTAACACCCCCGGCGTCCTCAACGCCGCGGCTGGCGTGGACGAAGTGACGCTCGTGCCCAACTACCAATTGCGGCTAGGCGTTCCCGGAGCGTCTGCTGGCATCCAGACTGCCGAACGCCTCGGCCTGAACGCCGCCATCATCGCCGCCGCACGCCAGCGCCTCGGTTCGCAGCAGCAGGACATTGCCCGCTTTCTCGACCGCCTGCACAGCGAACTCACGCAACTCGAAGCGGATCGCAAGGCGGCCCGAGAGCAGCAATATGCACTCAATCAAGAAAGAAAAAAACTCGAGCGCGAGGGAGACGTCGAGTTGCGCCAGCGCACGCGAGAGCTGGAAACCAAACTGGCCTCGCTGCTCAAGGATTTCGAGTTCCAGATGCGCGAGACGGTGCGCGCCATCGAGGATCGCGTCGGGCAGCAAAAGCTTTCCAAGGAAGCCGAACGCCGCATTCAGCGCCTGCGCCGCGAGTTTCAGGAGAGCTTCAACCAGACCGTCGTCGCCCATCGCACCGGCGCGGATGTCGGCGATGCCGACGCCCAGCCACACATCTTGCGCCACGTCTCTGCCGGCGACCAGGTTCGCATCAAATCGATGAACAAGATTGCCGTTGTGCAACGAGAGGTCGAGAAAGATCTTTTTGAACTTGCCATCGGCCCTATCAAGATGCGCGTCAAGCGAGAGGATCTCTGTGAACCGCAGCCCTCTGGCGAGTCATCTGCGACTGTTAAGGCCGACCCGCTGGCCGCTGCCCGCAAGCAGAAAAATGTTCACGTCACCGTTACCAGCGCCAACACAGACGCCCTGCGCACGGAGATCAATCTCATCGGCCGCACCGTTGACGAGGCCACGCAGGAGTTGGAACAGTATCTAGATCGCGCCTTCCTCGCCGGCCTGCCCGGCGTTCGCATCATCCACGGCCACGGCGCCGGCATCCTCCGCCGCGGCGTCCGCGAATTCCTCAAATCCCACCCCCACGTCGCCACCATCACCGAAGCCCCGCAAAACGAAGGCGGCCAGGGAGCGACGCTGGTGGAGCTGCGGCAGTAGTTGGCAGGTGGTCAGAGTGCCAGAGATGCAAGCCAACCACGAATATGTGTGTTACTTTTGCAGATAATTAACTTCCTCCGGCGCACAATGGTGGAATGAATGAAATGTGGACACAGCGCCGGTTCGATTTGTCAGGGATGCGACCGGCCTGTACCGGAAGTGACCCCCACCCCCTCCCCCCCTATACCCCCCTGGGGTATAAATTTTCCCTGAAACCTTGCGGATTATTTTTAACTCGTTTGGAATCAACGCCTGTGGAAAATTTTCAGCCCCAAATTCTCCTGCATCATGAGATTTGGCCTCTGAAAATCACCGGAAAAATCCGGTTTTTCACCCCAAAACAGCTCCAAATCACAACTCCGAGGCTGTTTTTGCTAACTTGCTAACTTGCTAATGTGCGCGTAGCGCACGCTAACTTGCTGACTTGCTGCCTTTACGCCATCGCTTCCCGGCTCATCGGCTCAAACTTCAACTGGTTTGTCTTGCGATCCACGTCGATGCGCACGTGCGCGCCGTGCAGCACCTCGCCGTTAAGAATCTTGATGGCCAGTGGATCCTGGATCATGCGCTGCAAGGCTCGCTTCAGGGGGCGCGCTCCGTAAGCCGCATCGGAGCCTGCCGCTAAAATCAGTTGCCGCGCCGGCTCGGTCAGCTCCAGCGAAATCTGCCGCTCTTCGAGCAGCTTGCTGACCTCGGCAAGCCGCAGGTCGAGAATCTTGCTCATCTGCGCCGCGCCCAGCGGACGGAAGATTACGATGTCGTCCACGCGATTCAAGAACTCCGGCCGGAAGTGCTCGCGCAAGACGCGCATCACCGATTCGCGAGCCATATCAAAGTCGTGTTCGCTCTTGAGCGCGTCGCCGGCCAGCAGAGACGCTCCCAGGTTCGAGGTCATAATCAGCACGGTGTTCTTGAAGTCGACAGTCCGGCCCTTGGCGTCGGTCAAGCGCCCATCGTCCATGATCTGAAGCAGAATATTGAAGACATCGGGATGCGCCTTCTCGATCTCGTCGAAGAGAATCACGGCGTAGGGCCTGCGCCGCACGGCTTCGGTCAACTGTCCGCCCTCGTCGTAACCGACATAGCCCGGAGGCGCACCGATCAACCGCGCCACGGCGTGCTTCTCCATGTACTCGCTCATGTCGATGCGCACCATGGAGTGCTCATTGTCGAAGAGGAATTCGGCCAGCGCGCGCGCGGTTTCCGTCTTGCCCACGCCAGTAGGGCCAAGAAAAATGAACGAACCAATCGGCCGCCGCGGATCGCTCAAACCGGCGCGTGAACGCCGAATGGCATTGGCCACAATGGTCAGCGCCGCATCCTGGCCGATGACTCGCTCGCGCAGCCGCTGTTCCATCTCAACGAGCTTCTTGACTTCGCCTTCCAGCATGCGCGAGACAGGAATTCCCGTCCACTTGCTCACGATTTTAGCGATGTCTTCTTCATCAACCTCTTCCTTCAACAGGCGCGCGGCGGCTCCGTCCTTCTGCGCTCCGTCCTGCACGGCATTCAGCTTCTTAAGTTCGGCCTCCAGCTTGGGCAGCTCGCCATACTGAATTTGCGCGGCGCGGTCCAGTTGTCCCTTGCGCGTCTGCTCCTCTGCCTCAAACCGCAACGCCTCAATCTTTTTCTTGATCTCGCTCACGCGGCTGATGGCCTCGCGCTCCCGCGTCCATCGCGCGCGTAGCGCGGTGATCTTCTCCTTAAGCGCGCCCAACTGACGATCAACTTCCTTGCGCCGCTCAATGCTATTGGCGTCCGTCTCGCGTTTCAGCGCCGCGCGTTCGATCTCCAGCGATGTGGCCTCGCGCTCCAGTTGGTCGATCTCAGTGGGCACGGAGCCAATCTGAATAGCCAGCGAAGCCGCGGCTTCGTCCACCAGGTCGATGGCCTTGTCGGGTAAAAAGCGATCGCTTATGTAGCGATGCGAAAGCATGGCCGCGGCCACAATCGCCGCATCCTTGATGCGCACATTGTGGTGTGCCTCGTAGCGATCCTTCAAGCCGCGCAAAATGGCGATCGTATCCTCGACACTAGGCTCGCCGACGTAGACGATCTGGAAGCGCCGCTCCAGCGCCGCATCCTTCTCGATGTACTTGCGGTACTCGTTCAGCGTGGTTGCGCCGATGGCCCGCAGATCGCCGCGCGCCAGAGCCGGCTTGAGCATATTGCTGGCATCGATTGCGCCCTCGGCCGCGCCCGCGCCGACCAGTGTGTGCAGCTCGTCGATAAAGAGCACAACCTGGCCCTTTGATTCTTCAATCTCCTTGAGCACCGCCTTGAGCCGGTCCTCGAACTCGCCGCGATACTTGGCTCCGGCCAGCATTGCGCCCAGGTCGAGCGAGATCACCCGCTTGTCCTTGAGGCTCTCCGGCACATCGCCGGAGACGATGCGCCGCGCCAGGCCTTCGACTATGGCCGTCTTGCCCACGCCCGGCTCGCCGATCAGCACGGGATTGTTCTTGGTGCGCCGGCTCAGCACCTGGATCACGCGTCGAATCTCCTCGTCGCGGCCGATTACCGGGTCCAGCTTGCCGCGCCGTGCCAGCTCCGTCAAATCCTTGGCATATTTTTCGAGAGCCTGGAATTTGCCCTCGGGATTCTGGTCGGTAACGCGCTGCGAGCCGCGCACGGCGGTCAGCGCCTTCAGAATTGCCTCGTGCGTCGCGCCTACGCCAGCGAGCGCCTCGCGTGCGGCTTCATTCTTGGCATGCGAGACGCCCAGCAATAAATGTTCCGTGGAAACGTATTCGTCCTTGAAGTTGGCGGCTTCGCGGAAGGCCTGGTCTAGCACTTTGTTGAGTGCTTGGCTCAGGCCCGGCTGCGCAGCGGCTCCCGCCACACGAGGCAGTTTCTCCTCGATCTGATGCAGATTGTGCTCCAGCCGTTCGGTGAGAACGCCGATCTTGCCCAGCACAGAAGGAATTACACCCTCGCGATCCTCGCCCAAAGCCAGGAGAAGATGCACAGGCTGGACCTCAGGGTTGCCAAGTTCGGCAGCCCGCGCCTGCGCCTGCTCCACTGCCTGCTGTGATTTAACGGTCAGTTTTTCCCAACGAATAGCCATGTTCAGTGCTCCTGGCTCATAGCCTCTAGCCTAATCCCGCTGTTAACCAGAATTCAGACCGATGTTAGCAAAATTTTGTTCCTTCCTGCTTGATTCACAATAACTCAGCGCCGCGGAGGCGTTTCTATCGCCCAGACTCATGATGGCCATGCTCGCCGGATTCACTCCTGGAAACTTCATTAGTCTCTAGCAAACAGTTCTGCCAGAAAGCCGAGCATCCTCTCCATTTAATTGGAGAGGGTCTGTACTTCCAGGTTGATGCTGGCGATCTCTGTGCGGCAATCCTGTGGGCGGCTGTGCGTACATTGGCATAACTCGGTAAACCGGAGGTGTTCGCTCTCGCCCAACTCCACCCCTGAGGCGACCAGCAGGCTGTAAATATCCACGCAGGCCTGCCGTTCGAATTCGAACAACAAGTTCACTCTGCCTGTGTCGTTGGCAGTGCGACGTAGAACCCAGCCGCCACAGCCGAGAATTGCGCCGGTGAGGGTCTGCACCAACCGCTCCGGCCCTTCTCTGGAGATGCCGTTCATATCCATTGCCCAGGGGACACTCATGATATGCCCCACGTCACGGTTGGCGACGTGACGTGATTCAAGCGTACGTTCAGGTTCCAACGATTGGTTGCCATGAGAGTGTACCTCCTGATGATCTTGGATGTGGGTGCCTAGAGGGTGAGTCCGCTCCACCCACATAACCATATATAAATATAGCACATATATATCATATAATATGAGTAATTTATACTCATATATTAAGATAACCTACATATGCCTTTACTATCAATTGTTTATAGGAGATGAAAGTCGGAATCAACGCCGATTTCTACTTAGTCCAGCCAGTTATTGCCGTTTTCCGCTCCACTCCAGATAGTTCGTGAACTCCGTCTGACCCGGCATTTTCATCTCAAACTGACCGCTCATTATTCCGTCCAGAAAGGTGTAACTCAAGCGGTATTGCGGCCCAGGTTGCGCCGGATCGGAGAGAAATACCACGGTTCCGGGCTTGGGATTGGTAACACCATAGCGAATAACATGGCCCTCATTGTCGAAGTAGATGGCTTCGAACGCTGTTCCGTTGCTTGCGGGATAGATATAGAGCAGATCGTTGTGCTGGCAATCGAAATCGTCCGGGGCAGAGCAGACTCCGCTTCTGGAGTGCCGCGCCATCAAATGGTCGCGCAGTTCCAGCCGGAAGGCGTAACCGGCCGAGACCTGTGCCTGAGCCACTCCGCCGGTGGTCTTTGCCTCCCATGATCCCAGCAGAAAGCGAATCCCGGCCCAGGGATCAGCCTTGGCGGGAGATTTGGCCGGGGTTTGCGCGGAGGCCGGCTCAGGGGTTTGCGCAGAGGCCGACGCCGGAGGTTTAGCGGGGTTTTGCGCGGACACGCTGCAGGCCGTCATCAGGGCCATTGCGGCTAACAATGCATAGCGTCTCTTCATATACACCTCAATTTAGGCAGTCTACTCCTAAGCTGCTACCGGCACGGTTTCATCCAGAAACCTATCTCTTTTCTTAGTGATTTCTTTCCTGTCTCCTTAGCCTTATACAATTAAGCAATACGATGCATCTCTCCTCGCTTCCCTCATTCCTGGACTGGCACTGGCTTTGGTTTTACGTAGCGTCGTTTTTTGCTGGTGTGCTGAATGCAGTTGCTGGAGGCGGATCATTTCTGTCCTTTCCGGCAATGCTGAGCATGGGGATTCTACCGGTGCAGGCCAATGCCTCCAGCACGGTGGCTCTGTGGCCCGGTCAGCTCACCTCGATAGTGGCTTATCGCGATGATATCCGCAAGAATTTGCGTCTTGTCTTGCCCATGGGCGTGGCCGGGCTTGTGGGCGGTACGGTTGGCGCCCTGGTGCTGCTTAGCACGCCACAGATGACCTTTCTGCACATGGTGCCCTGGCTGCTGCTGATATCTGCCTCAATCTTCGCCTTCTCCGGCCCGGTCTCCCGCTGGTTGGCTCGCCGAAAAGGCAACTTTGCAGTCGCCCACCACTCGCCGCGCCGGCTGCCGGTCTTTCTGGCGACCATGTCGGTCTGTTTTTATGTTGGCTACTTCGGAGCCGGGGCCGGCTTTCTCCTCATCACGGTGCTTTCGCTCTTCGGTTACCGGGATCTGCATGAGATTAACGCCCTCAAGGTGGTCTCCGCCTCCATGGCCAACGGCATTGCTGTTGTCATCTTTGCCGTGAGCGGTAAAGTGGCTTGGCCTTACTGTCTGCAGGCCATGTTCATCTGTGCTATCGGAGGATATTCATCAGCTCGCCTGGCCCGCCGCATCCCGCAGCCCGTTCTGCGCGGTTTGGTCGTTTCTATAGGTCTCATCATGGCCGCATGGTTCTTCTGGAAGCAGTAAACCGGCAGGCAGCTTTCAGCTATCAACCCTCAGCCAAAATTAGCTGTTTTTATCCGTTCGCCGTCAACTGATCACCTTTCGCTGTCCACTGTAAACTGAGTTTATGAGCCACGAAGGCATCCGCATTGCTCCCAGGAACCCAGAAGACCGCGAGAGCGAGGCCGAGCGTCCGCTGCCCCGCATCAGCGTTACCCCGGCGAAGGTACGTGTGCTCATCACCGAAGGCAAGGGCATGGAGATCGACTGGGCCGACGGCCACCGCAGCGCCTGGAGCTTTGCGTGGCTGCGCGAGGCCTGCCCCTGCGCCACCTGCGTGGATGAGCGCAAGCAGCAAGGCCGCAAAGCCGGCCAGCCCAAGCCCAGGCCAACCGCTGTATTGCCCATGTACACCCCGCCAGCAAAGCCGGCCAGCGCGCAGGCCGTGGGACGCTACGCCATCCAGTTCAACTGGCAAGACGGCCACTCCGGCGGCATCTACTCCTGGGATTATCTGCGCCGCTGTTGCCAGTGCCGCGAATGTACCTTCGCTGCCGAGGCGACCACCGGAGCGCCGAACTAAGCACATTCCAGCAAAGTTCGCTACACTGATTCTCAGGTTTCGAATCAGGAGGCTTCCATGCGCAAGTTTGCCGCCCTGCTTTTCGCGTTTATTTTTTCTTCTCTGACTCCGCAGGCTCTTGCGGATGTGGCTGCCATCCACGCGGACAAGCTACCGCAGGAGACCGCCATCCTGGACGCGCTCGACGACGCAAAGCAGCTTGAGCCGTACAGCCGTTCCTGGACCATCAAGTGGCAGTATCCAATCGCCAAGGAAGAAGTGGCTACACGTTTGGGCAAAGACCTCGGCTTTCTCACCCTCGCGCTGAAAAATCATCCCGAAAACGCAGAGTTACTTCTTCTGACCGGTTTGGTGGCGCGCTACGCGTACAACCTCGACATCGAAGGCAGCCAAAAGACGGCTCTCAATGTGCTGGAACAGGCTCAGAAGCTGGACCCTTCAGACGTACGCGCTCCCTGGTTTCGCGCTACGCTGACTTGCCAGACTACGGAGCCAAAAGCAGGAGCCGATGAATTCCTTTCGATAGAAGCCAGCCATGACTGGGAGATGTTGCCCATCGCTTTCTGGGACGATTACATTGATTGCGCCGTGCTGACGAATATGCCCGCGCATGCCCTGCGTGCGGCTGATCACCTGGAGAAGTTGCACGCGCCTGAGTCGACGATGCGTACATTTCTCACCAACGGTGCTCGCAAACGCTTCGATGCCTTTGATCCGATGAAGAAGTATGAACCCAAGGAGGTTTGGGAAGGGGCAAACCCCGGCGAATCTCCAGATTTCACCAGCACGATGTGCGGAGTGCGCCTTCGTGTGCACGGCAATTGGGAGATCAGTCAAATAGGAATGGCCAAAGGCGGATGTATCGCTAACTTTAGTACCGGCCCGTATAAGGCCAAGACGCAAAAGATGTTTCCGAGTATTCTTCTGATAATAAGGCAGCCAGATGGAAAAGAAACGCTGGCTGAGTTTTCCAAAAAATGTATGAATAATATAAAAGACAGCACTTTTTTACCCTATACGCCCGTACTCTGTCCTGACTCAGCTTGTATCGCCATGAGTGGGATATTACCTGGAGCATATGAAAAGAATGGAGATGGACATATCCGTCTCGTCATGTTTGAGCGGGATCAGCCAGAATTCCCTGGATTGATCTTTGAGGGTCCTATGGAGCTTCCCAAATCTAATGGCGGGGAACAAGTCCAGTACTACAGCCCGAACCAAATCCAGCAGCGCATGCCCGGCAAGCTCTACTACCTTGTCCTGCTGGATACGGCAGCCTCCATTGAAGAGCCTGCCATGAAAGACTTCGACTTCTTTCTAGAAAACCTGACGGTGGAGTAACTCTGATCTCCCCAAACCGCACTGCTGGAGCGGATACCATTCGCCTGGCTGCAAATGCGCTCTGGAATCAACACCACGGCAATGAGTAGCATATATGTGGCTGCCGGGGATTGAACCGGGCATAACAGGCCGCATGGGCGAACGGTTGGCAACCCTGACGCCTGTCAGCTCTTATCAGCTACAATTACCGATATCCCCACCATGGAGGCACGCCCTGTTTGCCGCGCTCCTGACCTCTCTGAATTCCGCCGCCCATCTTGTGAATGGGCTGCAAATGCGATTGTGTACACTACTGCTTTTTGCCCCACAGTTCAGCGTGCGCCACCAGGTACAGAGATTGTTTTACGACCCGTTCTCCATGGTGACTCACCACTGGAACTGGTTTGATCTGACCATGCTCATCCCCTACTTCTCCGTGATGATCATCCTGTCGTTCTATGGCATTCACCGCTACACCATGTGCTATCTATATTTCAAATACAAAAAGAACTACAATCCCGATCCGCCCCGCCACTTCAAAGTTTTGCCGCGGGTGACCGTGCAACTTCCCATCTTCAACGAGCAGTTCGTCATCGACCGGCTGATTGAAGCGGTCTGCGCCATGGAGTACCCGCGCGAAAAGCTGGAGATTCAGGTTCTGGACGACTCGACCGACGAGACCCAGCAGGTGGCATCCGACATTGTTGCCCGTTATGCGGCCCTGGGACACCCCATCTCTTACATTCACCGCACAAATCGCTACGGCTACAAGGCTGGAGCGCTGGATGCGGGTTTGAAGGTGGCCAAGGGCGAGTTCGTGGCCATCTTCGATGCCGATTTTGTGCCTCCGCCAGACTGGCTGATGAAGGTCATCCATCATTTTGCCGAGCCGGAGATCGGTATGGTGCAGACCCGCTGGTCTCACATGAACCGCGAGTATAGTATGCTGACCCAAATCGAAGCCATCTTGCTCGACGGCCACTTCATCATCGAGCACGGAGCGCGAGTCCGCTCCGGCGACTACTTCAACTTCAACGGAACAGCCGGCATGTGGCGCATCAAGGCAATCAGTGACGGCGGCGGCTGGCAACACGATACGCTCACCGAAGACACCGACCTGAGTTATCGCTCGCAATTGGCCGGATGGAAGTTCAAGTATCTGCCCGATGTGGAGTGCCCCTCCGAGTTGCCCATCGAGATGACCGCCTTCAAGACGCAACAGGCGCGCTGGGCCAAAGGGCTCATTCAGACCAGCATCAAAATTCTGCCCTTGATGTTCAAATCGGATATTCCGCGGAAGATCAAGGTCGAGGCCGTCTACCACCTGACGGCAAATCTGAGCTATCCGATGATGGTCATCATGACGGCGTTCCTGATGCCGGCTATGATTGTGCGCTTCTACCAGGGCTGGTTCCAGATGCTGCTCTTCGACGTGCCGCTGTTTACGGCCTCCAGCTTGTCCATCGCCATCTTCTATCTGACGGCCGAGCGCGAACTCTTCCCCAAAACCTGGATGAAGACCTTTCTCTACCTGCCCTTCCTGATGGCTCTGGGCATTGGCCTCACAGTCACCAACACCAAGGCGGTGATGGAGGCCCTGCTGGGCATTAAGAGCGCCTTTGTACGCACTCCCAAGTACCGCGTAGCCAAAAAGGGCGAAAAGTCTCAGGCCGCCAAGTATCGCAAGCGGCTCATACTGGCTCCGTGGATTGAGTTGCTCTTGGGCGGCTACTTCTTCCTGGCCATTCTCTACACCTTCACCAACAACAATTACTTTACCGCCCCGTTTTTGATCCTGTTCGTTATCGGCTACTGGTACACCGGCCTGATGAGCCTTCTGCAGGGCCGCTTCGAGCGCTGGCGCACCGGCGCCGAAGCCAATCTCAACGAATCCAGCCCCAAGCCGTTTCCGGTGGGGGTGTAAGCTCAAAACGCAGATGCTATTCTGAGGACTCCATGTCCAAATCAGCCTACTCCCCTGCAGTAAGTGGGGAAGACAACAAGTCAGAAAAATTATTCCCGGCTACTCTGCAGAATTCGTCGCGGTCCGGGTCTTCGCCTGATTATCTATTTGTCAGCAACGTTCGTTTTTTGTCCATGGCCGGCGTGGTTGCGATTCATTGTATTTACGGATTGTTCACGGGCCAAGGCATCGTTGCCTCCAACCAGATGCTGCTCTTGATGATGCAGCCGTTCAAATTTGCCACGATCGGCTTCTTTCTGATCTCCGGCTTTCTGATGGAAGACCGGCTTACCCAGCGAAGCCCGCTGGAGTACATGTTGCGGCGCATACGCACCGTTTTTGCGCCGTGGAGCTTCTGGTTTCTGGCCTTCTGCGTGGCGATGACAGCACGTAGAGCTGCACTCGAAAAGTTCAATCTCCACTCCGCGCACGACACTGTCTTTTTCATCTTTAAGATATCGCACACACTCCTGTTTACCACCGCCTATTGGTTCGTCCCCAACCTGATGGTTGCCCTCGGCATTCTTATGCTCTGCCGGCGATTCCTCTTCAATCCGCGGCTGGGATTCCTCTTCGCCGCCATGAGCCTCTTTTACAGCTTGAATCTCTACACGCACTGGATCGCCGCAATCTCCCACCCTCATGCGCTCTTCGGATTTGTCTTCTATCTCTGGCTCGGCGCCTGGACGGCGAACAACAGAAGTGCCTTTACCCGCTGGATCGAGCTCATTCCGATGCCGGCCATGATTGCGATAGTGCTCGTCGCCGCGCTGGCGGCCCTTGGCGAAGGACTATTTTTGATCAGGCTCGGCACGGATGAACCAGCCAACACACTGCGCATCAGCAACCAGATATTTTCTGTTGCCATGGTGCTGCTGATCTTCAGGGCTCGTAAGCCACTGTCACCTCGCACCATCAATGTCCGCGCCACCACTTTCGGCATCTATCTCGTCCATGTTCCCGTCATGGCCGCGCTGATGCACTTGGTTCCCAACGCAAAACTGAATCGACTGGCCTCTGCTCAGCCCAACTTCTCTTATGTAGTCATGCTATGCAGCGGATTGTTTTTCTTCGCCGCGATCTATGGCTGCTCCCTGACGATCACCCAGTGGATTCTCCACTATCCGCGTCTGCGGTGGATGGTCGGCAATTTTTCATTGAACAGTCATTCGCAAGGCGTGGGGGAGTTTTCGTAAGAGCGAATTCCGGCAATGGAGAGGTTGGGTAAGACGAAGAAGCGCTTTAAGCCATTGTTGTGATTTTCGGCAATCCAGCACCCACTCTGAAACTCTGCTCAATGCGATTAATGGCGGCCTGGGCCGTGTATAACTCCGCGCTCGGTGCCGCGCATTTGAAGATATATAGCCTGCGCTGGATCAGCGCCGCGGCGACCCGGACGATGGTGCGTCCACGCGGACCGGGGCATAACATCGTGAAATAGGCGCCGAATGCGCCGGCAACCGTGGCGTGGCCCTCGGCCCAAACCTCCGCGGCGGGACTCATCGAACGCAAGATAGACTTGTTGAATTCCAGGAACTGATCGACCGTGTCGCCGTCCTGGGTCTCTGCGGCCGCCACGCAAACACTGACCTGGCCCTTCAGAAACGTGAGTTCGTTGGAACCATCCTGCTTGCTCTGCTCCCAGTCGGCAGGTGCCTCAACAGCAAAGCAGCCGTCTGGACTAAGATAGACGCGGCCAGCATTCTTCCGCCCGGAAAATGGCGTTTGCCCGCCGACCAGATTCCATGCAGCAGCGCAGACCGGCAGTAGAATGGCCATGTCAACCTGGCTAATCCCCATCTGCATTGTGCATTCCTCCATACGAAGATCGAACCCGCAGTCTGATTGCATATTGCTTCACACCAGAGAGTGCGGGGAGCGGAGAGAAAATGCGTCAGAAATTGGGGAGATAGGGGATTTTGCAATATTTTCTTAAGGAGGAAATCGGGAAAGAAACGAGCGTGGACCGGGAGGTCCACGCTACAACCGGCCGGGAGGCGCTACAGTTTCACATCGCTGTGCTTTGCTCAGGATGACAGCCGCGAGAGTGGGGTGCTCGGCATTGCTTCATTGGTGGAAATCCGTGCCCAGCCAGTAATTGGGAGTATCCACGATTTCGAAGCGATTGGGATCGAGTTTCACCAGCGCCTCGGCGGTGGTGTTCCAGACCGTGGCGTGGCCTACCGCGCCAGTGCCGTCCAAGGCGTTGCCCTGGACGACGGTCTGATCGAGGATGTAGTTGTTGAAACCCTGGCCATTCCGCGCATTGTTTATCTGGCCTTCGTTCCAGTCGGCGTGCTGGGCGGCATTTCTATTTTGCTGGTCCCAATAGCTGGCGTGCTGGGCGTCGTTGGCGGCCTGGCGGTCGGCAAAGTTCCTCTGCGCCGCCTCACCCTGCGCGCGAATCCGGTCGGATTGCTGCTGTCCCCAGGCCCGCCATTGCTGGTCAGACTGCTGCTTCTGCGCCAGCTTCTGCTGCATCTGCTGGTTCATCACTTGCTGGTTTATCTTGTAGGTCGGGATCATCGCCACCACCGTGCTTTGCTCTCGCTCGGACTGGGCGTCGGTCATAATATTGAAGTTGCGTGTGATTGTGTACGCTCCCCATTGGGCAGGCGGCGATTGGCATATATCATCTATCAGCTTCTTCATGCCCTGCCCATCCGCGTCGATGTGCCCCGTGACAAGGACGCAGTTGCCCGCCCCTTGCATCGGCTCAATCTTGTCCACCTGCAGCTTCGCCGGAGGCAGGTTGAGGGCGCGCCGCCAAGCCTGCAACAGATCCGGATAGGCCTTCGCCAGATCCTGATGGTAGGGGTAGAGGATCGTTCCCGTCCCCTTGTAGATTCCGTACCGCACCGCTTGCACCTGCTGCGGGTTGTAGGGGTCCACCGCTGGTCTCATTGCACCGAAAACCACCTGTTCGCCGTTCGGCCCTCTGAGAGCCATCGTACTGCTGGCGCTATTGGGATCGAGTTGCCAGCCGTCGGGAATGCCGATGCTGGCCGAGTTGTCTGATGCGGTAACCGTGTGCAAGCGAGTGGCCGAGGCAGAGTGCCCACTGCCAGTCGAAGCCGATTGCACCCCAGCCGAGGAGCCGGAAGCCGCCGGCTGGCTATCCGGATGCCAAACGCTGAACAGTTGCTTGAGCATGGGATTCACCGTCTTGCCGAAGCGCTGGGCATCGTCGGAGAGCAATGCCGCCTCTACCTGCCTGGGGCCGGAGGCTGCCGAGAGTACCAGGCCGGCCAGTTTCTTGTTTCCTTTCGAGTGATCGGTCACCGTAAAGAAGACGCCTACGGTTTTCGTTCCCTTGAACTGGAAGACTTTCCCAATTTGCGGCCTTTCGCCGCAAGTGTTCTGCATGCTGATCAGAATCTTGCTCATGGCCGCCGGCTGGGTCGTGGCTCCGGCCACTGTTCCGTAGGAGATCTTGCCCCCTTGCGTGGCATTGAGCGTAGTAATCGGAATCGGCGGCGGTGTCCCCGCCTTGCATGCGGAGATGAAAACGATGAACAATGAGAGAATCGCGGAAAAACGCTTCGAGGCACTCATGTCGACCTAACCTTTCCTGAATCAAAATTGCATCTCACTGTAGAGAGCGAAAAACGAGCGCAAAATGCGTCAGGAAAATGATATATCAAAATATCCGGCGCTTGAGCCGGAAACGGCGGCTCTCCGGAGCGCCGTTGCCCCTTCCGCTACAATAGTCTTCAAGCGTCTGCCGCACCGGGACTTGCACCCCCCGGACCGCCAGGCGCATTGGAGTATTATGCTTGCCGCAAACTTGACCGAAGCCCTCACCTTCGACGACGTGTTGTTGGTGCCTGCCTACAGCGACGTGGTGCCTGTGCAGGTCAGCACGCAGACCCAGTTGACCCGCACGATTACGTTGAACACCCCGCTGCTTTCCTCAGCCATGGACACGGTGACCGAATCGCGCATGGCCATCGCCATGGCGCAGCAGGGCGGCATCGGCATTGTGCACCGTAATCTGTCTATTCCCGACCAGGCCGGCGAGATCGATAAAGTGAAGCGCTCAGAGAGCGGAATGATCGTAGATCCTGTGACCATTGGCCCGGACCAGATGATTGGCGACGCGCTGGAAGTGATGCGTCGCTACAAAATCTCCGGCGTGCCGGTAACGCAGGGCAAGCGGCTGGTGGGCATTCTGACCAACCGCGACCTGCGCTTTGAAACGCGCACCGATGTGCCGGTGGGCGACGTGATGACCAAGACCGATCTGGTTACGGTTCCGGTGGGGACCACGCTGGAAGAGGCCGAGCAGATTCTGCACAAGCATCGCATCGAGAAGCTGCTGGTGGTCGACGATCAGTACAACCTGAAGGGATTGATTACGGTCAAAGACATCCAGAAGAAGCTGAAATATCCCAACGCCAGCAAGGACGAGAAGGGCCGGTTGAGGGTGGGCGGAGCCATCGGGGCAACAGGCGATTATATGGAGCGGGCGGCGGAGTTGGTGAGGGCGCGCGTGGATGTGCTGGCCGTCGACTCGGCGCATGGACATTCGTCACGCGTGCTGGAGGCGGTGCGCGAGGTGAAGAAAGCCTTCCCGCAGGTGGACCTTCTGGCTGGCAACGTGGCTACCTACGAGGGCGCGTTGGCGCTGATCGACGCCGGCGCCGACGCGGTAAAGGTCGGCATTGGGCCGGGTTCGATTTGTACTACACGCATGGTTACCGGCGCGGGAATGCCGCAGATTACGGCCATTGCCGAGGCCGCGCGCGCTGCCCGTGAGCACGGAATTCCGGTGATTGCCGATGGCGGCATCAAGTACTCAGGCGAGATCACAAAGGCTATTGCCGCCGGAGCCAGCTCGGTGATGATCGGGTCGCTCTTTGCAGGCGTGGACGAAAGCCCCGGCGAGACTATCCTCTATCAAGGCCGCAGCTTCAAGAGCTATCGCGGCATGGGCTCGCTGACCGCCATGAGCCAGGGTTCGGGCGAGCGTTATTTCCAAGGCACAGACGATCTGGCCAGCGCGGAATCGGGCGGCGAGGGCGTTGTGCAGCGCGAGCGCGCCAACCAGAACCGTCTGGCCAAGTTTGTTCCTGAGGGTATCGAGGGGCGCGTGCCATACCGCGGGCCGCTTGAATCCATGGTCTTCCAGCTTGTCGGCGGCCTGCGCTCCGGCATGGGCTATCTGGGCTGCGCAACCATCCGCGATCTTCAAGAAAAGGCACAGTTTGTGCGCATCAGCAACGCCGGCCTGCGCGAAAGCCACGTGCACGATGTGATCATTACGCGAGAAGCGCCCAACTATCGCGTTGAATGAGGCGGACACAGCAAACCCCGCCCGGAGAGGACGGGGTTCATGCTGGATAAAGTGTTTAGATTCAGTCCGGAAGGTCGCTTCAGGCTTTGGCGACTTTGCCGCTCTTGATGCAACTGGCGCATACACGAAGCTTCTTGGGCTGGCCATTTACCAGCGCCTTGACTGCCTGCAGATTCACGTTCCAAGTCCGCCGCGTGATGTTGTGGGCGTGAGAGATATTATTGCCGAAACGCGGGCCTTTCCCGCAGATATCGCATACTTGTGCCATGACTTAGCTCCAAACTCGAATGTTTCGCGCAGCCCATATAAAGGAAGACACACATCTACCTTGGCATACCGAAACTCCATTATACCCGGAACTGGAGGCTGAACCAAACCGCGCCGTAACTCGTTCAAAGTAAGGGCGTTCCGGGTTGCCGGGTTTCGTTGAAGAAAAAGTTCTCGATTAGCGGGTTTTGCAAAGTGGTGAGCTATAACTATCTGGCTTTCAGAACACTGGGGAGATATGGCTCACCACAATCTCAGAAATGATTGCAGATCATTTAGCAGGTAAGGGGGAGAATGGGAAAAACAGGGAACAGGGAACAGAAACGAGGGTCCGGTGGATTGGCGGCTGAGGGTTGAAGAGGAGTGAAGAGATGGTGTGGAAGATGCAGGTGTTGGCGCAGAGGGAACTGGACCGGGCGCTGAAACCGTTTTTGATGGCGCGGAAGGTACACCGGCCGTCGGATGGATGGCTGCGCACGGTGCGCAAGGCGCTGGGGCTTACGGCGACGGGGATGGCCAGGGATTTGCGAGTGAGTCCTTCGGCGGTCTTTCAGATGGAGCGGGCGGAGTGGAAGGACAAGATTTCACTGCGGGGGCTGGACGATGCGGCGCGGGCGATGTCGTGCAAAGTGGTGTACGCCATTGTGCCCTACAAGGGCAACTTCGAGGAGCATGCGACAAAGAACGTGAAGCGGCTGGTGTGGCGGCAGAAGGCGGAGCGGAAACGGAAGAGGGAGCTGGCGGTGGCGATGGCGGCAGTCAGCAAGTCAATGGAACAGGGTCAAGCAGGGAGCGAGGCAGGAAAACGGCGAATCCGCAAATTGGTCGAGGCGATTCGGGAGAAGATCAGGGAGGAAAAGATAGAGGGATGAGAGCCGGGCGGTTGGGTATCCCAGGTTTCAAAGGCGAAACCTGGGATACCCGGTTGTGTGTGAGGAGTGATATAGTGTTAAACTAAATAGAAGTTTGTCAGCGGCTGCGCAGTGGGCATTGTTGGTTCCAAAGCTGGTGGCCATGCGCAATCCTGACAAAAACAGGATGGCCTCAATGAAACTCCCTCTAACCCAAAACGAAAGGACAAAAATCGTGAAAACATTTGTCAAGAATGCAGTTGCAGGACTTGTTCTCTCGGCTCTGATTCTCGTTGTTATATCGGCGCCCGTTCGGGCGCAGGTCCTGTCCCACTCGGGTGAAGTTGCCGGCACCGTCGGCTATGACTACACCAGCATGACTAGCGTCGATCCCCCGTCAGACATCCTCCCCACCAGCCAATACTTTTTAAGCGGGTCGGGCGGCTTCAACGTGACACCCTACATCACAGCTCTGGCCGAGTACAAATACGATCCCCTGGTCGCTGTCTCTGGTTCTCTGGATAAGTGGCACTCTCAACTTTCCGGCGGCGCGGCTCGCTTCAACTTTACGCCCTCGAAAAAGGTCGTTCCCTACGCGATTGTAGGCGTCGGCTATTACCGGTTAACCGTGAGTTTTAGCGGCATAACCCAGGTTGCCGACGGCTATTACGTGAATGGCGGCGGTGGCGCTAGTATCTATTGCGGCCCGCACTGGGGCGTTCGGCCTGAGTTTCGCTATGAGCGGCAACATGCCACGTATGGCAGCCAAGTCATCACCTCAAATGTAGCGACTGTATCGGGCTCGATCTTCTATCAGTTTGGCGGAACAGGAAAGAAAAAGAAGTAACCGTCAACGTTTAAGAGCACGGACAATTGCGGCCAGGTCAGCCCATGGGGGCGATCTGGCCGCTTGCATTTGGGGCTTGTACGGCTGCGTGAGGAGTGATACGTTGTTATGCTAAGTGGAAGTTTGCACGCGGCTGCGCCATGGACAATGTTGGTTCCAAAGCTGGTGGCTGGGCGCAATCCTAACAATAACAGGATGGCCTCAATGAGACTTCCTCTAACCCAAAACGAAAGGACAAAAGCAATCATGAAAACATTTGTCACGAATGCAGTTGCAGGATTTGCTCTCTCGGCTTTGATTCTCGTTGTTATGTCGGCGCCCGCTCGGGCTCAGGTTCTAGCCCACTCGGGTGAAGTTGCCGGAACCGTCGGTTATGACCACACCAGCCAGACCAATAACCTTACCGGATCAGCCGATAATGCGACTAGCAATCACTTTTTTAGCGGGTCGGGCGGCTACAACGTGACACCCCACATCACAGCTCTGGTCGAGTACAAATTCGATCCCCTGATCGCTCCTCCTGGTAGTCCGTTTACAGTGCATGCTCAACTTTCTGGCAGCGCGGCTCGCTTCAACTTTACGCCCTCGAAAAAGGTCGTTCCTTACGCGATTGTAGGCGCTGGCTATTACCGGGTGAACGCGAGTATACCGGGCTTAATCCATATAGCCGACGGCTATTACGTGAACTTCGGCGGCGGCGCCAGTGTCTATTGCGGCAAGCACTGGGGCATTCGGCCTGAGGTTCGTTATGAGCGGCAACATGCCACGTACACTCCTGTCAACCAAATCCTCACCTCAAATGTAGTGGATGTATCGGGCTCGATCTTCTATCAGTTTGGCGGAACAGGAAAGAAAAAGAAGTAGGCATCAACCATCAAGAGCACGGATAATTGCGGCCAGGTCAGCCCATGGGGCGACTTGGGCGCTTGCATTGCAAGGATGACGTTTTTATCGGTCTTAGAAAGAGTTAGTCCTAATAAGAACCGGCCCGCATCTCGATGTGAGGAGCGGGCCGTTTTCTTTTGGTTTTGGTTTAGATCCCTGCTGGTTCATGCCTTGGCGGAGGTGCGTGCGCCAAGGTCGGCGGCTGCAAGTTCAGAATCACCGCTTTAGGGCCAATCTTGGGCGCCGTGGAAGATACGCGAAATCTGAATCGCGTTCGGCGTGACCAGATAGACGGCGATGTAAGGCAAAGGCGCGAAAGTAAGTTCGCGCCGCCCGGTCATGCGGCGGCTGGCCCGTCCAAGATTCGGAAAATCCTTCAGGCGGCCGCATTCGTCATAGATTGTTCTGGCAACGCGGCAGGCTGCTTCGGGGTTGTCGCGTTCGATCCACTCGCAGATGCGCTCTAAATCTTCGGCTGCGGGGATGGACCAGCGGACCTCCATCAGGGCCTCAAGAACCGTTCAAGGCGCTGGCCCACTTGCTCGTGCGTAAGGGACTCGCCGCGCAGCAGCGCGTTCTCGCCACGGTTCACCGCGTCAATGAAACGGCTTTCCTCGTCGAAATACCGCGCCACGACTTGCCGCACCAGCTCGTCCGGATTACGGCCCTGTTGAGCGGCAGATTGCGCCAGTTTCGCTTCGAGTTCGGGTGTGAAAAGCACTTCCATAACGCTCAGAATACGGGAAAACCCCGCGCATGGCAAGGTTGCCATGGGGAATAGCCCCTCTCAGAATAAAGAAACGGCCCGCGCCTAAGATTGAGAAGCGAGCCGTTTCTGTTCTTATAGCGAAGTTAAGTTAAGCTTTGGCGGAGGTGCGTGCGCCGAGGTCGGCGGCCAGTTTTTCGGTAGAGAAGGCTTCGATGATGTCGCCGGCCTTGAGATCGTTGAAGCCGCTGAGGCCAATGCCGCACTCCATGCCGTTGGTGACTTCTTTGGCGTCGTCCTTGAAGCGCTTGAGGGAGACCACCTTGCCCTTGAAGAGCTGCTCCTTGTCACGCATGACCTTGATCTCGGCGTCGCGACGGATGGTGCCATCCTGCACGCGGCAGCCGGCGATGGTGCCGACTTTGGGAATCTTGAAGATGTTGAGCACCTCGGCGCGGCCTATGTAGTTCTCCTTGTAGACGGGCTCAAGCAGGCCGAGCATGGCCAGGCGCATCTCGTCCTGCAACTCGTAGATGATGGAGTGGAGGCGGATCTGGACGCCTTCCTGCTGCGCCAGCTCGGCGGCCTTGCGCTCCGGACGGACGTTGAAGCCGATGATGATGGCGTTGGAGGCGGTGGCCAGCAGGACGTCAGATTCTGTAATGGACCCGACGCCGCTGTGGATGACCTTGACGCGCACCTTCTCGGTGGACATGAGGACCAGCGAATCGGCCAGCACCTCGACCGAGCCGGTGACGTCGCCCTTGATGATAAGGGGCAGGTCTTTGACGCCGGCGGTGCGAATCTGCTCGGCGAGACCTTCAAGAGACACGCGGGAGCTTTTGGCGAGCTGGGCGTCGCGCTCCTTCATCTTGCGGTATTGAGCAATTCCCTTGGCCTTGTCGCGGTCGGCAACGACGAGGAAGGTGTCGCCGGCGTCGGGCATGGCCTCGAGGCCGAGGACTTCGATGGGGGTGGAAGGCCCGGCTACTTCGAGGGCGCGCCCGCGGTCGTCGAACATGGCGCGAACTTTGCCGAAGGTGTTGCCGACGATGTAGCTGTCGTTGAGGTGGAGGGTTCCATCCTGAACGAGGACAGTGGCGACGGCGCCGCGCCCGCGGTCGAGCTTGGCTTCAAGGACCGAGCCGACGGCTTTGCGCCCGGGAGTGGCTTTGGGCGCCTTGATGTCGGAGACCAGGCAGATCATTTCGAGGAGCAGGTCGAGGTTGATGCGCTTCTTGGCGGAGACTTCGACGAAGACGGTGCCTTCGCCGGCGGTTGCCCACTCCTCGGGAACGAGGCCGCGGTCGGCGAGCTGCTTTTTGACGCGATCGATGTTGGCGTTGGGCTTGTCGATCTTGTTGATGGCAACGATGATGGGAACGGCGGCGGCCTTGGCGTGGTCAATGGCCTCCATGGTCTGGGGCATAACGCCGTCGTCGGCGGCGACCACGATGACCACGATGTCGGTGACCTTGGCGCCGCGCGCTCTCATGCGGGTAAAGGCTTCGTGGCCGGGAGTGTCAAGGAAGACGATCTCGCGTCCAGAGGCGGGCGAACCCTCCTTGGCAAAGCGAACCTTGTAAGCGCCGATGTGCTGAGTGATGCCGCCGGCTTCGCCAGCCGCAACGTCGGTTTCACGGATGGCGTCGAGCAGGGAGGTCTTGCCGTGATCGACGTGGCCCATGACAGTAACAACAGGCGAACGGGGAACCTCAAGCTCGCCGGTATTTTCAGCTTCGAGAACTTCCTCGATGGCCTGATTGGCTATCTCTTCCTCGTAGCTGATGACGGTGGCGGCGGCTCCAAACTTGGCGGCCACGTCCTTGACCATCTCGGCGTCGAGGGACTGGTTGACGGTGACGAAGGTGCCGCTCATGAGCAGCGTGGCGATGAGGTCCTTGGCGCGGACTTCGAGCTTTCCGGCCAGGTCCTTTACGCTGATGCCCTCGGTGACGGTGATTGCGCGCGTGATGGGAAGAGGCTCGCCGCCGATTTGGATACCTGCGTAGCGTGGCGGCGGCACAAAGCCCTTCATCGGGCCTTCTTTGGTTTTTGGATACTGCTGCTGGCGGCCGCCGCGGCCTCTGGAGGGAGCGCGCTGCGGGCGCGGGGCTTCGCCGGAAGGAGGCATGCTGCCGGGTCGGGGCGCACCATAGCCGGGACGCGCGCCGTAAGGGGGGCGAGTTCCGGGGACGCCCGGCGCGCCAGTGCCGGCATAAGGGCCAGATGTAGAACGAGTGGGGTGCTTGGGACGGGGACCGCCGGGATACTGGCCTGTTCCGGGCGCGCCACCAGTAGCGCGCTGGGCGCCGCCAGTTACTCCGGAGGGTCTGCGGAAGATGGGCTCGCCGCGCCGAATGCCGCCGGCTGTGGCGCCAGACGCGGGCGGATGATCAGTCACAGGGGGCGCGGTGTAGACGGGCCGAGGCCCGGTTTGCGGCATTACCATGCGCCGGGCGGGCGGCACAGGGGGCGCTGCGGCATGCGCTTTTCCACGGTGTGTGGGCGGATGCGCCGGCGCGGCAGCGGCTAAATTGGCAGCTTCTCCGGCGAATAAAGATTCCTGATCGGCGGCCAGAGCAGCCTCTTCTTCAAACAGGGGGGCCGTAATCTCGGCGCGCTCCGCTGCTCTGGAGGCTTTAGCTTTAGAAACCGGCGCTGCGTGAGCCTCTGCTTTGGCCCTGGCGGCGAGCGCAACAGCTTCATCCGATGGTTTGGCTGTTTTTACGGGTGGCTTGACCACCACGGCTACTTTAGGCGGCGCTGCGGCGACAGCGGGTTTGGGCGCGGCACCTGCCGGAGCCTTGGCAACCACCGCTTTGGAAGGCGGGCGAGTGGCAATAGCAGGCGGCGCGGGCGTGGCGACAATGGGCGGCGCAGAACGAGGCTGGGGAACAATCTTGCGCGGTTCCGCCTTGGCCGGTACCGCGGACGGCTTGACGGCAACCACAGCCGGAGACGCCGGACGCGCGGGCGCCGGCTCAGGCGCTGCCGCCGCTCGCTTCAGAGGCAAACGGCTCTTCCGTGCTTCTGCTTCCTCTTCCTGCTTCTTGGCCAGGACGGCCTTTAGCACGTCACCGGGCTTGGAGATATGCGAGAGATCAATCTTGGGGGCAATAGATTGGGGGGCGCGAGAGGACGGCGCGCTTGCCGGGCTGGCAGTTTTCGCCGCACGCTTGAACTGCGCGCGAACCTTGTCGGCCTCATCCTCCTCCAGTGAACTGGAGTGAGTTTTGCCGGCGCCCAGACCGAGTTCCGCCAATACGTCAAGAACCTGCCGGCTCTTGACTTCCATCTCGCGCGCGAGATCGTTGATACGAACCTTACTCATCCGCCTCTTTTCAAAATCCGCTATCCAAGCCCTTTAGTTGCTCATAGCTACCTCATGGCATTGGTCGTGATTCAAAGTTCCGTTCTCGTCTGATGGGGCAGGAAAGACACGGCGCATCTTACGCGCCTTCCTCTTTGGCTGCCTGCTCGTCTTTGGCTGCCTGCTCGTCCGTCGTTGCGCTTTCGGTTTCATTGTTTTCCAGCAGCGGTTCTTGCGCGCTTTGAGCATTCTGCTCAAACACCTCAGCCGGCCGGTCTTCCAAAGTCTCGACTTCCGCCTCATCGGCTGGAGGAATATCTTCGACGGCCGCTTCGGCCGCGGTGCGGTGCTCCTCCGTATCCTCTTCGGTAGCGCGGAGGTTCTCCTCTTCAGCAGCGCGTACATTCTCCGCTTCAGTGATGACAGCAGCATCATTTTCCGCTTCCGCCTGGTCCGTCGCCAGAACAACTTCACGTTCTTCTTCGGTGACGGCCGGTTCAGCGCCCTCGGCTTTGCCTGCTTCCGGCTTTCGTTCTTGCTCACTCGCCTCAAGCTGTTCGAAGTAGTGGCGCACGGCGAGGCTGATTTTTTCCAGGGTCTTTTCGCCGATGCCGGGAATCTCTTCGAGCTGTTCGGGAGTCATGTCGGCGAGTCCCTCGACGGTGGTGATGCCGGCGGCGACCAGTTTTTGAAGAACGCCCGCGGCCAGCTCCGTCACCTGCTCGATAGGCGTGGTGGGCGCGCCGGTCAGCTCCTGCATCTGCATTTCGACTTCCTGGCGCTTCTCCTCTTCGCTCTTGATGTCGATCTTCCACCCGAGCAGCTTGGCGGCGAGACGCACATTCTGGCCCTTCTTGCCGATAGCCAGTGAAAGCTGCGTGTCGTCTACGATGACTTCGAGCTGCTTATCATTCAGGTCGGCGATGGAGACGCGGCTGACCTTGGCAGGCTGGAGGGCCTTTTCAGCAAAAGTGGTGATCTCCTCGGAAAATTCGATGATGTCGATTTTTTCACCGCGCAATTCGCGGATGATGGACTGCACACGCATGCCCTTCATGCCCACGCAGGCTCCGACCGGGTCAACATCCTTGTCGCGGGACTGGACGGCGATCTTGGTGCGCTCGCCGGCCTCGCGGGCAATGGCGCGGATGACCACCGTGCCGTCGTAGATTTCAGGCACTTCAGACTGAAAGAGATTCTGCACCAGCTCTGGAGCGGCGCGGGAGACGATTACCTGCGGCCCCTTGGCGACGCGGTCCACTTTGAGCAGGACGACGCGAACGCGCTCGCCGATGGAAAACTGCTCCAGGCGGGACTGTTCGCGCTTGGGGCAGCGGGCTTCTGCCTTGCCCAGGTCGTAGATGACGTCCTGACCCTCGATGCGCTTGACGGTGGCGTTGAGCACTTCCTTTTCGCGGTGGGCGTACTCGTTGAAGACGGTTTCGCGCTCGGCTTCGCGGACTTTCTGGAAGATGACCTGCTTGGCCAGTTGCGCGGCGATGCGGCCCAGCGGGCTGGTGTCGCGGTAGAGACGAATCTCGCTGCCTACCTCGACATCCGGCGCCAGTTCCTTGGCCTGGGTGAGGGTGATCTGGTTGAGCGGGTCCTCAAGGGGATCGTCGTCGGCCACCACCGTTTTGTAGATGTAGGCCAGAATCGCGCCGGTTTCCTTGTTCAGCTCACCGCGCATATTCTCCTGGGTCTTGTAGAACTTGCGCGTGGCCAGGGCGATGGCCTCCTCGACCGCGCCGACAACGATGGCGGGGTCAATGCTCTTTTCCTGGCTAAGGAGCTCGATACTCTGATACAAAGCGCTGGCCATACTCTGGTTGCTCTCTCTTAGTTGCTCGACCTGGGCATCAATTACGGCTCAAGCCGGTTCATAGTGTTGTGTTGAAGGGCAGGGGCTCCACGCCCGCAAACCCCTTAAATCTCCGGCACCAGTTGCGCCTTCTCGATGTTTTCGAGCGCAATCTCGACCGTGCTGACGCCGGCTTTTTTCCACCCCAACGACGAAGACCTGTCGTTGGGGACCCCGGACTTCCGGCTCTTGCTGTTCTGCTTGACCGCGTTCAGGTCGAGCGTAATGGTTTGGCCGGCACCAGCCATCAGACGTCCCTGCCAGTGACGGTTGTTGCGAACAGGCTCGAAGGTCTGCACCTTGACCAGAGAGCCAGCAAACCGTTGAAAATCCTCGGGTTTGGTCAACTTGCGGTCCAACCCCGGAGAGCTGGCTTCCAGCGTGTACTCGGTGCCCGGAACCAGGTCTTCCACATCCAGCAGCACGCCAAAATCCCGGCTGAAAGCGGCGCAATCCTCATGGGTGACGCCGGAGAACTGCTCAACGTGGAGCTTGCCCGCCGCCAAACGCTCCGGCAAATCTACAATCGTCCCGGCGTCAATCGCCGCCTTCAGCTTTGCGCGTCCCTCGGCGTTCTTCTCGAGGGTTACGCGCAGGATGCGCTCCCGGGCAGGGCCAATGAACTCAAGCTCCACCATGTCCAGCCCGTGTGAGGCCGCTACGCGGGTTGCTGCCGCCCGGATTGCTTCCAGCTTGACTGCCATCGTTCACACGCCGCCCCAGGCGGCTAAAACACGAATATTGGCCCAAATAAAAAGTGGGCTGTAAGCCCACTCATCTCTCCGCCAGCCGGTGCGGTCACGGCAACTCAGGCGTAGAAACTCGTCTCTGTCCTTAGCATACGTCGAAATCGCCGGAAATTCAAGGGAAAGTGCAGGATTACCCCGGATTGTAGCTTTCTCGCTAATCTGTAATACTCTCTGCCATGAACCGGATAGCTGTATTGCGCGTTTTGGTTATTGCCGTGGCATGGTGTTTGGTTGCATCCATGCCTGCGCTGGCCGACGACTCGGTTGCCTCTATTGCCGCCGGTGGGCTGGTTCCGCGGCGCGAGACTCGGATCGTGATGGCCCGGGAAGTTCTCCAGATCAGCCTGAAAAAGATCGTGGTCGATTACGACTTCCGCAACGATACGGACCAGGATGTGACGACGGAGGTGGCGTTTCCCGTGCCGCCGTATGAGTATGATTTAGTGGACGGAGATATCGACGAACAATCGTTCTCCAGTTTTCGACTTTTTGTTGGTGACAAGCCTATTCCGTTCAAGACCGAAGTAAAGGCTACACTAGACGGTCGAGACGTTACAGGAGTTCTGGTTGCCGACAAGATCGATATAGCCAGCTTCGGACACACAGATGAATCAGCTGGAGATGAGACCGGCGGGAACTTTCCGATCCGTGACTTGATTAGATTGCCGAAAACGGAGCAAGAGCAGCTCAAAGCCATGGGACTCTTCAATATGGATGAAGGCTTCCTGTTAGCAAGCTGGTCGGTCCACTTGCAATACCACTGGAGGCAGGTATTCCCGGCACATTCCACTGTTCACATCCGGCATGAATATTCGCCCGTTGTTGGATCGAAATCTTTAACTCCCAGCCCAGAAGTCATACCGCTCACAAACAAGCCTCCTTACGTGCGGGATGCCGCGAAATTGAACGCCTCAGATCGCGACGACTTGAATCTCTTAGTGGATTTTTGCCCGGATACGCCTATACTGCGCGAATTTGCGTCTAAAGTCTATGTCGAATCGGATGGCCGCAGGTATGTGGTCTTAGGCCCTTACTGGGTGGATTTTATTCTGACCTCCGCAAATACATGGCAACGGCCCATAGAGGATTTCACCCTCATCATCGAGCGGCCATTTCTTGACGAACGATGGACTTTGGTAAGTTTTTGCTCGCCGGGCAAGGGCAAGGTTGAAAAACTCGATTCGGACCACTTTCAAGTCCATCTGACAAATTTTGTGCCCCGATCAGAACTGCACATTGGTTTCTTTCCAGCGGCGAAGTAGCAGGCGGGCTGGGCTGGCTCTTCGGTCGCGCCACAACGGCAGATGCTTTCCATAGCCTGCTGGCCGAGGAGAAAAAAGAGAGAGCAGGCCGAAACGGTCGAGCTTGAGCCTGTGTGCCGCGTTTGCATCGCCCCTTGACAGCCATCGCGGAGTCCATGAGGCTGGTTGCATGGCGTGAGCGCGGATACAACGACCTCATTGAGGAGTTTTGTGGACCCTCGGGACGAGATGGATCCCGTTCAGTTGGAGATGCTCTCGCAGGCCTTCTGCGGGCAACTGATGGCCTGCCTGGACGAGTGCGCGCGTGGCAGGAAGGGGCTGTTTTCAGAGTACGAACACCTGAGAGGCGAGGGGGGCGGCGAGGAAGAAGAGTATTTCTGGCCTGAGGCAGCGCGCTTGCGCGAGCTGGCCGTGGCGTTGCAGGGGGTTCTGAACCAGCATGAACAACGGAATGCGCTGTGTGATGAGTTTCTTGACCTATGCACGATGCATGGCGAGTACCATCCCGGCGAGAGGAAGCTGGCGCGGGCGTTTCTGGAGCGGATCGAGCGGGGCGAGGTGGGAGTGCAGACGGGAAAGAAGGAGAGACCATGGTGATTCTGCACGCATTTCTGGCGCTGGCGGCGGGATTTGCCACGATGGCGCTGCTGGTGATTGTGTTGACGGCGCTGCTGAGGCACATGGTTCCAAGCTGGACAGACGCGGAGGGCAAGCCGCAGCCGGGGTCCCCAGCGGGCGATTTATGCCCGACGGGGTGGAAGCCGGGGTATATTTTCGTCAATCTGGGATACTCGTTTCTGGCGGCCGCGGCAGGCGGATACGTGACGGCATGGTTGGCGGCGGCCAACCCGCTGATTCATGTGCTGGCGTTGGGGATCGTGGTGCTGGCGCTGGCCGCGCTGAGCGCGCTGCAATCACGGGGCAAGCTGCCGGTCTGGTATGCGCTGGCACTGGTGGCGATTTCGCCGGTGGGCGTATTGGCAGGCGGGTTGGTACGGCTGCGGGTGGTGGGAATATTATAATAAGTGCCACTTGCACAAATTGTGCCACCATGGTAGATTAGTGTCACTAATAGAAAAGGTGGGAAATATGGAAGTTTTGGAACGTCAAGAGCAAGAGATGGGTCGGAAATGGCCTAGGTTTGTCGACAAGCTCTGGGTTCGGACTCGGATGGGGGAAAAGGGGCGGCTGGTGATTCCTGTGGCGCTCAGAGAAGCGCTGGGAATGGCCGACGACGACGTTCTGGATATGCGCGTTATGGACGGCGAACTGCGCATTGCAACCATGCGGGAGCGGCTGCGGCGGGCGCAGGAGAGAGTAAAGGCCCTCGTGCCACCGGGTGTCAGCCTTGCTGACGAGTTGAGTGCGGAGCGGCGTGAGGCAGCAAAACATGAATGAAGTTGTCTTCGATGCCTCGGCGATACTCGCACTACTTCAACACGAGCGTGGTGCGGAGAGGCTGACGGTCGAGATTCGCAAGAATGCTGTGGTCAGCGCGGTCAATCTGGCGGAAGTACAATCCAAACTCGTCAAAAAAGGGCACGATCCGGAGGAAGCATGGGGGGATGCTCTATCCACGATGATTGAGGTCGAGCCTTTCACCTCGGACCAAGCCAGAATAGCCGGCGATTTAATCGCCGTGACGGAGAAATACGGCCTGTCGCTGGGGGATCGGGCATGTTTGGCGCTGGCGATAGCGCTCAATGCTCCGGTTTATACCACCGAACAGCTATGGAAAAACCTGAAGGTGGGGGTTCCGATTCATGTGATTCGGTGATGCGGGCTGCATTGGAGATTATGGAAACAACAAAGGCCGGAGCGATGCTCCGGCCTTCGGCTTTGATGCGGGTTAACGATCAGCCCTGAATGTCGAACTGCTCGGGATGCAGGGTGGGATCGCTCTTGATGAGGATGTTCTTGCTGGTCAGTTCCTCAAATTCGTTGATCCAACTGGCGCCGTTGGATTTGAGGACCTTGACGGTTTCGGGGTTGACGCGCACGAGAATGTCGGAGTTCTCGAAGTGCTTCTTCATCTTGCGCAACTCGGTGTAGATCTCGTTGCAGACCGTGGTCGGGCTCTTGACCATGCCGGTGGCATGGCAGGTGGAGCAGGGGACCGAGAGAGTGCGCTCGAGCGACTGCTTGACGCGCTTGCGGGTGATGGCGACCAGGCCAAAGTCGTTGAACTGGAGAACCTTGGTGGGGGCGCGGTCGGATTTGAGGGCTTCTTCGAGGGCGGCCATGACCTTGAAGCGGTTCTTGCGCTCGTCCATGTCGATGAAGTCGATGACGATGATGCCGCCCAGGTCGCGCAGGCGAATCTGGCGGACGATCTCGGGGACGGCGTCGAGGTTGGTTTTGAGGATGGTGTCTTCGAGGCGGGCCGACTTGCCGACGTACTTGCCGGTGTTGATGTCGATGGCCACGAGGGCTTCGGTCTGGTTGATGACGATGGAGCCGCCGCTCTTGAGCCAGACCTTTGAGTTGAGGGCCTTAGAGATTTCATCCTGAATGCCGAAGTGCTCGAAGAGCGGAGTCTCCTTGGTGTAGAGCTTGACGCGGCGGACGAGCGAGGGCGAAAAGCGGTTGAGGAAGCGGACGATGCGCTCGTAATTGTCCTGAGAATCGACCCAGATGGAAGAGAAGTTGGAGCTGACCTGGTCGCGCAGGATGCGCTCAACCAGCCCCAAATCGTGATAGATGAGCGCGGGCGACTTGGAGGAGTCAGAGCGCTTCTTGATCTCGGCCCAGAGATTGAGCAGGAAGCGCAGGTCAGTGCGCAACTCTTCTTCGGATGCGCCCTCGGCAGCGGTGCGGACGATGAACCCACCGGAGGCCTCGCCGCGTTCGTGGACGAGAATCCGCTTTAAACGCTGACGCTCCTCGTCGGAGGCGATCTTGCGGCTGACGCCGACATGACTGACGGTGGGCATGAAAACCAGGAAGCGGCCGGGAAGGGCAATGTGCGATGTAATGCGCGCGCCCTTCTTGGCGATGGGTTCCTTGGCGATCTGGACGAGAATCTCCTGGCCGGATTTGAGCAGGTCGCTGATGATGGGCAGGTCGGAGGTCTGCATGGAGCGGCGCGACATTCCGCGGCCTCTGCCGGCCTGGCCTGTCGGCGCTGCAGCGCCTCCGCGTCCGCGGCGTCCGCGGGCAAAGCGATCAGGGCGCTGCGGCGCACCGGCGGCGGAAGGCTCTTCCTCGCCTTCTTCGTCAAAGCCTTCGTCACCTTTTTCGTCGAAGTTCAACTGGATGCGGTGATCAAGATGGGCTTCCTGGAGCATCTCGCCCAGATCGCCGGAGCGCAGGTGGGTGGTCTCCTCTTCAAAGCTGTCCAGGTCGTGATCTTCAGTCTTGCCGCGGCGATGAGGATGACGGGGAGCGACGAACTCCTCTTCATCAATGGTTTCTTCCTCGATGAGGCCTTTGCCAGGAGCGTACGTCGAGGAGGAAATGGTTTTGGCCGCCTTTTTGGCATCTTTTTCGCCGGATTTTTTCTTGCCAAAGCCAAAGAAGCGGAATTCGGCAGGAGGCAACGGGTCCACGTTGTGCGAGGCGGTTGCATCGTCATCAGTGCTCGCGGATTCCCAAGTCTCGGAATCGAGATCGGGAGCGTCGGGCAACAGGACAGATTCAGATGTTTCGTCCAGCTCATCCTCGTCCTCTTCGAGGAACTCTTCTTCGACAAGGTTGTCTTCCTCGGCCGCGGAGGGAAGCAGTTCCTTGGCGGAGACAATCTCCGGCAGGGATTCAGGTTCCGGGAGAGGCTCGGAGATTTCCTCGACGAAATTCTGCTCCTCGATTGCGTCGGGGGCGGAGCTGCCAGAAGCGCGCTCGTCGGCAGGGGGCGCCTGCGGCTCACTGGGCGCTGCCGGGAGGGGTTCTTTCTTGCTTTTGCGATGTTTGGAGAGCGATTCTCCGGGCAACACACCGCTACCATCCCACACAATGGGCGCTTCGATCATGGTGGTGGGTTTGAAGCTGCTCCCCGACCGTACCGGCAGAGCAACGTGCCTGGTTACATTCTCTTGCGGAGCGTTTTCTGCCGGAGCGCCGCCGTACTTGGAGAGCGATTCGCCGGGCAACACAAACGGGGCTGGTGCGGAGGCTCCGCGCCTGGGCTGTGAAGGTCTGTCTGTAGGAACACCAGCACCGGCATGAATCTGCGGAGCAACCTCGGGTTCGGTCACGGTGATTTCCTTGGCGGGGGCTGCGGGAGCTTCACCTCGCTCCTGCTGACCCTGAGGCGATTCCGCTAAGCCACGGCCCCCGCGGCGGCGACGGCGTCCGCGCCAACGCTTGGCGCCGCCGGTCACGCCGGCATCCTCTTCGCCTGCTTCGGGCTGTTCCGAAAGAGACAAAGAGCCGGACGCGGGCAAGGGAGCAATCTCGGTTTCCTGTAGAGTCTCAACTGCCGGACGGCGATCCTTTGCCGGACGATCCTGTCTCGGTTCTTGGCGCGATTCCTGTCTCTGCTCAGGCTTTTGGCCAGGTCGAGCGCCACGCTCCAGCTGCTCGGGCTCCTTGCCGCCAGTATGCCGGACTTCGCGGGGAGGCTTATTGCCGCCGCTGACCGCGGCCTTTTCCAACTCGTCGGTCTCTTCCTGATCTTCGAGTTCCAGGAAGTCGGTTACATAGAGGAAGGCGTCACGCTCCAGGCCAATGTCCACAAAAGCGGACTGCATGCCGGGCAGGACGCGGGTGACGCGACCGTTGTAAATGGAGCCGGCGAGGGTGTACTCATTTTCGCGTTCGTAGTAGATTTCGGCTAGCTGATCGTCTTCAAGAATTGCAAGCCGCGTTTCATGCGGTGTGGAGGAGATACAAATTTCTTTTGCCATCGTACCTTTCTGCCCGGCGGCGTCAGCCTGCCGGGACTCGCGGCAGGACGGAAAGGGGACGCGCGCGACCGGTAGGGGAAGGGAGGTGCGTATGGGGAGAACCGTGGATCGTTATTGTTCCGTTTGCCGCGCCACAGCCGGCCCTGAAGGGCGGCGAACCATGACAAATACTGCGGCAAAGATGCTGAACAACCTGAACAAGCTCTACGAAACGGTAACCCGATTGCAGAGAGTTTGTGGCCAACCATGCCAGTAATCCTGGCGGGGCCGTTCCACCGCCGGCATTTGAACAAGCACAACGCGCAACGGGGCGTGGTGAAAAGCTACCGGATGCCTCCGAATGCTTGTTGCAACTTGTACGCCGCCAACGGTACCGGGGCCCCCGGCGACAGGTCTCCGTCGCTGGGGTGGAGCGGTTTTCCCGTCTCTGCGTGCTCATGAACCCTAATCCTGCCGGGCGCACGGTCCATCCGGACCTGGCCGGCGTAATACCTGAAAAAACCTTCTCCTGCGGGCCGGATTTTCCGGGGGGACACAAGAGGTGAAGCTGCAAAACCGTTCAGTTTACGAAACGGCGCATGCGGACATTCATTGCCGCGCCCAGCGCCAGAAACGTAAACAATACCGAAGATCCGCCGTAACTCATTAACGGCAAAGGGATTCCGGTGACGGGCATAAACCCTATGACCATGCCCACGTTGACCGCAATCTGAAACGTCAACACACCCACTACTCCCATGATAATCAAGGAGCCGGACAGGTCTGCGGCTGTTTGAGCGTTCTGAATCAAACGCATCAATATGGAAAAGTATAGCAGCAGGACGAGGAGCGCGCCGACGAACCCGTACTCCTCACCGAAAGCAGCAAAGATAAAGTCGGCATGAGGGATGGGCAGGAAATCTCCCTGGGTCTGGGTTCCCTTGGCCATGCCTTTGCCCCAAACGCCGCCGGAACCGACGGCAATAAGCGACTGACGGAGCTGGTAGCCTGTGCCCTTGGGGTCACTGTCGGGATTGACGAAGCTGGTAAGCCGGGCTTTCTGGTAAGGCTTGAGAACCCTGCCGCTGCTCCAGGCACCGACGGCCAGCACTGCCACGCAAACTACGAGAACCACCGACTGGCGGATATTGATGCCGCCCAGAAAAAGCCCGGTGATCAGGATAGGTACAT
>Ga0209039_10000640_pt1 | contig 33720 bp, 35 predicted proteins | sample BogFormECP12_OM1_FD_188238 | JGI IMG/M metagenome (GOLD analysis project Ga0209039, IMG submission 188238) | Bog forest soil microbial communities from Calvert Island, British Columbia, Canada - ECP12_OM1 (SPAdes) (version 2) | ecosystem: Environmental > Aquatic > Freshwater > Wetlands > Bog ... | reverse complement strand
GCTACGTGGTGAGGGATTTCGTCCCCATCGAGAAGCGGGGCGTTCCGGCAGCCCCGGCCACGGCGTAAGGCAACCGCTCTCTGAGAAGCTGTGAAAAAATCGCCCGCAAGCGGGCAAGGCAGGCGGAACCGCCTGCCCCACCTCTGAAAATGCAGGGCTTGTTGTGGTGGCGCAGGCGGTTCCGCCTGCGTAGCTGGATTCTTTCACGGCTTCTGACGTTCGCGGCTCTGAACATCCGAGCCGCGAACGTCAGAGAGCGGTTCTTACCCTTCCGTGTCCTACCCGCCCTCTTCCGCAATCGGCATGCGGATCGTGAACGTGCTCCCCTTGCCCACCTCGCTGTGGACGGAAATAGTCCCGCGGTGCGTGGTCACAATCCCGTAAGCGATCGACAAGCCGAGCCCCGTGCCTCGGCCGCTGGCCTTGGTGGTGAAGAACGGATCGAAAATGCGATCGATTTGCTCCGGAAGTATCCCGTGACCGGTGTCGGAAATCGCCACCTCCACGCACTTTTCCGGTTTAAGGTGGCGCGTCACGATGCTGATGGTGCCGCGTTCATCCATGGCCTGCACCGCATTCATGAGGATGTTCATGAACACCTGCTGGAACTGCGATCCGTCCGCCAGAACGCGAGGCAGGTCCGGAGCCAGGTTCTGGACCAGGTCGATGTTGAAAAACAGCGCCTGTTTGGTTACCAGCGACAGCGTGTCCTCGAGCACCTTGTTGAGGTCCACCAGCTCCGTGTTGCTCTTCGACTGCCGCGAGAATTCGAGCAGGCCCTTCACAATGTCCCGGCAGCGCTCGGTCTGCCGGATCACTTCCTCGAGGTTCTCCCGGTTGGGATCGTTATCCCGCATGTCTTCGACCGTGAGGCCCGTCAGCGCCAGGATGCCGCCCAGCGGATTATTGACTTCGTGCGCCACGCCGGCCGCCAGCATACCCAGCGAAGCCAGCCTCTCCGATTGGGCCACCCTGGCCTGCATGGCCACCAGCTCCTCCGTGCGCTGCCTCACCTTTTCCTCGAGCGTCCGGCCCCATTCCTCCAGGTCCCCCCTCATCTGCCGAAGGCTCTGCAGCATGGCGTTGAAAGATTCCGCCAATAACGCGATCTCGGTGGGGGAATCCGATTGGACCTCCTGGTCGAACCGGCCCGCGATGATGTTGTGCGTAGCGGCCACCATCTCGCCGATGGGGCGCATGATGTTGCGAATCATGTAATACGTGATGCCGATAATCAGCAGAAAGCCGCTGGTGGCAATGCCAAAGAAAGAGAGAATCACGCGGTTCCGGGTGGCCGTGTAGGTGTTCTCCAGAATTCCGACCGAGAGCATGCCCACCACGTTCCCGGCATAGTCGCGAATCGGATCGTACTCGCTGATCAGCCAGTCCTTCACCACAAACGCCCGCCCGCGCCAGGTCTCTCCTCGTTTCAGGACGGCCGCGCTGACGTCCGGCGATGCCCGTGTGCCGACGGCCCGGCGGCCCTCCCCCGCGGTTCGGACGCTGGTCGAGATTCGAAGATCGTTCTGGAAGATGGTGACGGCGCCGCCATCCACGTCCCGGAACCGGTCGCCGCGAAAAAGCAGTTCCCAGACGCGGTCCACAATGGCGAAGTTCCCGGTCAGAAGAACGCCTCCGTACAGGGCGTCCGGCGTCTCGCCGCGGGCGGCCTCTACGGGAGCGGCCGCCATCAGCGTCATGCCGGCGGGCAGGATCTCGGTGCCCGCGGCGACCTTCCCGGAAAGCGCCGCTTTGACAATGCCGATGGAAGAGGCGTCGTCCAGGGCATGGCCGGGCTGAGACACCCGCAGCACGACGTGTCCGCGCGCATCCGTGAGGGCCAGGAAATCGAAGCCTGCGTCCTGGCGAATCCGTTCCAGGTAGGCGGCCAGAGAACCCCGGTCGCCAGTCGCCAGGTACTGTTGGACGGTGGTGCCCGACGCCGCCAACTGCACCGAGAGCTTGAGCGCTTGAAGCTGCTGTTCGTAGACCGTCCTGGCCGTGGCGAAATCGTGATCCACCGCCTGGCGCGCCTGCGTCATGATGGTCGAGCTGACGATCCACGACCCCACCACCGACGTGGCTAATCCGCCAATACCCAGAATTACCAGGTAGCTCCAGATCAGCCGCGCCTTGAGCGACAGTCTGCGGTACCCGAAGCTGAAGCGCATGGCGTTTCGCGCTTTCACGCCGCCTTTTCCAGGCGTTGACGGATCTTATCCAGCAACTGAACCAGGTCCACCGGCTTGGAGAAGAACATGTCGTGCGCCATCCAGCCCCCGCTCTCCGGGATTTCGAAATCCGGAAGGTGCGTGCAAAACGAGCTGATCACAAATATCGGGATGCCCTTCAGCTCCGCATCGCGGCGCAGCTCCTGGATGGTGAAGAACCCTTCCGTCCTCTCGTTCATCATGATGTCCATCAGGATCAGGTCCGGCCGCTCCAGTTTCGCCAGCTTCACGCCTTGCTTGCCGTCATACGCTTTGAAAACCGTGAACCGGTTCGCCTCCAGGAAACATGCGACGGCCTCGGCGAAGTCCCTGTCGTCGTCCACAATCAGAATTCGTCTTTCTTCCATCGTCATTCCCAACCCCCCATTTCCGTGTCTTCCGCCGGTGCGCACCATGCCGGCAAGCGCACCCGAAAAGTCGAGCCGATTCCGGCTTGGCTCTCGACCTCGATACTCCCGCCCATTTCCGAAACGATCTGCTTCGATATATGCAGTCCCAGGCCCGATCCCTCCGTCCTCTTCACGCCTTCCCCCTTGATGCGGAAAAACTCGTCGAAAAGAAACGGCCGGTACTGTTCCGGGATGCCAACCCCCGTGTCGGCGACGGCAATCGCTGCCTCGCCGCTGGAGAGGCAGCCGGTAACCGTGACTTTTCCGCCCGGCTTGTTGTACTTGATGGCGTTGGTGATCAGGTTGTCGAACAGAACGTTCACGCAGTTCCGGTCGCCCCACACGCACAACGCGTCCTCCGGCCAAACGGCTTCGAGCGAAACCTGCTCGGCCGCCGCCATCTCCTCGTAACTCGTCAGGATGCCCGAGATGATGGGTTTCAGGTCTACCTCGACCCTCTCCTTGATGAGCGTGCCCCCCTCGACTCGGGCCAAGGTGAGCCAGTCCGTAATCAGCTTCTGCAGTTCCTCGGTCCGCTTCAGGCAGCGGTCGATCCATTCCTGTCTCCGGGCCGGATCGTCTTTCGTCTGGTCGAGGTGCTTGAGCACGTCCAGGTACTGGTGGATGGCAACCAGCGGGGTCCGCAGTTGGTGCGAAACGAAGGTGACAAAGCGCCGCTTGAGGAGCGCGCGTTCCACTTCACCCCGCTGCGACGCCAGCGCCAGCCGCCGCCGGTCCAGCCCGCGGTTGATAATCATCCGCAGCTCATCCGGCGAAAATGGTTTGGGCAGGAAATCGTAGGCGCCGCATTTCATCGCTTCCACCGCGGTATCGATCGTGGCGTAACCCGTAATGACCACCATGATGATCTGGGGGTCGATTTCATGGACCCGGGAAATCACCTCCAGCCCGCTGATCCCCGGCATCTTGAGGTCCACCACCACCAGGCCCGGCTTGAGTTCCGCCACACCTTCCAACCCACGCGCCCCGTTTTCGAAGGCCTCCACGCGCAGACCCATCTTCGACAGGATCTTGCTGCATGAGAGCCGCATCGCGTAATCGTCGTCGATGACGACAATGGTGTCCGGCGCCGCTGCTTCCGTCATGACACGGCCTTCTCCAGGACCTCGAGGAACCGCGGAATGTCGAGCGGCTTGGTGAAGTATCCGTCGGGCCGGATCATCTCGACTTCCGCCGACATGGGAAAACGCTCATCCGGGCTTTCCTCGATCGAGGAAATCAAAAAAATCGGAATATGGCGGTGTTCCGCATACTCCTCCCCATATCTGAGCGCGTGGGTCACGCCGTATCCTTCCACCGAGGTTTCCATCATCACGTCGAGGAGGATGACGTCGGGTTTGTGCTCCAGCACCTGCCTCAAGCCCTCGTGTCCGGAGTCGGCCTCGAGCACCTCGTAGCCGCGAGTCTCGAGCAGCGATCTCACCGAGACCCGAAAATCCTGGTCGTCGTCGATCAGGAGCACCCTGGCAGCCATACCAGCCTCCTTGGTAGGGCATGCTTTAGCTTGCCCTGCTTGATTATAAGGTAACTAACTCCGAAACTGAAGCGCCCTCGGCCCATGCGCCCCACGCACTCTGAGACAATAGCCTGTCGATGCCCCACACGCTCATTATCGGCTACGGCAACCCGCTCCGCGGCGACGACGGCTTCGGCTGGCACGCCGCCCTGCGGTTGCGGGACCTCATCCACGATGCCGGCATCGAAATCCTGGCCGTCCACCAGCTCACCCCCGAGCTGATGGAACCCGTCAGCCGCGCCCGCCGCGTGATTTTCATCGACGCGGCGGTCGGGGAAGATCCCGGCAAGCTGACCGTGGCTGCCCTCGAAACCACCGGCGCCTCGGCCCCGGCATTCACGCATTTCGCGACTCCCGCCGCCCTATTGGAGGGCGCCCGGTCGCTCTACGGCGCCCAACCCGAGGCGCTGCTGATTACCGTCGTGGGCCTGGATTTCGAGATCGGCGAGGACCTCTCGGAACCGGTGCAATTGGCGCTCGTATCGCTGGCCGGGAAGAAAATCCGCGAGGTGATTGGCGGCCCTCCGCTATAGCGCTACCGCAGCCATTTCAAAAACACCGGCAGCGAGTGCAACTGGTCCACGTGGTCGGGCGCGGAGTTGCCGGCGTAGCCCACCAGCAGAAACTTGCCGGCGCGGGCCTCGCTGAGTTGCTGCAATCCCATGGGACCCCACTTCAGCACCGCGCGGCGTTTCAGACCGAGCTGCGCCAGCAGGTAGTCGGCGGTTTCGGTGGTGCTGGCGTAGGTGCCGGGAAAGATCTCGGAATGCGTCACCATCAGACGTTTTCGTCCGGCCATGGCATCTCGAGCCAGTTGCAGCCAGATCGCGAGGTTGCCGGGTTCGAGCTTCGATTCCAGCGGGCCGGGCTTGCCGTCCACGTAGTCCGTATGCATGCCGTCGATCAGCAGTGCCGCATCCACCCGGGCGTAGGATTCCGGAGTTCTTAGGATCTGGCGGACCGCGCCGCAACCCGCGCTCCAGCCGCCCAGCATTACGCGGTCGAACTTCACGCCGGCCTTGGTTTCCGCCTCCGCCAGCAGGCGCAGAAAGCGCCGCGGATCGTCAAACAATCGCGCATAGACGGCGGAACCCTCCCCTGCCTGAACGCTCACCACGGCCACTTTGTTTCGCGCGGCGGCCACATCCGGCAGCCAGGTTCCGCCGTGAAAGAAGAAGAGGATGCCGCGGCTATGGGCCGGCAGGAACAGCGTGCCGAGGTCCAGCTTCTCACGGCGGCCGGCTGCGGTCTCTTGCTTCAGGCGCGGGTGGGCGCGCGTGTGCTCCACCATGGGAGACGGATTCTGCGGCTGTTGCGCGCGCGCCGCCCCCATCAGCATCGCGCAGGCCAGCAGCACTCGCATGGCAGCGGCCTCAGCGGCTGGTCGTTTGGCCCGCCTTCCGCAAGTGGCTGTGGTGGCGGCTGTACAGGAAGTAGATGGCCTGGCCGATGATCAGCCACACGATCAGCCGCGCCCAGTTCGACCAGCCCAGCGAATACATCATGGCGAAGTTCCACACGATGCCCAGAATCGGCACCAGCGGGACCAGCGGCGTCTTGAACGGCCGGGGGGCATCGGGATTCTTCACGCGCATCACCCACACCCCGGCGCACACAATCACGAAGGCGAACAGGGTGCCGATGCTGGTCATGTGTCCCACGATACTCAAGGGAAGGAAGGCGGAGAAGGGCGCGACGAAAAAGAAGAACAGCATGTTGGAGCGCCAGGGGGTCTTGAATTTCGGGTGGATATCGGAAAAGACCTTGGGCACCAGGCCGTCGCGCGACATCGAATAGAACACGCGGGATTGTCCGAGCAGCATCACCAGAATCACGGAAGTGAAGCCGCAAATAATTCCGAACTTCACCAGGGTGTTCATCCACACGTACATGGGCATGGCCTTGTCGATGGCGGTCGCCACCGGCGCCGACGTGCCGAGTTCGTAGTACGGCACCATCCCGGTGATCACCAGGGCGAACGCCACGTAAAGCACTGTGCAGATGACCAGCGAGCCGATGATCCCGACGGGCATGTCCTTCTGCGGGTTTTTGGCCTCCTGCGCCGCCGTGGAGACCGCGTCGAATCCGATGTAGGCGAAGAAGATGGTCCCCGCGCCCATCATGATGCCGCTGAGTCCGAAGTGTCCGAACTCCCCGGTATTTTTCGGAATGTAGGGATGGTAGTTGGCCGGGTGGATGAATTGCCAGCCGACTCCCACGAAGACCAGCACCACCGCCAGCTTGATCACCACGATCACCGCGTTGGTGCGCGCCGATTCCTTGATCCCGATCATGAGCAGCAGGGAGATCAGGAAGACGATGATCACGGCGGGGATATTCGCGATCCCCTGGGCCGTGGTCCCGTCGGGAAGCGTCACCGCCTCGAAGGGCCCGGCAATCCATTGCGGCGAGAGGTTAATGCCGAAGGTGTGCAGCAGCGAGACCACGTAGCCCGACCAACTGATGGAGACCGTGGACGAGCCGACGGCGTACTCCAGCACCAGGTCCCAGCCGATGATCCACGCGATCCATTCACCCAGGGTGGTGTAGGCGTAGGTGTAGGCGCTGCCGGCCACGGGAATCATGCACGAGAATTCGCTGTAGCACAGCCCGGCGAGCGCGCAGCCGATGGCCGCCACAATCATGGAAATGGCGACGGCCGGACCGGCGTTTTGCGCGGCGGCCACACCCGTCAACGAGAACAGGCCCGCGCCGATGATAGCGCCGATGCCCAGCGCGATCAGGTTGCCCGGACCGAGGGTGCGCCTGAGATGGTGCTGACCACCCTCCGATTCGGAAATGATGTAGCTGACCGATTTGGTCGCAAACAGACTCATGTCTCAGCTTTCCCCCGCCAGATGAAGTGGTGCAACAACGCAAAAGATAGCATATTCGGAGACGGTACGGGGATGGCGGGGCCACGCTTCGTGCCGTAGGGATCCATGCGCAGAGTTACCGCACCTTGCAGGAGCCGGGGACGGATAAGGATTCCTTGCGAGCGTCGGGAGATCCGGACTGCGCACGCAAGAGGCCCGAAATCTGGAAGCCCCAGGGCAGGCCGTAGAAGGCGCTGGCGCTGGCCTGCCAGTTCCCGGTGTTGTCGATGGGAAAGCGGACCGCTGCGTTTTGGAGTGACCTGTCCAAGATGTCGTTCGCCGCTGATCGTTGCGGCATGGCAGAATGTTGCCATGTCCATGGTTATTGACCCGGACGCCGCGGCTTACGGTATCTTTCAAATTGCCTTTGCAACGATGGACACTCGGCGATCTCGCGCCGCGTGCGAGCAGAAGATTCGGGAGGCGATTCGCGCCGGAACTGCGATGGAGGCCGCCGTTCCGCACCTTGTCGCGTACGAACTGGATCTTGAAGAACTGGGCGTCGAGCCGTGACGTCACAGGGAGCGCGCTACAGGTCTTCCGGACGCAAGCCCGTGTGCTTGGCCATCTCCGACAGGGCGACCGGTCCCAACTCCTCTTTGTCGTGGTAGGCAAAACGGAATTGGGGCCACCCCTCACGCCGCAGCGTCCGATGGGAACCGGAGGTGCGGACAATACGCCACCCAATGCGCTGCAACGCCGCCAGCGCCCGCCGCGCCTTGGTTGCGGGCCACTCGCTCATGCGGCAAGGGAGAACTGCAGCGTGTCGGCTGCGGGCTTCATCTCTCCATGCTCGATTTCTTCGGCAATTACTCGGAGAGCAAGGGACTTGGCCTTCAGCGTCGCTTCCTCGGGGGTAGCGCCGTACACCGTCACGCCCGGCAGTTCGGGAATGTCGCCAATCCAGCGGCCGTCCGTCTCGCGGAGCAACCGGATGGTGAGCTGCATATGATTCATGCTACCACCTGTCGCATCGGAGACCGGCGTCATTCGAGGCTGGCCAGCAACTGATCGGCGGCGTCAGCGGTCTCCGAATCGTCCAAAGGGCCGGAATCAAACGGCACCGCCCGTCGCAAAAACTGCACCGTAAAGACTCGCTTCTCGTCCTCCGGCAAAGCCTCGAAAGCCTCTAGAAGCTGGGCTGTTTGGCTGCTCACGTTCCTAGGATATCCATTCCCGCGCCTGCAGGCAGGGTACCGGCGCTCCTACTGCAAATGCACCGGCTGCGTGAACGCTCCATTTCCAGCCGAATCCCAGGCGGCGAAACGAATCCATTTCTTGCCCGTAGCATCGAACGCCAGCCGATACCGATGCGTGGAAAACGGCGCCAGCGAAGTCGCGGAACTGATTTCGCGGCCGGTGGTCTTGCCGTCGCCCCAAACCAGCTCGACGAACTCGGCGGGCCAGGTCCAATCCACATCCACCACGAAGGTGCGCTTGGCGCCCGTGCCCTGGATAGAGTAATCGTGCAGCAGAACCTCGCCCGTGGTCACGAAGAAGTTGCCCGCGCGCAGCGCATCCAGCACCGGCATCCAGCCGTCGGAGAACTTCGGCAGGCGGTCGAGCTTGACGTAGTTCACGTCCAGTTGCGGGTAGGTCTCGTCCTCCGGCGACTTGGTGTACGTATCGCCCTCGGCGATCAGGTACTTGGGGCCGTCCCAGTTGTTCATGTCGTCGAGCAGCTCCAGGCAGCGCACCTCGCAGATTCGCTTCTGGGATTGATCCACCGGCAGCGATTGGAAGGAAGCGCCGGCGAAGCGGTCGCTGAGGAAGTGCGGTTTGTCCTTGATGGCATCCGGGTAGCCATCGGAACTCTTGGTGCGCGGGTGGGTCTGCCACATGAGGGCGTGCTCGTCGTTGAGCATCCGCAACTCGGCTTCGGGGGATGACGTGTGATAGACCTTTCCGTAGGGCGCGATCTCCTCCGAATACGGCTGCTCCGCGGGCGCCGGCTGCGTGGAACCCGGACGGCGGTTACCCGCGTGCGTGTAGTAGACCGGCTTGGGAAAGATGAACATGTAGTGGCCGCCCAGAGAGGCGTCGGGCTCTTCGCCGGGAATAATCAGGAAATCCTTATCCGAGAAGCGGGCGGCGCCTTCGAAGTAGACCTTCTGCTCATCCAGGCGGATCTTGCCGGTGTCGGTGGGATGCGAATCGGCGTGGAAGTCGCACAGCGCGGCGATATTGATGCCGAGATTCCTGAACGTGGGGATCCACCCTTGCTCGTAGTCGATGGTGCCGGCATCGGTGAGCGCCTCATTCATATGGAAGTGGAAGTGGCTGACCATCACTTGGTAGCCGGGCATGGGTTTGTAGACGTCGTCGTGGGTGAAGGCCGCCACCGCCTGTTGGGTGGCCTGGGCGTTGCCGGTATCCAGATAAAAGTAGACGGCCATGCGCTGCAGAGTGCCCGGGGGAGCGTTGTAGAGGGCGAAGTTTTCTTCGAACTCGCGCGACTGGGAGACCCGGTGCTGCCAGACCGCGTCGCTCACACCGTAAGGTTTGAAGGATTCCTCGCGATCGGCCTGGCGCACTCCGACGGCGAAATTGGTCTCGCTATCTTTGCGGTAGTAGTTGTAGCCGAGGTTGGATTCCACTTCCCTCGAGAAGAAAAACTTGTGGGACGCGGGAAAGACGGCCACCGAGCCGGCGCCGCTTTCGACAATGGCCGTGCGGCTGCGCGCCTTGAGCGCCACCGGGTCGGTGTTCACGTGACCCCCGAAAAGATAGTGCTGCCAGCCGCGGGCGACGTCGCGCCATACCAGGCGAGTATCGTTGCCGATGTTGAAACCTTTCAGGCCGGCCACGAACTTGTAGGCCACGGAGGGCGCGTCGGTCTTGGCGATCACTTCCTGGCGAATCAGGTTGGTGCCGCGGTAAACCGTGTAGCGCAAGCCGCCCGTAAAGAGGCCGAGCGTGACGCCGGGGAAGTTGGCTTCCAGACGGGCGCCATCGGTATCCACCTGGCAGCCGGTGATTTGAAATTGGGCCCAGGCGCGCTGCACCTCTTCGGGCTTGCGCGGCAGATCGACGGCTGCGTTGCTGCCAGGACGCCCGGGGATGTTCAGCGGGGCGTCCCAGAATGCGAACCATTTCTGACGTTCGATCACGTCTGGCGTGTAGATGCCCAGTTGACGCAGTGGCGCCTCCTGCTGGGCGGAGATGCGCCGCCGGCCGGTGGCCACCTGGTATTCGGGAGTGAGGTTGTGTCCCAGTACGGACCACTTGCCGTTCTTCTCGACCGCCAGTTCCCGCACCACGGGCTGGCCGCCATCGACCCCCAGCGTGGCGCGCAGCGTCTGCCCGCGCTCACCCTGCCAGGTCAGTTCCAACGAACCCGAGCGCATCTCGGCTTTCAATCCGTCGAGCGCCTTATACCCTTGAAACTCGCAATTGAGGGTTTGCGCGCCGGCTAATGCCGAGAGGAGCAAACCGGAAAAAACGATTCTAAGCCACTTCATATGGGTTACCGCTTTGAGTCTATCAAACGACGTAGCGCCGGCGATCTTGTCGCCGGTGTTCTTCCCAGTCCGGAAACCCCACCGGCGACAAGGGGTGCCCCCTGGGCCCGGCGCTACGTCTGCTTCAACAGGAGTTGCCACTCTTCCATGCGTTCCCGCAGGGATCGCGCCGTGGCCTCCTCAGGCAGCAATGCGGCGATGACGGCCACGGAATCGGCGCCGGCGCGAATCGCGTCGAGGGCATTTTCGAGCGTGATGCCGCCGATGGCCACCAGCGGTTTATCGACCAGCGCGCGGCAGCGGCGTATCTGGTCCACGCCGACCACGGGATCGGGATTGCGCTTGGAGGCGGTGGGAAACACCGGACCGAATGCCACGTAATCCACCGGCTCGCCGCCCGCGGCCGAAAGCTGATCGACGTTGTGGCTGGAGAAACCGATCGCGGCGTCTGGGCCGAGCAGCTTTCGGGCGTCGCCGGGCGCCAGGTCGTCCTGGCCCACGTGCAGGCCGGCTTCGAGCAGCATGGCGAAATCGGCGCGGTCGTTGACGATCAGCGGCGCGCCGGCTTCGCGGCACAAGCGGGCCACCTGTTTGGCCGATTCGAAAACCTCGCGGCCCCAGTGGCCCTTATGGCGGATTTGCAGGATGCCGGCGCCGCCTTCGAGAAACGCCGCAGCAGCCGTTTCGAGCCTGACGCCGCGCCCGTCGAGCGATTCCGTGTCGAGGATGGGATAAAGGCGCGGCAGGTTCATGGCCCGTTTGCCCATGATAGCAACGGCAGGCGAAGTGCGTCCGCACTGCACGATGCGGCATAATCTTTCTGAATCGCGAAGACGGTATTGGCTCGAGACCGGCTGGGTGCTCCGCGCCCTTGACGGATTTGAGGAGAGTGCTGGTAGCGCCCTGTTATGGTCCGGGGAACGCATGAGTGCCGTGAGTGATGGCAGCGCCCGCCCGAAGCGCCGCAGCGATCGTCACCACTTCGGCGATTTCCGGATCGGTTGCACCGCCCCGCCGAGCTTTGCCCGAGTGGATCTCGATGCAGTAGGGGCATTGTGTTGTGAACGCAACGGCGAGCGCCATCAGTTCTTTGTACTTGGCAGGAATCGCTCCGTCGGCCATGGCGGCTTTGTCAAATGCCCAGAATGCCTGCATCGCGTCCGGGGCATTCGCGTCCAGAACCTTCAGCTTTCCCAGGTTACTCATGCTGTACAAGCCACACCTCCTGTTTTCGTGTAGAGCATAATTATATCCGACGATGAGCATTCGCCGAGGCAACCGGCAGGCGCGTGCTTCGGAAGCACCATATCCCGCCCAACTTCCCCGGATTCAGATCGACGCGCCGCGGCAGGTTCACTTAGGATACCCCTGCCACAAATACTCCAGAGCCTCGGGCAGCGTCTGCTGTTTCACGGCGCGGTCGGTGTGCCCGGCGTTGCGCGCAAATACAAACTGGTAATGATAGCCCTTGGCGGCCAGCGCTTTGGCCATGTTCTCATTGGCCACCACCCAATCGTGCATGTTGTCGCGCAGGGCATTCGAATTGAAATTGTCCCTGTCGCCGACTTCCATCCAGATGCGCAGCGGCTTGGCCGGGCTGTTGGGGATGAGGTGTTCGTGAAACTCCCATGCGCCGTGCGGGGTCTGGGGGTTCGGCGGCCACTGCTGATTTACGTAAGTGCCCGAGTAAGTCAGAACGCGGTGGTAAAGCTCCGGGTGATACCACGCCATGATCAAGGCGCACGAGCCGCCGGAACTGCCGCCCATGGTCGCCCGGCCCTCGGGATCTTTAGTCAGTTTCACGTTCGCTTGCTTCTCCACGAGAGGCAGCACTTCCTTCTCGACGAACTCCGCGTAGCGGCCCGACATGGTGTCGTATTCCAGGCCGCGTTCGCTTCCCTGGGCGTCGCCACTGCCGTTGCCTATGGAGATGGCGATCATCACCGGCACCCGGTGCTGTGCGATCAGGTTGTCCAGGGCCGTGAACAGCATCCGGTCGGGTCCGTCCGCCCCGACGAGGAACGGCGCCGCCGTGCCGGCGACGTATTGTTTGGGGACATACACCGTCACATGGCGCGTGTAGGGAGAGGGATGGCTGGTGGTGACGATCATCTTGGCGGGGTCGCTGGGGTCCGCCGCGCCAAAGGTGTTGGCCTCGCGCGCGATGCCGGGGTAGATCTTGCTGTCGGCCGACTCCATGGTAAAGGTAAAGACCGCTCCCTGCGGCACGCCTTCCTGCGCGCTCATCTCCGGCGCCGGGTTGTGCGTGGGACCGAGAATGAAGTTCCCGTCGGCCTTGGCCGGAGCGTTGGCGCCGTCGGGCAGCTCAGTAGCCGTGACATAACCGGGCGTATGGGGATCGCGGGTCGGCGGCGTCGGCCGCGCCGGCCGTGCGGTGGCGGCCGGAGTTTGGGCCATTGCTAAGCCAGTCATCAGGCTGATCGAAAACGCGATGCTAAATAGACGAAACATACTGTTAGTTTATCCTTAGCGCCAGAAAAAACCGGCAAGGTAAAGCACTGACGGGCGCTTGGCTACATTCTGAAATTGCCCCCAACTTTCCTCTGCCCTCGCTTTTTTCACGATTCTCCGCTTCCTCCGCGTTCTCCTGTTTTGATTCTGTTCTTCCCGTTTTCCTCTCTGCGTTCTTTCTCTGCGTCTCCGCGCCTCCGCGTCGAAAAGGCTCACCTGTTTGGTTCTGACTTGTCCGGGTTAGGGAGCGGCCGCTTCACCGCAGCACTTCTTCCGGCCCCGGCATCCCTCGCCGCGCGAAGCGGATGACGCCATCGCGTCCGATCCGGTACACCGTGCGCTTCACTATCAGTCCATTGGCGTGGTAGAGCGCGGCGACCTTTTGTCCCTGGTCCACCAGGAGCGGAAACGGGAAGTGGAATTTCTCGCGAAACTTCCCGTGGCTGCGCGCGCTTTGTGGGTTCACGCCGAACACCTCGATGCCGTGCGCGCGGGCTTCGCTCCAGTGGTCGCGCAATTGGCAGAGTTGTTTGGTGCACCCCGGCGTATCGTCGCCCGGATAGAACACCAGCACCACCGTCGAGCCGCGCAAGCCAGAGAGCTTCACCACGCCGCCGGAATCGTCGGGAAGAGAAAAATCGGGCGCCAGCGTTCCCACGGGCAACGGGTCGGAAAAGAGCCAGGCAAACATTATTGCACCGCGATGTTGACCTGGTTGCTGTGCGCCAGGTCCACCGACATGAGAAGCGGCTGCACGCCGGGCGCAATCCTCTCGGGCACCTGCACGTTCACCTGGTAGAGCCCCGTGGAACCGGGCGACAGGCCGCTGTAGGCCGGCTGCACCGGCGTGGCGCCAATGAAGACGATAGGGCTGAGCACCGTTTCCTGGAAGGCGCCCACGGTCTGAGTGGGGCCGAGGCCGGTGCAGTAAATCTCGATGTAATCGCCGGCGTGCACCGGGCTGGTGAGGGCGCTCACTCCTGTCCCAGCGTGCAGCACTCCGCCGGAGAAGATGCCGGGCTGGGCAAGCACGACGTCAACGGTGTCGGTGGCCTTGGCGCCGGACGGGGTCACCACGGTGAGCATCGCGCTGCCTTGCGGCGCGCTCTGTGGGACGTAAAAGTTGATCTGGGTATCGCTCACGTAGAGCAGCGGCAGCGCGGCGCCGTTCAACAGCACCTGCGCACCGTTGGTCTGGCCGCCCGCGAGGTTGACGCCGTAGATGGTCTCGAACGCGCCGGCCGCCACGCCGTTCACCGATGACGCCGCATTGACCACCGCTGCCACCACCGGCACGGCGCTACCGGCGCTGATCGTGAGGCTGGCCGCGGGCGCGCCGCCAACCGCCAGTTGCAACTGGTTGGAGGCGGCCTGCCCGAGAGTCCAGGTGAACGTCGCCTGGCCCTGAACGTCCGTAGTGGCGGCCGCCGGCGTCACGCTTCCGCCCGCCGATGGCGTGGCCACGATTTGCTCGCCGGGGTACGGCAGGTTGTTGGCGTCCGTAAGCCGCACGACAATCGGAGCGGGCAGCGCACCGGCGGAAGTCGCAACCTGGTGGTCGCCGGAAACAGCCACCAGCTTCAGCATCGGCGCATCCGCCACTTGCACGCGGGCGAAGGCGGTCTCATAAGAGGGGTCGCTCGGCGTGGCCAGCACTTCTTCCACTCCCGCCTTCAGGCCGGTGAAGGTGAATTTCACGCTGGGTGCGCCGGCCGGAATCTTGAGTAAGGCGGGCAGTTGCGCGTTGCCGTTGGGCGCTTGAAACTGCACCGTGAGGTCGCTCGATGGCGGCGCCGCCAGAGTCAGCGTCGCGGTCCCGGTTCCTCCCACAACCACGCCGGCGTTGGGGTAGAGCGAAAGCTTCATGCTGCGCTTCAAAGTGGTGTCGGCCACCGCGTTGTTGGAGGAAGCCACGGTGTCGTAGAACGTTTCAAATAGCTGCCGGTAGGTATCGATCTGCGACACGTCGGACGTGGAAGGCTGCGATCCCTGCGCCACCACGAGGATCAAAGCGAAGCGGAAACGGCGTTGCGCGACGGTGTAGTCGGGCGTGCGCCGGCCTTCCACCTGGATAATGTCGTTGACGCTGACATTCCGCCGCGCGCCATCGAAGGCCACGCCGCTCTGGGGGTGCCACAAGGGCGAAACGTAAGCTGGGTAATCGGTGACCAGGAACGTATCCGGAACCTGCTCGGCCGGGCGGAAACCCATCAGGTATTGATCCAGCGGCGAATAGCCCTGCACCGTATCGGTGGTCACGAAGCGCGGGGAAACGCCGGCGCCGTGGTCCGCAATCCGCTCGCCTTCCACCAGCGAGGCCTCCGAATCGTAGACGAAACTCCAGTGCACTCCGCCCCAGCCGAGCATGGGCTGCGAAGAAGGGTCGTTGGGATCCGTGACGCTGGCCAGCGCCAGAAACAGGTGTCCGGTTTCATGGCCCAGTATGGTGATCGGCGTGTCGCCCGCCGAAGCGCGCAACGGCACAAGCTGGGTGGGGTCCACAGGGTATTCGTCCAACTGTCCCATGTTGATGACGGACTGCAGCCGCGATGCCGATCCGTACTGCTGCCCGGCGTCCTGGACCGGATATCCGTATCCCGTGCCGCTCGAGCGCACGGTGCTTTCATAGGCCACGGCCCCCGGCATCGACGGAATGCCCATGTTGTTGTAAATCACCAGGTAGTCGTAGGCGTCTTCGTGGGTCTGGTAGAACTGCTGCGCCACGGTGACGATGTCGATGCCCAGGGTATTGCCAAAGCGCTCCGCCACCGCGGCGGAATAGTCGCCGCTGGGATCGGTGCGGAAGTCGACCAGTGTGGTGGATCCTTTCAAGTTGCCCGGTGCGATGCCCACCACGGCGCTCGAGGCGTTGATGCCGTTATAAGAGAACTGGATGCGGCCATCGGGGTAGAGACTCACCTGAAATGTTTGCAGCGGGCCGGTGCCGTACTGCGAATATTCCGGCACGTTCACCCATCTCACCACCACGCGGCTGGAATCGGCGAACACGCGCACGCCGCCGGCGGTTTGTGCGGGATTGAGATCGTCGAACAGGGGCGAGATGCGCGGCGGCCCGGCAGTCATGCGTCCCAGCGATCGGTCGGTGGAAGCGAAGTCGCCCACCGTAAACGTGAGGTTGCCGTCGGAATTAACGTACACCTGGTTGTACGCCGCGCCGAAAAACGGGAAAGCGAAGGGTAGGCCAACCATCCGCGTGTCGTCGTCATCCAGGGCGGCCAGCGGCGTGCCTTGAGAAGCCGCGCCGGCATCGTAACCTTCCTGCGCGACGGAGTAGCGGTACTGGGCGGCGTTCGGCGCGCTGGGTGTGAACGTCAGCGTGTTGTGATCGAGGTTCCCAAACGGGTTCACGCGCTCCACCACGCCGTCGGTGTCTTCGATGATGGCGATGTTGCCGATGTCGCGGTTCGCGGAGGCGGCTGCCGCGGCCAGCGGCTTGATCGAGCGAGCGGCGCGCGCCCGCACAGCCTGCCGATGCAGGAACAGCGTTTCGTTGGGCGTTTCCCGCGTAGTGCCGCAAGCCGAGACGTCGTGCCGCGCCCAGACCGGCGCAACCAGGCAAACGAGAATCAGCGCAATCGGCCCGAAGCGGCGCATGGCTACTGCTAGTGATATTCTCTCATGAAGTCCGGGCAGGCCGGGGACCTGGGCATAAGCGCCACGATTAAGTTTGTCAAAGCCGATCTCGCCCGATCAGAGCGCCTGCCTGAGAGCCTTGCCCACAATGCCGCCTGGACCGCGGGCCGCGCAGGTCTGGGTTAGCACCACGCGTCCACGTGGATTTGACTGTCAAACACTGGGGCCTTCGGCGGCGGGTAATCAGACTGAAGTCACGTGCCGTGCTTCCGCGGTACCGGGAGCACACCAGCGCTCTCGCCGTTCTGGTACGCTCTAATGCTGGTGGCTCAACGAACGGAGGAGAACCCACGGACAGAATGTCAGCAGAGCGACGAAGCCGTAACATGGCGCATATCCCGAGCAAAGACACTGCACCAGAACTGGTCGTTCGACGGCTGGTCCACGCGATGGGCTACCGGTATCGGCTGCACGTTCGTGACCTCCCCGGCTGCCCGGATCTTGTGTTTCCACGCCTCCGGAAGATCATTCAGGTGTTCGGCTGCTACTGGCACCAACACCGCGGATGCCCCCATTCTCATCGACCGTTGTCAAGGGTTGAGTACTGGATTCCCAAACTTGAACGCAACCGGCAACGGGACAAGGAGAATCTCCGGCTGTTGCGGCAGCAAGGCTGGGTTGTGCTCGTGGTCAGAGAATGCAAAATTGCTGATGGGGAGAAGCTTGCGTCGACATTACGGATGTTTCTCGAGTAGAGCCACCGTCCAGCGCCTCAAATCAGTTCCACCGAGATCCTTTCTGCCATGAGTGCCAAGTCCGTGAGGCCGAGGGGTACGAAATTCAGCTGCTTGCTCGTCAGAATTTCTGGGTAGATGTAGTCGTTAAACAACACGCACGGGACGTGTACGCTAGGCTGCAATCCCGAGTGTTGTGAAAACGAACGGCTTCCGGCGCCAACGGATTGATCCGCAACCTCCATATTAAACTTGCCATTCTTACACTGCACTGATACCACGGGGCGATGGGGGATCGTGCCGACGGGAAGCAGCCAGAGAATATCGAAACCGCCGTCCTTGTCTTTTCCGAGCAAAACGGGGCGGCCGAAACCCAAGGTCTTTAGGTGCGCATTGAAGTCGGCACTCTTCCTCTTCTGATCGCGCGGATGCCCGACACGGTGAATGCTGCCAGTCGCCCGCTGGCCCAAGCGGGTTGCGACCCTACACTCGAAGTCACGCGATTTCGTATTGATGCTCCGGATACCGCTCATGTCCTTCACAAACTCAAGGTAGTCGCGGTCCGTCGCTGTGAACCGGCCTGTTTCGGGATCATAATCGAACGGGAGCTTCGAACCCTTGCCCTCGAAGTGTAGATGCAGAGTTTCCACAGCACGTTGGATCGCCTCCTCGGTGCTGGCCGCCTTCATCTCGCGTTTCAGATCATCCAGAAGCGGCGATTCCTCGTCTTTCACCTGGAGGTCCGCACGAGTAATCACTCGGGATTCCTCCGATGACAGCTCTTCCGCGATCATCTCGAAGAACTCAAACAGAGCGGTTGGCATTCTTGCTGATGAACCCCTTTACTGCAGTTTCGAACCGCCTGAAAAGCTGGAGCAATTTAGCCCCTTCCGGATCCTTGCTCCCTGGCACGAGCTTTTTTAGAAGTAAACCTACTGCCTTTGTGACCTTCGAAAGTCGTGAGAGACTCTCTTCCCGTGTATCAACATAGATTTCCGCCTCCTCCAGGCTCTTGCCCCCGTGCAGCACGCTACCGGCCCTTTCGGATTCCAATACTCGCGAAAGTCTTGAGAGGTCCCGTGTATCAAACACCACTCGCGCGCCAGCGGCACGATCAGTGCCTCTCTTAGGACCGTAAAGGTCGTTCAGCAACAACGTCAGATTCTTCTTGTCGTAACCGATTACGTCGAGACTCTTAGGGTCAACCTCAAGTTGAAGGAACTTCTTCACACCAGCGCGCTGCAACGCCTCGCCGAGGACCCAAAAGTCCTCACCCTTTGGCAGAGTCACACCGGCACGTTGCAGGAGCCTGTAGGGAACTAGAAACCTGCGGACTTGGGACCTCGTCAGGCGAGTCTCTTTGATGACTCGGTCCAGGCCACCCTTGTTCTTGCTCTCGCGTTCCAAGAACAGGGCCTTGCTAATCGGGGGCCACTCTCGGAATCCTAGGAGGTGACGAACGCCGAGATAGACCCGCATTTCGTTCTGCTGCTGTTGATCCGGCTTGTCAGGGAAGACCAGCGCCGGGATGCTCTCAAGGTCCGATTTGCGGCCTTGACACTGATCGGGATGGCTGCGGATGTGTCTAATTGCGGCGAAGCGCCTATTCCCCTCGACCACCACGAACTTTTTCCCTTTCCGCTTGACGACCAGCGGTTCATAGTCGATGTAACCGTTCTCGAGGAATGAGTCTACCAACTCAGAGGCGTAGTGAGGTTCGCCAAAGATATACTTCTGAATTTCGTCTTGGGTTTTTCCAGTCAGTTCTCCGGCGAATCGTGGGTTTTCGGGGTCGAACTCCAATACGTCTGGAGAGATATACTGGAGCCTTGGTTGCGCTTCTTGTTGTTCAGCCGTGTCACTCATGCGTCACCACAGATCTTGGAGCTTTGAGGCTACTGCCTTGAAGAGGGGCGGCGGTACCGCATTACCGATCATCTGAAACCGTTCGCGGACCGATCCCCTGTTCCATACGAATTGACGGGGAAAACCTTGCAAGGCTGCGCACTCCCTGTACGAGAAGCGTCGCGCTCGGCCGCGTGTTGAAAAAACCCACTTGTCCGTATGGATTCGTTTGAGAGCCGGGCTCATCGGGTGCAAAGGGACATGCCGCCAGTGTCCAACGATACATGGGCTAGGCTGGTCCCATTCGTGCCGCCGATTGCGGGAAAGATAATACCAGTGAAGCGGCTCCTCGTTGAATTCACCGTCGGGCCACTCAGTCATCCCGTCCAACGCATCGCGTTGCGATACTGGCGGGCGGTCGGAGTCGGCAGCATATTCCGGTTCAGGAAACGTGTAGCTGTATTCAATATTCGAACGTATCCCGACGATGAAGAGGCGCCGGCGGCACTGTGCCACACCGAAATGCCGCGCGTCGAGGACCTTCCACTGGACTCGGTATCCTGCAAGCCTGTAACGGCGGAGCTGATTGCCCAACAGCTCCTGGTTGGCGCCATAAGCCATGCCGTTCACGTTTTCGACGACGAAGGCCTTCGGTCGGACGACCCGGAGCACGCGATCGAACTGTTGGTAGAGGAAGTTAATCTTATCACTTGACTGCCGCCGACCTCCCTGCGTAAATCCTTGGCAAGGATAACAGCCGACCAGGAATTCCGCTTTGGGAAAATGGGTGAAACTGGCGATATCACCAACTTGGATCATGGTCCCAATATTATCTTTGTAGGTCTCGCACGCGACTTCAGAGATGTCGTTCGCCCAAACGATCTCGTGACCTAGCTGGCTAAGGGCCAAATCTGAACCGCCGCAGCCGCTGAACAGGGAGATTGTCGCCACTCGTTGCATATACGCCGCTGGAAGTCCACGTCACTACCGTGCAAGTCGGATCCCCTTGAAAGAAACGATCATATCAGATTGCACCCAAAATGTTGCGGTCACCTAACTTACGCCGATGGGAGTGGGAAACCGGCGCTGGCGGTGGCCAAGGAGCCGGAGCAGCGGGTTTCGAGATGTCCTTTTACCCGGCCTGAAAACCCGCTGCGCCGGGCATGAATCAGCCAAGGTTCATGTAGGTACGCGAGCTGCCCCGTCTGATTCTCCTCCCCTGCTATAGTTTGAACGGTGGTTTCGGCGAGCGGCATGCAGATCCGATACGGCGCGCTCCTTCGCATCCGCTCATTCAGTCGTGACACGCTTTTCGCGTAGAAGTGAACCCCCGCGGTCCTCAAGTCCCCATCCGATAAACTACGCTCCAGTCAGGGACCCCTCGAAAATGCTTATCGAGGGGGTTACTTTAACGCCCGTTGTGGACCTGCTCCGCTCAGCGCGGCGAGGGCCGGAACTCCACCGTGCTCTTAACCTCCACCTTGCCGTACTGCATCCGGTAGCTCCGCCCGTTGAGATAGTCCGTCCACTCGTCCCGATAGTGGCTGGAAAGCGCCTGCCCCGACTGGCCGATTTGCACGTTGAGCAGCGAACGGTCCCAGTCGCCCAGGTCGGCGTTCATGCGCATCGAAGGCGCCAATGACCTGGTGGTCTGCTTGACGGTGGTGGTGGAACCGCTCATGGCCTCCGGCCCGATATCGAAATACTTGCCCACAATGGGGATCCGGTGGATCACCAGGTTGTCGATGGTTACCCTCAGATACGCGCCATACTGCCAGCGCCGGATGTCGCGGCCCTGCATCCGGGTTCCTTCCTCCATCGCGTCCACCAGCGCCCGCAACAGCACTTCGTCGTAGTCGCGGAACCATCCCGCGGGCCGCTCGCGGAAAAGCTCTTCGATCACCGCCGGCCCCATCCCGAAGTCATAGGCCAGGCCCTTGCCGGGCGAGGCGTTGTCGGCCACGGAAGTGCGCACGTGCTGGTATGCCAGGGAGATCAGGAAAGGCGCGGCCATACCCTTTTCCATCTGGCCATTCCACCCGCGCAACATGGCGACGGCGGTCTCCAGCGTGGGGTTGTGGGCGTGGCGCTTGTCGTAGGCGGCCACGATTTCACCGGCCAGAAACTTGCTGAAGCCCGAGTAGAGGTCGCGTTGCACAGCGATCAGATCCTGGGCGCGCCATCCGTTGCGCGCGGAAAGCAGATCGCGGATTTGCCGCACGCGGTAAGGCGGCGCAAAATTGCCGTTCACGGTGCGCGGGTAGTCCGGCGGAAACGGATTCTGATTGGCCGAGGCGATGATCCCGCTGGGCGGGTTGAAGACCGAAGGAAGCTGGTCGAACGGGATCAAGCCCTGCCACTCGAAATCGCCCGACGAGCCATCTACCGGCACGTCGCCCGTGTATCCGAGCCGGATGGGCAGCATGCCGGCGGCGTGGTAGCCGATGTTGCCATCCACGTCGGCGTACACGAAATTCGAGCCCGGGCCGGGCCAGCGCGCCAGGGCGGCCATGAACTGCGGCCAGTTCTGCGCGCGGTCGATATCGAGGATCGGGAACTGCATGATACCCGGCTCGGCCGCCACCCAGCGCAGCGCCATCCGGTCCTTGCCCTCGGTGACGAACAGCGGGCCGTGGCGGGTAACCCACACCACGATCTCGGTGGGCGCCTGGCCCTTGATGCGGATGATCTCTCGTTCGCCGCGCGCCTGCTCCACCTTCCCGCGGTACAGATAGCGCCCGGTGCGGTCGTCGAACTTCTCTATATACAGGTCCTGCACGTCGAACTGGAGGTTGGTGATGCCCCAGGCAATGCGCTGGTTGTGGCCCACCAGCACGCCCGGCACGCCCGGCAGCGCCACGCCGGAAACGTCGATCCCCGGCGCCTGGAGGTGCGTCATGTACCAGATGCCGGGCAGCGCGTACTCCAGGTGCATGTCGTTCGAAAGCAGCGGCTTGCCGGAAGCCGTGTGGCTGCCGGCGAGGGCCCACGCGTTGGACCCCGGCTGCACATCGCCGGTGGTGCGCGCCGGAAACAGGAAATCGACTTTCTGCGCATCGCCTTCCAACATCATGTCGCGCTTGATAATCTCGTTTCGCCAACTGGTGGTGAGCGTGCGAAACATGTGCAGGCAGAGCAGCAGGGAATCCACCGTGCTCCAGGGGCGCGGCTGGTAACCCAGCAGCGTGAACTCCAGCGGCAGGCCGCCGAGGTGGGTGGCGATGAAGTGGTTCACGCCCCGGGCATAGGCCGCGAACGCCGCGCGGTCTTCCTCGGGCAGCGCGACGTAGGCGTCTTCGGCGATGCGCCGCAACCGCAGCCGGCGCGATTCGCGGTCCGACTCCAGTCCGGCCGGGCCCAGGATTTCGGCCAGATCGCCGCCCGCGTAGCGCCGCAGCGCGTCCATCTGCCACAGCCGGTCCTGCGCCGTCACATAGCCCTGGACGAAGAGCGCGTCCTGCTCGCTGGCGGCCCGTATATGCGGCACGCCCAGCGCATCGAACGCCACCGAAGCGGAGGCGTCTATGGGCGCGTCGATGCTGCCCGACCGCCGCGGCAGCGGCCGCCACGCGTACCAGTAGACCACGGCCACCGCGGCCGCCAGCAGAATGGCGACCGCCACATTCACGTATCGGACGATTCGGTGAATCAAGGGCTAGAATAGCACTGTAGCGCCGGCGGTCTTGCCGCCGGTGTTCTTCGGACGAGCCGAAACCTACCGGCGGCAAAAACCGACCGCCGGCGCTACCACCTTGCCGTCGCTTAGCGAGCCGCGAACGTCAGAGAGCGGTCTTCTTCGGATTTCGATAGAATTGTCTGGGATCACGTGCCCTATTCCACATTTCGCATTCTGCTGGTCGTTCTGCTGATCGCGGTCAACGGTTTTTTCGCGGGCGCCGAAGTGGCCTTGATTTCCGTGCGCCACTCGCGCCTCAGGCAGATGGCCGAGGAGGGGCAGGCCGGCGCGCAGGCCGCGCTCAGCCTTCTTTCCAACCCCGGGCGCTTGCTCTCGGTGACCCAGGTCGGCGTCACCCTGGCCAGCCTGGGGCTCGGTTGGGCGGGGGAGAACACGCTGTATGGGATCCTGATCGGCCTGTTCCATCCCGTCGCCACGCCGCTCACCACCAAGTTCCTCCACGCCGCCAGCCTGGCGATTGCGTTTCTGGTAATCGGCTACTTCCACGTGGTGTTGGGCGAAGTGGTGCCCAAGAACCTCGCCATCGCGAAAGCCGACCGCCTGGCGGTGCTGGTGGCTCCGGCGCTGCTGGTCTTCTACCGCATCTCGAGCCCCTTTGTGGTGGTCATCGAACGCTCGGCGGGCGCCATCACGCGTGCGCTCAAGCTCAAGGGCGGAGCGCACCAGGGCGGCCATTCGGCCGAGGAATTGAAACTCATCGTCAGCTCCAGCCGCGGCCTGGGCTACTTGCCGGAGGCCCAGGAGGACATGATCCACCGCGTGCTCGACCTCGGCAATGTCGCCGTGCGCGAGATCATGGTGCCGCGCAACGACATCGTTTCCATCCCCATGGACGCCACGCTCGACCAAGTGCTGGAGACCATGCTCCGCAAGCGCCACTCGCGATTGCCGGTGTACCAGGGCGCGCCCGAGAAAATCGTCGGCATCCTGCATTATAAGGACCTGCTGCCGGTTTGGGAGGAGCGCCGCCGGGCCATTCGCACCGGCCGGCCCAGCCGCGCCTTTCACATCGCCCGGCTCATTCGCCCGCACCTGGTGGTTCCCGAAAGCAAACCGCTCTCGCAGATGCTGGATGAGTTCCAACGGGGCAATTCGCACATCGCCATGGTGGTGGACGAGTTCGGAACCATCGTCGGGATGCTGACCGTCAAGGATGTGCTGGAGGACGTGGTCGGCAAGATCGAGGACGAGCACGACGAGAAAAGCGTGCGCCGCGCTGCCGAGACCGAAGAAACCCAACTGGACGGCGCCACGCGAATTCGCGACCTCGAAACCGAGTTCGGCATCGAGATTCCCGCCGACGCCGGCTTCGAAACGCTGGCGGGCTTTCTGTTGTTTCGCCTGGGCCGAATCCCCATCGCGGGCGAGTCTGTCGAGTACCAGGGCAGGCGTTATACAGTGCTGGCCATGGACCGTAACCGCATCGCGCGCGTGAAAATCGAGAAATTGCCGCAGCCGCCCGCCCCGGCGCCGGGGTAGAATTGGACCGACATGCTCGGAATCGACCGTTCGGCCGCGCGCTACACCTGGACGGCGGCACTGGTGGTGCTGCTGCTCTGGCTGGTCTACCTGGTCCGCGGGACTCTATTCACTTTCATTCTGGCGCTGCTATTCGCCTACTTGCTTTCCCCGCTGGTGAACCTGATCGACCGGTTCCTGCCGGGCAGCCGCACCCGCACGCTCGCGCTCGGCCTGGCGTATTTGATCTTCGTGGCGGCCATCGTCTTGATCGGTACTCAGATCGGCTCGCGCGTGGTCGAGCAGGCGAACTCACTGAAAAAGACCTTCCCCGACACGGTGGCCGGTTGGGTGCAGCCGGCTGCCGGATCGCTCCAGGCGCAGGTGGTGGAGCGAGTGCGCGCGGAGATCGCCAAGCGGTCCAGCGACCTGATCTCCCAGCTCCCGCAGTTCGGCGTGAGATTCCTGGCGGTGGCCAGCAATTTGGTTTACGTGGTGATCATCCCCATCCTGGGTTTTTTCTTCCTCAAGGACGGCGACCTGATCCGCCAGCACATTCTCGACCTGGTGGATGAAGGCCCGCGCCGCGCCCTTCTCGACGATCTGCTGGCCGACGTGCACCTGCTGCTGGCCCACTATATGCGCGCACTGGTGCTGCTCTCGATGGGCACGTTCACGTGCTACAGCATCGTTTTTTCGATCATGGGCGTTCCCTACGGAATCCTGCTGGGCCTGCTGGCGGGCCTGCTGGAGTTTATTCCTACCATCGGTCCAGTGGTGGCCGGGCTCACGATTCTGCTGGTGACCGTGGCGTCCGGCGGCCATGTTCTGGCGGTGGTGATCTTCGTTTTGTGTTACCGCGTCTTCCAGGACTACGTGGCTGCGCCGCGCCTGATGGGCCAGGGAGTGGAACTGCATCCCTTGCTGCTGTTGTTTGGCGTATTCGCCGGCGCGGAACTGGCCGGCGTCCCGGGCGCATTCCTGTCCGTGCCCGTGCTGGCGATGGTGCGCATCCTCTACCGGCGGATTCGCAAGGCGCGGCTGAGCGGGCGCGTCACGGCGTCATGAAATTTCCCATCTGGCTGGCGCTCGCGGCGGCGTCGCCCGTTTGGTCCCACATGATGAGCATGAGTTCGGGCGACCTCACCGTGGATGGCGCGCGCGCCCACTACGAGCTGCGCATGCCGCTCTACGAATTGGCGCACGTCGCCGATCCCGAGCACGCCTTGCTCGACCACATCCATTTCTCAGCCGGAGGCCGCGAAGCCAATCGCGTGTCCCAGAGTTGCCGCACCGACCAGTCCGGCGGCGTCTACGTGTGTACCGCCGACTATGATTTTGGCGCCCCGGTCGACCGCGTGGATGTGGAGTGTACCCTGACCGCCGTGACGGTGCCGAACCACGTCCACCTCTTGCGCGCAGAGATGGGACCCAAGCGCGACCAGACCGTCTTCGACCTGTCTTTCACCCATGCGACCCTACGTTTCCGCCCGCCCACCCCATTGGAGACAGCCGCCACGGAATCCGGCGCCGGCTTCATCCGTGCGCTGGGCGGATTGGTGCAACTCCTGTTCCTGGCCGCGCTGGTATTGGCCGCCCGCAGCCGCCGGGAGCTACTGGCCCTGACCGCCATGTTCCTGGCCGGCCAGATCGCCTCGGCGCTGGCGATGCCACATACCGGCTGGACCCCCGCCCCGCGTTTCGTAGAGGCCGCCGCCGCCCTGACCGTCGCCTACCTGGCCGTGGAGATTTTACTGTTGCCGAAGGCCGGCGCGCGATGGCTGATCGCCGCCGTGCTGGGCGCTTTCCACGGCCTCTACTTCCACCTCTTCCTGCAAACCACGGGTTACCAGCCAGGCTTCGTACTGGCCGGCGCGGCGGCGGCGGAACTCATCGCCATCGCAATTTTCGCGCTGGTGTTTTCGCGCGTGACCCGTTTCGCGCGCGCGTTGCGCCCCGTGCAGGTATCCGCATCCGCGCTGCTGTTGTTCGGGATGGTGTGGTTCGTGCTGAGGCTGCGGAACTGAATTACCGTTTGACGACGTGCATCTCCGATCCGAGCCGGGACCGCTAGGGAGCGGTGGCTGCGGGATCCGTAACCGGAACCAATCGCGTTATCGGCACAAATCCTACTGAGACGAAGTCTTCGAGTTCTTGAGCCGACCACGGGAGCTCCTGGAGCCAGTTGGCTTCGGCGTGGGCTTCCCTTTCGGTCCCAAACTCGGCAACGTTGCCTCCAACACGAACACCCGAACCGAGGTTCAAGCTGCGGAACTCACTTCGCGCGCCTGCGCCTCGGGGTCTGTGCTCTCCGCTCAACGTCCCGCTCATCCCACCGTTCACACATGAACCAAGCCACGACGAATATTCCAAATCCAGACAGGTTATCTTTCAAATACCGCTGGGCAAGCTGCGGGTCCAACGAAGTCTTCAACATGGTCCCCGCGCATTAACCGCAAAAGCGGCGGCAGATGGTCGCCGGAACTCTACTCTATCCGGGCGGATCGGGGATCGAAAGCTTGCGGCATATTCTCTTTGCCAGAAGGTTAGCGATTTCCGCATGACGGGGAACGGCTTCAGCGTGGCCCGTCTGAGGATTCTCCCAGAGTGTGTGCTCACTGCCCTCCCTCCGCAATACGCAACCATGCCGGCGGAGATGCCGGAGCAGTCCCTCGCGCTTCATCCGACCACTACCAACTCCTGCTCGGCGTCGGGAGGCAGAGCGCGCAAGGATTCCTCTCGTCTGTGATCGAGAACCAGGGCAATCGCCTCGCGAAGGTTTGCCAGACATTCCTCGCGCGTCTTGCCCTGCCCATTGGCGCCGGGCACTTCAGCGCAGTACCCCACATACCATGGGCCGTCTTGCTCGACTATCGCCGTGAATTCGTTGCGCATGACTCTATTCTACCGTGGGGTGGAATCGGATTTGGGAAGTGCGGCTATCCTGTTTCCGCGCGCCGCCTGATGATCGACGCCCATCCGCGTCCGCGCCGCTGGTCTTCGGCATGGTGTGGTTCGTGCTGAGGCTGCGGAATTGAAGCCTGGGTCCGAGGGATACTGTAAATGGCTGTGGACGGGAACAAAGAGGCGCCCGATCGGTCTTTTACCCGGAGCGAGGAGTATCTCCGCGCCCATACTGTTGGCGGACTGACGCCCTTATCCAGTCCGATTCGCATTGTGGATTATGACCCTGAATGGCCGCGTCGATTTGAACGGGAGGCAGAGAGAATTCGGTCGGTTCTCGCGGATCGTACGTTGCGCGTCGAACACGTGGGATCTACGGCCGTGCCCGGCCTCCCGGCCAAGCCAATTATCGACATGGTACTGGTGGTAGCAGATTCCGCCCGAGAGACTGAATACGTGCGGCCGTTGGAGAAAATCGGTTATCGGCTCCATATCCGGGAGCCAGGCTGGCACGAGCACCGTATGTTCAGAGGCCCGGAGCAGGATGTGAACCTCCACGTCTTCTCCGCAGGTTGCCCCGAAATCGGCCGTATGCTGGCGTTCCGCGACCGGCTGCGGACCAGCGAAAGCGATCGGGAGTTGTACGGCTGTTCCAAGCGAGCATTGGCTCGGCAGGAGTGGAAATACACTCAGAATTATGCCGACGCCAAGACTGCTGTGATTGAAGAAATCATGTCGAGAGCGCGAGGCTCCGCCCCCTCATAGACTGACTATGACCGGCCGAGATGCCGATTCCTCGCGCGCCTTGCACCCGTTCGAGCTTTCGGCGCCCTCGCTGCTGGTTTTCGCGATGGTACGGGGGCGGGGCAGTTCATTCTTGCAACGCTCAACCGGGCTCCGAGGGCCCCCAAGACCGCAGCCAAGGTTTGCACGCTCGGGTTGCCCTTCTCGGAAAGCGCCCGGTACAGGCTCTCGCGATTCAGGCCGGAATGTGCGGCGACCTTGGCTATGCCCCCCTGCGCCTGCGTGACGTTCCGTAGCGCGATCAGGAAGACTCTCGGGTCCTGCTCGTCAAGCGCGGCATTGAGATAGGCGAGCGCCCGGTCCTCCTCTTTCAGCATTTCCATCAGAAGATCGTCATACGGTGCAGTTCTAGGCATCTGGCCTCCTCCGGTAATCCGCGAGATATTCTCTGGCGCGGCGAATGTCCTTTTGTTGCGTTGTCTTGTCCCCACCGCACAGCAGCACCATGATCGATTGGCCCTCTACTATGAAGTAGACCCGGTATCCTGGGCCCACATCGATGCGCAGTTCAGATAGGCCCTTTCCCAGGGTTCGAACGTCTCCGAAGTTGCCCAAGCGTAACCGCTCCAGGCGAACCTGCACTCGTGCCGCGACACTCCGATCGGACAAGGACCACAGCCACTCCGCAAATGGACGTTTCCCATTAGCCGTGACGTAGTGTCGTAGCGAGTACTCGTCCGCCGTGTTCAATAATTGATTGTAGCCTAGCGGCTACAAAGAATCAAGAGATGTTCGCCGCGAAGGTGAGAGCTTCGAGAGTATCCGCTTCTTCGATATAAGGGAAGTCGGCCAGCGACTGTTCGACGGTGCGGCCGGCCGCCATGGCCTCGACGATCATGCCGACGGTCTCGCGCATGCCCCGGATGCATGGCTTGCCGCCCATAACCTCGGGGTCCATCGTGATGCGGTCGAACTGCTGCACGTCGATCATGATAGCGCAGCCATGACATCGTGCACTCCGGAGGTGCACGGGCGTTGACCGACGGTAACAAAAAAGTTACCATATAGATTGGAAATCAAATCATGCCCCTAACCCACGACTTCAAGGAAACCATCCGGGCGCGGGCGCAGCGCGATCCGAAATTCCGCCAGGCGCTGCTGCGCGAGGCCGTCGAGTGCGTCATCAACGGCGACCTCCCTACCGGTAAGGCGGTCCTGCGCGACTACGTCAACGCGACGGTCGGCTTCCAGCACCTCGAAAAGCGTACGCGCATACCCGCCAAGAGCTTGATGCGCATGTTGGGGCCAAAGGGCAGCCCCTCCGCTGCGAATCTCTCCAGCATCCTGACCGCGCTGCAGAAAACGGAAGGCGTCCAATTCCAGCTTTCGCTGAGGCGATAGCCCCCCAGTTCTGCTACAATCCTCACCATGTTCAAAGGACTGGAACACACCGCAATCGCGTCACCCAACCCCCGTAACCTGGCGCAGTGGTACGTGGATCATCTCGATTTCGTCGTCAATTTCGAGTACGACGGCAACTACTTCGTCAAGGCGGCCAACGGCGCGATGCTCGAGATTATTCCGTCGGAAGGCGACCGGCTCGCGCAGGCCATGAAAGCTCCCGGCCTCCGCCACCTGGCCATTCTAGTGGACGATTTCGACGCCGCCCATGACCGGCTCGTCAAAGCAGGCGTGCGGTTCCTCACCGAGCCGGTGAATGTCAAAGGCAACCGTCTCGTCTTCTTCGCGGACGCCGACGGCAACCTGGTCCACCTCGTTCAACGCGAGAAGCCGCTACCCTAAAGCAGCCTCGCGTACACGTCGTACGCCGCTTTGCCAAACAAAACGATAATCGCTTGCTGAAGTTTCGTGTCCGCTTTCTCCAGGTGCGCTTTCACTTCGCGGAGCGCGATGGCGGCGGCTTCTTCCAGCGGGTACCCGTAGACGCCCGTGCTGATGCCGGGAAAAGTGATCGTGCGGACATCGCGGTCTTCCGCCATTTCGAGGCACTTGCGATAGCAGGACGCCAGCAGTTCCGGCTCGCCGTGCCGGCCGTCGCGATACACCGGGCCGACGGCGTGGAACACGTACTTGGCCGGCAGCCTGCCCGCGGTGGTGGCCACGGCGCTGCCGGTGGGGCAGTGGCCGATTTTTTGCCGGATTCCGTCCAGCTCGCGCATGATCTCCGGTCCGCCGGCGCGATGGATGGCGCCATCCACGCCGCCGCCCCCCGCCAGCGCCGAGTTGGCCGCGTTCACAATGGCGTCCGCCGCCACGCGTGTGATGTCGCCTTCTGCAAGCACCATTTTCCGGCCTGTACTGCTAGTCCAGCCCATATCTACCTGGATGTATCATAATCGCAAACATGATGCGATTTTTGTCGATGCTTCTAGCGGGATTCGGCGCCATGGCGCAAGTCGATTACCAGCCTTTGGTCCCGCGGGCGCTCCTGCCCGACGGGACGCCGTTCATGACCTGGAGCGACCAGACACATTACACCCGGACGTACCACGTCAGCCAGAATAACCCGCGGGCGTCGGACGCGAACGACGGCACGCAAGAACATCCCTTCCGGACCATTAACCACGCAGCGCAGGTCGTTAAGCCGGGCGAGCGCGTCTGGATTCATGCGGGCGTCTACCGCGAATTAGTGCGGCCGCGCCTGTCCGGGGAGGGCCAGGACCGGATGATCGCATACGAGGCTGCGCCCGGCGAACAGGCGATCGTTCGCGGCTCGCGGGTGATCGCCACCAAGTGGGAATTGTCGGTCGATCCGAATCGTCCGCCGAGGGCTCCCGGCGAAACGGACCAGAACGTAATGCTGGGCTTCCCCGCCTACATCTTTTCCAAGCAGCTTTGGATGACCGATCTGCCGGATAGCATGTTTGAAGACGGCTACTTTCCATTCCGAATGCCCAATGTCACCGACGCCGAGTTCAACATCATGACCTGGGCCTTGAAGTGGAAGGGACGCTTTCCCTATTCGCTGCCGCGCGGTTTGCTGTTCCAGGATGGGCGGCGCATGACGCAATTGTCCGCTTACGAAGACCTGGTCCGCCTGCCCGGCTCTTTCTGGGTGGCGCCCGGCGGCAAGACCGTCCACATTCATCCCTTCGACAACGCCAATCCGAATGGCCGCATCTTCGAAGCCGCCGTGCAGCCGCACATCATTCAGCCCCAGACTCCGGGCTTGGCCTTCATCCGTATCAGCGGGCTGACGCTGGAGCACTGCGCCAATGGCTTCATGCGCTCCGGAGTCGCCGCCCTCTTCACCATGGGCGGGCATCACTGGATCATCGAAGGCAACACGGTGCGGCAAGTCAATTCCGTGGGAATCGACGGTGGGGGCCGGGCCTATGAAGGGCCGGATGCCCCCCGGCAAACCACTCCCAACCTGGGTCACAACATCGTGCGTCGGAATCGCATCTCCGATTGCGGCACGGCTGGGATGCGCGGCCAAGGCATGGAGGAGTTGGTCGAGGACAACGAGGTCGTCGATTGCGGGTGGCAGGACGCCGAGTTTCACTGGAAAGTGGCCGGGATCAAACTGTTGGGTTGCCGCGGGACCCTGGTGCGGAACAACCACGTGGCGCGCATCCAGGGCGGCGATGGCATCTGGCTGGATTTCGGCAACCAGAACTCGCGTGTCACGGGAAATGTGCTGCACGATATCACCACCGTGCAAGGCGCCCTTTTCATCGAGGCGTCGCAAACCACGAACCTGGTGGATCACAATTTCCTGTGGAACATCAATGGGGAAGGCGTGCGCCTGGCCGATACCGACAACGCCATCGTCGCGCACAACTTTTTCGGACGCGTTTCCGAAGAATTGGTGGTGGCCAAGGTGGCCACCGATCGTTCCTTGAACGGGCGCAAACTGACTTCCACGGGGAATCGAATTGTCAACAACGTGGTCGTGGACCAAGGTAAACCTATCTTCTTCGAGGACGCCGGCAACGTGGCGGATTACAACGTCTATGTGTCCACCCAGGCCGCTCGGACGGCCATGAAAGACAACGGCGATCACTCGGTAGCGATTCAAGGGGAAGTCGCGTTCGACGAGGGCCGCTTGCTGCTCTCCTGGAAATCCGCCTCCCCGCTGCCCACTGTTCCGTTACTGAAAAACTGCGAGTTGGATTTCTTCGGACTCGAGCGGACGGCGGATCGAAATGTCCCTGGACCGTTCCTGGGGTTGGCGTTCCCGGTGACGCTGCAATTGCGTACAATCGTTCCATGACCAGGCGTGAGCTGCTGACCGCGGCGGCGGCGTCGGCGTCCATCCTGTGGGCGCGAAGCCACATGGACAAATCGCGCATCAGCGCCATCACCGATGAGATCGGCCTGTCCCTGGACGAAGCCATCGCGTTCACCCATCAATACGGGCTCCAGTTTGTGGAGATTCGGAACCCGCCCGGAAGCCGCAAGGAATATTTCTCCATGACCGAGCCGGAAATCAAGGCCGATGCCTTGAGGCTCCGGAACGAGGGGCTCAAGGTCTCATTCGTCAACACCAGCCTGCTGAAGTTCGGCTGGCCGGGTAGCGAGCCGGTGCGCCGCAGGCCGGAAGAACCCCCTGCGCGCGAAAAGCGCCTGGCGGCTGAGAAGGCCCGTTGGGACCAGCGCATGGAGGACCTGCAACAGGCCTTCCGTTGCGCCCAGATCATGGGCTCGGACAAAGTGCGGGTCTTCACGGGTTCGCGCGTCGCGGACCCGAAGACCATGTTTCCGCGGATCGCGGAGGTGCTGGGTGAGTTGGCGCTGGCGGCCGAAAAGGAGAAGATCTACCTCCTCATCGAAAACGAAGGCTCGCAAAACGTGGCCACTTCCGCGGAGCTTGCCGGCATCATGCAACTCATCCCTTCCAAATGGCTGGGGATGAACTGGGACCCGCACAACGCTTACGGCCGTGAAACGTCGTACCCCGACGGCTATGCGCTGCTGCCCAAGAAGCGCCTCCTCAACGTCCAGGTGAAGGCCAAGGGTGTGATGCTCGACAGCCCCGAAAAGGAAGACTGGAAGGCCATCATGCTGGCGCTCGATAAAGACGGCTACAAGGGCAAGATCGCACTCGAGACCCACATTTTCGACGGCACTCTCATCGCCGCCGCGCACAAATCCATGGACGAAATCATGCACATCGTGGGTGAAATCTAAATATGAGCAAGAACTTTTTGATGGCGTTCGGCATCGGAGTCGTTTGCATCGCGATTGCCGCCTGGTGGGTGGTCCGCATGCAGCGCGGCGCGTATGTCGACCTGCCGGGCAAGGTCCTCAAAGTCCGCACGGCGCCGCTCGACGAAGCCAGCGCCGTGGCGGCCATCGATTTTCGGGTGACCAACCCGTCCGACTATCCGTTCGTGGTTCGAAAGGTTACGGTGGCGATGGAAGACAGCGCCGGCGTAGAGTCTGAGGGCCAGACCGTTTCCGAACTGGACGCCAGGCAGCTTTTTCAGGTGATTCCGCTGCTGGGGCAGAAATTCAACGACACTTTGCTGATGCGGGATTCGATTCCGCCGCACACTTCCTGGGACCGCATGGTGGCTGCGCGGTTTGAAGTGCCGGAGGCCAAGCTCGAGGCGCGGAAACGCCTGGTGGTGCGGATCGAAGAGGTAGACGGCAAGGTCTTCGATCTCTCGGAGAAGTAGGGGCGCAAGTGGGGCAGACCATCGTTTTGTGTGGTCTGCCAACCCTTAAGCGCTCCGGTTGGCAGACGACAAAAGGCGATCGTCTGCCCCACAATCACCGCCGCAGCACCGCCTGGTGCGGGTCCAACGCCAC
>Ga0209039_10000639_pt1 | contig 33733 bp, 29 predicted proteins | sample BogFormECP12_OM1_FD_188238 | JGI IMG/M metagenome (GOLD analysis project Ga0209039, IMG submission 188238) | Bog forest soil microbial communities from Calvert Island, British Columbia, Canada - ECP12_OM1 (SPAdes) (version 2) | ecosystem: Environmental > Aquatic > Freshwater > Wetlands > Bog ... | reverse complement strand
CCAGTCCGATTTCAGCCATAGCCGACCGCGAAAATCCCAGAACAACTTCAGCTTAACCCGATTTCTGCCCCCTCTGAAGATACGTACCGAGGATGTCAATAGAGCCAAACACGCTCTACATAGCTCAACCCTTCAATCCGACGGGATTCCGGCTAGACTTCTACCACTACTCCACGGTTGGCCATCCCGGGAACAAGTGAGGCAGCTGGGCCGTTGAGATCGAAAACATGCTCGTAACGGCCAAGATTGTGCCGGTACCAATCGATTACCTCGGACAGATGCAGTTCAAACGGTCGATTCTGCTTCCAACCAAGGGTTTGCAGTTTCGAACAATCGATGGCATACCGACAATCATTGAACGGACGGTCGGGAACGAATTCTGTCATGGCGGATGCCGAAACACCCAACCGGGACGTGATCATCTCGACGATCTGCAAGGTGGTGTACTCGGAATCGGAACCCACATTGTAGATCTCTCCGATGTTACCCTTGTGAATGAGGAGCGAGATCGCCTCTGCAAAATCCTCTACGGCAAGGAACCGCCGTGAATGACTCCCGTCTCCATGTACGGTGAGCTTCCGCCCGGTGAGTCCCAGTAGCGTAAACCGCGGGATCAATTTCTCAGGATATTGCCGGATTCCATAGATGTTGTTTGCCCGGACCGAAATGATCGGCAGTTTGAATGACCTAATATAACTGTTCACGATCATGTCAGCCGCCGCTTTGGAAGCGGAGTACGGATTGGTTGGATTCAGGAAATCGGTCTCTTTGTGAAGGCCCGTTCGAATCTCGCCGTAGACTTCGTCTGTAGAAACGTGAATGAACTTAGCGACCTTGTTGACACGAGCGGCCTCAAGCAATGTGTGGGTGCCGAGCGTATTGGATTGCGTGAACCGGAACGAGTTGCCGAAAGAGTTGTCCACATGGCTTTCGGCTGCCAGATGCAAAACAAGATTGGCCCGGTTCGTTACTCTCAAGCAAAACTCGTAGTCACACAGATCTCCGACACAGAGGCACCGCTGACCTCGTTTCATCACGTGCGAAATGTTCTCGAAATCCGCGGCATAGGTCATCTTGTCGAGGATGTGGATTTCAGCTTCTGGAAAATCCTTGACCATCCTTTCGGCCACGTGCGATCCGATAAAGCCTGCGCCTCCTGTGATGACAATCTTATTCATTCTTGAGTTTTCCTCCGATTTCGATACACCGTGTGCGGATATTGTTCGAAACTGTTATTTGACCGATGAGCGCTTCGAGGCGAGTAATATCCAACTCGAAGTTGTCGCGCTCTTCAGGGTTAGAAACCACCAGTTGCCCCTGCCCATACCCCTCGAGTAGCCACAGCGCGATGCGCCCCAATTCGGTGGCGCGGCCTGAGCCCAAGTTCAGGATTCCTCCGAACGATTTATCGAGAACCTGTACAAGGATCTGCGCAAAGTCTTCCGTATGAAGGAAATCCCTGCGAACAAAGGGGCTTACATCGAGCAAGATTCTGTTTTCCCGCCGCAGGGTTGCGAGCGCTATCCCGAAGAAGGTGTGGCGTCCGGGTTCGAAATCGAACACATTGGCCACCCGCAAAATCGAACAACGATCACCTAAAATGGCCTGCAAAGCCCGTTCGGTAGTGAGCTTGTTGAGACCATAATTATCATCAGGCGAGGGCGCTGTCAACTCGTCGACGGGGAATGGAGCGGATCGCCCGTAGACCCTTCGCGTGCTCATCATCACATATTGGCAGGCTGCAGTTCGCACATGCCGGGCCAGACGCAGGTCGAAATCCAGCGATTCATCGTAGGTTTCGCGCATGTATCGCGGATGGCTTGCCATATTGATGACGACATCGAACTTGTTGATTGGGAGTGAGTTGAAATCCTCGTTGTGGGACACGGCCTGGATGCGTAACTGCCCGTGGTTGGCCCGCATCAGCGCGCCGCCGAGTAAACTATTTTTCCCCACCAAGAGTACAGATTTCACTTGAGGCGCCCTTCTCCTGCACGCGAGGCCTGTGACAAGTGTCTGTCGCAGTCACACATCACGAAACTGCCGATACGATCAACCGCTGGTACGTGAAACCCGACACAGAACGCAACTAAGATATCCGGTCGTAGAGAGCCTGATAAGACAAGGACATCCTGGTGTCTGAGATTGGATCAAGCTCGAGCATGGACGGAATTCTCCGTTCAATTCTGCTCTCTTTGGCGAGCAAGTCAAAATGTTCAGTGATTTCGCCCACGTTCCCGAGACGAAAGGTCTGGACGTTTGCAGGAAATAGATTCATTATTTGGCGATGAGGGGGAATCTCGGAGGCCAATATTCTAATGCCGGTCGCGCACCCTTCAAGCAGGGCCATAGGCATCCCTTCGGAGGCGGACGCCGACACCAGGCAGTCGGCCGCGTACAACAGCTTTTTCATGTCCTTACGAAGACCGAGGAAGATGATGTCGGATGTACCGCCGGCCTTGGCCAGGCACTCTTCCATTAAGGGTCCGTTTCCCGCAAACACCAATAGTGCCTTGCCCGCTAACTTAGACTGGTGGAAAGCCTCAATGACATCCAGCGGGCGCTTTCGTTCCATGAGGATTCCCGTATGCAGGATAACGATTCGATCCGGGTCCCATCCGAGCAATGCCCTGCTGTCAGCCACAGTGGACTTATAGTCATCAACCCGAAAACCGGAAAGACTGATACCGTTCATGATCTCGGTCGAATCGATTCCATGCCGATTTAATGCGTCCCCCGCGGCCCCTGAGCAAGACACTACAGTATGAAAGCGATGAAGTGCCGAGTACTCGGCGCGAGCCATCAGGAGTCCTCGAACCGGACCATATGCAAACCTATAATCAACATCTATATCCGAGACTACACTCGCAATGGTACGGCCATTGAACTCGGGGCACACCGCTAACCGAGTTGCGCGAAAACCGTGACAATGAATGATCCTTGCATTCGTCTCACGAGCAACTTGAATCAGTCTTTTACGGCCTTTCAGAAATCCAGCGATTCTGGATAGCTCGAGTTGTACGATCGGAAACCCGAGCTTTTCGAATTCATTGAGTTGGCTGTTCGCGCTTTCCGGGGAGAGGGTGACGATAACTGCGCGGTACCGACTCAAGTCATAGTTGCGCACAATGCCTTTGAGAACGTTGATCGGCCCTGTGCGCCCCAACGTGGATACGATTGACAGTACTGTGCGTTGCAACCCTTCTCCCTTGATGGAACAATTTTACAGTTTAACACAGCCAGTTGGCGCCGAAGGTTTTGGACAGTCAGTTGCCGCTCCAGAAGAAGTAATTCGGATTGGGTTTCAGGCCTGGCGGTGTGGAGCGCAGCAAATCAGCGATCGCAAGCAGAGGAACTCGATTTCTTAACACAGGATAAGCTATTGATTATAAGCTATTTATACCTAGTTTGAGTCGGATTACTTTTCCATAGCAGCCCGTGGTACAAGTAGCTGAATTCCAGTCCGTCCGGCATCGGGTTCCGATTCCATGGCTGGTCTTCGTCGATGCGAGTACCGGTCCAGTTTGGGGTTCCGCTGCAAGTTCAGGCCGATTCCGGCCGGTGAGCAACCGGAGAAGTCACAAAAGCAGCCATGTTGCTCTGTTGTTCAACTCCCGCGGTGTCTCTGCGCCCAGCAGTTGGTGCATCACCAGACTCAGGTTGAAGCCAACACATGCACCATCTGCCGTTTCAGAATGTTCTCTCGTCCACGCAAACGGCAGCGTCACATGCCGCCCGTTTCGTAGCAGTGAGCGAAGCTACGTTCCACCAGTTCGCCACGCCGTTTCAGCAGGTGCTTGCCGTAGTTGCCTTGCACCCGCCGCCGGTTTTCGTAGCCCGCTTGCTGTTCCTCGGCCTTGCCCCGCATCCATGAAGTTCTCAGGATGCTCTCGATATTTCCACGGCCAAGGCTCGTTTTAGCAGTGCAAACTTTTCACTTGCATTGGGATCGGTCTTCATGTGCCGGACGCCAGCCTTGAAAAGTGCCACGAAAATTCCGATAAAGAATCCAACGAATGTAGCGCCGATCACGATCAGCGTGCGTTTCGGAAAGGATCGCTTGTCGGGCGGAATGGCGGCGTCAACTACCTGGATCAATGCGCCCTGCTTGGCTTCGTCGAGCTTGGCGAGCTCGAACTGCCGCGCCAAGATGTCGAAGATCGTCTCGTTGTATTTGACGTCGCGCAGCCTGCGGATGTACTCCATGCCGGCCTCGGGCACACGGCCTTTGGAGACGATGAGTTCGCCGCCGGCGCTGTCTTCGGAACCTCCCAGCTTGGCCAACTGCGCGCGCAGTCCTTCCAGCTCCCGCTGTGCCTGCACCAACTGGGCGTTCTCGCCGGTTGCGTAAGTCTGCATCCCCTGAATCTGCACTTCTCTCGCCGTGATCTCTGCGCGCAGAGATGCGGCCGATTCGATCAGAGCGCGCGCCTGGCTGTCGAGCTGGATCAGCCCGGTGGTCTGCTCGGTTTGCTTCAAGGCCTCTTCGGCGTTGGCCAGGTTGTTCTTCGCCTGCTCAAGCTCCTGCTCGAAGAAGAGCCTGCGCTGGGAGGCTTCCGTGATGGCGAGATGCTGAGACAGGTTGCGAAACTGATCGACATAGCCGTTGGCAAGCTCCGCGGCGCGGCGCGGATCGGGATCCTCGACCGAGATATGGATCAGGCCATCCCTGCCGCTGCCGTCCACGGTCGCACGCTTCTCGAATTTCTTCCGTGCGTCGGAGAGATACCGCTTGTGATACTCCTGCATCAGGCCGAAACGCTGGATCATGGCGTCCTCGACGGTGCGGCTCTTCAGCATGCCGACGAACTGGTCGTTGGGGTTCTTGAGACCTAGACTGCCACCGGCCAGTGCGGCCATGCCGCCCATGGAACCTAGCTGGGAGGCCAGCGCGGCGCCCATCGATGAGTTCTGTTGCGGAGGCAGCAGCGTCACAGTTGCGGTGTAGCGCTGGGGAAGAAGCAGCGAGATCACGATCGCGAGGATAGCGAAGACCGCGGTGACCCAGAGGATGAAGCGCTTGCGTTCGGCAAGGACGATCAGAAGATCGAGCAGGGAGATGTCGTCGCCCTCCTTTGCGGCGCGCAGAGCGACGGGCACCGTGGAAGGAGAATCGCCGTGCTCATTCAGTTCAGAAAGCGGAGTTTCGGTCGTCATCGGTTCCTGCCGGATTGGGGACTGGCGCGCATCCCTGCCTGCATTCTACAAGGAGGGCGCTCCAAATCCTGCTATTTAAGCACGCTCAACGCCGCGGCGCCCAGTGCGAATTGGGAGAACAACTGCGACCAGTTAAGAAGACCCTGCATCGTAGATGGCTTGATGGTCTTCTCCGGAACTACGATCGTATCGCCCGGATTTATGCGCAGGTTGTTGAACTCGCTGCCGGTCCAGATTGTCTTGCCCCTTACGCTGCTTACCACCTCCCCGTCGGCGCGGATGATGAATTCATGGTTCCTATCAGCGTCCCGGTTCGGTCCACCGGCCAGTTGCAGGTACGTCCCAGCCCTTCGCGCCTGCGCGTACAGGAAGGAATTCTGATCGTACACCGCGCCGACCACATTGACGGTGGCCGGAACGGACGGAACCGCAAAGCGGTCTCCGTCCTCCAGAGTGATGTCGGGAAAGCTGCTCGTGCCGCTGCTATCGGGCGTAAATCTCAGTACGACACGACCCGTGGCGCGAATTTGCCGCAAGCTTGCAAGAATATCCCGTTCGCTGTTCTGGGCCGAGGCGGCGCTGGCCAGGTCCTGCGACGCAGTCGTCGAAGACGACGCCATGGCCAGGGTGCTTCGCTGCATTTCCATGCTCAGACTCTGCACATATTCGTCGATTCTGGCCTGCTGCAGGGCGCGCGTCGACTCACGGGTGAATTCCGAGCCGTAGAGGTATGCACTGGGCGTAAGCCCGCCGGCCCGCTCCACCAGATGGCGCAGCGTTTCTCCGGGCTGGACTGTGTACACGCCAGCATGCACGAATTCGCCGTCCAGTCTAACGATTTTGGTCTGCTGTGCGATGGGTACCCGTATATCGGCCTCCGATAAGATGGAGACTACATCGCTTGCCTGTAGTTCGAGATCCTGGGAAACGTCATGTTGCAGCACGAGCTTGCCTAAATCGAACGGGATCAGAGTGGTCTTCAGGGTGTCGGGGTCGAGCCGCTCGATGACGGCATAATCCCAATCGATCTCCGGCGCGAGCGCCCGAATCTCGGTTCGCTGCGCCGGGGGCAGGAACCGACCGGTGGAAGTAGTCTGCGCGGTTGCCAGGGAAGAACTGCCGGCGCGCTGTTGAGCGCTCAGGTTTTGGTTTTGCTGCAATCCAGACTGGTCTTGCTGATATCCAGGCTGTCCTTGCGGATATTCAGATTGTCCCTGCTGATACCAAAACTGGTCCTGCTGATACACAGGCTGTCCCTGCTGATACACAGGCTGATTCGATGTGCTCCTGCTTTCCTGGAGGGAACGTTGCATTGTAATGGCGTGGTTCTCCGCGGGTTGCCGCAGATTGTCGAAGCCAGATATCGGCTCAAACTCTGGAGCGGGCAGCCCAAGCTGCGCCCGCTTCCACCAGTAATTCCGAGTGATCAGCGATTCCTTATCCGGAATCAGATCGCTGATGCGCATGCCGGGGCGCCAGGCAAAGCGGCCCGGATTGGCAATGTTGCCGCGCAGGATGACCGTCTTCCGGTATATGGGCACGATGGAGAAAACGCGCACCAGGTCGCCGTCGGCCAGCGGGGTGGCCAGGCCGCTGGCGTCGTAGGCCACCTCCATGGCGTGCCGGTCGCTATGATTGTCAATGCGCTCGATCGAGACGCGCGCCTCCGAGGCTACCGAGGAAACGCCTCCGGCATTGGCGAGAAGACCGGCAAGCGACTCATCTGCCCGCAGCTCGTAGATGGCGGGATACCGCACGCTGCCGGTGACTGCGGCCTGGGGGCCGGCCGGGGGAATGAAGATCACATCTCCGGACTGGAGCTTCACGTCCTTCGACTTATCGCCGTCGACAAGCAGGTTATAAAGGTCGAAGTCCGTTACCACCGCGCTGCCGCGGCGCAACTGGATGTGCCGCATCGAGCCTTGCACCGATGGCCCGCCGCTGGCAAAAAGCGCATCGACCAGCGTGCTCAGCGAACTCACCGTATAGACGCCGGGACGCCGCGCTTGCCCGGAGACATACACCTGGACGGCGCGAATCTGACCCACATCCACGGTAAAATCGAAGTTGCGATAGACACGCCCGATGGCGCCGCGCAGATGCGCGCCGAGCGCCGAAAAGGACAGATCCGCCACATGCACCGGACCAATCTGGGGAAGAAATATTTCTCCCGAGCGGTCCACCCGCACGTTGGTCTGGAAGCTTACCTGTCCCCATACGCGGATGCGCAACTCGTCGCCGGGCCCGATGACGTAATCGGGCGGGACCGGAGTCATGTCAAGCGGCGCAAAGGTGGACGGCACGCTGCTGAACAGATTCGCTCCGTAGATGGGCAGAACCTGGCCGGTGGTCGAGGCGACGAACTTTTGGAACTCGGTCAGCGGCTCCGGCGCAAGCGGCGCTTGCCGCGCCTGATTCCGTGCGGTAGTCTGCCGGGACAATTGCTCAATATCTGAATAATTGCGATTCGGATTCCCGGACTGAGTGCCATATTCACCAGGCAGCGGGGAGCCCGTTTGCTGAGTCGGGAGCGTAGTGGTTCCTTGCTGAGTCTGGCTGGAGCACTCCGGCGTATTTGCCAGCAGAGGGTCGGAGCAATCTGACGCGCTCGGACTCTCCGCCCCTGCCGAATTGCCACCCTGGGATGGCAGTTGCGCGTACAACGCTGTCGTAAGCGACGATATCAGGATAAGAAGCCCAATCTGCCTTACCTTGCCAGCCCGCGATGCGGGCCGATCGTGGGCAGAGCCGGGACGGCAGCCTACGATTCCCCTTCCGCACTCAAAACAATTCATATGCCACAAGTCTAGCACGGGCCACGAACTGTCTTACAAAGCTGTCTGACGTGGGCTTGAGGGCGCCGCTTGCCCGGTCCGCACCGCCGGCGTAGCCGCCTTGGGACTCCGGTTTTGCGGACAGGGCGGCGCCATCGCTTGAGATTCTGCTGGCCTGTCTTAAGGGCGGACGCAGACGAGAAACCTCGAAAAAATTATACTCTAATGCTATTAACTAAATAAGCAATGAATAGATTACCAACGCGATGTTCCTAACCCCGGACGCCCCTATAAAAGGCAGGCAAATACACTCTGTCCTGCCTTGTCGGCCGCTTGGCAAGCGGCGTAGCGTGTTGAATCGATCTCAAGCTGAGGGTTGGACCGTTTCGTCCGCTCCGCGGCGATCTTCTCTATATTCTATTTCTGCGCGCGCATGCAATAGTGGTATTGTTGATTCATGTATTATTAACGTCCGTCGGATTCATCACTTGCAGATGTGACCAAAACGGTTTAGTTTGCCAAATTGACGAAAATTTTTTTGCCGTGCCGCATAGAGTCTGCTATGGTAAGTAAATGCGCCGCCATGACGGGAGTTCTTCTATTGCACGGAGATGTGTTGCGTTGACGCAATGAGCAACGATGATCGAGGATTGTCTCAGCGGATTCAACAGAGGTGAGAGGCAAGCCCATTGACGGCATCAAAGCCGGAAAGCATCGTTTCCCTTTTCTCAGCTTGCTAACCAAAACGAAAATGATCAGTCTAATCCTCGGGGGGTCATTTGAACGCTAATTCGCTCGTCACTGTAACCGTTGAAGACAAGGCCATGGATCGACTCCATCAGCGTGGTGCTTACGGCGGCGCAGATGGGATGGAAAGACGGAGGACGGCTCGCGACCATTCTTCGGCTGATCGTTCCTCGCTCTCTCTGTGCGATAGGCGGCCGAGCCCCTGGTCGCAGTCGGGCGCCAAGCGCCTCTTCGACTGCGTCAGTGTTCTATTCGCGCTGCCTCTGCTGGTTCCGGTCTTGCTGGCGATCGCCCTGGCGGTGCGGTTGACATCGTCCGGTCCCGTCCTCTTCTTGCAGAAGCGCGTGGGCCTTCATGGCCGGACCTTCACCATTCTTAAGTTCCGAACCCTGATCCACGCAGCGGACAAAGCGCACCATGCGGTCACCACGGCCGGCAACCAGCGCTTTACCCCGGCAGGCCCTTTTCTGCGCCGCTGGAAGCTCGATGAGCTGCCCCAGTTGTTGAATGTGCTTTGGGGGGATATGAGCCTGGTAGGCCCCCGCCCCAAGATGCCGGAACATGTGATTTCCAATCTCAAGTGCCGTCCGGGGATCACGGGCGCTGCCACCATAGCCTTCGCTCGCGAGGAGGAGGTTCTCGACCGTGTGCCCAAGCATCATTTGGAATCCTTCTATCACGCGGTCGTTCTTCCCGCCAAACGCCGGCTCGACGCGGAGTACATGGCCAGCGCCACCTTTCTTTCCGATTTCAAGCTCATTGTCAACAGCGTATTGCGCCGCTGGGACAGATCTATCATGGAAGGCCTGCTCAATACCGGGGCATTTGAGGCAGAAGACAGGATGCTGCTTTCCCGAGCGTCTGATCAGAAAACGGCCTTCACCCGCGTGCCGATGCCGCCCAGCGTGGACCGGCCCGCTCCGGCGGAGCAAATCGCGGCTTTCTGATTGGTTCCGGTTGTATTCGGCCAGGAAGCCTCATCCGTCTCCATCGAATCTGCACCTATAAGGACACCATGGCGAAGTATTCGATTGTCGTGCCCTTTCATAACGAAGAAGAGAACGTTACCGTTTTATATGCTCGCCTCAAGCAGGTGATGGAGCAGGTGGGCGATAGTTTTGAGCTGGTGCTGGTGGACGATGGCTCCAGCGACCGCACCTATAAGCTGCTGGAAGAGATAGCCGCGGTCGATAGCCGCGTGCTGGCGATCAAGCTGCGCCGCAACTTCGGCCAGACCTCGGCGCTGGCCGCGGGCTTCGATCATGCCTCGGGCGAGTTCATCCTGGCCATGGACGGCGACCTGCAGCACGATCCTAACGATATTCCAGGCTTCATCGAAAAGCTCGAAGAAGGCTACGACGTGGTCTCCGGCTGGCGCAAGGAGCGGATCGACAATTTACTGATGCGGCGCATTCCCTCGCGCTGCGCCAACTGGCTGATGGCCAGGCTCTCCGGCGTGAAGATTCACGACTTCGGCACCACCTTCAAGGCCTATCGCCGCCAGACGATTCAGAGCATTCCGCTCTACGGCGAGATGCACCGCTTCATTCCCGCGCTGGCCAGTTGGCATGGCGCGTCAATCTGCGAGGTTCCCATCCGGAATCTGAAACGCGAGCGGGGCAAGAGCCACTACGGCATCGGACGCACCTTGGGCGTGTTTTTTGACCTGCTGACCATCCGCTTCCTGCTCAAGTACATGAGCCGGCCGCTGCACTTCTTCGGCAGCTTGGGCGCATTGGGCATCGTCGCGGGCAGCATCATTTCCGCCATTCTGCTGGGGATGAAGATTCTTGACCCGCACAAGAGCATCTTGAATCTGCATGGACCGCTGTTTGTGATTGGCGCGGTGCTGATTGTCGCCGGCATCCAGATGCTGGCCCTCGGTCTGCTGGGCGAATTGCAGGTGCGGCATTACTACACCTTGGAGCATCGCGCGCCGTATGCCGTAGACCGGCTGGTGCGTCTTGCTTCGCCGGAAGAGCAGAGTTTGTTGTCGGATATGTGAAAAGGCAGGGAACAGCCACCCCAGCGAGCACAGACCGCGCGCCGCGCCCAGAGGGCGCCCGCCCCGGAAAAGGAATAAACCGCTTGATAGCGGTTGTGGTCTCCTCTACGCCAACTCGGGAAATGCTATAAAACCGGCCTCAACTGGCTTGATCCGCTATAGAGCTGGCCGCGGCGTATTTGAAGCTCCACCGTTCCGGAGATGGCCTGCGGGAGCGTGCGATCATGCTGCGGATCGAAGCCGAACAGCCGAAGCAGGGACCACCCAAGCAGTAACGGATCGATGCCCCGGCCTATTTATTTCGAGGCTGTTGGCGTGGGAACGGGCTCGGTAACCTTCACGATCCGGTCGGCGTCGACATTCTCGAGCGTCTGCACGATTCCGCTGGGCCAATCGATCTCAACCGTTGTGGCCCTGGTCTCCGCGCCGAGACCGAAGTGCACAGGTCCCAGACTCGATGAAGCAAAGCACACGCTCGAAGCCTGGTGATTATATTGCACCCCGGCCTTGGTTACGACCTTGATGCGCGCTCCGATGCCGTCGCGATTGCTTTTCACGCCGCGCAGCGCAAAATCCAGCCAGTGTCCGGGGTTGGGACTGCGGTTCATCCACAATTCAGCGTCCCGGTCCAGAGCGGTGACCACCGCATCGATGCGGCCGTCGCCGTCGAAATCGCCGAAGGCGCACCCGCGATGGCGGGCGGAAGTCGAGTTGACGAAGCCCGCCTCGGATGTCAGGGCTGCCCATTTCCCGCTGGCGCCGAGATTGCGAAAGACCGTGTTCGGCTGATTGACACTGGCTCCGGGCGCCCACTTCGAAAGAACGTGTCCTCGCGTCACAAACAGATCTTTCCAGCCATCGTTGTCGAAGTCGTAGAGCGCCGCTCCGTAGCCCGACATGGGCATGCTGAGCTCGCGCATTCCGCTTGACGCCGTCACTTCGACGAAATCGCCTTTTCCGGTGTTCAGGTAAACAGGAAACGTCTGGTTGTTGAGCGCGACATATACTATGTCCGGATAGCCATCGTTATTGATGTCGCGAAAATCCACCCCCATTCCGGAGATGAACACGCTATCCTCCGGCAGCGCGACATTGGCCTGAAAAGCCACTTCCTCAAACTTGTTTCCCAGGTTATGGAAAAGGAAGTTATATTCGGCATCGTTGGTTACAAACAGGTCCTGCCTGCCGTCCAGGTCGTAGTCCGCCATTGCCACGCCCATCCCCTTGCCCACGTGGTCTCGAATGCCCCACTCCTTGGAAACATCCTTGAAGGTGCCGTCGCCCTGGTTGAGAAAAAGCTGGTTGGGAAGCCCCTTGTAGTAGCGGGGGTGGCAATAGTCCGCGACGCCCTTATTGAGGCACAGTGGCTGGTCGGAGTAACTCCATTGCAGGTAGTTGACAATGAACAGATCGAGCAGACCGTCATTGTTCACGTCCACCCAGACCGCCGCCTCCGCCCACAGCGGGCCGTACTCCGGATCGTTCCACTTATCCAGGCCGGCCTTTTTGGTCACGTCGGTAAAGGTTCCGTCGCCGTTGTTGTGGTAGAGCGTGTTGCCGTGAACTCCGGTGACGAAAAGATCCGGAAAGCCGTCATTGTCGTAGTCGCCGACAGCGACCCCGATATCGAATCCGCTGCCTTCAAGTCCGGCCTGCGCCGTCACGTCGGTAAAGACGCCGTTGCCATCGTTGCGAAATAGACGGTTGTAGTACTTGGGGGAGGATTTCTTCAGGGTCGCGAGGTCGGCGCCGTTGGTGAAGAAGATATCCGGCCGGCCATCGCCGTTATAGTCGAAGACCGCTACGCCGCCGGCCATGGTTTCAGGAACGTTCTTGGCGGGGCTGGTGCCGTTTTCAAGATGAAAAGGGAGCTTCTTGAGTTCGAAACGTATCGGCGAGGGCGGCTCCTCCTGTCCTGGCAAAGGACCGCCAAGCGCCAAGAACGTGAGAACCAGCGCCGGCAGAACCAGAACGTGAGCCAGTAGCTTGCGCATAGGAATAAGGCTAAGGAGGTGACGGCGAGCCACTCCCGATGAGTTGAACTATCAGGGAGAAAACCAGAATAGCACAGCGGGTCGTCGAGATCCCATCCAGCCGGGAAACGGCCTTGTACTCCGATTGATGGAGTCTCGAAATGAGCGATTTCAATAAAGAGCTGACGGCAAAGCAGACCATCTCTCCCCAAAAGGCGCAAAGATTAGCAACGTTGCAACCAACCTTTAATCCGTCACTCACAGAGATTGTCATACTTCCATGCGACCATACTCCCAAGGAAGTAACGAGGGGCGCCCGAACCCTTCGTGAGGAGTGATAGCATGGCAGTTACCGCGACAGCCGGCTTCCTGGCTCCAGATTCCGCAGGGGCCACTTTCACAGGCCGCTTGCGCGCCAACAACCGCAGGCATATCACCCCGCAGGCGGGGCGCGCCCTTGAAATCCTGGGCCACGCGATCGAGTACCTGGCCGACGAATTTGCGCATGATGGCGGGCCGCTCTCGGCACGCGACGGGCGGGTGCAGGCTGTGCAGTTGCTCATGGCGCTCAATCGCCAGGTGTACTTCGAGTGCCCGGAGGCGCCAACCTCCGGTGAGCGCTGGCGTTCGTTCCTGCGTTCTCACTTGCCGTGGCTCCGCCCCAGGGACGCTTTCAAGGTTGCGCAAATCCCGCGCCGATTCCATGCTGAGCACTCGCTTGAGGGAATGCCCCTCTAAAGGCTATTTGGGGGCATGGTACGCCCGCACACGATGGCGGAACCACGTGTAAGAATCCGCTGATCCGCAACCGAGTGAGCGCGTCTGAGCGATCCGAGGCGGCGTACTCTGCTATCCGGCGCGGACTATCATCAACCTGTGCAAACCGAAACCAAACTGGGCGATATTCTTGCCAATGCGATTACGCACGGGATAGGCGCCGTGCTCGCCTTAGTGGGCGCTGTGTACCTGATTGCCGCGTCAACGCGGGGAACCGCCTGGCAGATCGCCGGTTGCGCGACCTTCGCCAGCACCCTGGTGCTTGTTTACATATGTTCCACGCTCTACCACTCGCTGGCGCGGACGCAGGCGCGGCATGTGTTTCACGTGCTCGACCACTCCTCCATCTACCTGCTGATCGCCGGCACCTACACGCCTTTCACGCTGGTCTCGTTGCATGGGCCGGTGGGCTGGCTGCTGTTCGGCGTTGAGTGGTCGATGGCCATCGCGGGGGTGATCTTCAAGAGCTTCGCCGTGGACCGGTTCGCCGTGGCGTCGGCATTGGTCTACCTGTTTCAGGGCTGGTTCGTGGTCTTCGCGGCCCGCCCGCTGCTCCACGCCATCGGCTGGCACGGGATGATGTGGCTGGGCGCGGGTGGATTGGCGTACACGCTCGGCATCGCGTTCTTCGCACTCGACCGGCTGCGCTACTTCCATGCCACCTGGCATGTGTTTGTCCTGACCGGCAGCATCGCCCACTACTTCGCCATTCTTTTCTACGTCGTTCCGGCGCGGCCGTAAGCCGTTTGCCTCTGAGGTCTTTCTGCAATGGCTGAAGGGATGGACCATCGGCGGCAGATCGCTTGAATAGTATGATGGGGAACGAGTTCAATCACAGTCATCTCGGACGGAATCGACCGTGGCGAAATATCTGGTAACCGGCGGGGCAGGCTTTTTTGGCGGCATTCTCAAGAACAGGCTGCTGGCCGACGGCGCCGAGGTGGTCAGCGTGGATCTGGTGACGGATGCGGCCCGCCATCCCGTGCTCACCAATCAGCAAGCGCTCGTGAGCCTCCAAGCCGACATTCGCGACGAGCAGGCCATGCGGGCCGTCTTTGCCGCGCATCGGTTCGACACGGTGTTTCATATTGCCGCGATGCTGGCGCATGGTCGCATGAACCGCGAACTGCTGTGGACCAGCAACGTGGACGGAACCGGCGTAATTGCCCGATGCGCGCGCGAGGCCGGGGTGCGCAAGCTGGTCTTCACCTCCAGCAATTGCCTGTGGGCCAGCAACATGGGGCGCCCGGTGAGGGAAGACGATCCGCCCGCTCCGGCGGAGGTCTATGGGGAGTCCAAGCTGGCCGGCGAGAAGCTGCTGGGCCAGTTTGCGGACGGCCTGGATGTGGTGATTCTGCGCTGCCCCACGATCATCGACAGCGGACGGCTGGGGCTGCTGGCGATTCTGTTTGAGTTCATTCGCGAGAACAAGACTGTTTGGGTGGTTGGCTCAGGCGGCAATCGCTACCAGTTCATCCATGCGGGCGACCTGGCGCAGGCATGCGTGCTGGCAGTGGATTTTGCAGGCTCAGGCACCTTCCACGTGGGCAGCGACAACGTTCCCAGCCTGCGGGAGTGCTACGAGGCCGTCATCGCCGAGGCCGGCAGCCATTCGCGGGTGCGTTCACTGCCCAAGGGGCCAGCGCTGGCGGCGATGCGGCTGGCGCACAGGCTGAAAATCTCGCCGCTGGGCCCCTATCACTACCGGATGATCGCCGAGGATTTCGTCTTCGACACCACACGCATCCGAGAGGCGATGGGCTGGCGGCCCACGGTGACCAACAGCGAGATGCTGGCGCGGGCTTACCGGTACTATGCGGAGAACCGCGAGGAGATTCTGGCGCGGGAGAATGTCTCAGCCCACTCGCGGGCGGCGGAGATGGGGATTCTGCGTTTATTAAAGTGGATTTCATGAGCCAGCTTGCCGCGCCTTGTTCCGAAGACCGCTTTCGCGCGCCTGGGGCGATCTTCTGGACCGCATTCCTGGTGCGGGTGGCCTACATCACCCTGGCCCACACCTACCGCATCCCGGCCTACAATCACCACTTCGAATTTGCCTGGGAGACGGGCCGGGTGGCAGCGTCAGTGGCGGGCGGGCACGGGTACAGTTCCCCGTTCAGCGGCGACACCGGCCCGACTGCCTGGATGGTTCCGGGCTTCACGCTATTACTCGCCGGGGTCTTCAAGGTCTTCGGGATCTATACCCCTCTATCCGCATGGGTGATTCAGACCATCGATAGCCTGTTCCAGGCGCTGACGGCCCCACTGGTCTATGAGATGGGCGCGCGGTTGGTGGGGCGGCGCAATGGCCTGTGGGCGGCGTGGATCTGGACGCTCTATCCAGGGATCATGCAGTACGGCGTGAAGTGGATATGGGAGACCTCGCTCTCAACCATGCTGTTTGCCGCGGTGCTGGTGCTGGGCATGCGGATGCGCGGTACAGGCGCTGGCGCTCCGGAAGCGCACCGGACACGGGACTGGGCGCTGTTCGGGCTGCTGTGGGGAGCTATCTCAATGACCAATCCGACCCTGTTGCTGATGGCGCCCATCCAGGGAGTGTGGATTCTTGCCGGCTTGCCACAGCGGAAAAATCTGCTCAAGGGAGCGGCGCTGGCGCTTCTGGCGGCCGCAATCAGTGGGGCGGTGGCCACGCCCTGGGTGGTGCGCAACTGGCTGGTCTTTCATGCCTTCATCCCCACACGGGACAACTTCGGCGCGGAAGCTGCCATGGCCTGGGCGCCGGAGTCCGAAGGCTTTCCCTGGGGCGCGACGGTGCCGACGCTGGAGGCCGCTCCAGAACACAAGCTCTACGCACAGATGGGTGAGCTGGCCTACGTGAAGATGTGCGGAGATGTTGCATGGAAGTGGGCCCGAGCCTATCCGGTGCATTTCTGGAAGCTGGTGGCACTGCGGTTCTATATGTTTTGGGCCAGCGTGCCGCACACCACGGGGCCGGTGTGGGTTGAGGTCGTCCGGTCATCCGGGCACTGCCTGAGCTCTATTGCCGGCATTCTGGGTGTGCTGCTTGCGCTACGCCGCAGACTTCCGGCGGCTGGGCTGTTTGCCTGCGCGGTGGTCCTGCTGCCCGCGATTTACTACTTCATTAGCGCCGGATCGCGCTTCCGCAATCCGCTGGAGCCGATCTTCTGCGTGCTAATCGTGTTCCTGTTCCAGCAGGCGGAGAGGCGGTGGGGGTTTACGCTGCCGGGGCTGCGGCGGCTGTGGCCGATGCGGCCGGGATGCACCGTAGTCAGTGCAAATTGACCTTTCGTCCGCAAAGCCGGCACTACTTTTCCATTCTTTTCTACGTCGTTCCGCCTGGCCGCTGATGCGGCGGTTAGTTTTCAGTGGTTAGTTGTCAGTACGCCGGCCACTGACAACTGAAAGCTGACGACTGACAACGCACAGGTTCTGGCGGTTGGGAGGGTTTTTTTTGATAAGCCTGCCGCGGATGTGGTTGGCGGCAACGATCCAGGGAACGAGGATCGAGAAGAGGAAGCGGGCCAGGAGAATACGCGGCCCGGCGCGGCGAATGGAGTTCCAGTCGAGGTGGTACGCGAACCAGGCTTCGAGCGCGAGGACAGCCAGCAGCGGGACGACTGCCCACCACCCTACGGACGACTCCGCCGCGGCGGACGTGAGGACCCCTGTCCAGAGCAGGCTGAGAAGGGCCAGGACCTCGACAATACAACGGGCGGCGTTGCGGAACAGGCGCGCGGGGCGGACGCCGAGAATGCCGTCGCTGATGGAGTAGCTGGCGAGGCGGCGGCAGGCGGACCGGAAGGTGTATTGGGGCCGGTAGAGGGCTTTGGCGCGCTCCACGAAGGCGGGCCGGGTCAGGCGGCGGGCTTCCAGGTCGAAGAGCGTGTCTTCTCCGAAGAAGACCCACTCAGGAAAGCCGCCGATGCGCTGCCAGAGGTCTTTGCGAAAGGCCATGGAGCGGGCAGTGCAGGATTTAGAGGGGGTGAGGGGTGAAAGTTTGACGCCAAAGAAGGGGGCCGAGGCCAGGTCCCAGACGGTTGGATCGGCGAGGTCGAGGCAGGAGCCGCCCAGGGCGTACTGGGCAGCGGAGGCGATGAGGGGCGCGGTGATGCGGGCGAGCCAGTCCGGCGGATAGGTGCAGCCGACGTCTGTGCAGGCGATGATCTGGGAACTGGCGGCGGCGATGGCCACGTTGCGGCCCCTGGAGATGGGACCGGGACAGCGCTTCAGGTTGCACGATTCGTCGCGGATGGGCAGGAGATTGGGGTTCGAGCAGGCGGCGTTAAGGAGCCACTCCCAAGTGCCGTCCGTCGAGCCGCCGTCCACAATGATCACCTCGGCGGGCGGAGGAATCTGCTGGAGCAGGCTGGGAACGAGCCTGGCAATATCCTGGACCTCATTGAGGACGGTGGCAACGACGCTGACAGGTTGCATAGGGTAAGTATAGCGGCGCGGGCGCGTCCAGCGATGAGCCGGCAAGGCACGCGCCCCTCCAGCCCGCGGATCGCCGGCAAACCGGGAAGCGCGCCCCTACCGGCGTTATGGGCGTTAGAAGTTCTAACACACATCTATGAACCATGTAGGCTAGGGCTTCATGTAGCCCTTTTCTTTGTAGTAACGCGCAGCGCCTGGATGCAGAGGAACCTCGTACCCGTTCCACACCGTGTGGACGTTATACGAGAAGTTCAGATGTCTCCATTGCAGGAGCTGCTGCTGTTCGTCCATCGCTTTGGCGACCAGATACGCGAAGTCTTCCGGCATGTCGGCCCGGCCATAGATCGCCGTTCCTGTGCGCACGACCGTCGGGATGGGCCGGTCGATCCCGCGATATAGCCCCGCGGGGATGGTCCCGCGCTCCTGTTCGCCATCCTTGGCCAGTTTCGCCAGTAGATCATCCGGCAGTTCGATGAAGTTGAGGTCGAATCTCTGGCTGATCTCCGTCCAGATTCTCCACTCCGGAGCAGTCGTCATGGGGCCGCCTCCCCCGATGACAACATCGAAGTTCTCCTGGTCCTCAGGCGAATTGCCGACGCGGCCGCCCGCGGCCTCAATCACTTGTTTTGAGAGGCCGTAGTAAGCCAGGATGGACGTGGTATCGCCGCCGATCCCCGCGGTCAGGATACGGACTGGCCAGCGTTTCCGCCGTATCTCCGAGAGGTCCGTAATTCCAGTCCCCGCTTTGGCCGCCACCATGGCATAACTGGGATCCTGGATATTGGCAATCAGACGCAGATTGGTCCTCGGCCCATCTTTCGCGTATATGCCCGTTCCCCGGTACGCGTTGCGTAGGAATTGGATGGCGACCGCGCCGAAGTCGACGGCGCCCAGGCCCGGCGCATTCCGCGGCGCGAGGATCATGGGCACAGCGGGATCCGGTTTGTAGGGAGGCGGCATTCTCGCCTCGCTGACGATCCGCGGAGCGTCGGCTGCATTGCAGTTATAGCAAATCTGCACATCGTAGCCGTATGGTTTCATCGCGGCTTGCACTACTTCGGCCATCGCCCCCCAGGGACATAGCCTGCACGCTCCGCCGAAGACCGGCCTTTTCTGTTGAATACCGGTCTGCCCGCCGGAGATGGACGCGGCGGCCAGCAGAACCGCCATCCCGCATGAAAACGAAAGGCGGAATCTCGACACGATGCGACCTCCTCCCCAAAACCGGGCGGACCACATAATCCTGATCCTGCTTCGCGGGATCATACAGCTCCATGACGTCGTTGTTGGCAATCGGCGGCAGGGTGAACTCATCGTTGCCGGCCCGGTTTCAGCCCAACATGAGCGGTGAGCGCGCGATTCCTGACAGTGTACACCCCGGCATATTCATGCTGTGAGCATTTGCGCGGAGCTGCCAGAGCGTCTGGCCCTGATCCAGGCCAAATTGACCGGATTCACGGTTTAGCGATAGAATTGTAGTGTTTGGCGATGCACTCTTTTTGAGGAAGTGCAGGGCTCTGCCGGGATCACCGCTCGAAACCGTGGCGTGTGCGCGGCCCGCTTGCCCGTGACAGTTCTCTTTGTATGCGCCCCAATCACGCGGTATACGATTTTTGATTGCGCCCTCGTTTTGTTGCCGGAGCGCTGGAGGATTTGTTATGTACGCGGTGATTCGCACCGGTGGTAAGCAGTACCGGGTCGCTCCGGGCGACGTGGTGAAGATCGAGAGTGTGATTTCCCAGGGCAACGCAGACGAGACCGTCAAGACCGTCGAATTCAGCGACGTGCTGGCGGTCAGTGGCGAGCCTGGCACCCTGGCCAAGCCGGCCACCGCCAAGGTGACCGCCGAAGTGCTGGGCGAGGGCCGCGGCGACAAGATCCTGGTCTTCCACCTGAAGCGGAAGAAGCAGTACAAGAAGTTGCAGGGGCACCGGCAGAACTATACCGAGGTGCGCATCAAGGCCATCGAGGCCGACGGCGTGACCTACACCGCCGCCAGTTAGGCAGCGCAGGAAAATTCAGAAGGGGATTCGGCAATGGCACATAAGAAGGGTGGAGGCAGCTCCACAAACGGACGCGACTCCAATGCGCAGCGGCTGGGCGTAAAGGCCTTTGCCGGCGAACTGATTACCGGCGGCTCGATCATCATGCGCCAGCGCGGCACCCGCATCAAGCCGGGCGTCAACGTGGGCCGCGGCTCCGACGATACGCTCTTCGCCAAGGTCACGGGCCGGGTGAAGTTTACCGATCACGGCAAACTCGGGCGGTTTGCCTCGATCGAACCGGTTGCAGCCGAGTAAGAAGACTCAAACTCAATAGAAAGGGCCGCGGCGGTAAAGCGCGCCTGCGCTAAAAGAAAAGGGCCGGACCTCGATGGGGTCCGGCCCTTTTTGTCTTCGAGCGATGCGTAGCCCGCGGCTACAATTCCGATTCGCGGCCCTTCAAGCTCCGGTTCAGCACCTTCTCCACAACCCGCTCGACATCGGTCAGGAAGAAGCTGTTGGCGGGCTGCTGCACAGCAACCTGGGTTCCGGTGTGGCCCAGCGCGGAGGCAATCTCGTTCCAACGGTAGATGGTTGAGTTGGCCGGCATGACCACCGGCTTACGGGCTGGCTCGGGCGCCGCGCAGTAGGCTACCCAGATTCCCAGCGACACCAAAACAACCGACTGGTAGACGAACTGCAGGGGAGCTGTCAGTGAAGTGTTGTGCGATATCAAGGAAACAACGACGAAGTCATTGGCGGACATCACGCCAAAGCCCAGTGCGACCCCGAAGGCCATGTCGCGAACTGAGATACGCAATGCATTCATGCTCAGGCACAGGAAGCCGAGCAGGCACAACTCAAGGATGCTGACCGAGCGCATCAAACCGTCCCCAATATCCGGAATGATGAGAATTCCCCGGTGTGCAAAGGAGATGGAAGAAAAGGTAACGATGACTGAGGCGAGGACCGCCCAGCGGAAGATCACGATCCCGAACTTCATGAGCCCCGAGAACGCCGAAAGCGCGGAGCGGAAGACCTCAATGCAAACAAAGAACAACAGCACGGCGCTGGCGATATACACCGCCCAGAACAGGTAGAAGTAGCTGATGAGCCACATTTGCCAGCGAAAAATCATGTCCCCCGAGAGCAGGAGAAAAAGCACCGGCGTCGAGGCCACGCGCAACGCAAGGTAAGCGCCCATCGCCGGAAAACGGCGATACATGCCCTTCTTCCAAAACAGGAAGGCAAGAACGGCCGAAAGCACAAACTCCGCCGCGCTCATGAGGGACATTGCGAGATGTGAAGACATGTAGGGCTACCCGCCCTCCTGACAACATCATCATAATAGCGCCGAATGCCCCGCCGCTCAACTGTAAAGCGTATTTCCCGTCAACACTTTCGTGTTATTACCTCCGTTTCCACTGGCCGGAGGCGGCATTAGGGGCAGGTGGGCAGTCCGGGCACACACTGCGGAATCGGGTTGCTGGCAGTTGCCGACTGGTGGCTGGGGATGGTGCGCGGAGCCGAAGATGAGACGGAAGCGGCAGCAGCGCCGGCGACTACAACGGACAGAGCAAAGATGCGGATGACGAGTTTCATATTTGGTAACCTCACATAGAATTGAATTGACAGGAATAACATCTTCATGCACCCTGAAATAGTAGAGGAAAAATATCTACAAGTCCAATTATTTCAGATAAATATACAACAAGTAACGGTACGGATTACTAACGTCACATATTGCGTTGGCAATTAATGGATGATAACCGGTTTTGCTGCCATGCCTCATCCCTCCCCCTGCACCCTCCCCGCATGCTAAAATAAGACCAGGAAAATTCGCGTAAAGCCCCCGTCTTTCAAGCGGTTAATCCCCTGAATTACGACCCGGAACCGCAATCTGGAGACCGCGCCCCGCCTGGAGCTCGAAGCGAAAGCCCTGCGAACGGAAACCTATGGCGACTGAACCACTGAACGGCACTCCCCCCGGCGACAACGGCGACAACGGCAGCTACACCGGCGAAAACATCAAAATCCTCGAAGGTCTGGAGGCGGTGCGCCTGCGCCCGGCCATGTACATCGGTTCCACCGGCGAGATGGGGCTGCACCATCTGGTCTACGAGGTGGTGGACAACTCCGTGGACGAGGCCCTGGCCGGCTACTGCAAGAAGATCGACGTCATCATCCACGTGGACAACTCAATCACGGTGGTGGATGACGGTCGCGGCATTCCGGTGGACCTTATGCCGGTAGGCAAGGGCGAAATGATGCCCGCCGTACAGGTCGTGCTCACCAAGCTTCATGCCGGCGGCAAGTTCGACGCCTCCACCTACAAGGTTTCCGGCGGCCTGCACGGCGTGGGTGTCTCCTGCGTCAACGCCCTCAGCGAGGAGTTTGAAGTCGAAATCTGGCGCCCGGAAAGACCCGGCGAGCCGAGCCACACCTACGAGCAGAGCTACTCGAAGGGAATTCCCACTTCGAAGCTTCTGCAGACCGGAACCTCGAAGAGGCGCGGCACCAAAGTTCATTTTTTACCCGACAAGAGCATCATGGCCGCCACCGAGTTCAACTACGACACGCTGGCCCAGCGGCTGCGCGAGATGGCCTTCCTGAACAAGGGCCTGGAGATCACGCTCACCGATGAGCGCACCGCCGATCCCAAGACCGGCGACGCCCGGCGCGCCGAGTTTCGCTACGCCGGCGGCATTGCGGAGTTTGTCAAGCATCTCAACCGCGGCAAGCAAGTGCTGCACGAGAAGCCAATCATGATGGAGGCTGAGCGCGACGGCGTGGCAATCGAGATTGCGCTACAGTACAACGACAGCTACTCGGAGACCGTCTTCAGCTTCGCCAACAACATCAACACCGTGGACGGCGGCTCGCATCTCTCCGGCTTCCGCACGGCGCTCACCCGCACCATCAACGCCATCGGCCAGCAGCTCGGCCTCTTCAAGGACCTCAAGGAAAACCTGAGCGGCGACGACGTGCGCGAGGGCCTCGTGGCGGTGGTCAGCGTCAAGCTCTCGCAGCCGCAGTTCGAGGGCCAGACCAAGGGCAAGCTCAACTCCGACATCGCCGGCACGGTGCAGGCGTTTGTCAACGAGCGGCTGGGCGCGTATCTGGAGCAGAACCCGCCCGTCGCCAAGCGCATCATCAACAAGGCCATTGAAGCCGCGCGCGCCCGCGAGGCCGCCCGCAAGGCTCGCGACCTGACCCGCCGCAAGGGCGCGCTGGACGGCGGCGGATTGCCCGGCAAGCTGGCCGATTGCTCGGAGCGCAACCCGGAGCGCTGCGAGCTTTACCTGGTCGAAGGCGAGAGCGCCGGCGGCACCGCCAAGCAGGGCCGCGACCGCCGCTTCCAGGCCATTCTGCCGCTGAAGGGCAAGATCCTCAACGTTGAAAAGGCCCGCTACGACAAGATGCTGGGCCACGAGGAAATCCGCGCCATGATCACCGCGCTGGGCTGCGGCATCGGCAAGGACGACTTCGACGCCGCCAAGATCCGCTATGGCAAGATCATCCTCATGACCGACGCCGACGTCGACGGCTCGCACATCCGCACCCTGCTGCTCACCTTTTTCTTCCGCCACATGACGGAGCTGATCAAGCGCGACAACATCTACATCGCGCAGCCGCCGCTCTACAAGATCAAGAAGGGCCGCTTCGAGCAGTACATCAAGGACGACCGCGAGTTTGTGCGGGTGATGGTCAATCGCGCGTCGGAAGGAATGGTTGTGCGCCACGGCGAGTTCGCCAGCCGCATCGAGGGCAGCGACCTTACCCGCTTCATGGGCACCCTCAACGAGTACCTGGGCTTCGTCGAGAAGGTGGACAAGCGCATCCGCAACGAAAAACTGACCGAGCTGCTGGCCCGCGCTGAACTCGTCCATCGCGCCGACTTCGCCTCCAAATCCGAGAGTGAAATCCCGCCCAAGCTGGTCCTGCTGCGTGCCGATCTGGCCGAGCTGGCCGACGAGTTCGGCTTCAAGACCCTCGGCAATCCAGTGGAGGACGAGGAGCATCACACCTGGTCCATCAGCTTCACTGACTCGCAGGGCGCCGAGCGCCACATCGACTGGACCCTGGCCTCCAGCCCCGAGTTCCGCCAGATGATGGCCAAGTACACCCTCATCAAGGAGTTCCTGGCCCCGCCCTTCCTCATCGAGTACGCCGCCAAAGCCGCCGTCTCAACCAGCGCCGCCGAAACTTCCGCTGAGGACTCCGAGGAGTCCGGCGAGGCCTCAGAAAGCGCGGAAACCCAGTCGGAATCCAAACAAGCCCGCCGCCCTGCCCGCGCTCTGCGGGAGCCCGTCGAAAAGCAGACTGCCCGCGAGCTCTTCGCCTACATCGTCGAACAGGGCAAGAAGGACTACCAGGTGCAGCGCTACAAGGGGCTGGGCGAGATGACCTCAGCGCAGCTTTGGGAAACCACCATGGACCCCGACCGCCGCACATTGCTCTCCGTCAAGCTCGAAGACATCGCCGAAACCGAAGCCATCTTCACCACCCTGATGGGCGAAGACGTGGAAGCGCGGCGCAAGTTCATCGAGGACAATGCGCTGGACGTGAAGAACCTGGACATCTAGAACCATCCGTTCGCTTCAACCTATCCGCAACTGGGCGATTGCACACAGGGGTGGTGCGCGACGGGTTAGACTGGTTGCGGAGAAACCCCGATGAGATTTGGCCTGGTTCAAAGAACGGGAGCGATCGCCGTTCTGGCAATGCTGCTGGCCGCCCGCACACCGCTTCACGCGCAGTTCAGCGGGGGCGCGCCGTCGTCCGACAGCGCCTTTTCCATTCCCAGCGCGCAACTGCTTCAGCCCGAGGAGTTGAATCGCCTGTTGCACGCCCAGGGAGCAAACAGGCCACTGGTGTTGCAAGTGGGTTCGCACCTGCTGTTTGCCGAGGCTCATATCGCGGGCGCGGAATATGCCGGGGCCGGGTCGCAAACCGCGGGCCTGAAGCAACTGCAAGACAGGGTGGCGCCGCTCCCCCGGAAGAGCTTCATCGTGCTCTATTGCGGCTGTTGCCCATGGAACCGCTGCCCCAACATCGGGCCCGCGTTCAAGCTGCTGCGCGATCTGGGATTCACCAATGTGAAGGCTCTCTATCTCGCCGACAACCTCGGAGCGGATTGGGTTGACAAGGGGAATCCGGTTGAGCGCGGCCGCTAGCCGCGGTTCGCGCGGCGAGGCGCCGGCCGGGCCGGACGCGGCCACTGGGGCGCGGACCTGGATTTCCGGCCTCATGATGGCATGTTTGCTGCTGGGGGCCTGGTTCGCTGCCTGCTCGCGCACAGCTTGCGCGGCGGAGTCCCTTCTCAACAAGAAGGCGCCCGAGTTTACGCGCCGCGACTTGAACGGCGGAAACCTCGACCTCGCCACCTTCCGGGGTAAGGTGGTGCTCTTGAACTTCTGGGCCACCTGGTGCGCCCCGTGCCAGGTTGAGATGCCCAGGTTCGTCCAATGGCAGCGGCAATACGGGCCACAAGGCTTCCAGGTCATCGGAATCTCGATGGATGACGACCCGGAGTTAGCACGCAAACTCTATGCCAGGTTGAAGTTGAATTATCCCGTGGCGATGGGCGACGAAAAACTCGGAGAACTCTACGGCGGAGTTCTTGGACTGCCGTTGACGTACCTGGTCGACAGGAATGGGGAAGTTCGCGCGCGGTTTCAAGGCGAGACCGATCTGAAGACGATCGAGAAGCGGTTGAAGGCGCTGTTGTTCAAGCACTAAGCGCCCATTTAGCGCCTCTAGCACTGCGAAGTTTGAACAGGTTGTCCATTCCATCAAGACCGGTGCTGCGCTATGAGCACAAGCACCCCGGCGATCTTATCCATTGCGAGATCCAGCGCCTGGCGCGCATCGGCATCGTCATCCGCGGTCAGGTCGCAAAACGGACCCGGAGGCCACCCGCGCTAAAATTCTTATATGACCGATCGCATGTCTCTCTCCCTTGCCCAGGCCGACCCCGACGTGGCCGCCGCTCTTGACCAGGAAACTCTCCGCCAGCACGAAGGGCTGGAAATGATAGCCAGCGAGAACTTCGTATCCCAGGCGGTGCTGGAGGCGGCCGGCTCGATCTTTACCAACAAATACGCCGAGGGCTACCCTGGACGGCGCTACTACGGCGGTTGCGAATATGCCGACGTGGTTGAAAACCTGGCGCGCGACCGGGCCAAGCAGATCTTCGGCGGCGAGCATGTGAACGTGCAGCCGCACTCCGGCTCCCAGGCCAACGCCTCGGCCTACGCAGCAGTCTTGCAGGCCGGCGATACGATTCTGGGCCTGGACCTGTCGCACGGCGGGCACCTGACCCACGGCCACAGGCTGAGCTTCAGCGGCAAGCTCTACCGGCCCACGTTTTACCACGTCCGGCGCGACACGGAGTTGATCGACTACGACGAGTTGGAGGCCATTGCCGAGCGCGAACGGCCCAAGGCGATCATCGGCGGCGCCAGCGCCTATCCAAGACTCTGGGATTTCGAGCGCATGCGGCAGATTGCCGACAAGGTGGGTGCGGTTTATATCTTCGACATGGCGCACATCGCCGGGCTGGTGGCGGGAGGTGTGCATCCCTCGCCTGTGCCCCATGCGCACATCACCACGACCACCACCCACAAGACGCTGCGCGGCCCGCGTTCGGGGCTGATTCTTTGCGGGCAGGAGCTGGCTGCGGCGGTGGACAAGGCAGTCTTTCCGGGCCAGCAGGGCGGCCCGCTGGTGCATATCGTGGCAGCGAAAGCTGTGGCCCTGGGCGAGGCGCTGCGGCCGGAGTTCAAGACCTATGCCGCGCAGATCGTGGCCAACGCCAAGGTGCTTGCCTTGACTCTCCAGGAGGCCGGCTTCCGCATCGTCTCCGGTGGCACGGACAACCACCTGATGCTGGTGGATGTTTTTGAAAAGGGGATATTGGGCTCCGAGGCCGAACTGGCGCTGGGCAAGGCCGGCATCACGGTTAACAAAAACACCATTCCGTATGACGTCAATCCGCCGCTCAAGGCTTCGGGCATTCGTGTGGGCACGCCGGCATTGACCACCCGTGGCATGAAGGAGCCGGAGATGCGGCGGATTGCCGCGTGGATGACAAAGGCTCTGGAGCAGCGGAACGACGATGCGGTTTTGGAGCGGATTCGCGGCGAGGTGGCCGAACTGGCCAACCGGTTCCCGCTGTATGCGTGGCGGAGACTTGCCGTCTAGGCGTACGGCGCTTACGCGCCAGGAGGTTCGTGGTATCCCACCCATTTCGCAAAGGACGCGAAATGGATGGGGCACCCGGCCGTGGGGGCTTAGAACGGCGCTTATCAGGAGATCGGCGTAAGTCCGGCATGTGGAGCGCGGCTCGTAAGATTATCGCGCCGCAACTTGCTTGTACGTGCCGGGTTGTATCTAATGTTATTGAGGATGACCCAGCAAAGGGACAAGGGCAGCGGAGAATGGTTGTTCTCCCTGAGGGTATCCGGAGGAATCAATGAAATCCATTCAGATAGCATTGGTAGCTTTGCTCGTTCTTTCTGTTCCAGCGTTTGCGCAGCGTCACCAAGGCGGTGGTGGTGCACCCGCACCGCATCAAGCCATTCCATCGCACGGTCCTTCGGTGTATAAAGGCGCGCCGCATGCGCCCGACCCGAAGCGCAACTTTGCCGACCAGGCCGGCCACCCCAACGTCCCGCACGTGGATGGCAAGTCCTGGGTCGGCCACGACACCGGCCGCGGCGACGCGAATTATCACCTCGACTACCCCTTCGCGCATGGCCGCTTTTCCGGCGGCGTTGGCCACGGGCACGTATGGCGTATGGGCGGCGGCGGACCAACCCGCTTCTGGTTCAACAACTGGTATTGGCACGTTGCGCCCTTTGACATCGCCTTTTGCGACGGCTGGCTGTGGGACTCCGACGACATCGTGATTTACCCTGACCCGGACCACGATGGCTGGTACCTGGCCTACAACGTGCGCCTCGGCACCTATGTGCATGTTGAGTATCTGGGAATGTAGGCGGACGAAAACAAGCGGAAACGAAACACAACAAAGGGGACGGCCCGAGGGGTCTGTCCCCTTTGTCGTTGTACTTGTACTTGACGGCATGGACGGGATGTACAGTCCGGCCTGCCAGGCGATAAGATTACGAGTCTGTCCGGAGCGACCGCCTGTGCACGATGAAATGCGGCGGATGCTCCCATGCAAAACCAAATCTCCGAGGTTCTGGAATGAAGCATCTGCCTGTACGCCTGTTTACGCGCCCTGATGCACTGATCGCCCGCTGGGTTGTTCTCGCCGCAATCGCTGCCGCGCTGCTGGCCGTTTCCCCCGCTTGGGCCGCGCCCGCGAACGCCCCGATCGTTCTCACCGGCGCCGACCGGCGGCCAGCCCTTTCACTTGACGGCAATTGGGCCTCCATCGTCGACCCGTACTTCTCCGGCCTCTTCAGCTTCCATCACCAGGAGAAGTCGAACGGCTGGTTCCTCAACCAGAAGGCCAAGCCCGGCGATCCATTCCCCATCGAGTACGACTTTTCCAAGGCGCCCACGCTGAAGGTGCCCGCCGACTGGAACACGCAGCGCGAGTCTCTGTTCTTCTATGAGGGGCCGATATGGTACGAGCGCGACTTCACCTACCAGCCCAAAGAACACACGCGTATCTTTCTGCACGTGGGCGCGGCCAACTACCACTCCTGGGTCTGGGTCAACGGCCAGAAGGTTTGCGAGCACGAGGGCGGCTACACCAGCTTCAACTGCGACGTTACGACGGCGGTTCATGCGGGTGGAAACTTCGTGGTGGCCGCCTTGGACAACACGCGCCGCGAGGACAATGTTCCTACGCTCGAAACCGATTGGTGGAACTATGGCGGCCTCACGCGCTCGGTCTCACTGATCGAGGTGCCCGAGGCTTTCATCGATCAGTATGACGTGCACCTAAGCCGCGGGGAAGGCTCCCAAATCGAAGGTTGGATTCATGTTGAGGGCAGCCAACCCGGCGCAAAGGTCGAGGTGGAGATTCCCGAGTTAGGCGTAAAGACATCCGCCATTGCAGGAGAGGACGGACGCGCTGCGATTCGCTTGCCCGCACCGGGGTTGGAGCGCTGGTCGCCGGAGACGCCGAAGCTCTATAAGGTCCGAATCAGCGCAGGACAAGACGTTATCGAAGATCTCATCGGCTTTCGCACCGTGGAGACGCGCGGGACGCAAATTCTGTTGAATGGCAAGCCCATCTTTCTGCGCGGTATTTCGATTCATGCCGAGGCGCCCTACCGCACCGGCCGGGCCAACACGGACAAAGACGCGGAGACGCTGCTGGGCTGGGCCAAAGAGCTGGGTTGCAACTTTGTCCGCCTGGCGCACTATCCCCACGACGAAACCATGTTGCGCGCGGCCGATAGGATGGGGCTGCTGGTTTGGTCCGAGAATCCGGTTTATTGGGCGCTGCAGTTTGACAATCCCAAAGTATTGGCCAAGGCCGAGCAACAGTTGGACGAAGAGATCGGAACCTCGCGCAATCACGCGGCGATCATTTTGTGGTCGATGGCCAACGAAACGCCGAACACCGAGGCGCGAACACAGTTTATCGAAACTCTCGCCAGCCGCGCGCGCGCGCTTGACTCCTCGCGGCTGATTACCGCGGCGCTGCTGGTGCGCGCGGAAGGACACACCAAGATCGTGGACGATGCGCTGGGCAAGACGCTGGATGTCATCGGAGTAAATGAATATATCGGTTGGTATGAGCAGCATCCGGAGACGGCCGACGTAACCGCGTGGCGCATCGACTACCAAAAACCCCTGATTGTGAGCGAGCTTGGCGGCGGCGCCAAGGCCGGCCTGCACGGCGGCGACAACGACCGCTGGACAGAGGAATACCAGGCCAATATCTATCGCCATCAATTGGGCATGCTCAACCGGATTCCGCAACTCAGGGGGATGAGCCCGTGGATTCTGATGGATTTTCGCTCGCCTAACAGGACCCTGACGGGCATCCAAGATGAATTCAACCGCAAGGGACTTATCTCCGATCAGGGGCAGAAAAAGTTGGCGTTCTTCGTTCTGCAGAAGGCTTATTTGGAGAAAACGGTGGGCAAGCCGGAATGAGACGATTCAGCTTGCGCATGCGTAAGTTGAAAAAATATTCCGCCAAATTGCGCAAAAGCGAAATTCTGAGCTATGCTTCACTTATGGCTATTGATTCCATTATTGCCCAAATCGACGAGGAGATCGCAACGCTGACGCAGGCACGCTCCCTGCTGGCCAACATCGAAAACCTCGCCACCAAAGTAACTGAGCGCAAAACCAAAAAGGCGCCGGCCAAGGCCAAAAGGAAGGCCAGGAAGAGGCGCGTGTTGAGCGCCGAGGCGCGCAAGCGGATTGCCGATGCGCAACGCAAGCGGTGGGCCGCGCAGAAAGCCAAGGCCAAGTAAGAGGCGTAAGCAACTTATTTTCCCTCTTTTCTCAATGCGCTGAAAGCCGCTGAATCATGGGCCGATAGCGCCACCCCACGAGAAGAGCCCGCTATTAGTGTTGCGAGAGCAGGCCGGCCCGGCGGATGGCGATAATCAGTCATCGCCATCCGGCAATACCGGTGCTGTGCCAAGACCGGGCATTGCCAATGCCAGGCCGCAACTATTTCCCTCCAGAGACTCCGTGACGAAACGGCTTGCTTCCCGCCGCGTTCGGATTTAATGTCTTGCCAGTATCCAGGCGTCCGCAATCAACGGAGGTACGCGATGCGCAGGTCCATTCCAGTTTTTGCGGCGGCTCTGTTGCCGCTGCTCTTTGCCTTGCCGGCCGCCCCGCAAACCTCCAACAGCGCCGGTGGGCAAAATCCGGAAACGTTGACGGCTGATTATAACCAGGCCATGCAGGCAAAGGAGTGGCCCCGCGCCATCGCCATCGCGCAGCAACTGGCAGGACTAAAAGCAACGTCACTGAACCTGAGATTGCTGGCCAATGTGCAGCTTTACTCCGGCGCGGCGGATGAAGCCCTGGCAACTTACGGCCGGGCTCTGGCTGCGGCGGAACAGGAAAAGCCCGCCCAAGGCCAGCCAATGAACGAGTGGAAAGACAGCCTGGCACAGATCTACATTGGCAAAGGCAATGCGCTGCTCAAGCTCAAACGCACCACGGAGGCGATCGAGACGTATAACCAATCCGCCGGGTTGGCGTCCAACGCCGGACAGGCTTACTTCAATATCTGCGCCGTCCTCTACAACAACGGCAACACACATGAATCAGCGGCGGCCTGCCGCAAGTGCGTGCAAGCGGACCCCACCAGAGCGAATGCCTGGTTCGTTCTGGGGTCAGATCTCTTTGCAGATTTGCCGATAGCCGCACAAGGCAAGGTCCAAGCCTCGCCCGAGACGCGAGAGGCGCTTGAAAAATACCTTGCGCTCGCCCCTGACGGCCCTCACGCCGCCGACGCGAAAGCCATGCTGGAGATGATCGCCAAGTAGGGAGATGCCGTCTTCGGCATTTGCCCGGTCTCTGAGCGCGTGATACCGTGCATTGAATTCAAGCTTTCACAGGTCCCACAATCGGGACCTGGGGCACCCAGAATTAGTACAACAACAAGCGGTTAGAGACCTAGCTGATCCCCGCCATTACCAGCATGCGCGGCTCGGTCATCTCCTGGATGGCGGAGCGGATGCCTTCGCGGCCCAGGCCTGAGTCTTTGACGCCGCCGAAGGGCATGGGATCGAGGCGCCAACTGGGGGTGTCGCCGACGATCAGCGAGCCGACTTCGAGTTCGCGATAAGCGGTGAGAATGCGGCCGGCGTCGCGGGTGAGGAGGCCGGCCTGCAGGCCATATTTCGAGTGATTCACATCGGCCAGCGCCTGCTCGAAATCGTCATAGGGCTCGATGGCGACGACCGGGCCGAAGACCTCTTCGTCGCGCACCTTCATGCCTGGCGTGGTTCCGGTCAGAATCGCCGGCGTCACCACAGAGCCGTGGCGTTCTCCGCCGGCGACCAGCTTGGCGCCACCCTCGACGGCCTCCTTGACCCAGGCATCCACGCGCTCGGCTTCGCTGAGGCGAATGAGCGGGCCCACTTCTGTGGCTTCGTCGGAGGGGTTTCCGGCAGCCAGCTTGGCGGTGTGCTCGACCACCTTCCACAAGAAAGTCTGGTAGATTTTGCGCTCGACGAAGACGCGCTGGACGCTGATGCAGGACTGACCGGCATAGCCAAAGGCGGCGTGGGCGGTGCGCAGGGCTGCCTCGTCCAGGTCGTGCCAGTCGCCATGAACGATGAGCGCGGCATTGCCGCCGAGTTCGAGCAGCACGCGCTTGCGTCCGGAGTGGGCTTTGAGCTCCCAGCCGACTTTGGCCGAACCGGTAAAGCTGACCAGCTTGATGCGATCTTCCTTTTCGGCCAGCCATGCGGTATCGGCGTTGCTGAGCGGCAGCACGGCCAGCGCCTCCTCGGGCCAGCTGGCTTTCAGAATCACCTCGCCCAGGGCCAGCGCGGTAAAAGGGGTTTGCGGGGCGGGCTTGAGAATCAGCGGACACCCGGCAGCGATGGCGGGCGCCAGTTTGTGCGCCACCAGATTTAACGGAAAATTGAATGGCGTAATGGCCAGCACCGGGCCGACGGGGAAGCGCTGCACCAGTCCCCAGCGGCCCTCGTTGCCCTCGGTGAGGTCCAGGGGAAGGCTTTCGCCGCCGAGTCGGGCGGCTTCTTCGGCGGCGGTCTTGAAGGTGAGGACGGCACGATCCACCTCGGCGCGGGCAAGGCGGACGGGCTTGCCGGCCTCGGCGACGATAAGTTGCGCGAAGCGCTCCTTCTGTTCGATCAGCGCGGCAGCCACGTCCTCGAGGATCTCGCGGCGCTTCCAGCGGGGAAGAGCGCGGGTGCGGCGCAGGCTGGCCGCTGCGTGGTTGACGGCCTGGCGCGCGTCGGCGCGCGTTGCCACGGTGACCCGCCCCACCAGACCCTGGTCCCACGGCGAACGCACTTCCAGCGTTTCTCCGTCGATCCACTCCTTGCCGCACAGCAGAAATCCTGTTTGCGTTCCCGGCCGCATCTTCATGGCTTTGGAGCTCCCGTCCCGTCTCTGCCTAGATGTTACTAGGTGCGGCGAGTGTGGGCAGGGTCTCTGCTGCCTCAGGCGGCCTCTGCCGCGACCCAGTCCCGTCACGGTACACTGTTCCCCTATGATCCATGACGGCCGGAGCCGCAAACTTCCCTTTGATCCCGCCCAGGCGCTAGCGCACTTGAAGGCCAGCGACGCCAAGCTGGGCGCGCTGATCGAGCTGGCGGGCGCGTTCACGCTGCGGCTCGATCCTTCGCCTTCGCCCTTCGAGTCGCTGCTGGAATCGATTCTCTATCAGCAGTTGCACGGCAAAGCCGCGGCCACTATCCATCGCCGGGTGCGCGAGTATTTTGGCGGCGATCCGGCTCCCCAACTTCTTCTCGACACCCCCGATGAACCGCTTCGCGCCGCCGGCGTCTCCGGCAACAAGATCAAGGCTCTGCGCGATCTGGCCTCCAAAACTCTGGACGGAACCGTCCCAACCAACGCGGCGATCAGGAAGATGAGCGACGCGGAGATCGTCGAGCGGCTCACGGCGGTGCGCGGCATTGGCCCGTGGACGGTGGAGATGCTACTGATCTTTCGCATGGGCCGTCCCGACGTGCTGCCTGTGAGCGACTACGGAGTGCGCAAGGGCTTCGCGCTGACTTTTCAAAGAATCCCGAAAAACCGTGCCCTGGCGGCCGAAGATTTGCCCAAGCCGGAGGTGCTGCTCAAAAGGGGAAAACGCTGGGCGCCGTTCCGCTCCGTGGCCAGCTGGTACCTGTGGCGGGCCTGCGATCTGGCCAAAACCACAGCGCCCACAGGGCGGGCAAGCCTACAATAATCAAAGCCGCTTCCAGCTATTCGCTATTAGCTTTTAGCTTTTAGCTTTTAGCT
>Ga0209039_10000638_pt1 | contig 33759 bp, 25 predicted proteins | sample BogFormECP12_OM1_FD_188238 | JGI IMG/M metagenome (GOLD analysis project Ga0209039, IMG submission 188238) | Bog forest soil microbial communities from Calvert Island, British Columbia, Canada - ECP12_OM1 (SPAdes) (version 2) | ecosystem: Environmental > Aquatic > Freshwater > Wetlands > Bog ... | reverse complement strand
GCAAACGGGTAAGACCGACGAGGCGATCGCGGCGTATCGCAAGCAACTGGAGACGGCTCCGTACGAGAAAACAACGCATAAAAATCTCGGCTTGTTGCTGGCGCAGCTGAGGCGGGATGCGGACGCGCGCACGGAGCTGGAAGCGGCGGCTGCGATTCCTCCGGATGATCCGGAAACAAAGCTGGCGCTGGCGCAGGTGTATGGGCGGTTGGGAGAGAACGCGCAAGCGCAAGAGTTGATGAAGGGACTGACAGGCAGTGCGGGCGCGGATTCGGGTCAGGATATTTTCGCTTCGGCGTTGAAGAACGACATTGATCCGGCGCAGACCGAGAACGATGCGCAGCAGGTTCTCTACGACATTGGAGGACAGTTCGACTCGGGCGAATTGGATCGGCTGGGGCCGTCGGCGTTTTCGTCGATGCGACTGGTGGCGCTGGCATGGGCGCGGATGGGATGGGCGAAATTTCAGCGCGGCGAGAATCTGGCGGCGATGCAGTTTCTCACGTCGGCGTGGCTCTTGAGCGAGTCGGGGACGGTTGCTAACCGGCTGGGGCAGGTGTTCGAAAAGCAAGGGCAGCCGGAGAAGGCGCGCCATATGTATGCGCTGGCCGTGGCGGCGGGCGGAAGCACTAATGATGTTCAGGATTCGCGGGCGCGGTTGGCGAAGCTGACTGGCGATCCGGGCGCGGCGGAGAAAGATATCGCGCAGGCACCGGTGGAATTAGTGCAAGCACGCACGGTGAAGCTCGGGCCGATCACCAGCAAGCCAGTTTCGGCGCGGTTCAACCTCGTGTTCGATAGCTCGCCTCGTCCGGAGCGGGCTGAGTTTGTTGACGGTGACGAAAGCCTGCGTGCCGCAGGCGAGCAATTGCGCGAGAAGGATTTTCCGGTCCGGTTTCCGGATGTTTCGTCAATCAAGATTGTTCGGCGCGGCCGGTTGAGCTGCGGAGCGTCAGGCTGCGCCATCGAGTTGTTGCCGATTGAGGCAGAAAAAGGCGCGGCAGAATCGGCGGCAAAATAAGGCTGTCATTCGGAAGTACACTCGCGGCAGGGTTTTGAGCGCTAACCTGATTACATCAACTATCTTTAACGCCCTTCTTTTCTAGAAATCGGAGATAATCGTCGCAGGCCAAAACTGATGCCAGAAGTGACAACCTCGCCTCGTTCGGCCCCGTGGGAACGAACCGTAGCTGTCATTAAGGGTGCCCTTTGTTTCTTTCCCGGCTTTCTGTTCTCTCTACCCCTCACGGCAATATGGGCTCGTCGTCAGTGTCCGGGTGAACCTCAGTGCGTACTTATCGCCATTATTCCTAGCTTTTTCATAGGGGTTGCATTTGCAATTGCCTGCGTGGCGTGGCTCTTGGTGACGGTGAACTCACGGATCAGAGCCGTGAAATATTTGGAGAGTCTCGCGCACAGCCGCGCAGATGGAGCACCTCGGGACTCGTAATCCGGGCATGTCTCCGACTTTCGATGATGCCTCCATGCGATAGTTGGCGAAACATCGCGATAGCACTAGCTATCGAAGGAGCCGACTGCCCCCGTTTCCTGGTTTTCGAAACAGCCTGCCCTAAGCCTAGCCGAAGGAGCCTGCCCTGAGCCGAAGGGTGAAACTCCTGTGCCTCGAGCCGCCGCACCTGAAGTCTATTCCTCAAAGACCTGGATCGAATTCCAAGAAAAAATAAGACCAATGTAGCCGCTAACTCATTGATTCTTAAATACATTACAAATACGTCCTTATTTCTCAAAGACTTGGAAGGAAACCAGTTCCTAAGTCTTTGAGTTTAAAAGACCGCACGGAGAGGGGTCCAAGCCAATTGGGTATCAATGAGATTCTACACTTTCGCCCGAAATCGCCTTGGACCCAATTTCGAGATCACATTTGCCCGTGCGGCGATCTCTCGACGCGTTCCCGTAGACTTCGGTAAGCTATTGGGTCCTCTTTCTTACAGAGTCGATTCCTAACAAGTCATTGGAGGTTTCCTGATGCGCGAGGCGGTCGAGCGACTGTGGCCGGAAATTCAGTGGATTGGCGATACCAGGCTTCGGGAGCAGGTAACGCAAGCCTGGATCAAGGCGCTTGAACGGAGTCCGCTGAAGCCCGACGACCTGAATCAGATTCCTTTTACGCTGCTGGTTCCGAATTGTCCGATAACGTTCATGGAACACAAACGTTGTGTGGTGCACATCGCGCGCGACAGCGCAAAAGCGATGACGGATTTCATGGGTCGAGCGCTGCCGATCGACACGGACGTGGTGATTGCCGGCGCGATTCTGGCGGACGTCGGCAAGTTGCTGGAGTATGAGATCGGTCCAGATGGAAAGAGCCGTCAAAGCGAGCGCGGAGAAGCATTGCGGCATCCGTTTACCGGAGTCGCGCTGGCCATGGAGTGCGGCGTGCCGGACGCTGTGTGCCACATCATCGCCGCGCACGCAGCCGAAGGCGATCTGGTGAAACGCACGACCGAAGCGTTCATTGTGCATCACGCCGATTTCATGGCGTTTCTCCCGTTCAAGAATCCGAAGAATGTCAAGTAAGGTCTCAGGTCTTTAGGTGGCAGGTCTCAGGATTTTACTGACGACTGAGAGCTGACAGCTGACAGCTGCTTAACGAGGAGATGTCCTTGGCGACACAACAAATTTCCACGAAAGAAACCATCACCGCGACCATGTCCCGCTGGGCTGCGGGGCTTGAATACAAAGATCTTTCGCAGGACGCGGTGTACCAGGCCAAGCGCTTTCTGCTCGATTCGGTGGGCTGCGCGCTCGGCGGTTATCGGCAGCATGACGTGGTCATTGCGCTGGAAGTGTTGAAGGAGATTGCCGGGCGCGGGCCTGCGACCGTGATTGGCACAGGCGAAAAGATGGACGCGGTTTCGGCTTCGCTGGCGAATGCTCTGATGATCCGCTGCATGGACTACAACGACATTTACTGGAAACAGGATCCGTCGCATCCCTCCGATATTTTTCCGGCCGCGATGGCGTGTTGTGAGCGCGCCAAAAGCGATGGTAAGGAATTGATCGTTGGATTTGTGTTGGGCCACGAGTTCGAAATGCGCTTGTGCGAGGCGGCGTTTCCGGGGATCCGCGAGCGCGGCTGGCATCATGCGACGCTGACGGCGTTTGTCTCGCCGATCGTGGCGGGACGCGCGCTGCATTTGACTTGGGAACAGATTCAGCACGCGATCGGGATTTCCGCTTCGCGGCATTGCACCATGGGCGCGGTGACTGCGGGCAAGCTGACGATGATGAAGAACACCGTCGATCCGATGGCGACGCAGAGCGGCGTTCTGGCGGCGCTGCTGGCCGAGCGGGGCTACAGCGGTCCCGAGCACGTGATCGATGGCAAGGAAGGATTGGTGCAATGCTATGGTCCGGAGTGGAAACAGAACCTGCTGACCGACGGACTCGGCGAGTCGTGGCGCATCACGCAGTGCGGGATGAAATTTTTCCCGAGTGAGGCGCTGACGCACGCTCCGATTTCGGCGATGCTTGACCTGGTCAAGGGCAACGACCTGCGTCCGGATCAAGTGGAGAGGATTCAGATCCGGTCGCTGGCGCGCGCGGCTGACATTCTTTCCGACCCGAGCAAGTACGATCCGCATACCAAGGAGACGGCGGACCACTCGCTGCCCTATGTGATCGCAGCAGCGCTGGTGGACCGGCAAGTGACGCCGGCGCAATTCGAAATGAAGAAGATCATGGACCCGACGATTCGCGCGCAACTGAAAAAAGTTGAAGTTGTGGCTGATCCCGAGATCGAGAAGGTTTTCCCGGCGCTGCAGCGGGTGATTGTGAACATCACGACCACCGACGGGCGGAAATTCTCGAAGCAGCTCGATTATCCGAAGGGCGATCCACGAAATCCGCTGAGCGGTGCGGAGATCGAAGAGAAATTCCGGGCGCTGGCGGAGGGCGTGCTTTCGGCGAAGGCGCAGGACAAACTGATTGAGGCGATTTGGAATCTGGAGAAGTGCGGGTCGGTTTCCAAGCTGATGGCGCTGATGAAGGCGGACGTAAGAAGGAAGCCGCACGCGAGGGCCGCCAAGCCGAAAGCGAAAGCGGCCAAGAAGGGCAGCAAGAAGCGTCGCTAGCCAGAAACCACGTAGGGACGGACGCCCTCGTCCGTCCAGCCGGACGAAGTCCGGCTTCTGGCGGCGGACGCGAAAACCTGGCGAGCTGCGCTCGCCTGCACAACCGAGGGCGGCTGTGCCTACGTGCGAACGAGGAACTCATGGCGGACTTGAAACAGACGATTGCATCGGACCTGACGGCCCGCTACACAAAACTGGCGGGCGTGGTTCGTGAACTTGCCGCGCCGCTAAGCGACGAACAGTTTTGGGCCAAGCCCTTCGCATTTGGCAACAGCTTTGGCCACCTCGTGCTGCATCTCACGGGCAACTTGAATTACTACATTGGAGCGCAGATTGCGGGGACGGGGTATGTACGAGATCGTCCGCTGGAGTTTTCCGACACGATGCGGCCATCCAAGGCGGAAGTGTTAAAGAAATTCGATCAGACGATTGAGATGGTGCTCGGCGCGATCGACAGTCAGTCGGCGGAAGACTGGTCAAAGGAATACACGGCGGTGGGTGTGGACGCACGCAACCGCTTCGCCGTGGTGCTGCTATGCGCGACGCATCTGCACCATCATATAGGGCAGATGATGTATCTAGGATTTGAGTTGAAGCGGAAGGGCTGAGGTTGGCGTTTTGTGTGGCGGCGGGGCTTCGCCCCGCCAGGACGGGGCGGAGCCCCGTCACCACACAAGCGCACCAAAAGAGGTTCCTCATGGGCCAGACCATCGTTGAGAAAATTGCGCAAAAGCACATGACCGAAGGGCCAGCGCGGCCGCTTCGGACAGGGGATTTCCTGTCGATTCGTCCGCATCGATGCATGACGCACGACAATACGTCGGCGGTGATGAGTAAGTTCAAGGGCATCGGCGCGAAGAAGGTGAAAGACACGCAGCAACTTACTTTCGCGCTCGATCATGACATCCAGAATCGGGATGAAGCGAACTTGAAGAAATACCGTGCGATTGAATCGTTCGCCAAAGAGCAGGGCGTGGATTTCTATCCTGCCGGGTCGGGCATCGGGCACCAGATCATGGTGGAGCGCGGGTATGTGATTCCCGGTGCGTTCGTGGTTGCATCGGATTCGCATTCCAATATGTATGGCGCGTTGGGCGCGATCGGAACGCCGATTGTCCGCACGGATGCGGCCGCGGTGTGGGCCACGGGCGAATTCTGGTGGCAGATTCCGCGGTCGATTCAGGTCGTGCTCGAAGGCAAGTTGCCGGACGGTGTCACGGGCAAGGACGTCATTATCACCTTGTGCGGACTCTATAACCACGACGAATGCCTGAATGCGGCGGTCGAGTTTACGGGGCCGGGAGTGGCGTCGCTCTCGATGGACGCACGGCTTTCGATTTCGAATATGACAACGGAATGGGGTCCGCTGGTGGGCTGGTTTCCGGTGGACGAGGTTACGATCCAGTATTTGCGAGGCGTGCACGAGCGGCTCAAAGCGATGGGCGTGGAGCGTTTTTCAGAAGAAGACATCGAGAACTGGCAGAAGAATCCTTTGGCGCCGGATGCGGACGCGGCCTATGCGGCGCGGATTACGCTCGATCTCGGGCAGGTGACGCCACACGTGTCGGGCCCCGACACGGTGCAGGCAATGCAGTCGCTGGCCGAAATTGAGAAGAAGAAAGTTGCGATCCAGAAGGCGTATCTGATCTCGTGCGTGAATTCGCGGCTGGAAGATCTGGCGGCGGCGGCCGCAGTGCTCAAAGGGCAAAAGATCGCATCCGGCGTGAAGTTCTACTTGAGCGCAGCCAGCAAGTGGGTACAGGAAGAAGCTGAGCGACGCGGCATCTGGCAGACGCTGACGGATGCGGGAGCGCAGCCGCTGCCGTCGGGTTGCGGGCCGTGCATTGGGCTGGGGGTGGGACTGATGGAGGCGGGCGAAGTCGGAATTTCGGCGACCAATCGAAACTTCAAGGGCCGCATGGGATCGCGCGATGCGAAGTGTTACCTGGCGAGTCCGGAAGTCGTGGCAGCGTCGGCCGTTGCCGGCTATATTCGCGGGCCGCATGAATTCGCGAATCGCGCACCGCAGCGCGCTTACACGGAATTGGCATCGGCAGCGGGTGGGGCGGAAAAAGTTGAAATCCTGGCGGGCTTCCCGCAGCGCGTGAAGGGGCGGTTGGTGTTCATGCCGCAGGATAACGTCAACACCGATGCAATTTATGGCAAGGATTACACCTATCGCGACGACATGACTCCGGAAATGATGGCGAAGGTGGTCATGGAGAATTACGATCCGCAGTTCGCCGTGCGCACGCAGGCGGGCGATGTGATCGTCAGCCAGTTCAACTTTGGCACGGGGTCGAGCCGCGAACAGGCAGTTACGTGCCTGAAGGCGAAAGGCATTCCGCTGGTGATCGCCGCTAGCTTTTCGCAGACCTATCTGCGGAATGCGTTCAACAATGGTTTTTTGTGTATCGAAGTGCCGGAATTCTTGGCGCGGGTGCGCGAGCAGTTTGCGAAAGAGATCGCCGGGAAGGTGAAGACGATTATTCCGGGGGACGAAGTTGACATCGACTTTACTTCCAGCACGATCTCGTGGCGCGGAGAGAAGTTTTCATTTCCGGCGCTGGGCAGTGTGCCGCAGTCGTTAGTGATTGCCGGCGGCGTGGAGAATCTGGTGGCTAAGCGTTTGAGCGTTTGACGATTTAACCGCAGAGATGCAGAGTGCGCGGAGGAATGCATAGGTCCTTCGCTTCGCTCAGGATGACAAATTAATTTAGATGTTTTGGCGTCTCGGCGGTAGACATTCTTAAGGAGTGATTGTGGCGAAATATACAGTTATTACCATGCCGGGAGACGGCATCGGAAACCAGGTTCTGCCGGAGTCGTTGCGGGTGTTGAACGCGGTCGGCTTTGACGCTGAGTACATTCATGCCGATATCGGATGGGACTGCTGGCGCGCGCAGGGCAATGCGTTGCCCGACCGGACAATTGAGTTACTAACCAAGCATAAGTTAGGCTTGTTTGGGGCGATTACTTCGAAGCCTAACAAGGCGGCACAGGCGGAGCTTAAACCCGAGCTTCAGGGGAAGGGTTACGTTTATTACTCGCCGATTGTGACTATGCGGCAGAAGTTCAATCTTGATATCTGCATGCGTCCGTGCGTCGGGTTCACGGGCAATCCGCTGAATTACATTCGAAAGAACACCCACGGGGGCTTCGACGAGCCACGCATCGACACCACCGTGTTCCGCCAGGGCACGGAAGGCATGTACGCAGGGGTGGAGTGGACTAACCCTCCGGAGAACGTGCGCGCCGCGTTGAATAGCCACACGCGGTTCAAGGCGTTTGCCAGCGTGCCGGGACCGGAGCTCGCGGTGAGTTGCCGCATCATCACTCGCAAGGCGGCCCAGCGCATCGTGACCGCGGCTTTCGAATATGCGAAGAAGCGCGGGTTCAAGGGCGTGACGATTTGCGAGAAGCCGAATGTGGTGCGCGAGACTTCGGGCATGATGGAAGAAGTGGCAAAGGAAGTCGCGAAGAATTATCCGGGGATTGCGCTTTGGTCGACGAACATTGACGCGCAACTGATGTGGCTGAACAAGAATCCGGAGGAGTACAACGTAATCGTATCGTCGAATCTGTTCGGTGACATTCTATCCGACGCGTTCGCCGGGCTGGTTGGTGGGCTGGGATTCGCGGCATCCGGCAACATTGGCGATGACGTGGCGGTCTTCGAGCCGACACACGGATCGGCGCCGAAGTATGCCGAGCTGAATCCGCCCATCGTGAATCCGATTGCGATGATTCTTTCGGCAGCGATGATGCTCGATCATGTGGGCGAAGGCGAGAAGGCGAATCGCATCCGCAAGGCGATTGCGGACGTGGTGCGCGAAGGCAAGGTCCGGACTTACGATATGATGCGATTTACGGGTGGTCCGAAGGCGCTCAGTCAGGGCGCAGCTTCCACGGTGCGGATGACGGACGCAATTTTGGAGAAACTGAAGTAAACCACAGGGGACACAGGGGATCACAGGGGTGCACTGCTCTGGATTCTTGTCTGTGTTCGGGGTTGAGGAGATTATGACCAGCGCTGTCGAGACTACGTCCCCGCGTTCTGCCGAGGCAGGCCACTGGGGCAATGAAGTCCGGTCGGACGCGCACGTCGCCTTTGAAGCACGTGACAGCGGCGGAGTGGAGATCTCACTGGAGTCGCGGGTTGCGCCCTATTACGGCGGTGCGATCCTGGAACAGACGCGAGAAGTTCTGGCTGAACTCGGAGTGAAGCATGCGCGGGTTGCGATTCATGATGAAGGCGCGCTGCCCTTTGTTATCGCGGCTCGTATCGAGGCCGCGGCCAGGCGTGCAGGGATCGCGCTGGGCAAACGCTCGCTGCCTGAGCAGCATCTGCTGCCCGCGCCGTCGCAAAAGGATCGGCTACGTCGATCACGCCTTTATCTGCCGGGCTCTGAACCGAAGTACTACATCAACGCCTCATTGCACGCGCCCGATGCCGTGATTCTCGACTTGGAAGATTCGGTGCATCGGGGAGAAAAAGATGCCGCTCGCATCCTGGTGCGCAACACGTTGCGTGCAGTCGATTTCGGATCGTGCGAGCGCATGGTGCGCATTAACCAGTTGCCGCTCGGGCTCGAGGATCTGGCGGAAGTGGTGGGCGAGAGTCCGGACTTGATTCTGATTCCGAAAGTTGAAGAGGCGGAGCAGGTGCGGGAAGTGGATCGCATGATCGGCGAGATCAAGTCGCGCCACGGGATGATCCGGCCGATCTGGATTATGCCGATCCTGGAGTCGGCGCTCGGGATCGAGAACGCATTTGCTGTCGCCACGGCAAGCGAAAATGTGGCGGCGCTGACGATTGGACTCGAGGATTACACGGCCGATCTGGGTGTGGTGAAGACCGCGGAAGGGCAGGAGTCGCAATATGCGCGGTCGCGCGTGGTGAATGCGGCGCGCGCCGCGGGAGTACAGGCGATTGACTCGGCCTTCGGCGATATCGGCGACATGGACGGACTGCGGCGATGGGGAGAAGCCTCGCGGGCTGCGGGATTTGAAGGGATGGGATGCGTTCATCCCGGCCAGATTCGCGTGATCCACGAGGCGTTTCAACCGAGCGCGGTCGAGATCGAAAAGGCGCGGAGAGTGGTTGCGGCTTTTGAGGAAGCGCAGAACAAGGGATTGGCGGTGGTGAGTCTGGGTTCGAAGATGATCGATCCGCCGGTGGTGCAACGGGCACTGAAGCTGGTGGAGCGGGCGAAGGCGATGGGAGTGATTTCGTGAGTGTGAGTGTGAATGAAAGAGTAGAACTGGCGCATAACGCGGCAGGGCGCGCGGTGCCGACGATGGTGAACGGCAAGCCGCAGATTCCGTTTCTGGGCGCGGGGAAATATCAGCCGCGCGGGCGGAAGGCGGCGCCGGCGATCAGCTCGAATAAGGATTATCCGGATACGGGTGACAAGCGCGTGGCCGATCTGGAGACGGCGCTTCGTAAGTGCGGGCTGCGCGACGGGATGGTGATCTCGAACCATCATCATCTGCGCGATGGCGATAAAGTAGCGCTGATGGCGCTGGAGGCGGCGGCCAGGATCGGCGTTAAGGATCTGATATGGTTCCCGAGCGCGTCGTTCCCTTCGCAGGAGGGTGCGATCGAACTGATGGAAAAAGGCGTGATCCATCACATCGAAGGCTCGATGAACGGGCCGCTGGGCGACTACTGCACGCAGGGGAAAATGCGCGGCATGGGCGTGCTGCGTTCGCATGGCGGCCGCTACCAGGCGATCCAGGATGGGGAGGTTCACGTTGACGTTGCCGTGATTGCGGCGCCGACCGCCGATTTTTTCGGGAATGCGGATGGCTCGCACGGGAAGTCGGCCTGCGGCTCGCTCGGTTTTGCGCTGGCGGATTCGACCTACGCCGACCGCGTCATCGTGGTCACCGATAACCTGGCGCCGTTTCCTTGTGTGCCGTGGCAGATTCAGGGCAACAACGTGGATTTTGTGGTGGAAGTGGAATCGATTGGCGATCCGGCGAAGATTGTTTCCGGCACGACGCAGATTACGCGTTCGCCAGACCGGCTGCGGATCGCGGAGTTGGTGGCGCAGTTTCTGCGGGCAGCGGGAATCATGAAGAACGGATTTTCGTTCCAGGCGGGAGCGGGCGGGATCGCGCTGGCATTCGTCGAGTACCTGAAGCAGATGATGAAGCAGGATGGCGTGAAGGCGCGCTTCGTTCGCGGCGGGTCAACTAAATTCCTGGTTGAGTTGCTGCAGGAAGAGCTAACCGACTACATCCTGGATGGGCAGACGTTTGATCTCGACGGTGTGAAGTCGATCGCGAACGATCCGCGGCACGTGGCCACTTCGCCGTTCACTTCGTACAACTACCACGGTAAGGGAAACTTCGCTTCGCTGGTTGATGCCGTCGTGTTGGGCGCGACGGAAGTCGACGTGAACTTCAACGCCAACGTGGTGACGCACTCCGACGGGCGCTTGCTGCATGGCATTGGCGGATGGCAGAACTGCCTGTTTGCAGGGTGCACGATTCTCGCGCTGCCTTCGTTTCGCGATCGCATTCCCGTGATCGTGGACGAGGTGACGACGATGACGGGACCGGGCGAGATGATTGACGTGGTCGTGACCGAGCGCGGAATTGCGATCAATCCGCGACGCGCGGACCTGCTCGATGCGATGAAGGGGTCGAGGCTGCCGGTTCGTCCGATTCAGGACATCAAGGCGGAAGTCGAGAAAATTTGCGGCAAGCCGGAGCGGCCGAAGTTGGGTGATCGTCCGTGCGCGGTGGTGAAGTGGGTGGATGGCACGGTGCTCGATACCGTGTGGCAGGTCGGCTAGAGAAGGCAAGATCAAAGGTAGAGGACGCAGAGATCGCGGAGCCAGAGCGAATTCTGCGTCGCTCTCTTGCTCTAGGCGTTTTCCCAGCCGTACCCCTCAGAAATAAAACTTCAGCGCGAACTGGATCTGGCGCGGGTTACGGGCCGCCTGTGGGAATCCGAAGGCGCCCTGGCCGAGTTCCAACGCTGTCGGTTCTACGCTGATCGCGCCAAACTGCTGGAACAGATAATTCACATGGTTGAGGATGTTGAAGAATTCCGCCCGGAATTCGACGTGCATCTGCTCGCGAATCGGAAACTGCTTGATCAGCGAAGTGTCCCAGGTTTTGTAGCCCGGTCCGAGGACGATGTTGCGCCCGGCGTTTCCAGACGATCCTGGCTGGACCGAAGCGTCATCGAACGCGGCGGTGTTAAACAGCGTGCCAGGGACGCTGGGATGCCCATTCGGATTCATGCCGGGGAGAACATTGGGACGTGCGCAGTTATAAACAACCGTGCCTCCGCAGTCGGCGTTGGTGTGGCTAACAATATCGCTGACGGTGTACCAATTGCCGGTGGCGGCAGAAAACAATCCGGCGAGCTGCCAATTTCCGATGAACTGATTCAAAGCGCCGGATGCGCCCGTGCCAAACCGCTTTCCGCGGCCGAAAGGCAGATCATACATATAGCTCAAGACGAAGCGCTGGCGAATATCGAAATCGGAGTTGCCATATTCCAGGTTGGGGTTAGTCTGGAGGCGAAAATCTCCATTGTTCGCTGAGCCCAGGCTGGCGCTGGAAGCGTTGTCGAGAGCGTGAGCGTAGGTGTAGGCGGCTTCGAACTGCAATCCGTGGCTGAAGCGCTTCTCCAGGCGAGCTTGCAAAGAGTTGTAATTGGACTGCGTGTTAGAGCGGAGAGTATCAATGCTGGCATCAAATGCTGGATTGCAATTTGCAGCATCAGAGTAGGTCGGAGGGTTCAGATCGCAGGGACCGGCGGCGCCAGGCCAATTATTGTTGTGGACTGGCCGGCGAGGCGCGGTGGGAGCGTTGGGATCTGCGTTCGCTACAGCCTGGTTGCCGTTGTAAAAACCAAAAAGCTTCAACCCGCGCGAGCCGGCGTAGGTGATCTGGAGAACTATTTCCGCGGGAAGCTGGTACTCGAGTCCGAGGTGCCACTGCTGCGTATAGGGAGTAACCAGGTGCGGGTCGATCGAATAGAGTGTCGGCGTGTTGGGGTTTTCTAGAGCGCCGACAAAGGCCCCGCCAAGCACATTGTAGTTACTGAAATAAGTCGGGGAACCGCCGTTGTAGATCGCGCAGTAATTCGCGCTACTTGCCGTCGGCGCGCCACAGGCAGTGCTATAGGCCTGGGAGGCAAAGAACGGAGGATTGAATCCCGGGCTGGGGTTGGAGAAAGGGCCACTTTCCTGACCGCCATAAAAGATGCCATAACCGCTGCGCAGCACCAGTTTGTCGGTCAGTTGATACGCCAGACCAATCCGGGGCGCGAAATTGTTCAAGTCCGGATTGATGAGCCCGCGTGAGCCAGTGTGTTGGATGGTCAGCTCGGAAGCAAGCGTGGTCTCGCTGGGTGCAAACGTCGCCTTTTGTCCGCTGGGAACGATGATGGACTGAGAGGCGAAATCGAAGGTTGCCTGGTTGTCGTTGGCTTCCTTGATCGTGCTGAACATTTCGTAGCGCAGGCCCAAATTCAAAGTGAGGCGCGGTGTCACCTTGAAGTCATCCAAGGCATAGATAGCATAAATCTGGCGCCGATAATCAACGTTGTTCACGCTGGTAATCCCGCCGCTATCGGGAATCCCGAGCAGAAACGTGGCAAAAGCGTCTCCACCGGTGCCAACCGTAAGCGTCCCAGGATTGTCGGTGAAGTCGTTGCCGAAGCCCCAGTAGCCGCGGCCGGCGGCAGGCTCAAGAAGCGTGAATTGTTCGAATCGCAATTCGGTGCCGAACTTCATTGCATGGCGTCCGCGCGTCCAGTTCAGGTTGTCGCCGATGACATAACTGGACTGCTTTTCTATGGCAGGCAGGAATTGGGCGCTGCCGATGGCCTGGTCGCCATTGCTGAAAGAGAGCGACGGCAGGCCGCCGAGGTTGGGCCCAAAAGGGACTCCCTGGAAGTTGTATTGTTGCGAAAGGTTTTCGTTGGAGTTGAGGCCAAAGCGGTGCGAACTCAGATGGTTGAAGCCAAAGCGCAGCTCATTAATCAGCTCGGGCCGGAAAACGTGGACTTCGCTCGCCGCCAGACCGCGGGAATTGTTCTGGCTATAGCCGTCCTGGAAGCCGCCGCCATCCAGCACGGTCTGGAACGGCGAGGGCAGGAAATTGTTGGAGTTGCCGAAGCTGAAGCGCGCGAAGAAATTGTCCTTTTGGCTGAATGCCTGGTCCACGCGGATATCGAACCTGTCGTCCGTTTCGCTCCGCTTCGGTTCGGAGAAGAAGTTTCCTCCCGAACTGAGAGACGCCGGGAGGTTGGGCGTGGGGCCGGGAAGGTTCCCGTTAGCAATAAGGTTCGTCGCGACAGCATCCAACTGGAGATTTGGATTTCCAGGATACGGGCCAATGACATTGGTCGGCACACCGCCAACCACAGGTGAGGCAGGGGTACCGCAGAGTCCACTGGGATTCGTCGCGGAGGTTCCTGCCTGTCGCGCGTCGAATATCTCGCCGTAGTACGTCGCGTTCCCGAAACAATCGACAACCCCGGGCACGGGCCCCGTGTTGCCGGTCGAATTGTTCGTGAGAAGCGCGGAAAAATCTCCGCCAGCCTCGGCCGTAGTTGGAACAGTTGCGAGTTGCGGGAGCGCCTGGCGGATGCGCGTGCCCTCGTAGTCTCCGAAAAAGAACGTCTTGTTCTTTACGATCGGGCCACCGAAGGTGGCGCCAAACTGGTTTTGCTTGTAAGGCACCTTGCCGAAAATGTCGAATCGATTGTCGGCGTCAAATTTTTCGTTCCGCAGGAATTCAAAAACGTCGCCGTGAAACTGATTGGTGCCGGACTTGATGACGGCATTCATGATGGCGCCGTTGCCGCGTCCGAATTCAGCGCTGTAGGAATTCGTTTCCACCTTGAATTCGGCGATGGCATCCACCGACGGCTGCACCACATAGGCGGAACCGTTGAGCACGTCGCCCAGATTGGCGTTGTTGTCAATGCCGTCGAGCAGGAAATTGTTTTGCAGGGAGCGCGCGCCGTTGGCGCTGAAACCAGAGCTGGTTTCCACGCGCGAGCCCGGTTCAGACGGCACCACCCCCGTTCCGAGAAGAGCGAGCTGCGCGTAGTTGCGTCCGTTCAGGGGGAGCGCGTTGATGCGGCGGCTGTCTACCACTTGGCCAAGCTCGGAGGTTTCTGTCTCGAGTTGCGGACGTTGGCCGGTGACTGTGACGACTTCCGTGACCATGCCAGGCTGAAGCTTCAGGTCCACGCCGACGCGATCCTGAATATTCACTTGAACCGGGCCGGCAACGGCCTTCTTGAAACCCTGCTTCTCGACGGTGACACTGTAACGGCCGATCCTGAGCGGGCTGGCGACGTACTCTCCCTCATTATTGGTGGAGAAGGTCAACTCAATGCCGCGATCGACCTCGGTCACGGTGACCTTGGCGCCCGCGACCACCGCACCGCTGGGGTCGCGCACCAGGCCTACAATGGCTCCGGCATCTTTTTGCGCCCATAGCGGTGTTGCCAGGGCAAGGAAGATAGACGCGAGCAACATAGAAAAGAACAGGGCCGAGAAAGTTTGCAGGCGAGGAAAATGGATGAGCATGGCGAGGCTCCTGAGCGCTAAACCCGAAGGCGCTAAACTCGAATGTTCGCCAGCGGTCTGGTTGAGCCAGGCGAAAATTCGGGTGCGGGAACTACGAGCTTTCGGTGTAATATTACGAACTATTACTTTTACTTTCGTTTTATAGCTTTTGTCAACTGCGATATTTGGCCGAGCTGCCGGACACGCCGTGGCAGAGGCTGGCGGAGTCACAGGTGGCAGAATATCAATATCAAAGAGAAAGGTTACTCATGATCGCCCGAAAACACGGGATTGCTCTGATCGGTACAGCGCTCGTGGCGACGCTTGGTCCCACGCTGCTGCTGACGGCTTGCTCGAAATTGCCCGAATCGCCTCTGAAGTTGGCGCAAAAAACCGCGACCGCCAAGCCCGAACCAACCCAGCCTTCCGCAATCGAGGTGGACGTGAAGGACGGCGGGCCAGTGGTGCTGACGACCAGCGCGGCCGAGTTTCAGGTGAGGCCGGATGGTTATGTGCAGGCGTCTTTGCTTAAAGACGGGAAGAAACTTTCGCTCGACGAACCCAACGTCGGCGCTCCCGCGGACAGCGATTTTGTGCGGGTGGGCGGCAAGGATGTGCATTTTACGCTCGACTTCCAGCAAGCCGAGGTGCACGAAGCGATCGGGAAGATGGGAGTCGGGAAGCGGGTGGAGATTCCGGCGCGTCCGCTCGGGCCCTCGGGGACGGAGTTGCAGCGTGTGCTGGCGCTCGAAGTCTATGACAAGTTCCCCAACATTCTGCTGAGCACAGTGGAATACAAGAACACCGGCGCGAGCGATGTGGCCATCGAAAAAAGCGTGAATCAGCGGCGCCGGTTGAACGCGCGGCTGGGTGACGCAAAGGCGCATCCGTGGGGAATGTGGTCATTTCATGGCGCGAGCTATGACTGGGGAAAAGACGATGTCGTGAAACTGACGCCGGCTTTTTCCCAGCCAAACGCCTTTGGAGAAATGGTCAAAGGCGGCTATGGTGGCGGGATTCCGGTGGTGGCTTTCTGGACGCGCCAGGTGGGCGAAGCGGTCGGGCACGTGGAGACGATTCCGATTTCCGCGGCAATCCCGGCAAGAGTTGCAAGCGACGGACGCGTGGATGCCGAGGTGGACTACGCCGCCAATATCACGCTGAAGCCGGGCGAGACGTACTCTACTCCGCGCAGTTTCGTTTCGGTGTATGCGGGCGACTTCTATGAGCCCCTGCGGATTTGGTCGAGCGTGCTGCAGAAAGAAGGCTGGGAACTTCCGAAGCCGTCGAGCGAAGCCTATAACGTGAGCTGGTGCGGCTGGGGGTACGAGTTCAACGTAACGCCGGCGCAGATGCTGGGCACGGTTCCGAAGCTGAAGGAGATGGGCATCAAGTGGGTGACGCTCGACGATCGCTGGTTCGACGTCTATGGCGACTGGAATCCGCGCGCGGATACTTTTCCCGGAGATTCCATCAAGAAGATGACGGACGACTTTCACAAGGAAGGCATGCTGGCGCAGTTGTGGTGGCTGCCGCTCGGAGTCGAGGATGGCGAGGGAAAGTACGAGTCGCACAAGTATGCGGTTTCGAAAGTCGCGCAGGAGCATCCGGAGTGGCTGATCCTGGACAAGAACGGCAAGCATGCGCGCATAACTCGCGGCCTGGCGGCGATGTGTCCGGCGGTGCCGGAGGTGCGAGCGTACCACAAGCAGCTTACGGAAAAATTCATTCGCGACTGGGGATTCGACGGCAGCAAGCTGGACAATATCTACAGCGTTCCGGCCTGCTACAACCCGGCGCACCATCACAAGTCGCCGCAGGATTCGGTGACTGCCATGGGGGATGTGTACAAGGAAATTTTCCAGACGACGCGCGCGCTGAAGCCGCAGAGCGTGACCCAGAGCTGTCCGTGCGGCACGCCGCCATCGCTGGCCTGGTTGCCGTTTATGGACCAGGCGGTGACCGCCGACCCGGTGGGAGCGGTGCAGGTGCGGCGGCGGATCAAAATGTATAAGGCTTTGCTGGGGCCCGAATCTGCGGTCTACGGCGATCACGTCGAACTTTCCGCGATGACCAAAGTGGGGAACGACTGGAAAGAACACGGCGACGATTTCGCTTCCACGATCGGAGCCGGGGGCGTGGTGGGGACGAAGTTCGTTTGGCCCGATCCCGGCCCGAAATTCAAGGACGTTAATCTGACCGCTGCGAAAGAAGAGCGCTGGAAGAAGTGGATCGGTTTGTATAACGAGAAGATGCTTTCGAAAGGCGAGTTCAGAGATCTTTACGTGACCGGCTACGACACGCCCGAGGGATATGCGATCGCGAAAGACGGCAAAATGTATTACGCGTTCTTCGCATCGTCCGGGAACTGGAAAGGCGAAGTCGAACTGCGCGGATTGAAGCCCGGGAAGTATCGGGTGAGTGACTACAGCGAGGGAAAAGACCTTGGCACGGTAGGCGCGGCGGCCAATGGCGTGGCGAAACTGGCGGCGGGGTTCAAGGATCATCTGCTGCTGGAGGTCAGTTCGCAACCTTAGAGTTTGGTGAGCAAAGTTTGGTGAGGATGGCGGGATCGCGGGCAGACAGGTATCCTGATCTGCCCGATTTTTCTGTGTGGAGGTGCGATTGCGCGGGCTCAAGGCAAAACGAATCCTGATCACCGGCGGGGCCAGCGGCATAGGAGCGGCCACGGCGGCGCGATTTCTCGAAGAAGGGTCGGTTGTGTGCGTGCTCGACCGCGACGCGGAGGGGGGGCGGAAGATCCAGCGCGAACTGCCCAATCTGGCGGGCGCGCTCGATGCCGATGTTTCGAATCTGAAACAGGTGCAGGCCGCTCTTGCCGAAGCGATTCGGCTCATGGGCGGCGTCGATGTGTTGGTGAATAACGCCGGCATCAGCATTCGTCATAACTTTCTCGATATCACGCCCGAAGAGTGGGACAAAGTGATCGCCGTGAATCTCACCGGAGTGTTCTACGTCGCGCAGACGGCGGCACGGCACATGATGGAGCGCGGCGGCGGTGTGATTCTGCAGACGGCGTCGACCAATGGCGTCATGGGATATCCGTTTTATGCGGATTACAACGCCACCAAGGCGGGCGTGATCGAGCTGACGAAGTCGATGGCGCTGGAACTTGCGCCGAAAGTCAGGGTGTGCGCGGTGGCTCCGGGATACGTGCTGACGCCGATGCAGCGCGCCGAATACACGGATGAAATGCTCGAAGAGGTCAACCGGAAGATTCCTTTGCGGCGACATGCTCAGCCGGAGGAGATTGCGGCGCTGTTCGCATTTCTCGCCTCGGACGACGCGCGAAACATGACCGGCCACGTGTATACGTGCGATGGCGGAGAAACCGCGGGAGGGCTGGCCAGCCGGTAAGCCATGCAGCTTGCAGGGCGAGTTGCGGGGAAGGTTGCGCTGATTACGGGCGGGGCATCGGGCATAGGACGCGCGACGGCACTGCTGTTTGCACGCGAAGGAGCAACGGTTGCCTTGGCGGATTTGAGTGCGGATGCGGGCCAGCGTGTCGCTGACGAGATTGCCCAATCTGGCGGGCGTGCCTTCTTTGAGCCCATGGACGTGACGCGCGCCGCAAGTTGCCAGCGGCTGGTCGAGCGTGCGATTCGCGAGTTCGGCCGAATCGACATTCTGTTCAACAACGCCGGCATCATTCGGCGGGCGACGGTTCTTGACCTCAGCGAAGAAGACTGGGACCGGGTGATGGCGGTGAATGTGAAGTCGATTTACCTGCTGTCGCGCGAAGTGATTCCGCATATGCAGAAAGCGGGCGGCGGAACGATCATCAACACGGCTTCAGGATGGGGACTGGTCGGCGGCGCGAAGGCTGCGGTTTATTGTGCCTCGAAGGGCGCGGTCGTGCTGCTGACGAAAGCGATGGCCATCGACCACGGGCCGCAGAACATTCGCGTAAATTGTATCTGCCCCGGCGACACCGACACTGGCATGCTGCGCGAAGAAGCGCAGCAACTCGGAGAAGAGAACAGCCGCTTTCTTGCCGAAGCGGCAAAGCGTCCGCTGGGCCGGGTGGGGACGCCACAGGAAATTGCGCAGGCCGCGCTGTATCTGGCCAGCGATGCGTCTTCGTTTGTCACCGGCACGGCGCTGGTTGTCGATGGTGGAGGGCTGGCGGGATCAGTTTGATTGATGCGCCTCGAGAACAAAGTTGCTTTGATCACGGGCGGCACGTCCGGCATCGGCGCGGCGGCGGCCGAGCTGTTTGCGCGCGAGGGCGCGAAGGTTGCCATCACCGGTCGCAATGAGTCTCGCGGCCACGCAGTCACGGCGCGCATTCTTCAGTCCGGCGGGAAGGCAATTTTTCTGCGTACAGACGTCCGCAAATCCGCCGAATGCCAACGGGCGGTGGACGAAACGCTGCGCTCCTTCGGCCGGCTCGACATTCTGTTCAACAACGCGGGAGTCTTCTTTCCCCAGACGGCGCTTGAGTGCTCCGAAGAAGAATGGGATCTGCAGATTGACATTAACCTGAAGGGAACTTTCCTGATGTCGAAGTATGCGCTCGGGCCGATGATCGCTCAGGGTGGCGGAGTGATCGTCAACAACAGTTCGGGCTGGGGGCTCGTCGGTGGCGACAAGGCGGCGGCGTATTGCGCCTCGAAGGGCGGAGTCGTTCTGCTGACCAAAGCGATGGCCGTTGATCACGGGCGGCAGGGCATCCGCGTGAACTGCATCTGCCCGGGCGACGTGGACACTCCGATGCTGCCGGAAGATGCGCGTCTGCGCGGCCTGGACTGGAAGACCTATCTGGCAGGTTGCGAGAACCGACCATTAGGACGGATTGGGACCGTCGATGAGATCGCGAAAGCCGTCCTGTTCCTGGCATCGGACGATTCGTCGTTTATAACCGGAGCGGCGCTGGTGGTGGATGGCGGCGGTACAGCAGATTAGCGATCGACTTCAATTTCATCGACTTAAGTTTCAATGAGTTCAAATTCAATGACCACGAAAATGACGACGAAGACGAATAGGCGCGAGCGGTCGCGCGATTGGTACGAGCGCGCGCAGCAATCGCTGATCGAAGGCGTGAACTCGCCGTCACGCGGCGCAGCCGTGTACTCGCCGGGGCCGGTGGTGCTGGAGCGTGGCCGCGGATCGCGCGTCTGGGACCTCGACGGGAACGAGTATATCGATTTCATGATGTCGTTCGGCGCACTGATTCAGGGGCATGCGCATCCGAAAATTGTTGAGGTGGTTTCGCAGACGATGGCCGGCGGTTCGCATTTCGCAGCCGCCACTCCCGCGGAGGCGGAAGCCGCCGAGCGCTTCCGTCGCATGGTTCCTACCGCGGAGGCGGTGCGCTTCACCAACAGCGGCACTGAAGCCACGATGCTCGCCTTGCGCCTGGCGCGCGCACACACTAAGCGAACAAAGTTTCTCAAGTTCGAGGGCCACTATCACGGATGGTACGACCCTTACTGTTTGAACGGGCATAGCCATCCGGCGGAGCTACTGGGGCCGAGAGAGAATCCCACTCGATTTCCGGATTCGGAGGGCATTCCAGCGTCGGTGTTCGACGATGTGGTGCTCGCGCCGTGGAACGATCTGGAGGCGCTTGAAAGTATTCTGCGCCGCCATGGGCGAGAACTGGCCGCCGTGATCACCGAGCCAATCATGGCGAACATGGGTTGCATCCTGCCGCGCGATGGATATTTGCCGAAGGTCTGCGAGCTGGCGCATCAGTTTGGCGCGCTGTTTATTCTGGACGAAGTTGTGACCGGATTCCGCTACGCACCCGGCGGATGCCAACAGCATTACGGCCTGCAGCCGGATCTCAGCACGTTCGGCAAGGCTCTGGGAGCGGGGTTTCCCGTTGGCGCTGTGGCGGGTCCGCGCGCGATCCTCGACCGCATGCGCTGGGGCAGCGGCATGGTGCTGCACTACGGGACCTTCAACGGCCACCGGCTCACCATGCGCGTGATCGCGGCGAATCTGGATCTGCTCACGGCGAATGAGGGCGCGGTTTACAAGCAGGTATATGGCGTCGGCGATGCTGCAATCGCAGGTCTGCGCGATGTTTTTCGTCGAAGAAGGATTGACGCGATCGTTCAAGGGTTCGGCCCGATGTTTCAGATTTACTTCACCGGCCGCGAAGCGATCCATGATTATCGCGACTACTGCCAGTACGCCGATACGGCAAAATACTCGCGATTCATTCACGGACTGCTCGATCGCGGCATCTACATGACGCCTTCAAACGGATTGCACTGGATTATTTCGACCGTACATACCATGCAGGACGTGGAGACGCTCTTGCCGGCTGCGGACGAAGTCTGTGCGGAGATGGCATGAGCACAGTCGTCTTCCTCGGCGGAGGGCGGATCACCTCGGCGATGCTGGCGGGTATGCGCCTGGGCAAGACCACACACCGACTGGTCGTGCATGATCGCAATCCGGGCAAGTTGCGTGATCTGAAAAAGGGTTACGCGGTTGCGGTCGAGCCCGACCTGAATCGCGCAGTCAAGCAAGCGGACGTGCTGATCGTCGCAGTTCGCCCGAGTTCGGTTCGCGAGCTTCTTCAGATGGTCGGGAAAGTGATCGGGAAAGTGAACCGGCCATTGCTCGCGGTCAGTGTGGCCGCAGGTGTGCCGCTCCGCGTACTGAGCAAGGTGGCCGGCCCTGCCGTGCAATGGGCCCGTGCGATGCCGAGTCCGGTTTGCCGCAGCGGGCGCGGCCTGACGGCGGTGACCTTTCCCCGGATCTTGCCGCGCGCGGATCGCAAACGCGTCCACGATCTTTTCGCCAGCTTCGGCCAGGTCGTCGAAATCCCGGAAAGCAAGTTCGATGCGTTCACGGTGATCTACTCATGCAGCCACGGCTATCACGCGCTTGCGACTCTGGAGCGAGCTGCGCAAGCGGCAGGTCTCGATCGAAGCACGGCGCTGTTGGCGAGCGCGCATGCGTTGGCGGATGGGATCATCGCCTGGCGCGATGGAAAGCATTCAGTGGAGTCGCTGCTGGAGGAGGCGGCCACTCCTGGCGGCATTGCAGCGGCGGCTGCGACCGCAATGGACGTTGCCGGATACGGGCGCGCAGTGCGGCAAGGCGTTGCCGCCGGACTGCGGCGTGCCCGTGCGAACGCGGGCAAAGATGGTTAGGGGAACTGATTTGCCTTCCGCTTGCATATTTGTCTAACGGAACAGACCCGTGTGTGGGCGCGCCGCCGGAGCATGATGGGGCCACGTCCTAGTACTGCGCCCGCGTGATAGTTCATACGGTGGAGGAACGGGTGTCTGGCGAGCATGCCCTGAGCGCAGTCAAAGGGTTCAGCCGGGCGGGGAAGGCCGGCTCTCCACTGGCAAACTCGCATCAACAGTAGTAATAAACATGCGGCCACGATACTGGAGGGGTGCCGTCTCGCGGGGAAGCTATAATCAGCAGCGATGCGACAGTTCTTTCGCATGTTGCTTTTGTCGCTGGTCCTGATGACGGTGGCGCTGGTTTCGGCGCTCACGGCCATGCGGCTGGCCATCCACGGGCGCGAGGTGACCATTCCCAAGTTGGTGGGCATGAGTCCTTTTGAAGCCGAGCGTACGGGCGCGGCTTCGGGCCTGCTAGTGGTGGTCGAGCGGCAGTTCTACAGCGCTAACATTCCCGAAGGAAAAATCATGACTCAGATGCCGCCGCCGGGAACGAAGGTGCGGCGAGGCTGGTCGATCCGCGTGGCGCAAAGTCTGGGGCCTCAGCGGGTGGCGATTCCCGACGTGACGGGAGGGAGCGAGCGGCTCGCGGAGTTGAACATACGGCGCCGTGGGCTCAGTCTGGGTTCGGTCGCGCTTGTCAATTTGCCGGACGTGCCGCTGGACCAGGTGATATCGCAAAGCCCACCGGCGAATGCCAGCGGCGTGTCCGCACCGAAGATCAGTTTGCTGGTCAGCGATGGTCCCGAGCCGCCAACCTATGTGATGCCGAACCTCACCGGACAACCGCTCGGCAGCGCGATGCTGGCGCTACAGGACGCCGGCATCAAGGTCGGCAAAGTTGGCGTGCTTCCGCCGGCGCCGTTGCCCGGCGAGCCGCAAACCGCGCCAATTGCGCCATCTGCGGTCTCCGAGCCCAGCGCAGCGAGCATGATCGTGACCCAGACTCCGGCGCCAGGACAGAAAATTGCGGCGGGCAGCGCGGTGAGTTTCGAAGTCCGCTAGAATCGGCGAGCTTCGCTCGCCCGCACAGCCGAGGGCGGCTGTGCCTACGTGATCCTGGATTATCTCCGTTCGATCAGCGCGGCGAAAAAGCCGTCGCAAGGATGCACGCCAGGAATTGTTCGCAGATAGGGTCCAGTGAGAAGCGACGCGATATCCTTCCAGCACATTTCGCCGGACTGCCGCAGTTGCTCCAGCTCTTCCTTGCAATCGGCGACCTTGAATTCCGCCGTGCCATCGAGAGCAGCTTCTACCACCGCTTCGTTTTCCTCACGCTCCAGCGAACACGTGGAATAGACAAGGCGCCCGCCACTCGCGAGCTGGCAAAGTGTGGACCTCAGGATGGCGACCTGCCGCGACTGAAGATCGTGCAGGTCTTCGGCCTTGAGCCGCCACTTGATCTCCGGGTTGCGGGCCAGAGTGCCGGTGCCGGAACACGGAACGTCGGCGAGGATGCGGTCGAACGTGGACGAGAAGGGCAAATGGCGCGCGTCGGCCGCGACTACGTGGACGTTCGGCAAGCGACGGAGACTCCGCAGCAAGCGCGCGCGGTGCGGATGCAACTCTGTCGCGAACACTTTGGCGCGCGGGTTGCGCCGGGCGAGCAAGGCAGTCTTGCTGCCGGGAGCGGCACAACAATCGAGGATCGTGCAATGGACGGGCGTTTCTCCACGGCCGGCCAGCAACGCTACCAGTTGAGAGGCTTCATCCTGAATGGAGACGCGGCCTTCCTGGTAAGCGCGCGTTGTTATCACGTCGCCCGAAAGAACGTGTCGTGCCGCCGATAGCAATCGACCCGGCGCGAGCTGTACGCCAGCTGCGGCAAGTTCGGCATCACATTGATCATTGGTAGATTGATCGCCGTGGATGTGAATGGCCGTGCCGGGCACCGTCTGATCATGGGCGCAGATCTGCCGCGCTGTCTCAAGTCCATAGTGCTCGGTCCAGCGGGCCACCAGCCACCGGGGATGAGCAGCGTTCTGAGCGAGCGTGATCGAGTCGGGCGATTTGGCGATTTCCGCGAAGCTGTCAATGGCTCCGGCCCCGGCAATTGTCCGCAGAACCGCATTCACGAACGAAGCCGCCGAGCGCTTTCGCGCCGCTTTGACGAGTTCCACACTTTCGAAGATCGCCGCGCGCGCCGGAACTCTGGAGAGAAACTGCAATTGATACACGCCGAGGCGCAACGCGGCCAGAACCTCGCCATCCAGCCGCTCGAGCTTCTGCGATGATGCGGCGTCCAGCCGCTGATCGAGCAGAGACTGCCAGCGGAGAACCCCCATCACCAACTCGGTGGCGAGCCCGTGATCACGCGAGGAAAGTTTCGAGGGCGGAGCGGAATGGAGCAGTTCGGCGGCGTAGGAGTCTTCGCGCTCGACCCGCAGAAGAATTTCGAAAGCCACCGCGCGAGCAGGAGAAACGGCCATCGCAGCCTATTGTCCCAGATGGTCGCCGGATTTGAGCCGGTAGCCGTTGATGAATTCCTGCGCGGTCATGCGGCGCTTGCCCTCGAGTTGAATTGCGATGAGCTCCAGCGCCGTGTCTTTGTCTTTGCCGCAGCCGACGAACAGGCGCGTTCCCTCGACTGCGATTTGCCCTGGCATCAGCCGAACCGCATGTTGAGCGGGCTGAGCACGGTGCACTTGCAGCGTCTTACCCCTAAAGGTTGTGAACGCGCCGGGCCACGCCTGAAAACCGCGCAGGCGGTTGAAGAGATCATGTGCTGTGCGAGAGAAGTCCATGCGGCCGTCTTCCTTTTTCAGAATCGGCGCGAGCGTGGCTTGCGTATGATCTTGCGGCGCCGGGCGAACTTGCCCGCTCTCAAGTCCGCGCAAAGTCTCGACCATCAGGCCCGCGCCGATGGACGCCAGCTTCGGGGCCAACGTCTCGGCTGTATCTTCCGGGCTAATCGGAATTTCGCGCTGCATGAGTATGTCGCCGGTGTCGAGCCCCGCGTCGATGCGCATGGTCGTAACTCCGGTGACGGATTCGCCGTTGGCGATCGCCCACTGGATCGGCGCCGCGCCGCGATACTTCGGCAACAGAGACGCGTGCAGGTTCAGGTTTCCAAGGCGGGGAAGGTCGATCATCCACTGCGGAATGATGCGGCCATAGCCGACGACGATGATGGCGTCCGGGCCAATCGCAGCAAGTTGGTCGCGGAATTCGGAGTTGTTCTTGATGGTGGCGGGTTGCAGCACGGCAATGCCCAGGCGGATTGCCGCATCCTTCACGGGAGAAATGGCCACTTCCATTCCGCGCCCGCGAGGCCGATCGGGTTGCGTTACCACCAGCGGCACGGAATGACCGGCCTCGACCAATCTCTCCAAGGTTGGGACGGCGAAACTAGGCGTGCCACAGAAAACCAGAATCATAGGATCGGGTGATCGGGTGATTGGATCATCGGGCCATCTCAAACCCCGGCGGTTCTCAGATCACCCGATGGCCCGATCATCCGATGACCCGATGTGACAACTACCACTCTCCCGCCTTCACCATTTTTTTGATCTTGCGCTTGATGAGGTCGCGTTTCAGCGCGCTGATATGTGAGATGTACAGCTTGCCGTTCAAGTGATCGGTCTCATGCAGGAAGGCCCGCGCCAGCAGGTCTTCTCCGGTGTGCTCGAAAAACTTGCCGCTCAGGTCCTGCGCCCGTACCGTCACGGTCTTGGCGCGCGTGACCTCCTCGCGAAATTCGGGGATACTCAGGCAGCCTTCGGTGCCGCGCTGGCGGCCTTCTTTGCCAATGATTACCGGATTGATCAGGACCAGCCTGGCGCCGGGGTCTTCCTTGAAGGTCACATCCACGACGGCGATTCGTTTCGAAATGCCGATCTGCGGAGCCGCCAGGCCGACGCCGCGAGCCGCGTACATCGACTCGAACATGTCTTCCACGAGCTTTTTGAGGTCATCGTCGAAGCTGGTCACCACGGCCGCAGTTGTTTCCAGGACGGGATTGCCAAGTTTCACAATTGGGTGAATCATCTTCGTAAGTTCGGGTGTCATCTTGAGCGAAGCGAAAGACCTATGCATTGGGGGGATTCAAATCCATAAGTCCTTCGCTTCGCTCAGGATGACCGTGTAACTTTATGCCGCGAACCTTTTGGGGCGCGACACTGGTTTCAGATTAGTAGTTCTTCAGTTGTTCCAGATAGCCTTGAAAATTTCGTTTCGTTTCTTTCATCGAGTCGCCGCCGAATTTCTCAAGAGCACAGCGCGCCAGCGTGAGCGCGACCATGGCCTCGCCGGCCACGCCGGCGGCGGGTACCACGCATACATCCGAGCGCTCGTACGCCGCCTTCACGGGCTCGCGCGTCGTGAAATCCACCGACTGCAATGGACGCCGCAAGGTGGAGATCGGTTTCAGATAACCGCGAACCCGAATCTCCTGCCCATTGGAGACGCCACCCTCCAGACCTCCCGCATTGTTGCGCGTGCGCGTGAAGCCCGCAAATCCTGCGCCGTTTTGATAGCCGATCTCGTCATGCACAGCCGACCCCGGCGAATGCGCCGCCTGAATCCCACTTCCAATTTCGACCGCTTTCACCGCCTGCAACGACATGACCGCCGCGGCCAACAGTGCATCCAGCCGCTCATCCCATTGCACATAGCTGCCAAGACCGGGCGGAACATGGTGCGCCACGACCTCGAATACCCCGCCCACCGAATCGCCCGTGCGCAGAACTTTATCGACTTCTTCCTTCATGCGCTGCTCGGCATCGGCGTCGGCGCAGGAAAGCAGCACCTCGTCTTTACGCGACAGTAATTCGATTTGCTCCCACGCGATTTCCCGATTCGCAATCGAAACCGCGCCGACCGCAATGACATGACTCAGAACTTCCACGCCCAACTCTCGCAGCAACAGCTTGGCGAGCGCGCCAATCGCAACCCGCGCCGCCGATTCCCGGGCCGAGGCGCGCTCCAGAACATAGCGCGCTTCCGTGAAATCGTACTTCAAAGCTCCCGCAAGATCGGCATGGCCCGGGCGCGGCGACGCCACGCGCTTGTGTTTCGCCGGATCGCCGGTTTCCACCGGCAGCGATTCTTTCCAATTTTGCCAGTCGCGATTCTCGAGCATCACCGCGATCGGCGAGCCGATCGTCTTGCCGTGATGGACGCCCGACAGAAAGTGCGCCCTGTCGGCTTCGATCTTCATCCGCCCGCCGCGTCCAAAGCCCTGCTGGCGCCGCCAGAGTTCGCGGTCCACGAATGCCTGATCGACCGCCAGCCCGGCAGGCAGCCCGGAAAGAAACGCAACCAGGGCCTCGCCGTGGGATTCTCCGGAAGTAAAGTAGCGCAGCATGTGGAACTGGCATTGTAAATGAAGAGGAAAAGTTCAGCCTCTCGTTGATTTCCCCAATCCGTTTTTTTGCGCCGAGCGTGTGGCCTGTGCAGGTACAATGAACTGTCACTTTGTACCGGAAGTCGACGGACCCCGGGGTTCCAGACTCATCTCGCACTTGGTCAGAGCACGCGAGGATTGTTCCATGTTGACCACGAAGGCTGGTCCGTTTCATCCGGAAGTTGCCGAGCGCATTCGCTGCGTGATCGCCGACGATCACGAAATGCTGCGCTACGGTGTGCGCCGTCTGCTGGAGGACGCTCCCGACTTTGCCGTGGTGGGCGAAGCGGGCGATGCCGCCGAGGCGCTCAAGTTGGTTCTGGAGCACCACCCCGACCTGGTTCTGCTCGATATCAGCATGCCCGGTATGTCGTCGTTCGAAGCCGGGCGCCTCATCGAAGAACACTGCACCGGCACGCGCATCGTTTATCTGACCATGCATGAAGATGGGGAGTATGTGCAGCAAGCTCTGCGCTCGGGCGCCAGCGGGTACCTGCTGAAAGATACTCCCGCGCCGCTATTGTTGCGCGCGCTGCGCGAAGTGCATCGCGGCGAACGGTCATTGAGTCCGCAGATCCAGAGTAAATTGAAAGACGACGCGATCCTGCGGAAGCAGGCGGTGCCGGTGCCGCTACGGAGAAGTACCCTGACTCTGCGCGAGCGCGAAGTGATGAAGTTGCTCGCCGAGGGCAATACCGTGAAGCAAACAGCGGCAGTTCTGGGAGTCAGCGTCAAGACGGTGGAAGCGCACAAGTTCAACTTGATGCGCAAGCTTGACATTCACAACAAGGCCCAACTGGTCACGGTCGCCATACAGAAGAAGATTGTTCCGCTGCCGGTCCCGATGAACTAGCGACGCTCCCGCTTGATTGTTGCTGCCGTCGATGCGAGCTTGCTGGTGGAGAGCCGGGCGTCCCCTCCCGGCTGGGCTCTTCGACTTCGCTCAGGGCAGGGTCGCGAGACGCCCCTCGCTCCAGCGTATGATTCATCACGCGGTCACGGCACTAGCAGCCTGCCAAATCAGGCTTGTGAACGTGTCATCACTGCGGCGAGGCTGGCAAGATCGGGAACCTCCAGGTCCGCTCGCTTCTCGGAGGGAAGTGCCGCGGAAGCGCGAACCGCGCCAATACCCGGACGAGCTGACTTCCGGTTCACCCACACCGTAGAGATCCCCAGCGACCGCGCCGGCACCACGTCGTGATAGACGCTCTGCGCGGCGTGCAGCAGGCAATCCGGAGAAAGCGCAAGCGTGCGTAAGGCCATCTGAAAATTATTGAGGGAAGGTTTGTAGCTTCTCGCCTGTTCCGCCGTGATCACGCCATCGAATTCCACGTAAAGATGCTTTCGCGTCTCCGCAAATAGATCGTCGTCAATGTTTGAAATCACCACGAGCTTGTAGCGCTTCTGAAGCTCGCGCAGCGCACGCACCGTATCCGGGAAAGGCGGCCATGCGTGAACGGATTGGTGCAGCGAGCGGATTTCGGCGGAACTGGCCTCGAAATGAAAGCGATCTGCAAACCTCCGCACCACCGATTCCAGCACATCCCGATAGCTTTGATACGGGCCGCTTTCCGCCTCCGCCTCAAATTCTCCGTAGAGCTCAAGAATGGCAGCGTCGGGGAGACTTTGACCGTGGTTTACCAGCACGGCACGCAGGGCAAGCAGGATCCCCGACTCCCAGTCAATCAGAGTGCCGTAGCAGTCGAAGCTGATGGTGGTGAAACGTGAGAAATCCATAGGCGACGCAGCGGGACGATTCGACGCTCAGGCGCGGACTCTATGCTCTTTGTTTTTTGCTCTTTGGCTCTATGCTTTCTGTTCGGTGAACAGGTCAAGCACTGGCGCTGCGGAAGTTGGGGGCTCCGGTGCTGCGGGCGTGGCCGGCTGCGCGCCGGAATCCCCCGCACCGTTTTTCGCAGCCGGCGCTTTCTCGCCTTGCATGAATTTCCTGGAATCGAACAGCGGGCGCCCCAGGGACGCGTTATAGCTGGTCCACGGCCCTTCGAGTTCCGCCTCGCGCTCGAAGTGGGCACGCATGGCTTCCATCTTGGAATCCAGATCGTCCAGATAGTGCAGCATGAGCGCCTCGGGAAACATTGGCAGCTTGGGTGATCCGAAGTCGTACTGCCCGTGATGGCTGATGATCATATGTTCGAGCAGAGTTTTCAGTTCCGCGGGAAAGTCGGGCAGTTTTGCGAGCTTGGCCTGGAGCATCTCGAGTTCGATGATCATGTGCCCGAGCAACTGACCGCGCGTGGTGTAGGAAAACGCGCGGTTGTAGGTCAGTTCCTTAATCTTGCCGATGTCATGCAGGAACGCTCCGGTCAAGAGCAAGTCGCGGTTAACCTGGGGATAGTTGCGGCAGATCAGATCGCAGGAACGGAACAGTGACACGACGTGATCGAGCAGTCCGCCGATGTAGGCATGATGGAGGGTCTTGGCCGCGGGGGCATTGCGGTAGCGTTCGGCGATCTCCGGGTCTGCCATGAACAGTTCCACCAGCGACTTCAGGTGCGGATTCTGGAAGGTGGCCACAAACTCGGTCAGCGTTCGCCAAAGTTCGCCAATGTCCTTGGTGGTTTTGGGTAGATAGTCGGTGAAGTCGATCTCGGCTTCTTCCATGCGCCGCAGCTTGTGAATGGTGAGCTGGAAACGACTTTTGTACTTATTGACGAGACCCTTGATCTTGAGAAAGTCGTCCTGCTCGAAGGCGTCGATGAATTCTTCGACGTTGTCCCACATCTTGGCTTCGATCTGCCCGGTGCGATCGGCCAGAACCAAGGCCAGGTAAGGCTCGCCATTTTTTTTTGCTTTCACCTGCTTCGAAGCCACCACGAAGCTGGAGGTGATGATCTTGTTTTCCTGGTGAGAACAGCCGGAGATAAAAAACTCTTTCATGAGCCTCCGCGAAAATCGGCGTGCCGTAAATGATCCTTAGAGCGTGATGTCTGGCCCTCAGGGGCTAAAGCGCGCATGGTTTTGGGGCTCTAACCGGCACGGCTGAAGCGGTGCCCTTCCCAAAACGTACTCACAACCATTTATGAGACCAGTTCCAGCCTAAAACACGCCGAGCTTCTTCTTCTTTTTCAGTTTCTTTGCGTTGGCCTCTTTGGCCGTGGTCTCGACGGGCTTGGTTTGCTTGGCGCTGGCGCCCGAGTCGATGTAACCAGACTTGACGTCAATGAAGGCTTCCTCGCGCAGCGTGGTCAGATAAGCGCGCAGCGCGGGCTGCAGTTTCTGCATGTACAACGCATCCTGGATGCGCGGCTCAACTTCCTTCAGAGTGGGAATGCCCGCCATGCGATGCTCGCTCGCCTGCAGGATCACGTAACCCTGCTTGGTGCGAATCACATCCGTGACTTCACCGGCTTTCAGCGCGAAGACTTTATCTTCCAGTTCTTTCGACAGCGTGCCGCGCTTGAAGTAACTGAGGTCGCCGCCGTCCTTCGCCGAAGGTCCATCGGAGTACTTTTTCGCCAAGTCTGCAAACTGTGCGCCCTTGTGGAACTGGTCGAGCAGATCCTGCGCTGTGGCCTGGGCGGTGGCCAGTGCTGCCTCCGTCTCTGCCTCTGATGGCGGCTCGGGCTTCGCGTCCGGGCTGGCAGCCGGTTTGGCGGGCTTTTTGGGAACGATCAGAATTTCGCTCAGGCGAACCTCCTCGGGCTGCTCCATTTCCGCGCGGTGCTGCTCATAGAACTTCTTCTCGTCTTCCTTGTTCATGGCCAGGTGCGAACCGACTTCCTGCCCAATCACGCGCTGCGTGATGATCTGGTTGCGCAGGTTCTGCTTGAAATCTTCATACGAAGCGCCCTGCGCCTCCGCCGCCTTCTCCAGTTCTTCCATGGTCTCGAGGTTCATCTGCTTGCGCATTTCATCGAGGCGCTTGATGAGTTCAGTGTCGCCGGTGATGCCGAGGTCCTTGGCTTTTTGCAGGAGGAGTTGCTGGTCAATCAGATCGCGCAGGACATCGCGCTGCTTTTCGGCAAAAATGCGGTCGGCGTTGGCGGCGTCCTGTTGCTGAACTTCCTGCTTGAGCTGATCGCGGCTGCGAATGTATTCCGAACGCGTGACGATTTGGTTGTTTACCCGGGCGATGATCTCTTCGACCACGGTATCGGCCGGTGAAATAGACGGGAGCAACAGCGCGTACGCAACCGCCAACAGCAGGGGGATTGTGGTTTTCTTCATTATTAGGGCTCTCTTGAAACGTTCTTTCGAAACCTGGGTGACACCCGAGGAAAATTCTGTTTCTATTTTACGCCGCGAGCGGCATGGAGGCCAATGGAACGGGCGGTTGGGCTGGCTAAGCTGCGCGCGTGAGCGTCAGTGCGGTCACGTCATTGTGCTTCGGAGCCATGTGCATGAAGTCCTGCACGCGTTGCAGGATGCTTTGGGAAAGATCCTTGGCCGAAGAAGGTCCCGCCTGCATAACCCTCTTGACGCCGTCCAGACCAAATTCCACGTTCTTCGACTCGGCCTCCACCACACCGCGTGAGACCACCGCCAGCAAGCCCTTTGGCCCCAGGCCGACGATGCGGGCGTCGGTGGGGGCGAGCGAGAACAGCCCGAGGGGCAGGCCGGTCGCAGGCAATTCGACGATGCTTTTGTCGTCGCGCAGCAGGCCAGGTGTGTGGCCGGCATTCACGTAGCAAACCGTGCCCAGTTCTTCGTTGTAGAGGCCGGCGAAGGCGGGGCAACTCCGCACGCCCTGGGCAGCGCGCATGATCTCGAGATTCAGACGTCTGGACAGTTCGATCATCGCTTCCGATTCGTTCAGTTCGGTGGCGGCGAAGATGTGCATGCCCGAGGAGCGGAAACAAGCCTGCGCGGCTTGCAGCACGGGGCCGCCGGTTTCGCGCTTGCCGGCCAGGTCGAGCAGTCCGAAAAGGAGACGGTGCGGGCCGACCCGCAAAAAATCGTGAAAATCGCCTCCGGCGCGCGAGGAAAAATAGGCGACCGCCAGTTCAGCACCCTGGAGTGCCGGGCTGTCCCCGTGGACGATCTCGGGGACTCCCTCCGTCGTTGAGCCGAACCCGAGTCTCGAAAGCAGGCCTGCCATGAGAGGCGAAATTTAACACAAACTTGGGGGGCGGGGCAATGACCAGAAAGTGGTATGACCATGAAGTGGTAACGGAACGCTTGGCCGGAAAGAGCGGCTTCGCGGTATTTACTTCGGCATCAGCTCGGCTACCGTTAGCTGATCGGCGTTGCGCAAGTCGGGGAACAGCCACGCCCAAGTGGCGATCACGAGCAGGGTGCCGACTCCTCCCAGGACCACGGCGGGAACGGTGCCGAACCATTGCGCAGTTAAGCCGGACTCGAACTCGCCTAACTCGTTGGACACTCCGATGAACAGCATGTCCACGGCGTTGACGCGGCCGCGCATCTCATCGGGGGTTGCGACTTGCACGAGAGTTGCGCGGATGATCACGCTTACCATGTCGCTGGCGCCGACCAGGAATAGCGCAACCAGCGACAGGATCAGGCTGTGCGAGATTCCGAAGGCGATGGTCAGCGCGCCGAATGCGGCAACGCAGAACAGCATGGTCAGGCCAGCGCGGCGGCGGATCGGGCGGTGAGCTACCACGATCGCCATCAGTGCGGCGCCTACGCCGGGAGCGCTGCGCAGCAGGCCAAGTCCCCAGGGACCGGTGTGCAGGATTGTTCTGGCATAGACGGGCAGCAGCGCGACCGCTCCGCCCAGCAGGACGGCGAACATGTCGAGCGAGATCGAACCCAGAATCAGCTTCTTCTCCCAGATAAAACGAAAACCTGCCAGCAGCGTGCGCAGGCTTACGGGCTCTTTCTCGGCCAGTTCCTTTTCTGGCGATGTGGGCAGCAGGTGGATGCGCAGGGTGAAGATGGTGGAGAGGATGGAAACGGTTACGGCCAGGGCATAGACGGCTTCCGGGCCGCGAAAGAGGGCGTAGGCAATTCCTCCGATGGCCGGGCCGGCGATGGTTGCGACCTGAAAGGTGCTGGCATTCCAGGCGACGGCGTTCGAAAAATGTTCTTCGGGAACCAGGTGCGGGAGGATGGCGCGGCTTGCCGGCCAGTTGAAACAGCGGAAGGCACCGAGCAGTACGAGGACGGCATAGATCGAGTGAACATGGATCGAGTGAACCGAGTGCGGGGCGCGCCAACTGATGGCCAGCAGAAGCGCCGAACAGAGGGCGAAGCCGCCATAGCACCACATGAGCAGCTTGCGACGGTCGAACAGATCGGCGGCGTGACCGGCGAAGAGAAACAGCATAAAGCCGGGCAGAAACTGGGCCAGGCCGACGTATCCGAGATCAAGCGGGCGCTTGGTGATGTCGTACACCTGCCAGCCCACGGCGACGGACTGCATCTCGAGCGACAAGACGATGAAGAAGCGCGCGAGCGCGTAGGAGACGAAGTTGGGATACGTGAACGCGACTCGCCCGGCGAGGCGGGGGTCCTGGGAGGTGAGCATTGCTTATTACTTTGCCACAAAAGCAGCTGTCAGCTCCTAGTACCGTGACCGCTTAATGACTACCGTAGCGCCGGCATCTTGCCGGCTGTCCCGAGGGCGTCTCGCCCTCGGCGCGGCGGGCGGGACGCCCGCCGGACAGCCG
>Ga0209039_10000637_pt1 | contig 33765 bp, 37 predicted proteins | sample BogFormECP12_OM1_FD_188238 | JGI IMG/M metagenome (GOLD analysis project Ga0209039, IMG submission 188238) | Bog forest soil microbial communities from Calvert Island, British Columbia, Canada - ECP12_OM1 (SPAdes) (version 2) | ecosystem: Environmental > Aquatic > Freshwater > Wetlands > Bog ... | reverse complement strand
CGAGTTGCAAGGGATCACGAGACGGATTGGTGTTTAGTTTTTTCGTCTCAAGAATATATTTAAATCCCGATAATTGTCTAAATTTAAATCATCATACTCGAATCACCTTTAAATTTAAAAACGCCAAATAAATGCATATAGCAATATAGTCGAATATAGGGATGAATCGTGTCAGACGATGCGCTCGAGCAGAATCTTTCGAAATTGATGGATGAAATATCGGAAATCGAAATGTTGATTGCGCTGGATTACAAGGGAAACGTCCTTGTTGGCCAGACCATCACGGAAATGGATAAAGCTGCAATCGCCAAGAGTGTTGCAGATATCTTCACGAAATCAAAGGCTCTTGGTAAAAGCACGGGAAAAGGAAAGGTCCAAAGTATGACGATAAGCTTGGATGAAGGCAGCAGCTGCATCGTGGCAAATGATAGCATGATCATCGTCTCGGTTCAAGGCACTGACGCAGCTAATTCGATAGCCTTGATCTTGAGATCCCTCAAGTCTTGCCTGCCGTAAAAAGTAATACTCTTGAATTTATCTCAATTTTCAAAATTTTTAGCTAATATCGCCGGATTCTTTATGTTCCAGTCCAGCAACTAAGCTTCCGTATTTCAAGGCGAGCCATTATTAAGGTTACAAATACAAGTTTGCAACATGGAACGGTTTAAACAAGTGAATAAAGTCTCGTTCTCACTATTCATGCTCGCAACAATTCTCATCCCCGCTATTCTCGCGATGCAGTGCAATCCGATCTCCGATGCAAAGAAAGAAAGCCTTGATCGGTACAACTTTAGACTATCCACATCGCCAATGGCAGAGTTTTATGTTTCACCCGCAGGGAATGATTTGAATAATGGGACGAGTTCGGTTTATCCTTTTCAAACGATAGGACGCGCGCAACAAGCAGTGCGTGCGAAAACTTCGGCAATGACCGGTGATATCATCGTACACTTGAGCGGGGGCACTTATTATATCACGAACACGATCACGTTTAATTCTAGCGATGGCGGCTCGGGCCCGTACAAGGTTATTTACGAAGCTTCACCTGGCGAAACCCCGGTCATCGATGGTGGCTTTGCCATTCCCTCATCGGCCTGGCAAATCCATGATGCGAGCAAGAACATCTGGCGTGCACATGTCGGCACGGGATTCGACTTCCGGCAATGCTACATCACCACGGCCACTGGCCAGCATGAAAACACGCCGACGCCCAATGACCCCGCGACACCGCAGTACCCGTACGGGGGCACGCCTTTGCCAATCTCGGTGGAAACACCAACCTATGACGGCTCAGGTAAGTGGGAGCGGCGGGCGATACGGGCCAGCGCCGCTGTTCCGCAAGGCACTTTCTCGACCACAGACGAGGGGCACGGTTACCTCCAAGCCAGCGGATTCTGGTCCGATTTAAGCGCATGGCAAGTCCCGGATGGCAACACGATAGCAAACGAGGAACGATATGCTCAGGATATGGAGTTCGTTTATCACTTGTCATGGAACCTCCCCCGCGTCCACCCCTATTTCATCAGCAATTTCCAAGGACAAAATCCAATCGTGATGCAACAACCAGCATTTTCCCTTGCCCGCACGAAGGGTGGCACGCAGATCGGCACGTCGGTAACGGGCTCTTCTCAGCCTGCATGGATCGAGAATGCATACGCCCTCATCTCCAAGGGCCAGTGGTATTTCGACCATTGGACCGGATACTTGTATTACATGCCGCTCGATTCCGAGCAGGCCCCCAATTCCACGACGATCCAGTTCGTGGTGCCTCGGGTCGAGACGCTCGTCAACGTGAATGGCACGCAAGACAGCAAGGTCTCGAACCTGGAGTTCAATAACATCTCGTTCAAGCACGCGAACTGGCTTCTGCCAAACGAGAACGGCGTGGGGTTCATCGACGTCCAAGATAACGTCTATCAATACCAAACGACGGCAGGGCAAGCCTCAACCATGAGCCCCGGCGCCGTGATGGTGACGTGGGCATCTAACATCACGTTCGAGAGGTGCGTATTTTCCAAGCTAGGCTCGGCTGGCGTGAACATCCAGTACGCGAGCAACAGTATAGTTCGTGGTTGCATTTTTGACGATCTCTCCGGCACGGGCATTAATGTGGGCGGATTTGAGGAATTAACAAATGAGAGCAGCCCCCAAATAACGAAAAACATCACGGTAGACGATAATTTATTCACGAACATCGCCGTTGAATACAAAGGGGGCTGCGCCATATGGGCAGGGTACGTGCAGCATTGCCATTTCGATCATAACTTGATAGCCGGTTGCGCATATTCCGGGATCAGCGGAGGCTGGGGCTGGAGTTATGATCTCACGATCTCCCACGATGATTCTTACCAATACAACGAGATCACGAATTACATGATGGAGATGAATGATGGGGCCGCGATTTACACGTTATCCTTGCAAAATGACACCCGCGTGGAGCATAATCTCATCCACGACGGCGGTGGAAGCGGGTTGTATCCGGACGAGCAGACCGCGCAAACATTCTGGGAATTCAACGTCGTCTATCGTAGCGGTAACTCGTTGCAAGACCACTCGCTAGGGGCGGCGAGGAACGGCACCTCCATCCGTGAAAACGTGATCGAACATAATTACTTCGACATGTTACCGATCATCGAACCTGACCGGCAACAAACGCACATACCGACAAACACGTGGAGCATCGGAGTCGGAAACAACGCGAGTATCCAGCCAAATGCCACGGTCATGGCAAACGTCGCTGGTGCCGGTCTCGAGAGCGCGTATCAAAACTTGAGCAGTAACCTGGAACAAGTCCACAAGAAAGACAAGAGCGGGTTGTATTGGGTAGAAACGGTGAATCCTCCCGCGAGCATTGGGAATAATTTCCTAGTCGCCATGTCTTGCGTCATCTCCATTGCCGTGATTGCCATTGCTGGCGTGGTAATGATCACGAAAAAAAATCGATTCGGCGCTGCTTCATTGAAAAAGAAAACACGTAATATGAGGGAACCGTGATCTCGCCGTGCCATCTCGACAATCGGCTTGAATATTAGGCATGCTTGGAAGCTCAGAAAACAGGCCAACCCTTCTATTTTTCCCTTCTTGATCGTGCTTGCATTGGCCAACAAGATGGCAAGATTGAAAAAAAAATCATTTACCCGTGATGACGATGTCGTTCTTCCCGGGCTGCAATGTCCATCGCACGAACACGCCTTGGTCTGGACTTACCTTGTATGACACGCCGCGGGGAATGCCCATGCGTCCCTTGAAGGAACTGGCGATGCCCGGATATACGGAATCCCACAAGAACACGCCGTATGGCAGAATTTTGGTTAACGGGTTCTCGACCCGCAAGCGGATCGTCGTGATCTGCGTCGAGATGGACACGTTAACGGCCACCTCGGGCACCACGGGCTCGATGAAAAATCCGGGCATGCCCCCGCCCGCGTCGGCGGGAAGCTCCGGATCTGGCTCAAAGTTGATGTAATTGAAGAGAGCGACGGGACTTGCTCGTCCCACGTCGAAGACGAGCTGGCAATCGCTGTCGAAGTAGAAAAAGCTATCCATCCAGGGCGGGGATGCCATGGCTTGCTCCCGGTCTCCATTATTGACCGTGGTCAGATAATCGTAGAGATATTCCACCGGCAGGCTTGCATTCTTGTGAATTTGACCCGCGTAATCCTTTCCTTCTCTCACCTGGCGCCAGAAATCCAGGTCCTCCGGGACGTCGACCCATTTGAAAGGTGCATACATGGGAATCGTCCCGTTGGCCATTGATTTCTTGTAAAGCTCCGCTGCTGGCGTTGCCGTCAGAAATTCGACGGACTCCCGATTGGTAAGCCATTCGAAAAAGAGATCCATCATTTTCGTGCAAAAGATGATGCGTGCCTCGGTGAACGGCTTGCAGATCTCGCCCCACGTTTGCTCGTGCGCTTCCTGGTGAAATTGAAACCAGACGCCATGGTCATTGAGCGGCAGGGCACGCTCGTATTCCATGTACATGTTTTTCCAATATTCGACGTTGGTGTCCGTGCACGCGCCACCGCGTTCCACGTCGTTTGGATCGGTGGACCAGAGTTCAGGATGGCACGTGTGAAATGATTTGTTCAAGTCCCTTTGCGTCCATTCAAATGCAATGATGTTACTATCGTTGCCGATGTCCGCGGGCAAATGCGCGCTGTCCTTACGCATTGGAAAAGAGCCAAACGGCATTCCGAAATCCGTGATGGAATCCGTGCCGATCTGGCAATAGCAGTGCCCAAACATTCCCAGGAAGCCTTCCGCCTCTAGGGCGGTGTACATTTCATCGGTGCGGATGCCTTGTCCCGCCACCTTGATGTCTGCCCAGGGCAAATATTCCTGTATCTTGGCTTTCTGCTCCCGGAGTTCCCGCCGATAGTCGTCGACCGTGAGCTGGCGGGCGACGTCACGCTCCTTTGAATGGTGGAACTGTTCCCCCGTGGGAAACCGGAAAAACATGGCTATCTCGTCGCCAAAATTTTCGTGATAGTCGGTGAACATTTCTTGCTCGCACCTGGCTGACTTTGGAGAAACGAGCCACGTCACCGGGATGCCATGCGTGTGGCATAGGTTTCCGAAATTACGGATGCCACCGCTCGGACAACCGAAGCCCCAAACAGCGTCAACGTAGTAGGCTTGCGAGAACACCGTGAAGTGAATCTTGTTCATGTATTATACAACATTCATGATGGGAAAAACCTTAACCACGAGGTGCTTTTTTCACGGGCGGAAGGTGCCACGCTGTGAGACTCAAGCCCATTCACCCGGAATTGTTCAAGAATGATATAACGAAAGAAGAAGCCGAACGATTGCAGTATGAATTTGCTGGAGATGTCATTTTGCAAGAATTGCCCGTTCCTCGGATGATCACTGGCGTGGATGTTGCCTATCAGACAACGACGAGCACGGGCGCGGTCGCCGTGGCGGTGACGATGGAGCTTCCTTCCTTGAACATCATCGAAACCGGGCAGATCGCCGGATCAACGTCGTTTCCTTACGTGCCCGGCCTGCTCGGCTTTCGCGAGCTCGATCTCGTGGCGCGGGTGCTGTATACCATGGACCAACCCATCGAGGTCGTCATGTACGATGGTCACGGCATTGCTCACCCCCGTCGCTTCGGCGCCGCGTCGCAGCTCGGGGTGGCGCTCGGCATCCCGACGATCGGGTGTGCCAAGAACTTGTTTTATGGACAATTCAACAAGGACGCGCTAGGGATCGAAAAATTTGCTAGCATGCCTATTGTCGATGAAGTTACGGGCGATATTCTTGGCACTGCAATACGGATGCATGAGGATGTCAATCCCATCTTTGTTTCACCTGGACACTTGGTTAATCTCGATTCCGCCATTGATATCGTGAAACAATGCGCGAGTGGTTACAAGTTGCCCGAGCCGCTTCGCCAAGCAGATATCATCGCCCGCAAGCGAGTTACTTTCTTCGAGGATTGAACGTAATGGTGACGGTATAAAGAGGAAATCGATTCAATCCGCATCGGTTAATTCTAGAATCTCTTGCACGGTTTCCTTAAAAACGACGTCGATGTAATCAAGCTCCTTGCCTTCATGGAAGCCCGCGACATGAAGATAATCGCTGGCTTCGCCATTAAGTCGTGATAATCGTTTCGCGTCATTGCCTTTGCTTGCTAATTTTCCCAAATTTACCCTTCGTTCGCTAAATGCATCACGACTGCCTGTATCAACGTGTAAATCATTTTTATCTAGATAAGCATCAACAGCTTTCACGACGGCAAGCCAAGCTTTTTCACAAGCTTCGCGTTTTTTTAGATTGCTTTTCGACTTGCGTTCTTGCAAGGCAGCATCGTATATTTCTCGCGGCGTTTCTCCTTCGATCTCGAGATCGAGGTTTTCTTCACCGGGTGTCGTCATGGTTACTTGAAAATAATGGAGATGCATCCATATATCCTTTCTGAATAAAATAAGGCTCACGGCTTCAGGAAATTGAGCATGGTGTCCAGCAGGACGCCGTCGACGGTGCCGTAGTTGGAGCTCGTGTTCTCGGTGAATGCGCCAATGCCGCCTTGCCGGATGGATTGAAAGAGCGCGAGCGTGCCGTTATAGCCCCAATACGGGCCATGATTGCCGTAGGCGTCCCAGCCGAGAACCCAACTTGCGCCGTTGAAGAGGCGAACGCTCGTCGCGCCGCCCGCGATGGCCAAGTAGACCTGGTTTACCACTTCCTCGATGTTGGTCTCCCCGGCGCCGTTGATGTTGCCGATGTCGACCGCGCAAGCGCCGGGATTGAGTCGCCGCAGCATCCGGGCGTTGTCATAGATGGCCTCGTCCCCGCTCATGTTATATGGCGAGATATCGCCCCAATGGTTCGTGTATGCCATCGTGGACACGTATTGGATGGACCCGTTCGCAATCATATCTGGGAAGAGATAGCCGATGATGCCGTCTAAGATATAAATGTCGGAATCCCCGTCGAACACGTCACCGGGCCCGTAGGTCGTGATGCGGGTTTTCGCGCCGATCGCCTCGGTCTGGACCACTAGTCGCTCGAACGCAGCCTTCACGGTCGGGAGCTCCTTGTACCGCTGCGTCAGGCCCTCGACCGCGTCGAACGGCCACAGGCTCGATTTATTCACGATCGATGATGGCGTCGACCCGTCCTCGATGTCCCACAAGATGTAATCGATTTTCAGGTGCCACCGGGCGATCCATTGCCGGAACAAAGACCACGTGTCGTTCGTTTTCGGGGGAACGAGATAGTCTTCCCAGTGGTCCTCCGAGAACGTTTGGAATACCTCGATAGCCACGCCTTGAGTATTTGCGTAGTGGATGAAGTTGGCTTCGTCCCTGCCAGCCGTACCATTTGCCGTGTCGTTGATGTTGCTCGGGCCCCATCCAAGTATCAATGTGACATTGAATTGTTTCGCGAGATCGACGACATAGTAGTGCCCGGGATCGTAATTGGATGTATAATACATGACCAGGTCGGTGGCTTGGGCTTGCTTCGCCGTTATCACGAACATGTAGGTCTGCGTGTCCCACTTGGGCGCCGCGAGCAAGAGCGCGCCCGGGGACGCGATCACCGCTGCCATCAAGGCATAGGATGCCAAAACACGTTTCTGGCGGTGAGATAATCGGAACCTGTCCATCTCGTTCCAAAACCTATTCAGAGGTACCCGTCGTTCCATCCACATGTCCCACGCCCCGAGAGTGACCCCCCACGCGGAGAGGCCAAGGACGAAGTGATAGCCGGTGAAATCCACGAGCACCATGAGGGTGGTGAGAAGCACCACGAGCCCTGCATTCATCAAGAAAAAGAAAATCCGGACGGCTTTCGATTGCTGCAGCCCGCGGAAGAGAATGACCAGCGCGCACGCGATGAGCACGAAAAAGCCAGCGCACGCGAGGCCCGCTAGCCTTGCCTGGATGGCACCATCGAGCGCGACCTGGAGCCCCCACGTGACGAAGATGCCCGTGAACGGCATGGCCCAGAGGGTGATGAAGATGGATCGTTTCACGTTGATCGGCCCGTGGGGCTGCAAGCGAAATGCATCGACGAGGCTTTCGGGCACGTGGTGAACCGTCATTCCCGCTGCGGCGAGTACGATTCCAGCAATGGCCATGCACAACCCTGCCACGATGCCGAAATAGCCAATCAAATAAAGGAACGAGCTTGCATCGATAATGGCGGGAATGACTGCTTGGACTTGCCACGTGAGATAGATGGAAAATGAGGCAAACAAGATGATAGACAAGGTAATGATCACGGCACCTGCCGCGAGAAGGATGACCCCGGTAGCCCGTGCTCGTGGGGCGATTCTCGCGGTTTACCCGTGCGGGTAGTTTTCCATGGAACGATCGGCGCTTGCCGCATCGAGATCATGGTTATTTATGTAAGATGACATGAAATTCACCGATTGCATTGCGGATGGAAATTTACATTGCTAATAGCATGCTCATGCGACTATTTTCAGTTTTTTCGCGATTTATTATTTCCCCTAACGGATACGGTTTTGTTGATCCAAATCTTACTTTTTTCCATGACAAGGAAAAAATCACGCAAAACGAAGATCCACCTTCGGCCTGGGGAAGAATTGGTTTCACGAGAAGATTGGTTTTCGTTCTTTAAGAAAGTTTCAGAGGACGTGCAAACAAGAAAGTTTCAGAGGACATGGAATCGATGACCACGCGTCGCCGCGCGCCTGTTTGTCCGGCAATGTTGCAAGAACCGCGGTTCATGAAATGATGATATGTGGATGATATCCCTGGTAAAATATTGTCGGGGATTCTCCTTGCATGATCCAAGGTATTACGCATGGAATAGCAGGAGCACGTCGACCAATGGCCGCTGAATCGGAAGTCAAGCAAGAAATCAAGCAAGATACCGGGGATATCGAATTCTGGCGTGATAAAGATTTTTCGCCACTCGTCAATCACGAGGATTTGCGCAAGGTTACGAGGGAGAATCCTTGGAACTATGAAATTGCTTCTCGGCTCAAGAGTTTCTTGATGCGCATGGAATCTAGAAACATCGTGAATTTTCGCGTGAGCGGCATCGTGCTCCACTCCGCGTCCGTGTTGTGCCGTGCTAAATCGGAGACGATGGTCACCAAGGGCACTGAGATGCAGGACGCGCTTGTGGCGGATGCTCAAATCGATGAAGATGATGCCAGCGAGATCGTCGACGGCGAAGTTGGCACGTGCTCGATCGACGAGCTCGCGTTTGACGGCAACGGCGATATCAAGCCGGAAGCTTTAACATATGCCAATGTTGATATCGATAAAGTACTGGACTTGATCGCCACGGGGAAAGGATCATTAAACCGTTTCTTGAGCCACGAGAAATTGGAGCGATTCTCGATGCCCAAGCGTGTCGTGGCGAAGCCAGTCACGATTGCCGACCTTTCCACCGCGTTGAACGATGCACTCGCCGGGAAATTTCGACGCAAATCCCGGGGAAATTCCTCTGCCAAGGACGTGTTCTTGCCTAATGCAATCACGAAATCTTACGGCGAGGAACTGAAGATCGAGAGTCTCATCCCTGAGATCGCCAGCAAGATACAAGAAGCATTCGAAGAAAGCAACGAGCCCGTGTCATTTGTCATGCTCTTTGATGATCTTTCACTCATCTACATCGTGAAGACGTTCATGGCCATCCTGCACGCGATCAACCGGAAAATCGTGGAGGCCTGGCAAAAAGCTGATGGCGAGATCTTGCTGGTACCTTTTGGCAAATCAGGGCCATTTTTCGAGGCAAACCAAATGGATACAGAAAATGAGTGATTCCTTCCTTTTCATCTCACGTTAGCTGCGGTGGCGCGGGGTAGACATTTGGATAGAGGTATATTCCGAAAAAGGATAGCACGAGAACCAGCACCCCAAAACCAATCAGGATCCAGCAAGCTATTGATTGCACGATGTCTTTATTTCGTTCCTTGAAAATTACCAGCTTCTTGAATGACGTGACGACGATCGTGAGCACGAACAAGCCCATGATCGTGCCTATTGAAAAAAACATCACGTAGGAAATGCCGCTCAAGATGCCTGCTGTGGAGCTTACACCAAGGGCACTGATGTAGGCGCCCAGTTCGAATGGGCAAGGGGGCAATCCCGTGATGAGCCCAAGCAAAAAAAATGCTAACATGTTTTTTTTCATTGCGATTTTCAACGTGATGGGCGAAGCAAGGTGATCGTCGACATTCCGAAATTTCCGGAGCCTGATATACAAGAACATTCCTAACGCGATCGAAAAAATCGGCCATGAATACAGCACGAATGTCTTGATCCATTGGATCAGCCCGGCTACAAGGCCGATAGCCGAAAAGGCGACCCCAAAAATATTGTCCATCGCGAAGAGTCCGAGCGCATAAATACCGACGATTTTGATGGCTTCTGCATTATTTTTTGCGATGCCGAGCGTGTGGAAACCAAAAACTGCTTTATCTTCGCAAGGCTGCAGGGTATGGAGCAATCCGTACGAGAGCGCCACGAAAATAGGTATGATTTCCAGCTGTAGCATGAATTAATCTGACCCGGCTATCGTCTATGTTTTAAAGAATTAAAAAAACACTGAAGATATAAATTATGACGTTTAATAGCCCGGCAAACCAAGATTATTAAATTTTCCGGCACGAGCTGATGAATCGCCAGAGAAGACGAATCACGAGCGGAAAACGTTCGCCATGATCCCGCGCTCATCATGCGAGCATTATTCACCATGCCATCTCGATCGATATGGACAGAATCATATGAATATTGGAAAAAGATGCAATTCTACCATCGTATTTTTTGAAAGCCCCGTCTATAAAGTCCGTAGCAATATACATAAACTTGTAAAAGAATATATTTCCAATAATAACCAATTGAACATGCGTGAATTTCATGGTTCAGCGGAACGCGACTCAATTAAAGATAGATAAGATGAGCTCTGCATTCGGGAGCATCTCGGGTTTGGATTTGAGAATTGGCGATATACAATTCGAAGAGGAATCCGCGTTCGAGCCCCAAGGACCGACCCCGATGCCAAACTTGACAGAGCTTCGTAATTGGTACTTGAATCTGCTTAACCGGTACCCGCCAGCCTACGCTCCGATCTGCGATCTTTGTTGCCTCTGTACTTTTGGCAAGTGCAATCTCGCTAAAGGGCGGCGTGGCGCGTGTGGCATCGATATCAAGACGCAGCAAGCAAGAATCGTCGAAATCGCATGCTGTATCGGTGCTGCATGCCACAGTTCCCACGGCATTCACCTGTTACATTGGATGCTGGAGAAATATGGTCCCGATTATCCGATCAATCTTGGCGATGATATCGCGGTCGAGGCACCGGTCACGCGACTTATTTGCGGAATGAAGATCAGCACGCTCGGGGACCTCGAAAAGGTCTTCAAGTTCATCGAATCCCAGATCATCCACTTGCTCAGCGCCGGGCACACGGGTCAAGAAGGTTCCTATCTTGATTTCGAGGCAAAGGCAATGCATGCGGGCGTGATGGATATGATCGGCTTGGAAGCGAGCGATCTTGCCCAGATTATGCTGTTCAAGCAGCAAGGAGCGGAAACGCCGCTTGTCGACGTTGGGATGGGTTGCATTGATCCTAATAAGCCAAATGTCCTGATGATCGGGCACAATGCTGCCCCTGGCATCGAACTCGTTGATTACATGAAAGCAAATAATCTCAACGACAAGATGGATATCTCGGCCATTTGTTGCACGGCACACGATCTCACTCGGTACTGGGATCAAGTCAAAGTTGTCGGATCCATGTCCCGCCAGCTGAGATTCATACGGTCTGGCGTGCCTGATGTCGTGATGGTCGACGAACAATGCGTGCGGACGGATAGCATTCTCGAAGCAAAGAAAATCAAGGCGGCATTCATCGCGACGAACGAAAAGAACATGATGGGCTTGCCAGATCGCACGGATGATCCGGATGAAGCCATCATTGAAGACCTCGTAAACTACAAGGTCGATGGCGTGCTCATTCTTCAACCTGCGAAGGCAGGTCGCATCGCGGCGAAGGTTGCCATAACCATTCATGATAAACGAAGAGGCGTGAGCGTTTATCCCAAGGCTGACGAGATGGTCCAGGAAGCGAGCAATTGCACGGCGTGCGAAAATTGCAATCGTGCCTGTCCTAATGATTTACCATTGGCCGAGGCAGTGCAAGCAGCTATCGATCAAGACTTCTCGAAGCTCAGGGCCCTGGAAGCAGACTGCCTTGGTTGTGGCCGGTGCGAGCTCGAATGCCCCCAAGGCATCAGCCCGCTCAACTTGATCCAGTCTTCGGCACTTGATATTTTGGAAGCAGAAAAATACAAGATGCGTGCGGGTCGTGGGCCCGTCACTGACGTGGAAATTCGCAACATCGGCGCGCCAGTGGTGTTGGGCGAGATTCCAGGGGTCATTGCCATCGTCGGATGCGCGAATTATCCTTCCAAGATTAACGAGATCGCCGAGATTGCCGACGAGTTCTGCAAGCGCGGGTACATCGTGCTCACGAGTGGTTGCGAGGCAATGGATGTTGCGCTCTATCGCGATCCCGAAACGGGACAAACTCTCTACGAGAAATACTCAGGCGTCGTTGAACGAGGCTGCCTCGTGAACGTAGGTTCCTGCGTTGCCAATGGTCACATCACGGGCACGGCTTGCAAGGTGGCAAACATCTTTGCACGGCGTCCATTACGCGGTAACTTCGAGGAGATTGCCGATTACAATTTGCACCGGGTCGGTGCCGTGGGCGTCTCATGGGGTGCCATGAGTCAGAAAGCAGCGTCGATCGCGACTGGCGTGAACGCGATGGGTATTCCCGTCGTCATTGGCCCTCATGGTACAGAGTATCGCCGCGCCTATCTTGGCCGGACGGAAGAGCCCGAGCGCTGGAAGGTATGGAACGCCCGCGATGGTACCGAGCACGTGGCCGATCCTTGCCCCGAGCACCTGATCTTCGCAGCTGAATCGAAGGAGGAAGCCATCGTCGCGATTGCCAAGCTATGCTTGCGTCCTGCAGATTCGATCAAAGGTCGAAGCATCAAACTCTCAAACTGGATAGACTTGTACAAGAAATACATCGGTAATGGGTTACCACCAGATCTTGATCGATATGTCCGGGTGGAAGCTGATATTCCTGTCTCCATAAAGGGTGAAATCCAGGAGATGCTCGCAGCCAAGAATTGGCAGCCTCAAGAGATTATAGACCCGACGATGGTTGAACGACTTGGCATTGCCCGAGCAAAGAAGTAAATTTTTCTCCTCTTTTTTTCGATATATTCCGTTGGAAGATTCTTAATCTATCAATATCGAGAGCAGCGATGCTTGAAATGACCATCAAGGTACTCCTCATCAGCGACGGGCGGCTAGGCGAACGAGCGTTTGAAAACATCTTAACTAAGATTCCAGAGACCGAGATGGCATTTCTCGAGGTCCCGGATCGCTCGGTGATGCTTGATAACTACGGGTTTGATGCGGATTTTCGTTCAGCTGTTTCCAACGCGATCTTGCTGATTAGTTATCTGCAGCACCCTGATGTCACGCTGGAACTCTGCAAATTTCAGAAACCGATCATCATTGCATACTATTTCGGCGAGGGACTGCTTCGGCAAGCCAAAGAATTGAATCCGAACGTGGTTATGCCAGCGAGCATGTGCCGGTTAATACCCGACACCAACGTGCCGGTCATCGATGAATTTGCCCGCAATTTCGGCCTCCCCGTGTATGACATCGAATTGGAATGCCGAGACGGCGCGTGGTGGTTTAAGGCCGTGAATGTCGTGATCGAGAGCCCGTGCGGTTCCACGCGGCGATCAATGCCACGGTTGGTAGATGCGCCGGTCACCGAGGAAACGATAAATGCATATGCCATCACCATTGCGCAAGACTGCAGGGAATCGGTGGCGTATCAACTTACCAAGAGCACTACATCCGACACGGCAGCGCTGAATCATGTTATCCCGTTATTGGCCGCGATAGAAATGCAGGCGCCAGACCTGTTTTTCGAAAATAGTTCATTATACAACTATGCTGCTGAAAAACGAAATCATGTAAGAGATGTCCCCGCATTTAGTAAAAGATAAATAATTTTTCTTCTTTCTTCACTATACACGCGGGTGCACCATTAGTAGTAGGGAAACGAGGAAACTTCGTCCACATTTTATTCTTCTAGTGTTGCGCTATTTCCACCCATTCCACGAGTTTGTTCACGTTGCTTTTTTTCCATCAGCGATCATGTCTTCTCTACATTAGAGGCAATTAATGGATGCCGCACAACAATTTTCACGAGTGAAACCCAGTATGTATACAATCATAGTTTTTCGATCTTGATGGTGAAGATACTGCCGTCGTGCGTGCTCTCCAATATCGTGTCTCCCGTTTTTTTCAAGAGCATTGGAATGTCCATTAATGCGCCAGCGTCATTCGCACGCAAGGTCAACACGTCTCCCGATGCCAGCTTTGCCAATTCTTTTTTGGCTATGACCATGAGAATCGGGCTTTTTGTTCCAAGTACATCCAATTCTATATCAACAATGATTGCCATCTGTTTTTATATTTTTGATATTACATTGCACTACAAGATATATAATAAACCGTGATCTTGATTGTTTTATCGATTTCTCTTGTTAGTTCTTGATTTCATGACGTCTTGTCTTCGTAAACTATGAAACATACATTTACTTCTATTATCTTTCTTGCATCTCGGGAATTTTCACGGGTCTATCGAGATCCTTTTGAAATGAAGATGAAAAATGATTGATTTAATGGATCACGACGTGCCTTGCAATTTCACGTAAATGTTCTCGAATATGCTCTCGAATGCGGCTTTTGCAGGTCCTTGCTCTTGTGCATCTTCCCTACAACCGTACTGCATGCCTATCGGGTCTAGCGGCACGGAGCCTAAAAATGGAACTTGAAATTGCCCTGCTAATGCTTTCGCGGCACCTTCTTTCCCGAAAATGTATGAATCTTGCCTGCAATTCGGGCATCTATACGAGCTCATGTTCTCAATAATACCCAAGACTTTCACATCCATTTTCATTGCCATGCTGATTGTCTTTGCCACGTTTATCAAGCTCATGTCCTGGGAAGTTGTCACGACGATGACACCATCAAGATTCTTGACAAGTTGCATGATATCGAGAGTTTCATCCCCCGTGCCAGGCGGGAGATCCACAATCATATATTCAAGGGGTCCCCATGCCACCGAACCAAGAAACTCCCGGATGATGCTCATCTTCATTGGCCCTCGCCAGATAACCGGGGTTTGATCTGAGTCCAGGAGAAATGCCATCGACATAACGCTAGTATTCAATGGACCTTTTACGGGTATGATGGATTGATCCTGGGGGTCAATCTCGGGCCGGTCCGAGATGCCGAGAAATTTGGGCATGTTTGGCCCCGTGATATCGACATCTAACACGCCAACGGTTTCATTTTTACCTGCTAGAAAAAGCGCCAGGTTTGCAGCGGTCGTGGTCTTACCCACGCCACCTTTTCCCGATATCACCGCAATTTTGTGGTGAATTTTCGCCATGTTTTCTTCTATTTTTTGCTCGATTTGGATCTGCTTCGCTTGTCGTTCAAGCGTGGGACTTGGTTTCAGTTCGCTAAGTGGTTTGATTTTCTTACCCATTAATTCTTCACTATACTAAATCGATTTTTTCTTTCGAGATTGTTTATAATTGACCCTTATAATATGTCGTGGCAGGACATCCCACGCAAGCATCAGAATTGTATCGATTGCATGGTTTACATTCGACCATGCATGGCGGATTGTCCATTTCTTGTTGTGCAATTTCTGTTTTTACCGGGATGAATGGATTGTAGTTATAATCCCTGATTTTCAAGAATTCGGACCTACGAATTCCTTTTTCACTGCGGAGGGAACATTTTTCAATCGAGATACTTTCGAGGGTTTCTTGATTTTCGGCCATTACGATCGCGACGATATTATAACCACCCACGGTCGTGAACAGGCTAATAATTCTTGGGCAATTCTCGAAACGCTTGATGATTCGTTCGATCGTTTCTGGACCATCGGTTTCTATCAAGATAACAGCTGCGCATAAATTGAAATAGCGAGCATTCATCAATGTCGTTATTTTTATTGCGCCTTCCTCCACGAGTTTATCAATACGCTTCTTGATACCCATGCTGGTATATCCCGTCTTTTTTTCAAGTGCTTTTAGCGTTACCCGGCCGTTTTTATATAATTCGGTTAAAATCATGCGATTGATATCGTCCATTAATTGCATCCCAGCTTGCTTTCTAAACAGAAATGTTAATATATGTTTAGAATCTATACTAATAAAACATATCTAATTAGACTTCAAAGCAGTATGCTTGGATTTTTATTACAACAGGTTGATATCATGAAACGGGTTGCATTTCCCGTGGATTTTAAAGCGGGAATGGAAACGGAGCTTTCTATGCATTTCGGTAATGCACGATATTTTTGTATCCTTGATATAGATGAGTCATCGAAAACAATTATCAACCATGAACTCATCGATAATATTCCTCATTCTCAAGGTGGTTGCATGGCTCCGGTTAATTTACTTTCTCAAAATAATGTAGACATCCTCATCGTGAATGGCATCGGCGGCCGGCCACTCCAGGGCTTTCAAAAAGTAGGAATTACTGTATTAAACAGCACGGATCCAAATACCCGCGTTAAAGAATTGGTTGCGAACTTGTCCCATCTTCCCGCGCTTGAACAATCAACGTGCGGTGGCCACATGTGATGCTCTAATTTTTTTTGAAACTTGGCAATATGTCGAATTTCTGGAAGCATCCCCTTTCAGGATCTTTCAAAGTATTTGAAAAATATCTTTTATTTTTAATATTGAATGATTATCTTCATAGAAATCATTGTATTTAAGATAAGCTATGATCATAATGGTACATATTATGAAATAATTCATCTTTTTCAAGTTTGTTTTTCTCCAACATAGTAATGCTTAAATATGCAGAATATAAAAAGTTCTTGGCTTGTGATAAATTATGAGTATAACGAAAATTGCTTTTCCGACAGAGGGGGACCAAGGATTGGTTGATTCCCTCTCCCTTCATTTTGGACACGCCCAAACGTACACTATAGTAACATGGGATAGTGATGGTGCAGAAATTCAAGCCGTTGACATTCTTGAAAATCAAGGTCACGAAGAAGGCGGATGTATGTCCTCCGTAATGTTACTTAAAAACAATGGCGCGGATGCTGTTGTTTTGGGCGGCATCGGCATGCGCCCGCTGATGGGATTCCGGGAAGTGGGCGTGATTCCTTATCGCGGTTTCAAGGGAACTGTCAAGGAAAATTTAGATGCGTATATCGAGGCCAAGTTACCTGAACTTTTGGAAGCCTCATGTCAACATTAATCTAGTATAAACCTTTCTTTATTTTTTATCGTTTTCGAAATTAAAACATGTTTTGTGAAAGAAAATGCCACGGCCGCCTCGATGCAGGTTCGTAAGCGAGAAACCCAGGTGCTGTTCCTTTATTCCAGGTCAATATGACGAAAAAATAGAAGGAACCACACTAAAAGTCGAGGAATTTGAAGCAATGCGCTTGAAATACAACGCTAAAAAAAGTATTACTGTAACAAAGCAAAATGGTAAAAAACAAGAAAAAACAGTATTTTTAACCCAACAAGAAGCTGCTGCTGAAATGGGCGTTTCGCAATCCACGTTTTCTCGCATTTTGGAACAAGCACACATCAAGATAACAGAGGCCCTGGTAAATGGTTGTGCTATCCACGTTTCAGGAGGTCGATATGGTTTAAAGGAAGTGTCCTATGCTTATGGATGTCAAGATTGTCATAAAGAATGGCCAGTTCCCAGCGATTTCAATGCTTCCAAAGCAGTTCGACCCGAATGCCCTTCATGCAGTAGTCGAAAAGTATATCTTATTACGCGGCAATTCGTGCATAAATTCCCGTAATCGTGAAATTGCAATATTCTTTGCAAAAATTTGGTAGTTAGCCCCGATATAAAATGAAAATGAGCATTGATAAGTCAAGATGCGGAAAATATTACCGAGAACGGCAAATAGCCATGATTGAAAATCGAGCAAGTGATCACTGTTGAGTTTAAATGAATCAGAAGAACTTCAAGTTATCGTGGTCGGGGGAGTTGCTGGTGGTGTTAGTGCAGCAGCTCGTTTACTTTGATTAATGGAGCATGCGATGATTACAATGTTTGAGTGGGGGCCTTATGTCTCTTTCGCAAACTGCGGTCTTCCATATTTTGTTGGTAATTTAAGATTAAGATTAATTCTTTATGCCGGCAAAGCGTAGTGTCTTTAAAAAGATTCAAGTGGAAATTTAGACAGTTAAAGAATCCCAGTGATTGAACGTATGGAAAGCACGACATTCACCTTCAAGGATCACGATGGAATCGAGATTTTCGTGTATAAATGGATGCCTGATTCAGGAGACGCCAAGGCTTGCATCCAGATCGTCCATGGCTTGGCTGAACATGCCGGACGATATGCGAAGTTTGCAGAATACTTTACCAATGCCGGATATATTTGCTATGCAGACGATCATAGAGGTCATGGGAAAACTGCTTGTACTGAGGAAAATCGCGGCAAATTAGGGCTGGGCGGATGGGAATCTGTCATCAAGGATTTGAAGCAGCTAAATGACACTATTAAGGATGAAAATCCAGGCAAGCCCGTTTTTCTAATTGGCCATTCGTGGGGAAGCTTGCTTTTGCAAGATTACATCCAGCAATTTGGCAAGGATATCAAGGGGGTCGTGTTGAGCGGAGCGAGCGGTGCTCAGCCCTTTATCGTGCAGAAACTTGGCCCCTTTCTCACGAAGCAACAGATCAAGAAGCATGGTGCCGATACTCCAAGTGATTTTTCATATAACTTGACATTCAAGGCATATAACAAGAAATTCTTGCCTTCCCCGACTGGAACCGATTTTGACTGGATCAACCGGAACGCCGAAGCAGTCAAGGATTATGTCGCGGATCCATGGTGCGGATGGAAAATGACCGGCGGGATGGCGTTGGAAATGGTCTTAGGCCTGATAAAAATGTGGAAGCCCGAGAACGAGCGAAAGATTCCAGTCAATCTTCCCGTGCTCGTGATGTCAGGCACGGACGATAGCACGAACATGTCTCTCAAGAACCTGAAACCACTCGTGAATCGGTACAAAAACAAGTACGGCATCAAGGACGTGATGACCAAGTATTATGAAGGCGCACGCCATGAGATCTTCAATGAAACGAACAAGGATGAAGTCTTGAAAGATTTACTAACATGGCTTGATGCCCATCTCCCGCAAACATAAATGAGTAAAAAAAGACTCAAACAATTTTATTATTTATTGGTTCAGCCGAGCAGGAGGCAAGAATACCGTCCTGGGTTTTTCAATCAACGAGATCGTGTTTTCCGGGCAGAAATGGGCGCAGACGCCGCAACCGATACACAATTCCTCATTCACGCTCGCTTTTCCATCAGTCACCTTTTGGGCGCCCATCGGGCACTTGGTTTCACAAATTCCACAGCCCGTGCAGCCATCCTGGATTACATTGGCTAGATAACTCGAATAATTGATGATGGGAGCCGCGCCTGTTTTCCAAAACGTGAACGTGTCGCAGCAATCGGGACAGCAATTACAGATCGAGTTTTCCATCTCCTTGAGCTCGTTCTTGTTGTGGAATGCCTTGTGCACGAGGCCTGCTTCATCTGTTTTCTTGAGAATTTCCAAAGCCTCTTCCTTGGATACCGCGCGGGCAAATCCTTGCTTCGCCACGTAACGAGCAGATTTTCCGAAAGTGAAACAAACCTCCATTGGCGCGTTGATCTCGCAGTCATGACCGAGAATCTTCTGGTAACTCCTGCAAAAACAGTTACCCACGGAGATATCATCGAACTTGTTGATGATATCCTCGACATTCTTGGCGATCATGACTTGCTCGCCCACATCCTCGCCGACGGCTTGATCAATCTTGATTTCCTTGCCATCCTCCGTGTTATAAATGGGTACGGTTCGATCGGTCATTGGCGCATTCCGAAACAAAGCCACGGCACCATCATATGAGGATTGGACATAATCGCGGTATTCACTCATGAGCGTCTTGTAAAGTCCAGCAAGCTTTTCCAACCGCTCTTGATCGGCGGGATCATCCGATTTTGGTCGCATGAACGTGTACTCGAACACGCCGATGACGATGATGGGCATAAGGCGATAGACCATAAACCCGCTCGAGCTCGGCATGTTGAAGACGAAGCCCTTGGCAGCGAGATTATCACACATCTCCGTGATGGCTTCCTCGGTCATGCCCTTTGTTGTCTTGATAAGTTCTTCCATTGTTTGAGAAGTTTTCATTTTATATGCTTTACCGATGAATTCAGCCTCGTCTTCCGTCAAGTATTGCTTGAGGATTTCCGCGAACGTGTCGGAGGGCTGGATTGGCAAGATTCCTGCCTTTTTTACTGCTTGCACCGCCTTCTTCCACACGTCTTTTCCTTCTGACATGATTCTTTCACATTCCATTATTGATTGATGTTTTTTTGCCGCCCCGCATTAAAAGTATATCAGCTCGCTCGCGCTTTAACACGAGTCAAAGTACAAAAAGGTGATCTTGATGCGACACGGCCTAACCACGCGGTGTTTTGCTGCAATACTCCTGGTCTCTATGATCATCGATGTGGTGTTGCCAATTCAACGTGCAAACGGCATCCAAGCATCGCAATCGACTACCAGGTATACATTGCAATTTTCCAGTAATAACTCGTGGAATTTTCTTGAAACGATAATGAAATACAATCCTCGTTTTCCGGGGACGGTTGGTATCAATGAAACGGCGGCGTGCATCGAGAGCGCACTGGTAGACAATGGTGGGACGGTTATCGAGGAACCTTTTACCGTAAACGGGGTTCATTGCAAGAATATCATCGGGGAATGGAAGCCGGCAGTTGATGATTCCGGCCAGATCGTCATACTGGCAAGCCATTATGATGCTCGCGCCCGAGCCAGTCAAGATCCTGATCCCTCGAAACGCAACGATACCATGCCTGCCGCGGACGATGGTGGCTCCAGCACGGTCATCTTAATGGAGCTGGCGCGGATATTGAATAACCTCTACAACAACACGACGCTCGGCATCCGGCGGGAAACATGGCTCGTGTTTTTCGACGCTGAGGATCAAGGGAATGATGGCAATGGTGACGGGATGGCAAGGTGGGATTGGTGCCAGGGATCAAGCACGATGGCAACAAATATAGTCGCATTCACCGGAAACACGAGCCGCGTGGTTCTGTTCACGTTGCTGGATATGGTAGGCGGAATTGGCTTGCAGGTTAATCACGAGATGTTCTCGAATCAATCCTTGCTCGCGTCATTTTTCGCCATGGGGCAATGCCTTGGCTATGGTCAATATTTCTCATCGTCGGCAAAATCCTATTATATCGAAGATGATCATGGGCCGTTCATCGACATCAATATCCCGTCCATCGACATCATCGACCTGGATTATCCGCAATGGCACACGACATCTGATGACCTGGTGCATGTGTCGGCGTCCGTGATCGGTTCTGTTGGGCGTGTCTCGGAAGCTTTCTTGCTTTCAAACTTAGTGGATAGCTCATCGCTCGCAATCACGGATTCAGACACGGGCAAGACATGGACGGCTAGCGGTTGCACTTTCAACAATTCCTGGTTCGATTTCACGGGCTTCCTTGGTCAATATTGGCCGTACTTGCTCCTTGTCGGCCTGGTCATCATCGTGGTAACAATAATTCTCCACGAACGATTACGCAAGAGCCAGAGTGGCCAAACAAGGCACAAGCTTGCTCGCGCGAGCACTTCGCAACCACCGAACACGGGACGCGAGTAATTATCGGATCGGGAATATTACGAAGAATTCTTGATGGTCGAGATTTTAGTATCGATCTCGGCGACTTTTTCCAGCAAATTTTGGCGGATCCTCGTGAGTATTTCCAATTTCGCGTTCAAGAATTGCTCGTCGTTGAGGTCATCATTGAAAGCAAGAATGTCGTTTTTGTCGAAGTCGAGGGTCTTCATGTCAATCAATCTCACATGTCAATTGGCAATGTCAATCTTTAACGTGAAAAAGAATATGCCGTGTTTGATCAAATCAAACGACGGGTTATAACCATTGTGGTAAAGCACGTCTTATTAACACTCTATTAAATTCGTAGCTTCGTCTTTGTTATAACAAAAAACCACGATCCACGGAAAGCTTGAAACATAACGACGATTCTATAAAAAACCACGAGAATAAACCATCTTGCCATATAATCCGTGGATATGTCTTTCCGGTCCACGACTTGCTCATTCGGGCGCGAACTTTCGCTTGATCACTTCACGCAATTACTCGATGACCTTGGACTACACGTCGTCCATGTTTTCCAAGCAATTCAAGGGATGTTTAAATGGAAAGGTCGCGTAAATATACTGATATGGAATGGGAACCATCAAGAAAAAAATCAAGGTAACTGGCGACAAGGGTTCGATTTCGGTGACCGCGTTGTTTGATTCCGGGTCGTCCAAGACATTCATTCGAAAGGACAAGGCAAGCACGGCGTGTACGATTACATTGCATGATACACCGGTAGATATCACGCTCGCTGACGGCAAATCGAAGATTAAGGAAATCGGGATCTGTGCCTTGAAGATGGTTATTGATGACCATGATGTCAATGACGCCGTGCATGTTATCGACGCGGATAGTAGCGCTGAAATGTACATCGGAGTACCTACCTTGCAACGTTTTAATATCGGCTTGAAATTCGGCAAAACGCAAAAACAAGACAAGATAGATTTCTCCAAGTTTACGCCAGAAGTGAATGAGCTATTCTAGCGAATCACGTGAATGATGCTCGTGGGTAAATGATTTACTCATTCGGGTGCAACCTTTCGCTTGATCTCCTCTTGCCAACGCTCGATTGCAGGCGACAGCTCGTCCACGAGGTCTTTGGACATGTTTTCTTCTTCATTCTGCGCCCGCAACTTGTCGAGCCATTCCTTCATCTCAACGAGCAAATTATCTGTTTTCAACAAGCGCGTCAGTCGTGCGTAGATATCTTCGAGCTTGTTGCAAATATCGCCGTATTTCCACGAGAGCATCACGTAATCGGAAAGGACCGTGATGCCTTGCGCGATCGCCATCATGTCGATGGTCTTCTCGCGGGAATCTGCCTTGATCTTGCGGATCGTGTTGATTTCCTGGAAAAGATACTCGATGATCTTGGCGAGCAAACCCGTGAGCTGTCCTGCATCGGCACACCACACCCGGACCTCGAGGATCTGCGATTTTTCCGACACGGCGAGCTTGATCACGATGCGGCCACTACCCACCTTCACTTTCGTGGCAAAATAAGCCTCGGCCTCGAACATGTCGCCTTCCATCTTCTCGGGCGCCGCGACGCAACGGGCATCAAAGTGCGATATGGCCCTGAACCCCGCGTGGTAAGCGAGCCGCGCGTCGATGTCGGAAATCAAGAAAGACCGTGCATCGCTAGATAAACTTTGCGTGACGACCATCACGTCATCTAGCGTGTCCATTGTCGAAACCACAAGCGGACACTTGATCCAGACCTCTTTTGTCTCGACATTGATCGTGTGCGGGGTTGCCGTGTAATCCTTGTAGATGACCGTGCCACCGACCTGAGATTTTCCGCACGTTGTAGGTGATAGATAAAAGTCCACGCCGCGGCTACTGTTTGGCTCGATCACGGGCACGGCAATCATCTCGTCATCGATCTGAAACGCGTCTGGACAATCAAGAACGACTTTCACGTCGTAAATGGCCGCGGTGGAATTATTACGCACGGCGATCTTGAAATGCACCTGTCCACCGATAAAATCATACTCCCGCACGACCTCGATATACTTCTCATCGCGTGCCTCCTCGGCGGTCGTGTCTTCAGTCGCTGCTGGCTTGCTCGATACGGCTTGCTTGGCTGGCTTTTTCATTGGTTGGGCATTCTCGAGCTTGAATTCATGGGTACGCAGGTCAATGTATCCTTCTATGTCTCCACGAGCGATGAGCGATGCAAGACTTTCCTCGACCGTTTTTTCCGTGATGCCAAGGCGCCTGGAAAGCTCCTCAAGCGAGATCGTTCGGAATGTCATGACGATCTGGCCGATCTCGTCCTTGAGTGCCATATCAGTCATGTATTCCCGTTTTTGCGTGAACACGCCACGGATCCTGCCGAGCTTGACCAGCTCGTGAAGCATGGTGCGTACGACCTCGGTCGTGATGTCGAGATCATTGGCGACCGACTCCAGCTTGAATTTGTTATGCTTATCAGCATAATCAAACACGAGGTCCATCAATCTCGTTTTTGTGTATACCAATGTTCCCTTGGCCGCGAAAAACCCGTCGATGTCCTTGGTCTTAAGCAATGAAACGAGGTTATCCTTGATGATGTCCGCATGCACGTCATATTTCGTTGAAAATTCATCGATGTTGATCTCGCCAGATTCGTTGGCAAGCTGGACGAGCTTGGCTTGCAGGAACGTTGCCGCATAGTAAAACTTTTTTTGAATTGAAAACGTCCCGCGCAAGCGTTCGTTCCGGATGATCTCGTACATTAATTTCAAGGCTTGGTCCAGGTTGATGCCAAGATTCTTCGCCAGGGGTTCCACAGCAATGAATCCAGCGGACTTTACTTGGTCATTGACCCGATCCTTGAAAGCCGGATCGATGTAGGTGAAATGTTTGTTCTGCTCATCGATGATGCCCGTGAGGTTGTAATCTTTCGTGAGCATGGACAGGAGTGGCAAGGCATCTGACTCGTCCATTTTCACGAAGCCGGCGACCGTGGAAAAATCCAGCGTGCCCGATGATTTCAACTTGTTTATCAAGCAATTCGGGCAGAAATCCTCGCCCTGGCTTTTCTTTAACTTGCCTTCGCAGGCTCTTAGCGTTCTCACGATGCCGAGCTTGTTCGCTTCTTTTAACACGATGCTCTCGGCCTGGTAGCAGATCATGGGCTGTGATTCGAAGGAATTCCAGCCGCATTTTGCACAAGATAGAAAATGCTGCCCCGCGGGCAATTTATCGAGGCGAAGCTTGCCCGCGCACTTGGGACACGTGGATTGCGGGATGATGGGGCACGTGCCGTTGAATTTCAAGGCGGTATCACGCGTGTGCACCGTGCCGCATTTCTGGCACTTGTACTTCTCGTTCGTGATCACGTGCAACTTGCAGAAGCCTTTCCCGCAAATCGGGCACGTGAAATCATTCCTTGATAAGGACGTCGAGCAAGTCGAGCAGATGGGTGCAACCATGTCGCGAGCCAGCACGTTGATGTACGGAAATAATGAAAATCTTGCGTATTAAACTTGGGTCAACTCGGGCATATGAAAATGTTTAGATTATGCGCGTGTCATTTGGTTCGACGCTAGGCATTGCGATGCCGCAACGAGCGAGCATTGCCGATCGGGTTTTTTTGACTACAAGGGAAGCTTAAAAAGCCCGATTTAGCATGATATATATATACTCGGTCGGGTCTCGATATAGTGGACGATGCAGAGCATCTATTTTAGACCCAACCGCGAAGATGTATATGGAATTTCAACTGAAAGTGCAAACATGGCGGTTTCAATTTCCGACGATAACGGGCAATCAGAACCCGAGCTTACCAAGTCATTCATAGAAATGATTGATAAAGCCGTAGCAAACGATTTTCTCGTGAAAGAGATCAATGACGAGGATAGGAAAAATGATTTCTACCAGTCCTTGAAATTCACGCTCACGTTCAACCAGATCAAGATTCTTTACGAGCGAAAAGTTCTCACGCCGCTGTTTATCCTTCCGAAGGTCCAATTTTTGTTCGGGTTCAAGCCGAAAGAGGGCTTGTGCCTGCTCGTGAACAAGAAGGTGCACAAGCACGTGCTGTGCGATGGCCCCTTGGCAGAATTGAATGAAAAATGCTTCTTGATCAATAGCTTGCAATTTCTCCTCGTGCAAAGCGATGCATTCAAGGTCTGGTCTTACGTTCCCGCGTGTCCTTGCGATAAAGCTTGCGCCAACACGCCCAACGCGCTCGAGCTCCGCACCAAACTCTACGTCGAGAAAGATGCAGACGAGAAGTGAGCCAGGGCAAGAAATAGGGAAACTTGATTTTTTCTCCGAAAACGCTATGCAATTCTGATTTCGTTATATTTTTTTCTGACGCCTTGGAGGCAGTTTTTATAGGATCCAAGCATTAAGACTCGGAAAGGAAGGATCGTGTACCGAGCCCGCGCGTTTTCATTGAACTTCTTGCAGTCTTGCAATGTTGATGCAAAAACATGTTCACGGATTGTTAAGGAGCTGTTAATGAGCATGTTAATTCCCGAGGTGGAATTATCGAAGCACGTGAATGCCACGGAAGGCAATTTTAGCACCCCGTGGATGCGTTTAACACGCTTGGTAGGTTCACGGAGATCGCGATCGTGAGCACGAGCTTGATCGGTACTCATGCCACATGAACTCGTCTCGAGGGACGGAATCTCCCGCGTGACCGATTCATCCAATTTCGTATTTTCCCGTTAATATCCGTGATCTCTCGAGGATCACCAGTGATTCTCGTGATCTTGCAAGGATCGAGAAGCATAATAATGTCCAAAAGCTTCCCGCGGTGCATATTTTTCTTTTTAAACTAACAAAGTTAAAATAGGTGAATGAAATAGATTGTCTTGACGATATGTTGCGTTTTTTGCCATTTTAGCGCGTCCATATTGTCGTTGTTGTTATCTGCGTTTTTTCGACAACAACTTATACTCCGCGTGTGTGTGGCATGCGCATCACGCATGCCGCTTTTTTTACCTTTTTTTTATTGGATCATGCATTTTCCATTTTTGTCGTTCAATTCCAAGGATGAACTTGCCACTCATCAAAAATGATGAATAACCCAGGTGCGTCAATAAAATCATCTTATAACGAGAGAAGAACCAACCGATCGGGACAACGATGCAAGGTTGGTTCCATCGGGATTAAAGATTAAACTATTAAGGAAATTAATAATTGACATAGCTAAAAGTATCCATGATCATTGCATCCTGGCTAAAAATGATCTGAAAGAATATTGATTTCTTTTCTTTTCATCAAAACTTGATTTTCTAACAAATAAAATCGAGAAATCTTTAATTTATTTACCAATTCACGCTTAAATTTTCCCGGTTTTCAAGATCAGCATTCATTTTTTCCTTCAGGATTAGATCGGGAACTATAAAAAGGGTTGCATCGATCATTTACTTGGTCTTAACCATTTGATTTAATGATATTTCGACAAAGGTGAAAAATATACATGATTAAAACGGCGTTTATGCAGCTGTCAAGCTGCTGGGGCTGCCACCAGAGTCTGCTCAATTTGCACCTAGGCTTGTTGCCGGTGCTTCCCGAGCTCGATATCGTCTACTGGCCTGCTGTCGTTGATTTCAAGCTTTCATCGATGGAAGAGCGACCTGAAGGTGACGTGGATGTCGGCTTTATCGAAGGTTGTGTCCGTACCGAGCATGACGCGGATCTTGCCAAGCTCATGCGCGAGAAATGCAAGCTCATCGTTTCTTTCGGCACGTGCGCCACATATGGCTCTGTAATGGGTTTAGCCAATCAGTGGAAAAAAGAAGAGTTACTCCAACGCAAGTTCCAGGAGTGCGAGAGTGTCGCCGAGCCGAATGACATGGTGAACGAACGCGATCCGGAGCTCACGCCCATGGGCGATATCGTCCGAGCTATCGACCGCGTCATCAAGGTCGATGCATACCTTCCCGGCTGCCCGCCGCGGAAGGAGAACATCCTCGGTGCCGTGGCATTCCTCATCAAGAAAAATCCGGAAACCATGGACAAAAGCACGAACGTGTGCGCTACGTGCAAGGCGAGTCCTTGCATCCTGGAAGAGGGCAAGTTATGCTGGGGTAACATCACGGCAGGCGGCTGCTCGCTCATGTGCCCGAACGATAACATGACCGCGTGCGTCGGTTGCTATGGCCCAACAGACACGATCGACGAGGGCAGGGCCGAAGCGGCAAAGGAATTACTCGGCAGTAGGAAAGCAAGCGTGGAAGATGTAAACCTCATCTCGCAATTTGTCTTGCTCTATAATGGATTGCCCCCGCAAGGCTCGTTGTACCTCCAGGGCGACCCGCTTCGCAAACTCGCGCTTAAAGGGAAGATGGAATTCAGCGATGACGTGGTTGGTGCTTCGCTCAAGGCTATCGCGAACAATCCGAACTACAAGTTCGCGAACGGCAACGTGTGCGCGACGTGCGACCGCAACGGCAACATGAACAAGAAGATGACGCAGATCAAGCGCTACTACGAGGGACCACTCTACAATTCCGAGCAGTGCTTCATCAATCAGGGCTATCTCTGCATGGGTCCAATGACGCAAGCCGGTTGCGGTGCCCAATGCCCGAATAATGGTAACACGTATTGCTACGGTTGTTATGGGCCAGTCTTTGGCATCACGGAGCAAGGAGCGCGTGGCATCAGCACGATCGCAAGCCTAGCTGACGTGAATATCGACGTGATCAAGAACAAGATTCTCGATCCTGTTGGTCAATTCTACCGCTTCACGCTCGCGGTTTCCGAGATCAACAAGAAGGTGGATGAAAAGAAACCGGCTGGCGCGGCCAAGCCATCACAAGTGGTGAAAAGAACATGATGACCGATCTTGAATTCAAGCGGCAGATCTACGAGTCTTACCTTCACGAGAAGGTCAATTATTGCTACCAGTGCAGCCGGTGCGACGATAACTGCCCCGTGCACGAGGTCACGAGCGCGTATAGCCCGCGGCAATTGATCCTCACGTCAATTCTCGGCGTGAACATCGTTTCCGCGGATAACCGGCTTGCCATCTTTGGCTGCACGGTGTGTGACACCTGCGACGAGGTTTGCCCCAACAAAATCCCGCTCACGCACATCTTCAGCATCCTCAAGAACATGGCGCTTGCGCAAAACATCGGTCCTGATAGTTTCAAGGGTCAAGGAAAGGTGGTGCACGACACGGGTTCCAGCGTACCGATCAACCCGGCAATCATCCGGCGCCGCACGGCCATGGGATTGCCCGAGAAATACGAGCTCCCGGTCGATGAAGTACAACAAATTATGCAAGCCACGGGCTTCGAGGAAATGCTCGGTAATCTTACAGTCGAGCCCAAGAAGAAGGGCGGAGACAAGGAGGAGGAGGCGTGATCATCATGGAGAAGTCATTATTCCTCGGCTGCACGATTCCTGGCCGCATTCCTTTCGTGGAAAAATCAGCCAAGGTCGTGTGCGACGATCTAGGCATCGAAACCGAGGTACTCGGCGGTTTCGCGTGCTGTCCCGACCCCGTTGGCATGAACGCGCTCGATCGCAAGACGTGGCTGGCACTCGCCGGCCGAAACCTCTGCGTCGCAGAAGACGCGGGCAAGCCCGTCATGACGCTGTGCACGGGTTGCGCGTTCACGTTGAAGACGGCAAACGATGATCTCAAGCATTCACACCACGACACGGAGAAGGTCAATCACGTGCTCGCTGGCCTGGGCAAGGAATACAAGGGATCACTGGAAAGCATCAAGCATATCGGTCAAGTCCTCTACGAAGAAATCGGTGTGGACAAGATCAAGGATGCGATCAAGAACCCGTTGAATGGACTCAAGGTTGCGCTGCATCTCGGTTGCCATTTCTTGCGGCCTTCCCCCATCGTCAAGTTTGATGACCCGTTCAAGCCCACCAAGATCGACGAGATCGTGAGGGCCACGGGTGCAGAGCCTGTCGATTACACGGAGAAAGTGCTGTGCTGTGGTCACGGCGTGTCCAACGAGAGCATCGACATCGCGGCGACCATGAATCTCAAGAAGTTCAAGAGCGCGAGAGCTGCCGGCGCGCAAGCTTTCGTTGTCTTGTGCCCGTCTTGCTACTTGCGTCTCGAGAACGCGAACCGTGATGTCAAGAAAAAGTTTGGCGAGGACTTCAATTTCCCGATCCTCTACATCACGGACTTACTGGCACTTGCCATGGGTCATGGCGCCGACGAGATAGGGCTCAAGGATCACCGGCCAAGCCCGGCCAAGGTTTTCGAGTCCCTTGGTCTTCAAGTTTAAAATTATCTTTTTTTTGATTTAATTCTCATTTTCACGCAAATGTTAGTTTTTGGGCAAAAATTATTTCGTCTTATCGTGCAAAAATGGAAAATTAGAAACCACGAGAAATCTTACTAGTGGATATCGATGGTCACCTTAAAATCCGTGTGAATCTTTCCACGAACTAAAAACCTATGCAAAAACGGGATGATTGTTTAAGAATCATCATCCAACACGTAATTCAACGACAATTTCTTGAAAATTCGTCGCAACCGCTCAGACAAGGCCGAAGCACCGATTCCTACTTCGGAAGCAAGTTCATGCAACTTGATACCGCGAGGTACATCAAAATATTTCTTCTTCAACGCGATGCTCAGGATGTTTGCTTGGGATTCCGTGAGAACATGGGCCGTTTTAACCGGGCCGATTCGTTGTATTTCGACGGGAAACCCAATTTCATTCAATTTAGTTATAAGGTCATCGATACGCCAGCGTTCAGTTATAAATTCCGCCGTGGCCTTTCCTGGTGTCAATTTTATAGGATATCTTATCGGGACCTCAAACTCCATTAAAGCGTGGAGGATTCTTGCATTATCAATTCTCAGATTAGCCAATATCTTGTTCTTCTCATCGTGGAGGATGGTGCAAGAAACAATACCTCCTCCGGGTTTTAATTCCGAAACGCGTTTTGAAACATCAATCCCTTTGAAAATGATGAGGATATTACCGCCAGATGGTCCGACGGGTAACATTGACACGATGCTCACTTGAATATCCGGATACTCGAAACTCATTCTGGAAAGCCAGCTTCCCTCGGGCGGGATGGTGACATATCCATTAATTTGGACTTTGTCGGATGCCAAGAATCTTCCCTTTTTTCGCTTCTTATTGATAAACCGCGCCAATGCGGTATAAAAGTATTATGTTTAATGTTACGAGAGTATTCTTGAGCCCATCGAGTTCACAGAATTTCAAAAAAAGTAATTTCTATTTAATTTCACACGATCTCGAAATTCAATCACGAATAACCCTTAAAAATACGAAAAAAACCATGGGTAGAACACCAGCAACTACCAGGCGTTCTCCTTTTTTTATCGCACGCCCTACATCGAATCCCTCCCAGTGATGATGCCGGGATTTTCGTGCTATTCGCCCTCTCTATCCCCTCTTTTATTTTTTTTTCCTGATGGGCTGGGGTTCTACCCTTTCCTTCTCTTCTCAATTCTTCTATTTTTCTTGAAATAACAATAATGTCAAATTGATGAAAGGCTAAGAATTCTCTTGCCCAATGATGATGCAGTGGTTAGTGAGTGCGTGACCGGATTAATGGCGAATACATGACAATTTTCTTTATATCACTACATCTCAACAAGCCGCGCTTGTGCGGGATAAGTTTTATGTGTCTTGTCACGAGATCATCCTTAAGCCCATCGATTCCAGCGCGATATTCAAGTCCATCTCGAAATTTAATAATGAAAAGCGGGTCAACGAATGGCAGAATTTACAAACGGAGGTCGTTGATTGGTGGACTATGGAAGATGATATCGAATGGAAAACAAGGTAAAAGTCCTCGTGGTCGACGATGATGCAGGAATCCGAGAAACCATGAAGGACATCTTGACATGGATGAACATTCATGTCATCACTGCATGCAATGGTTACGAGGCCACGGATCTCGCAAGTAAGAATGATTTTGATCTTGGCTTGATCGATTTACGGATGCCGGGCATTGATGGTATCGAAACATTCAAGCGTATAAGAAGCATCAATCCAGAATTCAAGGCCTTTCTGCTAACAGCATTTGTTGACGATGTCCAGATGAAAGAGGCAATAAAGGCAGGTATATCAAGCGTTTATGAAAAGCCGGTCAGTATCACCAATTTGATCGCGGCGTTTGACAAAATTGAGCCTCACATTATTAGAAACAATGGTCATAATGAAGAAATGATAGGGACCTACGTCTGAGCGAGTAGCTTAGGCGCCAGCGCCAATCCAGGTGATGCCAAAGAAATCATAATCGATCACGTGGAATATACACCTTGTCGCGTGATACTCGACTTGATTTCGAGAGTTTGATGCCTTACTTCCTTTCTAGAGCTACATCTCAATGTGCCGCGTTTGTGCGGGATAAGTTTTATGTTTCTCCCTTTGAACTATAATTCTTGTAGCCTATTGGCGAGCAAGCCCCTTGTGGAAATAATCTCAAATCTACTATAAAGACCAGGTCATCTGCTCCCATAGCGAAGTTTTTCACGAAATACGCAATAAATCAAGTTGAAAAAGCAATGAAAGAACCCGCTTCATCGGAAGAATCAGAAAAAGCTCAAGAGAATCCATTTAATATCTTGATTGTTGATAATGACGTCGAAATCATCCTGCTTCTAAAAGATATTCTAAGCCTCAACTTTCCATCGGTCAAAGTCCATGCTGCATATAACGGAGCCCAAGCCTTCAAGTTGCTGGATAATTTAACCAGTAATGGTATTAATATAGACTACGTGCTAACAAATTATGTATTGCCTATCCTGAATGGTGCCGAATTATGCAAATCGATCAAGCAAGCACATCCAACCACCTGGACTGCCATCATGACGTGCTTTTTACTACCCAAGGATGAAAATCTCTTGTATTCTGACGAGATCCTATTTAAGCCCATCGATTTTGATGCACTGTTCAAGTCCATATCGGATCAAATGAAAAACAAATGATTAACGTCATGCCGAAGGATTCCGAATTGATTACCGAAGTCGGATTTCTCGTGAATTCCTGCCGTTAAGGCATTTTGTTGCTCTTAATATGCCAATTGGGTAAATAAAGAAGGCAATGAAGCTGTAGATCGCGAGCGGATAAAAGAAAATTCCTTTCGAGAAGTCCCGCAAGATGACTCTTTTTGGGGGTAGATTGGATTTTTCTTGTTCCTTGTTTCTTGATTCTTGTATCTTGTTCTTCTTATCTTGTTCCTTGTTTCTTGTTTCTTGTTCCACATTTCTTTTTTCTTGAATTTCTTCCGCTGTCTCTTCGCCTTGAGGTTCTTCGTGTTGTTCCTCTTGCGTTTTTTTCCCCCCCATAAATGCACCATTTTCCTTTAAGTAATGGTATTATATAAGAATCAAATGGATGACATTGAATTTGTTTTTAAGTTTCGTCCTGATCGTTTGTAAGCTCCTCTAAAACATAGAACAGTTCATAGCTGCTCTTTTTATATCCCTCTAAACGAATGATATATTCACGAGGATTTTATCCAGCCAGTTCTAAAAATTCAATGGCGTCGCTGGTTTCATTTTTGAATCCTTTTTGATGCTAAATACTTGAAAGAATAAACGTTGATTATTTCGTGTCGAATTTGAATGCGTATAACGGTTCTTGGAGCTTACGTATCCGTTCCATCCGGGTTTTCAGGATCTTCTTGTTTTGATCCTTCGTCTTTCTCCTGCTCGGTCATTTTAAACATGTTTGAACCTGCCTTGAAGACGAGATGCCGTTCAGGTGGCATGTATGCCTTTTCCTTGCGTTTCTTTCCCGGCTTTGGTTTGGATGCATTAATAGCTGGCGTTTGCGCCGCTAGTCTTTGAGAACCGGTCTTTGGGTTTGATGGAGTTTCAGGCGAGCGAAGCGCGAGCTCGCGAGTTCGGTCATTATCGCGAGACTGGTCACGGTCGCGGTCGCGAGTCTGGTCACGGACGCGGTCGCGGGTTTGATCTCGGGTTTCGTCGCGGCCAATGTCGCGAATTTCGTCGCGGTCGCTGTCGCGGGTTTGATCGCGGCCGAAGTCACGGATTTCGTCGCGGCCGAAGTCACGGATTTCGTCGCGGCCGAAGTCACGGGTTTGATCGCGGCCGACGTCACGAGTTTCGTCGCGGCCGCTGTCGCGAGTTTCGTCGCGGTCGCTGTCGCGAGTTTCGTTGCGGTCGATGTCGCGAGTTTCGTCGCGGTCGCTGTCGCGGGTTTGATCGCGGCCGAAGTCACGGATTTCGTCGCGGCCACTGTCGCGGGTTTCATCGCGGCCGAAGTCACGGATTTCGTCGCGGCCACTGTCGCGGGTTTCATCGCGGCCGACGTCGCGTGTTTCGTCGCGGCCGACGTCACGGGTTTCATCGCGGGTTTGATCGCGACCGACGTCGCGTGTTTCGTCGCGGCCGACGTCACGGGTTTCATCGCGGCCGACGTCACGGGTTTCGTCGCGGTCGCTGTCGCGAGTTTCGTCGCGGTCGCTGTCGCGAGTTTCGTCGCGGTCGCTGTCGCGAGTTTCGTCGCGGTCGCTGTCGCGAGTT